>Ga0163161_10000205_pt1 | contig 54153 bp, 51 predicted proteins | sample S45metaG_FD_129847 | JGI IMG/M metagenome (GOLD analysis project Ga0163161, IMG submission 129847) | Switchgrass rhizosphere microbial communities from Kellogg Biological Station, Michigan, USA - S4-5 metaG | ecosystem: Host-associated > Plants > Roots > Rhizosphere > Soil | place: USA... | reverse complement strand
TGGCCAGGTTGGGGTCGTGGCGGGCGATGAGCACGCCGTCCTTGGTGGAGACCAGGTCCATCTCGATCACGTCGGCGCCCAGCTCGATGGCACGCGCATAGGCTTCGAGCGTTTCTTCCGGCAGGTAGCCCGAGGCGCCGCGGTGGGCGATGACCAGTGGCGGGTTGCCGTCGAGCGTCAGCAGCTTGGCGGGACCCGAGGGGCCGGTGCTGCTGCAGGCGGCAACGCACAGGGCGGCAGTGGCGGTCAGTGCGATCTGAAGGGTGCGCATGGTCTTTTTCTCCATCCAAAAGAGGCGCAGGGTACCCGCTCCCGATGACAGCCGGGACAACCGCAGACGCGGGGCATCGACTTCTTGGACAATCTGTTGCATGCCCCACACGCTTTCCCCCCAGAGCCTCGCGCTGGCCCAGTCGCTGGTGCGCATGAACACCGTCAGCGAGAACAGCAACCTCCAACTGATCGACCTCGCGCAGAGCCATCTCGCCGCCCTCGGCGTGAAGAGCCGCATCACCTACAACGCCGAGCGCACCAAGGCGAACCTCTTTGCCACGCTGGGCGAGGGCAAGCCGGCCGGGGTGATCATTTCGGGGCACACCGATACGGTGCCCTGGGACGGCCAGGACTGGAGCGTCGATCCGCTCTCGGCCGTGGTGCAGCACGAGCGCCTCTACGGCCGCGGCTCGGCCGACATGAAGAGCTTCATCGCCATCGCGCTCTCCAACGCCAAACGGTTTCTTGAAAGCGACTCGCCCTTCGCGGTGCACTTCGCCTTCAGCTATGAGGAAGAAATCGGCTGCTTCGGCGTGAAGGAACTCATCGCCGACATGCGCGATGCGGGCATCAAGCCGCTCGCCTGCATCGTGGGCGAACCCACCAGCATGGTGCCGGCCATCGCGCACAAGGGCGTGTATCGCTACAAGTGCTGCGTGCGCGGCAAGGAGGCGCACTCGTCGCTCACGCCCAAGTCGGTCAACGCCATCGAGATGGCTGCGCGCGTGATCGGCAAGGTGCGCGACATGGCGGAAGACTTCGAGCGCAGCGAACCGCGCTACGAAGGCTTCGATGTGCCCTTCAGCACCGCGAGCGTGGGCCAGTTCCACGGCGGCATCGCCGACAACGTGGTGCCGCGCGATGCCGAGTTCCGCTATGAATTCCGCGACCTGCCCACGGCCGACGCCAAGCGCATGCAGTCCGACGTGCTGGCCTATGCGGCGGGCCTGGAGCCGGCGATGAAGAAGGTCGCGCCCGATGCGGGCTTCAAATTCGAAACGATCTGCGAGATCCCGAGCTTCCTCGGTGCGGCGAACGACCCGGTCACGCTGCTCGCGCAGCGCTTGGCGGGCGAGGACCGCACCACGCTGGTGGCCTTCGGCACCGAAGCGGGCCTGTTCAAGAACGCGGGCATCCCCACGGTGGTGTGCGGCCCGGGCAGCATCGAGCAGGCGCACCAGCCCGACGAGTTCGTGAGCCTGGAGCAACTCGCGCGCTGCGAGCTGTTCATGGAGCGCCTCGCCACTTCGCACACCATTGGCTGAAGAAGACCCAAGCAGCACCGCGCTGCGGCGCATGAAGCGCGTCGCGCTCGGCCTGCTGTGCGCGGCGGCGCTGCTTTACGCGCTGGCCAGCGCGCTGCACGCGCAGCATCCGGCCTGGGGTTACGTGGCCGCCTTCGCCGAGGCCGCGATGGTCGGCGCGATTGCCGACTGGTTCGCGGTGGTGGCGCTGTTCCGCCATCCGCTGGGTCTGCCGATTCCGCACACCGCGATCATCCCGAGCAACAAGGACCGCATCGGCGCCAAGCTCGCGGGCTTCATCTGCAATAACTTCCTGAGCACCGAACAGGTGCTCGCGAAGCTGCGCGAGTTCGACACCGCCGGCCGCATCGCCGACTGGCTCGCACGGCCCGCAAGCGGCGAGAAGCTCGGCGAATGGGGTGTGGCCGCCACGCGCTACGGGCTCACCGCCTTCGACGACGACCGCGTGCGCGACTTCATGGGCCGCGCGGCCGCGGCGGGCCTGGAAAAGATCGACCTTTCGCGCCTCACCGGCCAGGCGCTCGATGCGCTCACCGCGGGCGGCCGCCACCAGGCGCTGCTCGACGACGTGCTGCAGCAGGTGGCGGGTCTTCTCGAAGGCGAGGAGGTGCAGGCGCACATCACCGAAGCCATCGCGCGCGAGATCAAGACCTTGCGCTACGTCGGCCTCGACCAGGTCGCGGCCAAGCTCGCCACGCGCAAGATCGTGGCCGCCGTCGCGCACACCATCGGCGAACTGGCGGCCGAGCCCGACCATCCGATGCGCAAGCGCTTCGATCATTTCGTCGACGACTTCGTGGTGCGCCTGAAGCTCGACCCCGAGTTCCAGCAGCGCGGCGAGCAGATCCGCGCCGAGCTGATGGCGCACCCCGCGCTCGGCGACTACCTGCACGGGCTTTGGGGCGAATTGCTCGCGTGGCTCGACAGCGACCTGCGCCGCGGCGACTCGACGATCCGCCAGCGCATCGCATCGATGGCTGGCGCGCTGGGCACGCGGCTGCAGGCCGACGAGGCCATCCGCCACTGGATCAACGAGCAGATCGAGGCCGCGGCGCCGCTGGCCATCGAGCGGTACCGCGAGGACATCCGCCGCTACATCGAGGAGCGGGTGGGCGAGTGGAACGCCGAGGAGATGACGGTCGAGCTGGAGCGCCACATCGGGCGCGACCTGCAGTTCATCCGCATCAACGGCACGCTGGTGGGCGGGCTCGTGGGGCTTGCGATCCACACCGTCACGCAGTTGCTGCGCGGCTGAGCGACCGCTTGATCCGCGGGTAATCCGCAGCGGACGAAAGTCCGCATGTCGCGGAAGGGATCGCGCCACGGCCCCGGGCTCCTTCTAGACTGCGCGCGCATTCACAAGAAGGAGAAGACATGCCCCGTGGCTCGTTCCGCAGCGCTGCTGCGCTGGTCGCCGTGCTCGCCCTGCTGGGCGCTTGCAGCACCGTTGCACCGCTTTTGCCATCGCCCACGCCCGCGAGTCCGGCGTCTACGCCGCCCCCGCCGTCGCCAGCGGCGGCCGGCCGGCCCGCCTCGTGGGCCGCGCCCGAGGTGCTGGTGCCGCCGTCGTCGTTCTCGGGCGTGCACGGCCTGGCCATCGATGCCAAGGGCCGGCTGCTCGCGGGCTCGGTGCTCGGGAACACGCTGTGGGAAGTCGACCGCACCACCGGCGCGGCCAAGGTGCTGATCGATGCACCCGAAGGCCAGGCCGACGACATCGCGGTCGGCCCGCAGGGCGAACTGGCCTGGACCAACTACCTCATGGGCATGCTGCGTTACCGCGAGAGCGACACCGCGCCGATGCGCGTGCTCGCCAAGGACCTGCCAGGCCTCAACTCGCTGGACTTCGACCGCAAGAACGGCAAGCTCTACGCCTCGCAGGTGTTCCTGGGCGATGCGCTCTGGGAAATCGACCGCACCGGCCAGAAGCCGCCACGGCTCATCAAGAAAGACATGGGCGGCTTCAACGGCTTCGAGGTCGGGCCCGACGGCCTGCTCTACGGGCCGCTGTGGTTCAAGGGCCAGGTCGTGAAGATCGATCCGACCAACGGCAACATGACCGTGATCGCGGACGGCTTCAAGATCCCGGCCGCGGCCAACCTCGATGGCAAGGGCAACCTCTGGGTGGTCGATGCGCGCAGCGGCGAGCTGGTGCGGGTGGAACTTGCCACCGGCAGGAAGACGGTCGCCAAGCAGCTTCGCCCCTCGCTCGACAACCTCGCCATCGCGCCGGACGGCACGATCTACGTGTCGAACATGGCCAACAACGAGGTGCAGGCCTTCAACCCCGCCACGGGCGACCTGCGCACCCTCACCAGCGGCAAGGTGGCGGTGCCCGCGGGCCTGAAGATCGACGGCAACGACCTCTGGGTGGCCGACGTCTTCGGCTTCCGTCAGGTCGACGTGCGCACCGGCGAAGTGCGCGACGTGTTCCGCATGCAGCGCGAGCCGGAGCTCGACTATCCCTTCGCGGTCGGCCTCTCGCCCACGCGCTTCGCGCTGACCTCGTGGTTCACCGGCACGGTCCAGCTCGTCGACCGCCAGACGCTCAAGACCATCACAACCATCCACGGCCTGAAGGCGCCGTTCGATGCGATCCCCATGCTCGACGGCAGCGTGATCTACGCCGAAATCGCGACCGGCAGCATCACGCGCGCCAGCGGGCTGAAGTTTGCAGAAAAGTCAGTGCTTGCTAGCGGGTTGAACGGCCCGGTGCAGATGGTCCTGGGCCAGGACGGCGCGCTTTACGTCACCGAGGCCGCCGGCAAGCTGCTGCGAATTCCGCTGGATGCCAGTGCGCCGCTGCGCACCATCGTCGACGGCCTCGCGCTGCCCGAGGGCGTGGCGCAGACGCCGTGGGGCACCTTCATCGTGGCCGAGAGTGCGGCGGGGCGGCTGGTGGAAATCGACGCGGCCAACGGCACCCGCCGGACCATCGCCGAGAACCTGCCGATCGGCCTCGCGCCCGGGCCAGGGCTCCCACCGCCGTATGTAGTCACCGGCGTGGCTGTGGGCGCCGACGGCACCATTTACGTGAGCGCTGATCGCAACAATGCGATATATCGAATCCGCGCCGTAAGGTAGGGTAACGATAAGTACATTTTTCGATTTACTTTTAAAAACAAATATTACAAACTGGCCGGGACGCCGCTTTGGTACCCCGGTCACATCCCTTTTTCCGGGGTTTTGCAGGCGTTTGGCTCTGAAAGGAAAAACGCATGACTCCCCTCGTCGTAGGCCAATTGCTGTCGCCCGAGTACTCATTGGGGCTGGTGGCGCTTTCATTCCTCATCTCGTTCGCGGGATCGCTGGTGGCGCTGATCTGCGCGGGCCGCATGGTCAACGCGGACGGCAAACCCAACCTCGCCCTCGTGGCCTGCGCCGCGGTGGCGCTCGGGGGCATCGGCATCTGGTCGATGCACTTCATCGGCATGCTGGCCTACCGGCTGCCGGTGGCCATTTCGTACAACATGCCGCTGACGATCGTGTCGCTCGTGGCGGCCATCCTGATCTCCGGCATCGCCCTCTACCTGGCCGGTGGCCGGCGCAAGTTCAGCAAACCCGGCTGGGCGGCCGGCAGCCTGCTGGCCGGCATCGGTGTCTGCGTGATGCACTACATGGGCATGTTCGCGATGAACATGCGCGCCACGATGGAGCTCGACATGGGCACCGTGGCGCTGTCGGTGGTGATCGCGATCACCGCCGCCGCGGCCGCCTTGTGGCTGGCCTTCAACCTGCGCAAGCTCAGCCACCAGATCGGGGCCGCTGCGGTGATGGGCGTGGCGGTCTGCACGATGCACTACGTGGGCATGACCGCGGCCAGCATGATCTGCACGGCCGCGGCGCCGACCGATGCGCTCGCCATCGGCGGCAGCTACATGGGCCTGTCGGTGTTCGGCACCGCCGGCGCGGTGCTGATCTTCATCTACTGGGTGGCCACCGGCAGCAGCCTCGATGCGCCGGTGCCGCAGCGCGCCCGCCCCCGCACCAGCTAGTTGGCGCAAGCGGGCGGAAGGCCCGGTCCCTACAGTCTGTGCAGAGCGAAAAACCAGCGACCTGCACAGACCCCATGCCCGTCATCGAATCCCGGCTGTCATCGGCCAGCGACACCTTCCAGGCCAACCGCACCGGCATGCGCGCGCTGCTGGCACAGGTGCGCGAACACGAGGCCCGCGCTGCGGCTGCCTCGGGCGCCTCGGCCGAGCGCTTTGCCAAGCGCGGCCAGTTGCTGCCGCGCGAACGCATCGCGCTGCTGCTGGACACCGGCGCGCCCTTTCTTCCACTGGCTTCTCTCGCAGGCCTCGGCCATGACGACCCCGATCTCTCGAAGAGCGTGCCCGGCGGCGGGCTGATCTCCGGCATCGGCCAGGTCGCGGGCGTGCGCTGCATGGTGAGCGCCTCCGACTCCGGCATCGACGCCGGCGCGCTTCAGCCCATGGGGCTGGACAAGCAACTGCGCGTGCAGGAGATCGCGCTCGAGAACAAGCTGCCCTACGTGCAGCTGGTGGAAAGCGCCGGCGCCAACCTCATGCAGTACCGCGTGCAGGACTTCGTGCGCGGTGGCAGCATCTTTCGCAACCTCGCGCGGCTCTCGGCCGCGGGGCTGCCGGTGGTGACGGTGACGCACGGCTCCTCGACCGCGGGCGGCGCCTACCAGACGGGCCTGTCGGACTACATCGTGATGGTGCGCGACCGCACGCGGGCCTTCCTCGCCGGACCGCCGCTGCTGAAAGCCGCCACCGGCGAGATCGCGACCGAAGAAGAACTCGGCGGCGCCGTGATGCACACCCACATCTCGGGTCTGGGCGACTACCTGGCCGAAGACGACCGCGACGCCATCCGCATCGCGCGCTCGATCCTCGGCGGCATCGACTGGACCCGCGAAGAAGCACCGCGCGCCTTCACGCCGCCGCGCTACGACGCCGAAGACCTGCTGGGCATCATGCCGAGCGACGGACGCCGGCCGGTGGACATGCGCGAGGTCATCGCGCGCATCGCCGACGGTTCCGAGTTCCTCGAGTTCAGCGAGCACTACGGCAGCGCCACCGTCTGCGGCCACATCCGGCTCGAAGGTCATGCGGTGGGCATCGTCACCAACAACGGCCCCATCGATTCCGACGGCGCGACCAAGGCCACGCACTTCATCCAGGCCTGCTGCCAGTCGCGCACGCCCATCGTCTACCTGCAGAACATCACCGGCTACATGGTGGGCCGCGCGCACGAGGAGGCCGGCATCATCAAGCACGGCGCGAAGATGATCCAGGCCGTGACGAATGCGACCGTGCCGCAGATCACGCTGTACTGCGGCGCCTCGTACGGTGCGGGCAACTACGGCATGTGCGGCCGCGGTTTCGCGCCGCGCTTCTGCTTCTCGTGGCCGAATGCGCGCACCGCGGTGATGGGCGGCGAGCAGGCTGCGAAGACCATGGCCATCGTGATGGAGGCGGGCATGGCGCGCAAAGGTGCGGTCGACACCGCGAAGATCGATGCGATGCAGCAGCAGATCATTGAGCGCTTCGACCGGCAGATGAGCGTGTTCACCACCAGCGCGATGCTGCTGGACGACGGCGTGATCGACCCGCGCGACACGCGCGCGGTGCTGGCCGAGGTGCTGTCGGTGTGCCGCGATGCCGATGCGCGCGTGCCGCAGGCAATGCAATTTTCGGTAGCACGGCCATGAAAGGATTCAACAAGATCCTCATTGCGAACCGCGGCGAAATCGCGGTGCGTGTGATGCGCACCGCACGCGCCTTGGGCTATCGCACCGTCGCCGTGTATTCGAGCCCCGACGCCGATGCGGAGCATGTGCGGCAAGCTGACCAGGCCGCGTGGATCGGCGAATCGCTGCCCGCGCAGAGCTACCTCAACATCGCCGCGATCATCGACGCCGCGCGTGCCAGCGGTGCGCAAGCCGTGCATCCCGGCTACGGATTTCTCGCGGAGAACGCCGGGTTCGCAGAGGCCTGCCGCAATGCTGGCCTCGTCTTCATCGGTCCTTCGCCCGAAGCCATCCGCGCGATGGGCGACAAGGCCGGCGCGAAGCGGCTGATGCAGGCGGCCGGCGTGCCGTGCATTCCCGGCTACCAAGGCGAAGACCAGAGCCAATCCACGCTCGCAGCCGAAGCCGCGCGCATCGGCTGGCCCGTGATGATCAAGGCGACCGCCGGCGGCGGCGGGCGCGGCATGCGGCTCGTACCTTCGGCCGCGTCCTTTGCCGACCTGCTGCAGAGCGCGCAGTCCGAAGCGCTCAACGCTTTCGGCGATGCGACCGTGATCCTGGAGCGCGCGATCGTCGCGCCGCGCCACATCGAGATCCAGGTGTTCGCCGACCGGCACGGCAACGCCATCCACCTCGGCGAGCGCGACTGCTCGGTGCAGCGGCGGCACCAGAAGGTGATCGAGGAATCGCCGTCGCCGGCCGTGTCCGCCGAATTGCGCGAACGCATGGGCGCGACTGCCGTTGCCGCGGCAAAAGCCATCGCGTACGAAGGCGCTGGCACGCTCGAGTTTTTGCTCGACGCCGACGGCCAGTATTGGTTCATGGAAATGAATACGCGGCTGCAGGTGGAGCATCCCGTGACCGAGGCGGTGACGGGGCTCGACCTCGTCGAACTGCAACTGCGCGTCGCCGCCGGAGAGCCATTGCCGCTCACTCAGCAGGACGTGCAGATGAACGGCCACGCGATCGAAGTGCGCCTGTGCGCCGAGGACCCGCAGCAGGGCTTCATGCCGCAGAGTGGCACGCTCGCCGCGTGGCGTCCGTCTCCGGCTCTGCGCATCGAACATGCGTTGCGCGATGGCGCCGAAGTGCCAGCCTTCTACGACTCGATGATCGCCAAGCTGGTGTCGCACGGCCGCACGCGCGGCGAAGCGAGGCAGCATCTCATCGCAGGCCTGCAGGACACTGTGGCGCTCGGCATCGCGACCAACCAAGAGTTTCTGCAGCGTGCGCTCTCGCATCCGGTGTTTGCCGGGGGCGCGGCAACGACGGCCTTCATCGCCGAGCACGCCGAGGCGCTGCTCGCGCCTGACGCCGCAATGGAAGGCCGTGCCGCGTTGCTCGCCGCGCTGCTGCTTCAACTCGGCGAACGCGGCTGGCCTTCACCGCTTGCGCACACGCTGCCCAACGCCCTGCGCTTTTCGCTCAACGGCAAGGTGCATGCGGCGCGCGTGACGCCGCAGGGCGCAGGCCGTTTCGATGTCGCACTCGATGCAACCGGGCCCGAGCGCATCGAACTGCTTGCGCTGCCCGGTGACGGCGTTGTCCGCTTCTCGTGCGGCGGTGTTTCCGAGCAGGCCATGTCGGTGCGCAAGTCCGCCGCGCACCTTTGGATTCATTTCAGCGGCCAGGCCTTCGAACTCGAGAACCTCACGCATGTGGCGTTGCCCCGCGCCGGTGCTGCAGGCGGCGATGGCCTGCTGCGCGCCTCGATGAACGGCCGCGTCATCGCGCTGCTCGCCGCCGAGGGCGACACGGTCGCTGCCGGCCAGCCTCTCGTCACGCTGGAAGCGATGAAGATGGAACACGTGCACTGCGCGCCGCGCGCCGGCCGCGTCGCCGCGCTGCATGTCGCGGTGGGCGCGCAGGTGGCCGCGCGCCATGTGGTGGCGGAGATTGCCGATGCATGACGCGGCGCGCCGCTCTCTTTGCGAACATCAGAAAGCCATTCGAATGAACGCCCCCTCCCGCTACCGCTCCGTGTTCTCGCCCGGCCTGTTCGATGGACAGGTGATCGTCGTCACCGGCGGCGGCTCAGGCATTGGCCGCTGCACGGCGCACGAACTCGCATCGCTTGGCGCGCAGGTCGTGCTTGTCGGCCGCAATGCCGAGAAGCTGCAGCAGGTACAGAAAGAAATCGCTACCGCCGGCGGCAAGGCCAGCACCCAGGCCTTCGACATCCGCCAGGAAGAAGCTGTGCGTGCGGCGATTGCCGAGGTCGTTGCGGCACACGGCCGGATCGACGGCCTCGTCAACAACGCGGGTGGCCAGTACATCACGCCGCTCGCCGCCATCTCGGCCAAGGGATGGGAGGCGGTGATCCACACCAACCTCACAGGCGGCTTCCTCGTCGCGCGCGAGTGCTTCGTGCAGAGCATGCAGGCGAACGGCGGCGCCATCGTCAACATCGTGGCGGACATGTGGGGTTCGATGCCCAACATGGGCCACAGCGGCGCGGCGCGCGCGGGCATGGTGAGCTTCACCGAAACGGCCGCGCTCGAATGGGCCGCGAACGGCGTGCGCGTGAACGCGGTGGCGCCGGGCTACATCGCATCGAGCGGCATGGACCACTACCCGCCCGAGGCCGGCGACATGCTGCGCGCGATGCGCAAGACCGTGCCCGCGGGCCGCTTCGGCAACGAGGCCGAGACCTCCGCCGCCATCGCTTTCCTCTTGAGCCCGGCGGCGAGCTTCGTCAGCGGCAGCGTGCTGCGCGTGGACGGCGCGCGGCCGCAGGTGCGCATGGGCTGGCCGATGGCGCTGCCGGATGCAGCGGCGCGGCAGCGTCCCGCGGTGCGGCCGTTCGACGGCTTTCATCTCGCAGAGACGCCCCGCGTGTTCCAGGACAAAGAAACGAACGACTGATTGATTGGCTGATCGGAGACAAGCGACATGCAGTACACCCACGAACACCTCGAGATCCAGAAGACGCTGCGCCGCTTCATCGATGACGAGATCAACCCGCACGTCGACGAATGGGAGGCGGCCGAAATTTTCCCCGCGCACGAGGTCTTCAAGAAGCTCGGCAACCTCGGCATGCTGGGCCTCAACAAGCCAGAGGCCTTCGGCGGCGCCGGCCTCGACTACTCGTATGCAATGGCGATGGCCGAGGCGCTCGGCCACGTGAGCTGCGGCGGCGTGCCGATGGCTATCGGCGTGCAGACCGACATGTGCACGCCCGCGCTCGCGCGTTTCGGCAGCGATGAACTGCGCCGCGAATTCCTCGCACCCGCCATCGCGGGCGACACGGTCGGCTGCATCGGCGTGAGCGAGCCCGGTGCGGGCAGCGACGTCGCGGGCTTGAAGAGCCACGCGCGAAAGGACGGCGACGACTACCTCATCAGCGGCCAGAAGATGTGGATCACCAACAGCCTGCAGGCCGACTGGATGTGCATGCTGGTGAACACCAGCGACGGCCCCGTGCACCGCAACAAATCGCTGGTGATGGTGCCGATGAACAGCCCCGGCATCGAGAAGGCCAGGAAGATCCGCAAGATCGGCATGAACTCCAGCGACACCGGGCTCATCTACTTCGACAACGTGCGCGTGCCGCAGCGCTACCGAATCGGCGAGGAGGGCCAGGGCTTCGTCTACCAGATGCAGCAGTTCCAGGAAGAGCGCCTCTGGGCCGCGGCCAGCTCGCTCGAACCGATGGAAGACTGCATCGCGCAGACCATCGAATGGGCGCAGCAGCGCCAGATGTTCGGCGGCACGCTGGCCGACCAGCAGTGGGTGCAGTTCAAGCTGGCCGAGCTGAAGACCGAAGTGGAAGCACTGCGCGCGCTCACCTACCGTGCCTGCGACCTGCATGTGCAGGGCGAGGACGTGCTCGAACTCGCCTCGATGGCCAAGCTCAAGACCGGGCGGCTCACGCGGCAGGTGGCCGACACCTGCCTGCAGTTCTGGGGCGGCATGGGCTTCACGCTGGAGAACCGGGTCTCGCGGCTTTACCGCGACGGCCGCCTCGGCTCGATCGGCGGCGGTGCGGACGAAGTGATGCTCGGCATCCTCGCGAAGACGATGGGCATCGCCAAGCGGCCGCCGCGCGGCTGACGGCGGCTGAAACGCGCATGGACGCCGAACTGCAAGCCGACCGCGCAGCGCTCGCCGACACGGTGCGGCGCTTTGCCGAAAGCGAGATCGCGCCGAACGTCGAAGCCTGGGACGACGCGGGCGAATTTCCGCGCGCGCTCTACACGCGCGCCGCGGAACTCGGGCTGCTCGGGCTTGGCTATCCCGAAGCGTTCGGCGGCACGCCAGCCTCGTATTCCCTCAAACTCCCCGCATGGATCGCGCTCGCACGCCACGGCAAGAGCGGCGGCGTGCTCGCGAGCCTGTTCTCGCACAACATCGGCCTGCCGCCGGTGGTGCTGCACGCGAGCGACGCCGTGCGCCACGAGGTCGTGCCCGCCGTGCTGCGCGGCGAGAAGATCGCAGCGCTCGCGATCACCGAACCCGGCGGCGGCTCCGACGTCGCGGCACTGCGCACGACGGCCAGACGGGAGAGTGCAGGCGATGGCGATCACTACGTGCTGAACGGCGAGAAGACCTTCATCACCTCGGGCATGCGCGCTGACTGGATCACGGTCGCCGTACGCGCCGGGGAAGGGCGTGGTGCAAGCGGCATCTCGATGCTGCTGGTGCCCGGCGATGCACCCGGCCTTTCGCGAACGCGCCTCACGAAGATGGGCTGGTGGTGCTCCGACACCGCGACGCTGCACTTCGACAACGTGCGCGTGCCGGCGCGCTACCTTCTCGGGGAAGAGGGTGCGGGCTTCCGCATGATCATGGGCAACTTCAATGGCGAGCGCATCGGCCTCGCGGCCGGCGCGCTCGGCTTCGCGCAGGCCTGCCTCGACGAAGCACTGGCCTGGTCGCGCGAGCGCAAGACCTTCGGTGCCGCGCTCATCGCGCACCAGGCGGTGCGCCACAAGCTGGTGGACATGCAGATGCGCATCGCCTCCACCGAAGCGTGGCTGGAGGCGGTGTCGGCGGAAGGCGATGCGCACGAAGCCGCCGGCCGCTTCAACGCGCCCGAATGGGTCGCGCAGGTCTGCATGCTCAAGAACCATGCGACGCAGACCATGCAGTTCTGCGCCGACCAGGCGGTGCAGATCCTCGGCGGCATGGGCTTCATGCGCGGCACGGTGAGCGAGCGCATCTACCGCGAGGTCAAGGCGATGATGATCGGCGGCGGTGCCGAGGAAATCATGAAGGAGCTGGCGGCGCGGCAGCTCGGCTGGCTGTAGCGCACCGCATCGCCTTTCCGCCAGCGGAAAACTGTTCTTCACTGGCGAGGTGCGCGGCACATGGCCTTTCGCGCGAAGCCTGCTTACCATCGGCCGCACATTGCATGAAGCCGGAGCCGCCGTGATCTTTGTTTTCCATCTCTTCGACCAAACCGATTCCGTCGAATGAACGAGCCCCGCACCATGTTCAAGCACATCGTGATGTGGGACCTGCGCGGCGAATCGCCCGAAGAGAAGGCGGAGGCCGTGCAGTTGCTCAAGCGCAAGTTCGAATCGCTTCGCGGACAGATCCCCGGGCTGCTGCACCTCGAGGTGGGCGTCGATTCAAGCCGCATCGCCTACGCCTGCGACGTGGTGCTCTACAGCGAGTTCGACAGCCAGGCATCGCTCGACGGCTATGCCACGCACCCCGCGCATCTGCGGGTGCGCGAGGAGCTGGGCGATCTGCGGATCGCGCGGCATCAGGTCGACTACGCGATGGAGTGACCGGCGCGGGTCAGTCGTTCTTTTCGGACTCGCCCTGCTGCGCGGCCTGCGCCGCCGCACGCAGCTTGTCCTTCTTGCTCGGCCGCTTGCCCTTGATACCGCCAGCTCCCGATGCATCGACGAGCGGCACGGGCACCTCGGTTGGCTCGAAGCCTTCGATGCGCTCGCGCGGCAGGAGGAGGCCCTGGCGCTTTTCGATCAGGCGGAAATGCGCCTCGGTCGATGCGCTCACGAAGCTGATCGCGAGGCCGCTTTCGCCCGCGCGGCCGGTGCGGCCGATGCGGTGGATGTAGTCGGTGGGCGAGCGCGGCAGGTCGTAGTTGATGACCACGGGGAGCTGCGCGATGTCGATGCCGCGCGCCGCAAGGTCGGTGGCGATCACCACGTCCCACCGGCTCTCCTTGAACTGCGCGAGGATGCCGGTGCGCGTGCCCTGCGCGATGTCGCCGTGGAAGGGCACCGCGTAGACACCGTTCTTGTAGAGCTTCTCTGCCACGATCTGCGCCGAATGCTGCGTGGCGACGAACACCAGCACGCGCTCCCATTCGTTCTCTTTCAACAGATGGCGCAGGAGCTGCGTGCGGCGGTTCGCATCGACCTCGATCACGCGCTGCACGATGTTCGGCTCGGTGCCCGGCTCGCCCTGCACGTCGATGACCGCGGGGTCGCGCAGCATGCCGTCGGCCAGCGACTGGATGGCGGGCGGGAAGGTGGCGGAGAAAAGCAGGTTCTGCCGTTGCGCCGGCAGCAGCGCGAGGATGCGGCCGAGCTCTTCGGCAAAGCCGAGGTCGAACAGGCGGTCGGCCTCGTCGAGCACCAGCATCGAGACCGCGCCCAGCTTGAGCGCGTTGTGCTCCACCAGGTCGAGCAGCCGGCCCGGCGTGGCGACCACGATGTCGGCGCCGCCGCGCAGGCTCATCATCTGCGGGTTGATCGAGACGCCGCCGAAGGCGATGGCGATCTTCAGGCGCTCGGGCAGGTGCTGCGCCAGGCTGCGCATGGTTTCGCCGACCTGGGCGGCGAGCTCGCGCGTGGGCACCAGCACCAGCGCGCGCACGCGGCGCGGCGATTGCGCGGGCTCGGCAGCCAGGCGCTGCAGCAGCGGCAGGGAAAATGCGGCGGTCTTGCCGGAGCCGGTCTGCGCCGAGCCCCGCACGTCGCGGCCCTGCAGAATTGCGGGGATGGCCGCTGCCTGGATGGCGGTCGGCGCGGCATAACCGCTTTCGGCGGCAGCCTGCACGAGCGCGGGGGCCAGGCCCAGTGAGTCGAATGGCATGTGAGCAGACAGAGAGAAGAACCCAGAGATAAGAGAGACGGATCGAATGGCGACGACGAAAAGCAATCAGGCCAGCACCCTGGTGTATTCCACCGAGGGGGGCGGCCGCATGTGCCCCGATTGCCGTGCGCCGATGGCGCAATGCCGCTGCAAGGAGCTCGAGAAGGCGCGCGCGCCGGCCACTGACGGCATTGTGCGTGTATCGCACGAGACCAAGGGCCGCAAAGGGAAGGGCGTGACGGTCATCAAGGGCCTCGCGCTGGACGCCGCGGCGCTCGCGGCGGTGGGCAAGCAGCTGAAAACGGCCTGCGGCTCGGGCGGCACGGTGAAGGACGGCGTCATCGAGATCCAGGGCGATCACCGCGAACTGGTGATCGCGGCGCTCGTGAAGCAGGGCCACACCGTCAAGCGCGCCGGAGGCTGAGGAAGAAACAACCCATGAACCCCGAAGACCTGCAGCGCCTCGTGACCCTCGAAATGCCTTTTGGCAAACACAAGGGCACGCTGATCGCCGATTTGCCCGGAAATTACCTGACCTGGTTCGCACGCGAGGGTTTTCCCTCGGGAGAAATCGGCCGGCTGCTGCATTTGATGCATGAAATAGACCACAACGGCCTGTCGGACCTGCTCAAACCGTTGCGAAACCGCCCGTCGCGCCGGGATGTTTCTCAATAACACACGATTTATCCACGTTTTTTCGCAAAGTGGCGTGGATAATTCCCCCCACGTGTCTGTGAGACCTTGTCTCCCGTGCACGTAATTTGGTGATCGGTCAGTTTCGCGCCACAGCGCACTTGTTTGTTGTGATTCTGGGACTCCATCGCTTTTGTTTTGTTGGTTTGAATTAGGAGTCCCTCCATGGGCAAGAAACTCTACGTAGGCAACCTCGCCTACTCTGTGCGTGACAACGACCTGGAACAAGCTTTCGGCGAGTTCGGCGCAATCGTCAGCGCCAAGGTCATGATGGAACGTGACACCGGCCGTTCGAAGGGCTTCGGCTTTGTCGAAATGGGTTCGGATGCTGAAGCACTCGCAGCCATTGAAGCCATGAACGGCCATTCGCTCCAGGGCCGTGCCCTGACGGTGAACGAAGCCCGTCCGATGGAAGCTCGTCCTCCCCGCACCGGCGGTGGTGGCGGCTACGGCGGCGGCGCTGGTGGTGGCGGCGGCTACGGTGGTGGTGGTGGCGGCGGCGGCGGTTACGGCGGCGGCGGCGGTGGTCGTAGCGGCGGCGGCGGTTACGGCGGCGGCGGCGGTGGTCGCGGCGGCTACTAAGCCCTCACCCACACTCACGAGAGCCTCGGCTCTCTGAATGAAAAAAAGCTCCTTCGGGAGCTTTTTTCGTTTCTGGACCGTCCCTTTTCAGGGGCACCGGGGAGAACCCTTGCCTTGCGGTAAGCATTTGTCCGTACAGGCAAGGTCAGCCAACGGTCAGCTGCGGACGACGACCCTCACTGCTCCAAAACAGAGGGTCGAGGCAATGAAGATCAAGAGTCAGGCGGACTTCTTTTCAGGAGTCATGTTCACTACCGTGGGGGGCGCTTTCGCGATAGGCGCCACCACCTACACCGTCGGCAACGGCGCCCGCATGGGCCCCGGCTATTTCCCGCTCATGCTGGGCATCCTGCTGGCCATCCTCGGGGTGGTCATCATGTTCCAGGCGATGGTGGTGGAGACCACCGACGGCGACAAGATCGGCAAATGGGCCTGGAAGCCGCTGGCCTTCGTGCTCGGTGCCAACCTCGCGTTCGGCATCCTCCTGGGCGGCCTGCCAAGCATCGGCTTGCCGGCGATGGGAATGATCATCGCGATCTACGCGCTCACGATCATCTCGAGCATGGCGGGCACGCAGTTCAAGCTGCGCGACGTGCTGGTGCTCTCCACCATCCTGGCGGCCGGCAGCTATGTGGCCTTCATCTGGGCGCTCAAGCTCCAGATCCAGGTCTGGCCCACTTTCATCTCGGGCTGAGGAGCACGCACCATGGACCTGATCCACAACCTTTCCATCGGTTTCGGCGTTGCCTTCACCTTCACCAACCTGCTGTATTGCCTTTTGGGCTGCATCCTGGGCACGCTGATCGGCGTGCTGCCGGGCATCGGCCCGGTCGCGACCATCGCGATGCTGCTGCCCGCGACGTACGCGCTGCCGCCCGTTTCGGCGCTGATCATGCTGGCCGGCATCTACTACGGCGCGCAATACGGCGGCTCGACCACCGCCATCCTGGTGAACCTGCCGGGCGAATCGTCCTCGGTCGTCACCTGCATCGACGGCTACCAGATGGCAAGGCAGGGCCGCGCAGGTCCCGCGCTCGCGGCTGCGGGCCTGGGCTCGTTCTTCGCAGGTTGCGTCGGCACGCTGATCCTGGCCGCCTTCGCGCCACCATTGACCGAGCTGGCCTTCAAGTTCGGCCCGGCCGAGTACTTCTCGCTGATGACGCTGGGCCTGATCGGTGCCGTGGTGCTCGCTTCGGGCTCGCTCCTGAAGGCCGTGGCCATGATCGTGCTGGGCCTGCTGCTCGGCATCGTGGGCACCGACGTCAACTCGGGCGTCGCCCGTTTCAGCTTCGACATTCCCGAGCTCACCGACGGCATCGGCTTCGTGGTGATCGCCATGGGCGTGTTCGGCTACGGCGAAATCATCGGCAACCTCTCGCAGCCCGACGACGAGCGCGAAGTGTTCACGCACAAGGTCAAGGGCCTGTGGCCCACCAAGGACGACTTCAAGCGCATGACGCCCGCGGTGCTGCGCGGCACGGCCCTCGGTTCGGCCCTGGGCATCCTGCCCGGCGGCGGTGCGTTGCTGGCGGCCTTCGCGGCCTATGCGCTGGAGAAGAAGATCAAGATGCGCCCCGGTGAAGTGCCCTTCGGCAAGGGCAACATCCGCGGCGTGGCATCGCCTGAATCGGCCAACAACGCCGGCGCGCAGACCTCCTTCATCCCGCTGTTGACGCTGGGCATTCCGCCCAACGCCGTGATGGCGCTGATGGTGGGCGCGATGACGATCCACAACATCCAGCCCGGCCCGCAGGTGATGACCAGCAACCCCGAGCTTTTCTGGGGCTTGATCGCCTCGATGTGGATCGGCAACGCGATGCTGATCGTGCTGAACCTGCCGCTGATCGGCATGTGGATCAAGCTCCTGACGGTGCCCTACAAGTTCCTGTTCCCCGCCATCGTGCTGTTCTGCGCGATCGGCGTGTACTCGACCAACAACAACACCTTCGACGTGTGGATGGTCGCGATCTTCGGCTTCATCGGCTACCTGTTCCTGAAGCTCAAGACCGAGCCGGCCCCGCTGCTGCTGGGCTTCATCCTCGGGCCGATGATGGAAGAAAACCTGCGGCGCGCGCTGCTGCTGTCGCGCGGCGCGTGGAGCGTGTTCGTCACGCGGCCGCTGTCTGCCGGGCTGCTGGTGGCTGCGGCGGCGCTGCTGTGCATCGTGCTGCTGCCGTCGATCAAGGCGAAGCGCGAAGAGGCTTTTGTCGAGGAGTAGGCTCGCCCGCCGCTCCCGGAACAAGCCCCTGCACGAAAGCGCAGGGGCTTTTTTCATTTCAGGACGCCGCGGCGGCGGCCACGCCCCATATCGACGCGCTCTAGTTGGTGCTCGGCGGCGGTGCCGGTGGTGCGCCAGGAAGGCCGTGAACAGCGCCGACCAGATCAATCCGTCTCGAATCGGCAAGTTCCGCAGGCACCGAGGCGCCCCTCGCCGACGGCATTTCAAGGACGAGCTTGCGTGCCTCGAATTGCTACCTAAAAGATAGCAATAAAGATCCACTGCACGAGGTCAATCCCGAGATTCGATAGGGAGGAAAAGACCTGCCAACGCCTTCCGCACGGACATAAAAAAGGCGCCGACCAGCGGCGCCTTTCAAGTTCGAGCTGGCATCTCGTATGGATGCCTTGAAGGATTTTTCTTTTTGAAGGGGAAGTTGTCTCCTCGGACCCTCGGCAGTACGAGCAGGGCCCGTTCGCGAGTGCGCAGACTTTATGTGCTGCACCGCACCAGTGCATTGGGAATTACCCGCTTTGCCTTACTGCGGACGGCCGATTCGCAAACCAAAGTGTTTCCGGGAGTTAACGATGTGGCACGACTCATGCACGTAGCGCCAGACCTGACAACTCGAAGAAGCGCAACGCCATGGCCCTGGTCCCGCAAGCCTCCATCAACGCGGCCGACACCGCCTGGATGATGACGTCGACCGCGCTGGTGCTGTTGATGACGCTGCCCGGCATCGCGCTCTTCTACGCCGGCATGGTGCGGCGCAAGAACGTGCTGGCCACCATGGCGGCCGTTGTGGTGATCGCCGCGGCGGTGTCGCTCACCTGGTTCACCCTCGGCTACTCGCTGGCCTTCACGCCGGGCTGGCCGTGGCTCGGCGGTACCGGGCGCTTCTGGTTCTCGGGCTTCGAATACCTGAAGGAAGCCGGGCAGATCGCGGTGAGCCACGTCGCACCCAACGTGCCCGAGTCGGTCTACGCGATGTTCCAGCTCACCTTCGCGATCATCACCACCGCGCTGGTGCTGGGCGCCTTCGTCGAGCGCATGCGCTTCTCGGCGGTGCTGTGGTTCGCGCTGCTGTGGAGCGTGCTGGTCTATGCGCCCGTCGCGCACTGGGTCTGGGAGCCGGGCGGCTGGCTCGCGCAGATGGGCGCGCTCGATTTCGCGGGCGGCTCGGTGGTGCACGTCAACGCGGGCATCGCGGGGCTGGTGTGCGCCTATGCGCTCGGCCCGCGCAAGGGCTACGGCCGCGAGGCCTTCGAGCCCTACAGCCTGGCGATGACGATGATGGGGGCCGGCCTCCTGTGGGTGGGCTGGTTCGGCTTCAATGCGGGCTCGGCGGTGGCGGCGGACGGGCGCGCGGGCTTGGCGATGCTGGTCACGCACATCGCGGCGGCGGCCGGTGCGATGAGCTGGATGATCGGCGAGTGGATCGTGCGGCGCAGCCCTTCGCTGCTGGGGCTCTGCTCGGGCCTCGTGGCCGGGCTGGTGGCGATCACGCCGGCCGCCGGTTTCGTCACGCCGCTGTCAGCGCTGGCCATCGGCGCCATCGCGGGCCTGGCCTGCTACTGGGGCGCCACGGGCCTGAAGCACATGCTCGGCGCGGACGATTCGCTCGACGTCTTCGGCGTGCACGGCATCGGCGGCATCGTGGGGGCGCTGCTCACGGGCGTGTTCGCCGATGCACGCATCTCGGGCGCGGCCGGCAACGTGCTGACGCAGGCCATCGCCGTCGGCAGCGTGGCGATCTACAGCGCGGCGGGAACGGCGATCGTGCTGTTCCTGGTGCACGTGCTGGTCGGACTGCGCGTCGATCCCGAGAGCGAACAGCTGGGCCTCGATCTTGCTCAGCACCGTGAACACCTGGGAGCCTGACCACCCGAGGGAGACACCATGCCATCCATGTCCGAAAGCGAACGCATCGCGCTTGCAGCCCGTCTTCACGTGGCACTGCGGCGAAAGCACGGGCGCGTGACCGACACCGAATGGATGGCCACCAATGCCGAGTACGCCGCCGAGATCGTGCGCATGACGCGTGCACACGCGGCGGAGACGAAGGACGAGGAACTCGACCAGCTCGCGACGCGGCTCGAGCTGGCGATGGAGCCGCTGGCTCGTGCCGCGCGGCTGGCGGCGCGGCAGCCCGATGGGACACCGCCTACGCCGCCGCCCCGCTATGTAGGTGGGTTGCGGTGACGCTTTGATTCGGCTGCATTCGGGGCGGGTGCACGCGCCCCGGACCAGAGCGCAAAAAACTAGGTCCTAACCCGCCCGTCGCCAGTCAGCATCGACAACTCGACGAACTTCGACCCCACGTGGTTCTTCGCCGAGAACGACACCTCGAACCCGCCGAACTGCTGCCGGTCGATGTTCTCCAGCCCCACGACGAGGCTGTCTCGCGTGAGCTTGCCCGAGGCCTTGCGCAGCCCCTCGGTCAGCACCTTGGCGGCCAGGTAGCCCTCCATGCTCGAGAAGTTCGCGCTGGCCCCGCCGCCCGCCTTGCGCACCGCCTCGACGAATTCGCGCGTGATCGCGTTGGCCGGGTTGTAGGGGGAGGGCACCACTTGCGTCACCATCACGCCGGCAGCTTCCTTGCCGAGCTCGTCTGCCAGCGCCTGCGTGCCGACGAACGACAGGTTGATGAAGGTGCCGCCATAGCTCGCCTTGCGCGCTTCGCGGATGAATGCCGCGCAGGCCTTGTACGCGCCCACCTGCACCACCGCATCGGGTTTTGCGCTCACGATGGATTTCACTGCCTGCGCCACGTCGGCCGAATTGCGCTCCACCGTGGCCATGGCGACGGGCTTCAGGTCGAGTTGCGACAGCGCGAGCGTCACCCCGTCGAGCCCGGCCTTGCCGTAGGCATCGTTCTGGTAGAAGACCGCGATTTTCTTGAGCCCGAGATGGGTGAGCTGCTTGACCATCAGCGCCGTCTCGTCGTTGTACGAGGCGCGCAGGTGGAACACGTTCTTCTGGAAGGGCTCGCGCAGCGACATGGCACCGGTGAACGGTGCGATGAACGGCACCTTGTCCTTCACCGCCAGCGGCAGCGCGGCCAGGCTGGTCGGGGTGCCGATGTAGCCGAACAGGGCGAACACGTCCTCGTCGATCAGCTTTTGCGTGTTGGCGGCGCAGCGGTCGGGCTCGTAGCCGTCGTCCAGGTTCTTGATCACCACGTTGCGGCGACCGGGCTGGGCGTTGTACTGGTCCAGGAACACCTTGGCACCCTGGTGGAACTGGATGCCCAGTTGAGCGGCCGGACCGGTGAAAGGCGCGGACTGGCCCAGCACCAGGGGCGCTTCAGTCTGCGCCTGCGCGATCCGGAAGTTGCCCAGGGTGGCCGCGGCGCCGACGGCCAAGGAAAAATGCCTGCGATTCACCATGGTGAAAACTCCGTCTGCGCCCGCTGCGCGTTTTTCTCGCACTCAAATTAGACTTGTCCGATGCCCCACGCAACGGACTCCCTGGAAGCCAAGACTTCCCCCGCCCCGACCACCGAGACCATCGCCGTGCTGGGCGCCTGCCCCCACGATTGCCCCGACACCTGCGCGCTCGTCACCACCGTCAAGGACGGCGTGGCCGTGAAGCTGCAGGGCAATGCCGCCCACTCGCACACCGGCGGCGTTCTGTGCACCAAGGTGTCCCGCTACATCGAACGCAACGACCATGCCGAGCGGCTGGTGCAGCCCATGAAGCGCGTCGGCCCCAAGGGCAGCGGCCAGTTCGAGCCGGTCTCGTGGGACGCCGCACTGGACGACATCGCCGCGCATCTTCGGTCATTGCGGTCCGATCCGGAAACAATTCTCCCCTACTCTTATGCGGGCACCATGGGCCTGGTGCAGGGCGAATCGATGGACCGGCGCTTCTTCCACAAGCTGGGCGCGTCGCTGCTGGACCGCACGATCTGCTCGATGGCCGGCGGCGAGGCGATGGTCCACACGCTGGGCGGCAAGGTCGGCATGCGGATCGAGTTCTTCGCCGAGGCGAAGCTGATCCTGATCTGGGGCAGCAACTCCATCGCCAGCAACCTGCATTTCTGGCGCCACGCCCAGGCCGCCAAGCGCGCGGGCGCACGGCTGGTGTGCATCGATCCGCGCAAGACCGAAACAGCCGACAAGTGCGACGAGCACATCGCGCTCCTGCCCGGCACCGATGCCGCGCTGGCCCTGGCGCTGATGCACGAGCTGATCGTGCACGACTGGCTCGACCACGACTACATCGCCAACCACACGCTGGGCTGGGAGCAACTGCGCGAGCGCGCGCTGCAATGGCCGCCGTCGCGTGCGGCGGAGGTCTGCGGCATTCCCGAAGCGCAGATCGTGGCGCTGGCCGAGGCCTACGGCACGACCAAGCCCGCGGCCATTCGCCTGAACTACGGCATGCAGCGCGTGCGTGGCGGCGGCAACGCGGCCCGCGCGGTCGCGTGCCTGCCGGCGCTCGTTGGAGCTTGGCGTAATCGGGCAGGCGGGCTGCTGCTGAGCAGCTCGGGCCACTTCCCTGTCGACCGCGCCGCGCTGCAGCGTCCGGACCTGCTCGAAGGCCGCCGTCCGCGCACCATCAACATGAGCACCATCGGCGACGCGCTGCTCGATGCGGCGAAGCCGGTGAAGGCCATCGTGGTCTACAACAGCAACCCGGTCGCGGTCGCGCCCGATTCGGCCAAGGTGGTCGCGGGCTTCGCGCGCGAGGACCTCTTCACCGTGGTGCTGGAGCAATTCCGCACCGACACCGCCGACTACGCCGACTACCTCTTGCCCGCCACCACGCAGCTGGAGCACTGGGACATCCACACGAGCTACGGCCACACCGACGTGCTGCTGAACCGCCCCGCGGTCGCGCCGCGCGGCGAGGCCCGCAGCAACGCCTGGGTGTTCCGCGAGCTGGCGCGCCGCATGGGCTTCGACGAGCCCTGCTTCTCGGACGACGACGAAGCGCTGTGCCGCACCGCGTTCGCCGAGAACGCCATCGACTACGCACAGATGCTGACCCAGGGCTTCACCACCGTGAAGCTGCCCGAGGCGCCGTTCGCCGAAGGCAAGTTCCCCACGCCTTCGGGTCGCTGCGAATTCTTCAGCGCGCGCCTGGAAGCGATGGGCATGGATGGCCTTCCGGACCACGTGCCCAACTGGGAACCGGCTGGCAGCTCGACCGAATTCCCGCTCGCGATGATCTCGCCGCCCGCGCGCAATTTCCTCAACTCCACCTTCGTCAACGTGACGAGCCTGCGCGCCATCGAGGTCGAGCCGCTGCTCGAAATCCACGCCGCCGATGCTGCCGCGCGCGGCATCGAGGACGGCGCGATGGTGCGCGTGTTCAACCAGCGCGGCGAACACCGCTGCCGCGCCGAGGTGTCGCGCCGCGCGCGCCAGGGCGTGGTGCACGGCATGGGCATCTGGTGGCGCAAGTTCGGCGGCGACGGCACCAACGTCAACCAGCTCACGAGCCAGCGGCTGACCGACATCGGCCGCGGCCCGACCTTCTACGATTGCCTGGTGCAGGTCGAACGCGCGTGAGGGGGCTGTCCGCATTGGCGCTGGCCGGCGCCCTGTTCCTCACGGGTTGCGCCGACCTCGGCTACTACTGGCAGTCCGCCAGCGGCCACATCGGCATCATGCGGGCCGCCAAGCCCGTGCCCGAATGGCTCGCGGACCCGGCCACCTCGGCGCCGCTGAAGGCCAAGCTCGAACTCACGCAGCGCATCCGCCGCTTCGCCTCGACCGAACTCGGCCTGCCCGACAACGCGAGCTACAAGTCGTACGCCGACCTGCACCGCCCCGCGGCCGTTTGGAATGTGGTGGCCGCGCCGCCGTATTCGCTCACGCTCAAGAGCTGGTGCTTCCCGGTGGCCGGCTGCGTGGGCTACCGCGGCTACTACAGCGAGGACGCTGCCAAGACCGAAGCCGAGGCGCAGCGCGCCCTCGACCTCGAAGTGGCCGTGTACCCCGTGCCCGCGTATTCGACGTTGGGTTGGATGAACTGGGCCGGCGGCGATCCGCTGCTCTCCACCTTCATCGGCTACCCCGAGGGCGAACTCGCGCGCCTCGTGTTCCACGAGCTCGCGCACCAGGTGCTGTATGTGCCGGGTGACACGGTGTTCAACGAGTCGTACGCCACCGCGGTCGAGCGCATCGGCGGCGGCATGTGGCTGCAGCGCGAAGCCAGCGAGGCGGCACGCCGCGAGTACGCGCAGTTCGACGGCCAGCGCCAGGAATTCCGCGCGCTCGCGCTCAACACGCGCCGTGCGCTCACGCAGGTGTACGAGTCACCCGAGGCCAAGGCCAAGGATTGGCCCGCCGTCGAGGCGATGAAGAAGGCCGCGATGGCCGACTTCCGCGCGCGCTATGCCGAACTGAAGAAGGGCTGGCAGGGTCCTCGCCAGAACGCCTACGACGGCTGGGTGGCGCGTGCCAACAATGCGGCCTTCGGCGCCCAGGGCGCCTACGACGACCTGGTGCCGGCTTTCGAGGCGCTGTTCGACCGCGAAGGCCGCGACTGGCCGCGCTTCTACACTGAGGTCCGGCGCATTGCCGCGCTGCCGACCACGCAAGAACGCCGGAGTGCCCTGCAGACTGCCACGGGCATCCTGCAGACCCATTCCAGCGAAGACAACAACAACGGAGATCACGGTGCCTGACATCCATATCGAGAGAAACCACACGCTGGGCATTGCCGGCGCCCGCGAAGTCGCGCGCCAATGGGTGCAGCAGGTCGAGCAGGACTACGGCCTGGAGTGCACCTACACCGAAGGCAAGACCTGCGATGTCGCGCAGTTCAGCCGCCCCGGCATCGACGGCACGGTCGAGGTGACAGCCGACACCTTCAAGCTCGAAGCGACGCTGGGCTTTTTGTTCAGCAGCTTCAGCGAGCAGATCGAGCAGAAGATCTCGCGCAACCTCGACGCGCTGCTCGAGTCCCCGAACGGCGGCACGCGCTTCGCGTGAGTCCGGACTGGCTCACACGATCGTGTAGCCACCGTCGACCGGCAGCGCCACGCCGCTGACCATCGACGCCGCGTCGGAGAGCAGGAAGAGGATCGGTGCCACCACCTCCTCGACCTCTGCAAACCTTCCCATCGGAATGTTCCTCAAGACCGCTGCGCTCTTGGCCGGATCGGCCCAGGCCTCAGCGGCCATCGGCGTCAGCGTGACCGTCGGATTCACGCTGTTCACGCGGATGCCGTGCGGTCCGAATTCGAGGCACAGCGAGCGCGTGATCGCGTCCATTGCGGCCTTCGATGCGCAGTAGCAAAGGTGTGCATCGAGCGCGACGAGCGCGGCCTGGCTCGACACGTTGACGATGCTGCCGCGCACGCCGGCCGTGATCATCGCCTTGCCGCAACGCGAGGCGACCAGTGCGGCGGCGCGGGCGTTGACGGCCATCACGGCGTCGAAGCTCTCGGCCTGCAGCTCGAGCGCGGATTCGAGCAATGCGATGCCGGCGCAGTTCACTACGAGATCGAAGGCCGGCAATGGTGCGAGCGCGCGCTCCAACGCGGCGGCGTCACCCACGTCGACCACGAGAGGCGTGCAGCCTGCTTCTGCGTGCAGGGCGTCGAGTGCCGCGATGTTGCGGCCCATTGCGGTTACCGCTGCGCCCGACAGGGCGAGCTGCACCGCTACTGCACGGCCGATGCCGCTGCTGGCGCCGGTCACGAGAGCGCGGCGGGTGGAGAAATCGAAGGTTGTTGTCATGGTGCTGTTGTCTTGTTTGGAGGGGCGTGGTTCAGGGCGTGTGCGCAGGCCACCGGGTACTCCCCTCCGCGAATGTCCCCCGGCTTCGCCTCCTCCTTGATTTCGCTGCGGGGAGCACCCGATGCCCTGCGCACACAGAGCGCTGTCGTGGTGCTGGCCGATCAACCACTGCTCTGAAAAACGCTCACGCCGATGGGGTGCCTTGCGCAGCGAAATCAAGGAGGAGGGGCGAAGCCCCGGGGGACATTCGCGGAGCAAGGTACCCCGTCGGCGTGGGCGTCGCCCTGAACCTGCGCGCCGGATCAGGAAACCAAGTTCATTTCAGCCTATGCATCGCATCCCGCAACGCGGGATAAAGAGATTTGTAGATTTCGAAGCGCTCCCGGTACACGGCCTGCGCTGCGGGCTCGGGCCGTGCGCGTTCCACCAGCGTGACCCAGCCGCGCTCGGCCGTCGCCGCATCGACCAGCCCCGCACCGAGCGCCGCGAGCATTGCCGCGCCGAGGGCCGCCTCGACCTCTTCCTCGATGGTGAACACGGGGTAGCCCGTGATGTCCGCGACGATCTGCATCCAGAGGTCCGAATGCGCGGCACCGCCGACCACGATGAGGCGATCGTCCAGCGGTTGCCCGCTTTGCCGGCCCGCTTCGATGTTGTGCTGCAGCGCGAAGCTCACGCCTTCGAGCACCGCGCGATAGAGATGCGCGCGGCTGTGCGCGAGCGAGAGGCCGATGAACGCGCCCTTGGCCTGCGCGTCCCAGATCGGGCTGCGCTCGCCCATGAGGTACGGCAGGAAGACCAGGCCCTCCGCACCGGGCGGCACGTCGACGGCCTTGCGCTCGATCAGCGCATGCGCGTCTTCGCCGGTGCGCGCGGCCTCGGCCACCTCGGCCTGGCAGAAGGCTTCGCGAAACCAGGTGACGGCGGCGCCCGCGGTGATCGCGCCGCCGAACACATAGCTGCGGTCGGCGCCGCGGTACACGTGCGGCATCGTGATGAGCTTGTGCCGCGCATCGACGGTCGGGCTCACGAAGCCCCAGCACATGCTGGTGCCGATCATCGCGACGTGGTCGCCGCTGCCGGTGACGCCCGCGCAGAAGGTGGCCACCGCCGCGTCGACGCCGCCGGCCATCAACGGCATGCCTTCGGAGAGGCCGAGCTTCGTGGCCCACTCGGCGTTCAGGCCGCCGACCACATCGCTCGATTCGACCAGGCGCGGCGGCATCATGCGCGCCGGGATGCCGAGCATGGCCAGCGCTTCCTCCGACCAACCGCGCTCTGCCGCGTCGTACACACCGCCGATGTTGCCGGCCGAGCTGTGGTCGACCGCGAGCTCTCCGGTGAGCCGCCAGTTGATGTAGCTGTTGGGCGGCAAGAAGTAGTGTGTCTTCGCCCACACCTCGGGCAGGTGCTCGCGCACCCACAGGATCTTGGTGTAGCCGTAGTAGCTGTCCACGCCGTTGCCGGTGATCGCCTGCAGCCGCGCGACATCGACATTCGCGTTCACTGCATCGACCTCGGCGGTGGCGCGCCGGTCCATCCAGATGAGGCACGGATGCAGCGGCTGCATGGCTTCGTCGACGGGGATGCCCGCGCCGCCGTAGAGGCTGCTCACGCACATCGCCGCGATGTCCGATGCGGCAACGCCGCTCTTCGCCACGCAGGCGCGCACGCTCTCGCACACGGCGTCGAACCACACGGCGCAATCCTGCTGTGCCCACAGTGGCTTCGGCGTCTCGGGCTGGTAGGCCGCGCTCGCCTGCGCATGCACCTTGCCGTCGATGCCGACCAGCAGGCACTTGGTGCTCTGCGTACCGATGTCGACGCCGATCACGTATTTCATGGTGTGTTGTCTCTCAGGCTTTCAGGACCGGGGCTGCGGCTTGAGCAGCACCTTGATGGAATCCAGCGAGTTTGCCAGCGCGAAGGCGCGCTCCCATTCGGTCAGCGGGAAGTCGTGCGTCACGATGCCCTTCGAGGTGACGAGACCGCGCGCCAGCAGGTCGATGGCAATCGGGTAGCAGTACGGGCCCAGGTGCGCGCCGCGCACGTCGAGCTCCTTGCGGTCGCCGATGATCGACCAGTCGGCGCTGGTCTCCGAGCCGAACACGCTGAACTCGACGAAGCGGCCGAGCTTGCGGATCATCTCCAGGCCCTGCGTCACGCCGATGGGTGCGCCGGTGGTCTCGATGTACACGTCGCAGCCGTAGCCCTCGGTCAGGCCCTTGACGACGGCGTCGGCGTTCTCGGTCTTCGGGTTGATCGTCACGTCGGCACCGAACTGCTTGGCCAGCGCGAGGCGCTCGGGCACGAGGTCGATCACGATCAGTTTCTTGGGCGTCTTCAGCCGTGCGGCCTGCACCATCATCAACCCGAGCGGGCCGGCGCCCGCGATCACCACCACGTCGTCCAGCTGGATGTCGCCGCGGTTCACCGTGTGGATCGCGCACGAGAGCGGCTCGATGATGGCCGCGTCCTCGAGCGAGATGCCGTCGGGGATCTTGTGCACGCGCGAGGTCGGCGGCAGCCGCATGTAGTCGGCCATGCCGCCATCGGCCACGATGCGCTGGAAGCCGAAGATGTTGTGGACCTCGCACATCCAGTACTTGCCCGAAGTGCAGAAGCGGCACTTGCCGCAGGGCACGATCTGCTCGGCGATCACGCGGTCGCCTTTTTCCACACCGAAGTGTTCGGCCGCGCCTTCGCCGAGTGCTTCGACGTAGCCGAAGAATTCGTGGCCCGGAATCACGGGCGCCTTCACCCACGAGGGCTGGCCGTCGCCGCCCCAGAACATCTTCGCGCCCGAGTGGCACTTGCAGTCTGAGGCGCAGATGCCGCAAGCCGCGATGGAGATCAGCAGCTCGTTGCGGCCGATGGTGGGCATCGGCACGGTTTCGAGCCGGTAGTCCTTGGGACCGTGACACACGACGGCCTGCATGGCGGCGAGTTCACCGATGGCGCCGGATGCGCCGGGCTGGAGCTTTTGATAAGACATGGGTTCCTTGTGATCAGAGAGGGTGTTGGTATTGGTTTTTCTCCCTCCCCCTCTGGGGGAGGGCAGGGGTGGGGGCAAGCGGCGTCACTACTGGGCACGCTCTGCGTGCCCCCATCCCAGCCTTCCCCCAGAGGGGGAAGGAGCAAGACAGAAGAGGGTCAGCGTTTTGCTTCTCGGCTGATGAAGATCGCCAAGAGCACGATGCCGCCCTTGATGATCAATTGCAGGTACGGCGACACGCCGATCATGTTGAGACCGTTGTTCAGCACGCCGAGCAGGAGCGCACCAACCAGCGTGCCGACGATCGCGCCGCGCCCGCCGGCGATGGACGTGCCGCCCATGACCACCGCTGCGATGGCGTCGAGCTCGAAGCCCACGCCCACACCGGGCTGCCCGCTCGTGACGCGCGCCGCCTGCACGATGCCGGCGATGGCCGCGGTGAGACCGCTCAGCGCATACACGAGCAGCTTGTAGCGCGACACCCGCACGCCAGACAGCCGCGTCGCTTCTTCATTGCCGCCGATCGCATACACATACCGCCCGAACGGCGCCATGTTCAGCAGCACATACGCCACGAGGTAGGTCGCCAGCATGATGAGGATCGGCACCTTGATGCCCGCGAGCACGCCGCCGCCGAGAAAGGCGAACGACTCGGGCAGCCCGTCGATCGGATAGCCGCCGGTGTAGATGAGCGCAATGCCGCGCGCGATCCCCATGGTGGCCAGCGTCACGATGATCGGCGGCATGCGCAGGTACGCCACGCAGTAGCCGTTGAAGAGGCCGATCACCACGCCGACAGCCAGGCCGAGTGGCACGGCGAGCATCGGCGGCAGGCCGAACTGCACCATCATTCCCGAGGCCAGCGTGCCCGACAGCGCCACCACCGCGCCCACCGAAAGATCGATGCCGCCGGTGAGGATCGCGGCCGTCATGCCCACCGCAATGATCGCGTTGATCGACGACTGCAGCGCGATGTTCTGCAGGTTGCCCCACGAGAGAAAGTTGTCGGTCGCCACGATCATGAAGACCGAGATCGCGATCAGCCCGACGAGTGGGAGAAAGGCCGTCGAGCGACGCAGCTGGGTGAAGAATCCGCCCGAAGGAACCGGCGGCGTGGGATGGCTGGCGGTGGCATTCATTGCGAACCCCCTGTGGTTGCGTGGCGCATGATGTCGCCCGAGTTGATGGAGTCGCCCTCGAGCGTGGCCACGATGGACCCGCCCGAGAACACGGCGACGCGGTCGCACATGCCGACGATCTCGGGCAGCTCGCTCGAGATCATCACGATGGCTTTGCCCTGGCGCGTGAGTTCGCGCATCAGGCTGTAGATCTCGGCCTTGGCGCCGACGTCGATGCCGCGCGTCGGCTCGTCGAAGATCAGCACCTCGCTCGCGTGGCCGAGCCAGCGCGCGATCACCACCTTCTGCTGGTTGCCGCCCGAGAGCGTGGCCACGCGCGTCTCGATGCTCGGGGCCTTCACGCCGACGCGCTTGGCGAGCTCGCTGGCCGATTGCTTCTCCGACCGCTGGCTCACGAGCCCCGCGCTTCGGTGCTTGCCCAGGTTGTTCATCGAGATGTTGAAGCGAATCGTGAAGTCGGTGATCAGCCCCTCGACCTTGCGGCTCTCGGGCAGGAGGCCGATGCCGTTTGCGAGCGCCTCGGTCGGGTCGTTCAGGCGCACGGGCTTGCCGTTGCGCAGCACCGTCTTTCGGTGCACGCGGTCGGCGCCCATCATCCCGAGCGTGAGTTCGGTGCGGCCCGATCCAACGAGCCCCGCGAAGCCGAGGATCTCGCCTTCGTGCAGCGTGAAGCTGTTGACCGGACCGCCCTTGGCGAGCTGGATCTCGGGCACTTCGAGCACCTTGCGTCCGCGCGGCGCAGGCACGGGCTTCGGTGGAAAGTTGTGCGCGATCCTGCGGCCGACCATCATCTCGACCAGCGCATCCACATCGGTCGCGCCCACGTCCGCATGCCCCGCGTTGGCGCCGTCGCGCAGCACGCTGATGCGGTCGCACACCTCGAAGATCTCGTCCAGGTGGTGCGAGATGAAGATCATCGCCACGCCCTTGGCGCGCAGCTCCCGCATGATCTTGAAGAGATGGCCGGCCTCGTTCGGCGTGAGCGTGGCGGTCGGCTCGTCGAGCACCAGCAGGCGCGCCTTCAGCGACAGCGCCTTGCCGATTTCCACGAACTGCTGCTGCGCGACCGAGAGCCGGCAGATCGGCACATCGAGATCGATCTGCACACCGAGCTCGTCGAACAGCGCGCGCGCCAACTGCTTCATCGTCGCCTTGTCCATCAGCCCGAAGCGGTTCTTCAGGTAGCGGCCGAGGAAGATGTTCTCCACCGCGTTCAGGTACGGGATGAGGCTGAACTCCTGGAAGATGATGCCGATGCCCGCCGCGATCGCGTCGTTGTAGCCCGCGAACCTGCGCTCGCTGCCTTCGATGAAGATGCGGCCCTCGTCGGCCTGGTAGATGCCGCCGAGGATCTTCATCAGCGTCGACTTGCCCGCGCCGTTTTCGCCGAGCAGCGCGTGCACCTCGCCCTTGCGGATCGAGAGGTCGATGCCCGAGAGTGCCTTCACGCCCGGAAAGCGCTTGGACACGCCTTCCAGCCGGAGCATTTCTTCGCCTTCTGCGGAGGAGGTCATGACAGAACCGATGAACCGCTTACCAGGTGAAGGTCTTCGCGCCTTCGGCGTCGATGAGCTTCACATCCACCGGCACAGCCGCCGGCACGTTGGCGCCCCACTTCTTGGCGAGCGCAATGCCGATGGCCAGGCGGATCTGGTCGCGCAGGTATTGCGCGGTGGTGGCGATGAACTTGGAGCCCGGCTTCTGCATCGCCTTGATGGCTTCGGGCGCGCCGTCCACGCTGGTGAGCTTCACGTCTTTGCCGCTCGCATCGATGGCCGCGAGCGCGCCCATCGAGCCGCCGTCGTTCACGCTGAAGATGCCCTTCAGGTCCTTGTTGGCCTGCAGGATGTTCTCGGTCACGGTGAGCGCGGTGGCGCGCTCCTGCTTGCCGTTCTGCGTGCTCACGACCTTGATGCCGGGGTACTTGGCGAGTGCCTCGCGGCAGCCCTTCACCCGCTCCAGGATCGGCACGACCGGGATGCCGTCGAGGATCGCCACGTCGCCCTTCTCGCCGATGCTCTTGGCAAGATACTCGCAGGCCAGGCGCCCGGCGTCGGTGTTCTTGGAGCCGACGAAGGAATCGACCGGGCCTTGCGCATTCGCATCGACAGCCACCACGACGAGGCCCGCCTTCTTGGCCGAGCGCACCGCCGACTGCACGCCGGTGGAGTCGGTCGGGTTCAAGAGCAGGATGTCGACCTTCTTCTGGATCATGTCTTCCACGTCGCCGATCTGCTTGGCCACGTCGTGTCGAGCGTCGGTGGTGACCACGGTGGCGCCGATGCTGGCCGCGGCTTCTTCCAGCGCCTGCTTCATCGTCACGAAGTAAGGGTTGTTCAATTCCTGGAAGGTCATGCCGATGCGCAGCGGCTGCTTGGGCGCCTGCGCTTGTGCGGCAGATGCTGCGCAGACCAGTGCGGCGGTGAGGGCGGTGGCTTTGAGAAGGTTCTTCATGGTTGCGGTCTCCTGGTTTGTTGGCTGAAAAAACGCGGGCAAAGGCGTGCCCCACGCGGCGCCCGGAGCGCCGCGCCGGTAACGACGCGGGGAACGAAAAAGCGAACGCCGGCTACGGCGCGCTGGCGGCACGCGAGGCCGCGGCCTGCATGCGATGGAAGTTGCGGAACTTGGTCGGCGGCATGCGCTTGTGCAGGAGGAACTGCCGGTTGAAGTTCGACACGTTGTTGAAGCCCACGTCCATGCAGACGTCGAGCACCGGCTTCTCGCTGTTGGTGAGCAGCTCGCAGGCGCGGCTGATGCGCAGCCGGTTCACATAGCGCACGAACGACTGGCCCGTGTGCTTGCGGAACGACCGAGAGAACGCGCTCGGGCTCTGGCCCACCAGTTCGGCCAGCATGGGCTCGCGCAACTCGTCGCCGAGGTTGGCCGAGATGTGCGCGAGCACGTTGTTGATGGCGTGCGACATGAAGGCCTTGGGGTCGGGCTTGAACGCGGGGCTCGCGAGCCGCTGGCGGTCGTGGCTGTCGACCAGCAGTTCGAGCAGCGAGAGCAGCAGGATCACGCGGCGCAGGCCCCGCGCTTCCAGCAGCGATTCCATGATCGGCTTGGCCGCGAGGGCCGTCTCGGCGGAGAACAGCAGCCCCGAGCCCGACTCGGCCAGCAGCGGCGCGATGCGCTCGAACTCGGGAAAGGCGGCGCCCATGTTCTTCACCAGCTCGGCGGGAAACTGGATCACGATGCCGCGCCGCTCGACGCTCTGGCCCGCCGGCACGTCGCTGATCCAGTTGTGCGGGAGGTCCGGGCCCATCAGCACGAGGTTGCCGGGCTCGAAGTGGCCGACGTGGTCGCCCACGAAGTACACGCCCCGGGTCTCCACGATCAGCTGGATCTCGTACTCGGGATGGAAGTGCCAGCGCACCGTACGGTACGGATAGCCGTGCGCCCAGGCGGTGAACGATTCATCGCTGCGGACTTCGACGATTTCCAGATCGGGTTGCATCGCTGGTCTCCTGTTCTTTCTTTCTTGTCTCTTGCCTTTTTGTCTTGCGATCGACACATGACAACGTGGGGCGGACTGTACGAATCGCCCAGGACGTCAACAACCAGAGATGAGATCCAAAATTGATACTTTTTTGACCTTCGTGCAAGCGGGTTGACGAGCGCATTGCGGTGCAGCAAGCGCCTTTCTCCTCGCGGGAAAGGGACCGCCGGCGGGCGATTGCTGCGGTGCGGAAGGCGCCGGACATGCGATGTCAAGAATTCATAGGTGTTTTCCCGCCCCGGAGGGTGCTTGCAGAGACGCGGCACACTCTGGCGCCATGACGAAAACCTCTTCTTTCCCGGCTACGCCGACTACGGCCGGCCCGCTGGCCGGCCTCAAGGTCGTCGAGCTCGGACAACTGATCGCCGGGCCTTTCGCCGCACGCACGCTGGCCGATTTCGGCGCCGAGGTGGTGAAGGTCGAGCCGCCCGGCGCGGGCGATCCGCTGCGCACCTGGCGGCTGCTGAAAGACGGCACGTCGGTCTGGTGGCAGGTGCAGTCGCGCAACAAGCGCTCGCTGGCGCTCGACCTGCGCGAGCCCGAGGCGCAGGCCATCGTGCGGCAGCTCGCGGCCGAGGCCGACGTGCTGATCGAGAACTTCCGCCCCGGCGCCATGGAAGGCTGGGGCCTCGGCCCCGAGGAACTGCTGGCCGCCAACCCCGCGCTCGTGATGCTGCGCATCAGCGGCTACGGCCAGACCGGCCCCTACCGCGACCGCCCCGGCTTCGGCGTGGTGGCCGAGGCGATGGGCGGGCTGCGCCACCTCACGGGCGAGCCGGGCCGCGTGCCGGTACGCGTGGGCGTGTCGATCGGCGACACGCTGGCGTCGCTGCACGGCGTGATCGGCGTGCTGATGGCGATGCAGCACCGCCACGCGACGGTGAGCGCCGAGTGCCCGAAGGGCAGGGGGCAGGTGATCGATGTGGCGCTCTACGAGGCAGTCTTCAACTGCATGGAAAGCCTGCTGCCCGAGTACGGCGAATTCGACGCGGTGCGCGAGGCCGCCGGCAGCGCGCTGCCCGGCATCGCGCCGACCAATGCCTACCGCTGCGCGAATGGCGGCTACGCGATCATTGCCGGCAATGGCGACGGCATCTTCCGCCGCTTGATGGAATGCATCGGCCGGCCGGACCTGGCTGCCGACCCGGCGCTCGTGGGCAATGCGGGCCGCGTGGCCCAGGTGGACATGCTCGATGCCGCCATCGGCGACTGGGCCGCCGCGCGCACCGTGGACGAAGTGCTCGCCGCGCTCGATGCGGCGCATGTGCCGGCCGGCCGCATCTACACCATCGCCGACATCGCGGCCGACCCGCACTACGCCGCGCGCGGCATGCTGCAGCAGGTGCAAATGCCCGACGGCAGCGCCCTCGCGGTGCCCGGCTTCGTGCCCAAGCTGTCGCTGACCCCGGCCAGCCACCGGCACAACGCGCCGGCGCTGGGCGCGGACACCGATGCGGTGCTGAAGGAAATCGGCTTGAGCGCCGAGCAGATCGCCGCGCTGCATGCGCGCGGGATCGTCGGCTGATTGATGCGGGCTGGGTCAGGCGCGCAGCGATTCGATCAGGTCGATGTACTTCTGCTTGGCTTCGTCGCTGCTCGCACCCTTCTGGGCGGTCCAGGCGTCCCACTTGGCGCGCGCGACGATGTCGCTGAAACTGGGCTTCTTGGCGGTGTTGTCGCCTTCGGTGGCCTGCTTGAAGAGGCCGTAGATCTTCAGCAGCGTCGGGTTGTCGGGGCGCTCGGCCAGCAGCTTGGAGTTGGCCTGGGCGGCTTCGAATTGGGCGTTGAGGTCGGACATGGCGGTGGGAAGAAGATGAGTCGAAACGGCAATCTTAATAACCGGGAGCGGGAGGAACATTCATGAAGAAGACATCCGCACTCTGGTGTGCCGTGCTGCTGCAGCTTCTGCTGCTGGCCGCGACGAGCGCGCATGGCGCCTTGCGCGAGGAGCAGCTCGACGTGCCGGTGCAGGTCAGCGACATCTATGGCAAGCGCGTCGAGCAGTCCATCCGGGTGACGGTCTTCTCGGACGACGCGAACCCCGGGCCGGCCCCGCTGATCGTCCTCAACCACGGCCGGGCGGCACAGTCCGCGGAGCGTGCGGCCATGGGGCGCGCGCGCTATTCGGTGGCGTCGCGCTTCTTCGTGGCGCAGGGCTTCGTCGTCGCGGTGCCGACGCGCATCGGCTACGGCGTGACCGGCGGCGAAGACGTGGAGGCCAGCGGCCAGTGCGGCGCGAGGCGCTATGCACCGGCCTACGAAGCGGGGCTGACGCAGACGCTGCGGGTGCTCCAGGTGATGCGCGCGAGGCCCGATGTCGATCCGGCGCGCGCGGTCATCGTCGGTCAATCGTTCGGCGGAACTATCGCCATCGCGGCGGCCGCCCAGAACCCCGCGGGCGTGGTGGCGGCCATCAACTTCGCGGGTGGCGGTGGCGGCAATCCGAAGACCCAGCCGCAGCGCCCGTGCTCGCCGGACGCACTGGAGCGGCTGTTCGGCCAGTACGGCAAGACGGCGCACATGCCCACGCTGTGGATCTACACCGAGAACGACCAGTACTTCGGGCCCACCTATCCGCAGGAATGGTTCAAGGCCTTCAGGGATGCGGGCGGCAAGGGCGAGTTCACCCAGTTCCCGCCGTATGGTGAGGACGGGCATGCGCTGTTCTCGCGCTATCCCGAGGTGTGGCAGCCGCGGGTGCGGGCGTTCCTGGAGCAGGTCGGGTTGATTCGCCAGCGGCGGTGACGCGCGCCGCTCAGTCCGACAGGCCGGCCCGGGCCAGCTCCACGTCCAGCCGCTCCCGCGCATCGGCCGGCGTCATTGCCGCGGCCTTTTCGTAGAGCTGGGTGGCCTCGGCCATGCGCGAATCGCCGTGCAGCATCAGGAGGGCGCGGGCGTATTCCATCATTCCGGCAGGCGAGTGCGGGTGCAGCGCGAGCCCGCGCTCGAACAACTCCACCGAGGCCTCGGCGCGCACGCCGTAGGTCATGCGGCCGACCAGCGCGCCCACCTTGTCGATCACCTCGGCATGGAACGCGGCCAGCGCGAGGTGCGCATCGGCGTGCTCTGGTTGCAGCGCGATCACATGCTCCAGCGCGCCCTTGAGCTTGGTGCCCAGGCCCTGCGCCAGCGCGCGCGCCACGCTGATGCCCTGGCTGTAGCGGCCCAGCGCATAGGCCTGCCAGTAGAGCGCCTGGCAGTTGTCGGGCTCGGCGGCGGCCTGCGCACTGGCGCGCTCGATCACCTGGCGGAACATCGCGAGCCGGGTGGCCTCGCGCGGCTCGAGGTAGTTGGCATAGATGGCGGTAGCCTGGTTGGCCAGCACCAGGCCTTCGGAGCCGTGCAGGAGGCCAATGGCGGCGGCGCGTTCGAATTCGCCGCTGTGGTACAGCGCCCAGCCCTCGGCCAGCGGCGCGTCGGCGTCGGGCGGCGGCAGGTGGTGGCCGGCGTGCAGGCGCGGCCAGTGCGGCAGCACGCTGCGCGCATCGAAGCGCGGCACGTCGGCGTATGGAAGGGGCGTCCAGGGTTCCGCGTTCGCGGCGACCTGGCCGGCGGACATCAGCGAGAGCGGTTTGAAATCGGGGTGGGGCATATGTGTTCAGGCCGCCATGTCGACAGTGGGAACCACGTGGTGCGTGGCATCTTCGCCGTTGTAGGCATTGCTCAGTGTCAGCAGATGCCGCCGTTGTTCGCGTCCGAGGTAGGGCGCGAGCAGGTGCAGGGTGTGGTGGCCGCCGCGCATCAGCGCGCCCTGGGCGTGTGCCGGTTCCAGCGCCTCGCGCGGGTTGCGCACGTATTCGTAGCTCAGCCAGTAGGTGAGCACCACGACCATGCTCTGGGCCAGCGGATCGATCTCGTGCGCGTCGATGTCCAGGTGGCCGGCGCGGCCGAGGCCTGAGATCAACTGGCGGATCGCGCGGGTCTTGTTCTTGAGCACAAGCTGGAACTGCGTTTCCAGGTGCCGGTTCTTGCTCAGCAGGTCGTTCAGGTCGCGGTAGAGGAAGCGGTAGCGCCAGATCAGCTCGAACAGCGTGTGCATGAAGAACCACGCGTCCTCCACGTCGTGCACGCCTTCGCTCGCATGCAGCAGCTCGTTGAGCTCGGCCTCGTAGCCCTGGTAGAGCTTGTTGATCAGCTCTTCCTTGGCGGGGTAGTGGTAGTAGAGATTGCCGGGGCTGATGTTGAGCTCGCCCGCGATCAGCGTGGTCGAGACGTTCGGTTCCCCGAAGCGGTTGAACAGGTCCAATGCGGCTTCGAGGATGCGTTGCGCTGTGCGGCGTGGCGCCTTCTTTGCCATGTCGGTGCCCCCGGTGTGTCTCTTGGTCTTGGGAACACTCTAGCGTATGTGCACTGCACCATGAACGGTGCGGGACATGTTTTGCGGCGCTGATTTTTTGTGCAGCGCCGCAATTCAGGCGAGGTCAGCCGGCCTTGGTGCGGCGCAGCGTCTTCTTCGCGGCGGGGGCGGGTGCCGCGGTCTTGCGCGCGGTGGTCTTGCGGGTGGCTGCGGCCGCCTTCGCGCTGCCCTTCAGTTGCGCTTCTAGGGCCTCGACGCGCGCCTGCAGCGCGGCCATGTCGGCGGCCGAAGGAACACCGAGTTTTTCGAGGGCGCGGGCCACGCGCTCTTCGAAGATGTTCTCCAACTTGCCCCATTGGCCCGCGGCCTTGGTGCCGAACTCGCTGGCGAAGCCGGCCATGCGCTGCTGGGCCTGGGTGAGGGTTTCTTCGGCGGCCGCCTGGGTCTTCTTCTGCATGCCGGCGCCGTCCTTGACCAGCGCCTCGAAGGCCTTGCTGCCTTCCTGCTGCATCTTGGCGAAGGCGCCGAGGCCGGCCAGCCAGATCTGCTGGGCGGAGTCCTTGATGCGGTCGGAGGATTTGTTGTTGCCGTTGTTGCTGTCGTCGTCTTGAGTCGCCATTGCGAAGTAGTCCTTTGAAAACTTGTCGCCTGACTCTAGCCGCTGACCATCGCTCCCGTTAGAGCTTCGCCTCTACGAGGACTACGGCGTGGCGCCGGCTGCGCGGCTGGCATCGAGATGCGCCTTCGCGCGCTCGGCCAGTGCCATTTCGCCGGGCGTGCCGGGCACGAAGGCTTCCACCGGGAGCGGCCGGCCGTGCGAGTCGACCGAGACGAAGACGATCAGGCACTCGGTGGTCTTTTCCATCGAGCCGCCCTTCATGTCGCCGCTGCGCACCTCGACCGAGATGTTCATGCTGGTGGTGCCGGTGTAGGCGAGGCGGGCCTCGACCTCGACGAGGTCGCCGATCATGATCGGCCGGTGAAAGCGGATGCTGCCGATGAAGGCGGTGACGCAGTAGCGCTTGGCCCAACTGGTCGCGCAGGCGTAGCCGGCCTCGTCGATCCACTTCATGACCGTGCCGCCGTGGACCTTGCCGCCGAAGTTGACGGTGTTGGGTTCGGCCAGAAATCGCAGGGTGATCGAGGACATTGGGGCGCCTTATAGGGTGGCTGTGGGTGGGGAGCCGCGATTATGCGAGCGGGCGCCCGCTTCCGGCCGCGCCGCCTGTCGTCCGGGCATGCACGTTCAGCTACCGCTGAAGAGCTGGGCCAGCGTGCGCCGCAGCCAGGCGTTGCCCGGGTCCGCGTGGAAGCGCTCGTGCCAGTGCTGCTTGACCGCATAGTCCGGCAGCGCGAAGGGCAGCTCCAGGAGCTTCACCGGCTCCTGCGTGGCCAGCACCTTGCCCAGGATGCGCGGCACCACCACGAGCAGCTCGGTGTGCGCCACGATCCGCGCCACGCTCAGGAAGCTCGACAGCCGTACCACCACGTCGCGCTTGAGGCCCAGTCGCGCGATGGTCGTGTCGACGATGGCATGCCCCGTGCCCGATGTGGACACCACCGCATGCGCCTCGGCCTCGAAGCGCTTGCGCGTGAGCCTGGCGCCGATGCGCGGATGGTTCTGCGCCGCCAGGCAGACGAAGTTCTGCATGAAGAGCGTCTGCTGGTAGAAGCCCGCGTCCAGCTGCGGCATGAAGCCCACGGCGAGGTCGACCTCGCCGTCCTGCAGCCGGCGGCCGCTGTTGGTGGAGATGATCTCGGTCTCGATGTGCACCCCCGGCGCCACGTGCCGCAGGTGGTCGAGCAGGCCGGGCAGCAGCACCACCTCGCTGATGTCGGTCATGCAGATGCGAAAGCGTCGCTGCGCCCCGGCGGGCTCGAAGCTGCTTCGGTTGCCCTGGGCCTGCGCCAGCTGGGCCAGCACCTCGCGCAGGTTCGGGTAGATGCGCTCGGCGTGCGGCGTGGGCTGCATGCCCTGCGCGGTGCGGGTGAAGAGGCGATCGTCGAAGTGCGCGCGCAGCTTGTTGAGCGCGGTGCTGGCCGCCGCCTGCGCCATGCCCAGCCGCTCGGCCGCCTTGGAGACGTTGCCGGTCTTGTAGACCTCGTCGAACACGGCGAGCCATTCGAGATCGAGCTTGGACATGGTGTCTTTCCGGCGTTCGTTGGCTTAGGGCGAAAGACACCATTATCGAAATTTCCAATTCCGTGTATTGGCTGCCGGTCTTGAGGAAATAGTGGGGCGGCTCAACAATGCGGCAACGGAGACAACCACGCATGAATCCCGCTTCCCAGAGCCCCGCCAAGAGCCCCGCGAAAAGTGCCCCGGCCAACGCCGCAGAACGCAGCAACTACTACGCTCGCATCCGCCCGCTGAACCTCACCCCGCTGTGGGAATCGCTGCACGCCCTGGTGCCGCGCGAGCCGCAGACGCCGTGCGTGCCGGCCCTCTGGCGCTACGACGAGATCCGCCCGCTGCTGATGGAGTCGGCCGAGCTCATCACCGCCGAGGAGGCCGTGCGCCGCGTGCTGGTGCTGGAGAACCCGGCGCTGCCAGGCAACTCGTCGATCACGCAGTCGATCTACGCGGGGCTGCAGCTCATCATGCCGGGCGAGGTGGCGCCTTCGCACCGCCATGTGCAGTCGGCGCTGCGCTTCATCGTCGACGGCAAGGGCGCCTACACCACGGTGGGCGGCGAGCGCACCACCATGCACCCGGGCGACTTCATCATCACGCCCTCGTGGGCCTGGCACGACCATGGCAACGAAGGCATCGAGGGCGTGAGCGAGCCGGTGGTGTGGCTCGACGGGCTCGACATTCCGATGCTGCGCTTCTTCGACGCCGGCTTCGCCGAGAACGACGACGCCAAGGTGCAGCACGTCGCGCGCCCCGAGGGCCACAGCCTCGCGCGCTTCGGCCACAACATGGTGCCGGTGCGGCACGACCATGTGTCGGCCACGTCGCCGATCTTCAACTACCCGTATGCGCGCAGCCGCGAGGCGCTTGCACAGCTGCAGAAACAGGAAGCGCCCGATGCGTGGATCGGCCACAAGCTGCGCTACATCAACCCGCTGACGGGTGGCTCGCCGATGCCGACGATCTCGACCAACCTGCAGCTTTGCCCCAAGGGCTTCGCGGGCAAGACGCACCGCGCGACCGACGGCACCGTCTATAGCGTGGTCGAAGGCCACGGCATCGCCGAGATCGCGGGCCAGCGCTTCGAGTTCGGACCGCGCGACACCTTCGTCGTGCCGTCGTGGGCGCCGCTGCGGCTGTTGTCGCCGGTCGATGACGTGGTGCTCTTCAGTTTCTCCGACCGGCCCGTGCAGCAAGCCATGGGCATCCTGCGCGAAGCCTTTCTCGAAGACGCCTGAACGGCGGTCGACCTCTTTTCATTTCATCGTTTGACCGTGTGCCGTTTCGTGCGGCAGGAACCCTCCATGTCCTTCGTCTTCACACCTCCCTCCATCGTCGGCCTGCCCATCGTCGACTCCGACAAGCTTTTTCCCGTACGTCGCGTCTATTGCGTCGGCCGCAACTACGCCGCGCATGCCCGCGAGATGGGGTTCGACCCCGACCGCGAACCGCCGTTCTTCTTCTGCAAGCCCAACGACGACGCCTCGGTGGTGCCCGTAGCCGAAGGCCAGACGGGCGCCATTCCGTACCCGCCGCTCACGAGCAACTACCACTACGAAGCCGAACTCGTCGTCGCCATCGGCAAGGGCGGCCGCGACATCCCGGTGGACCAGGCCTCGAGCCACATCCACAGCTACGCCGTCGGCCTCGACATGACGCGCCGCGACCTGCAGATGAAGATGCGCGAAGCCGGCCGCCCTTGGGAAATCGGCAAGGCCTTCGACTTCTCGGCGCCCATCGCGCCGCTGCGCACGCTGGCCGATGTGGGCGAGATCAACGCGGGCGCGATCACGCTCACGGTCGATGGCGAGGTGCGCCAGAACAGCGACATCACGCACCTGATCTGGTCGGTCAACGAAGTGATCGCCAATCTCTCGACGCTCTTCACGCTGCAGCCCGGCGACCTGATCTTCACCGGCACGCCCGAAGGCGTGGGTGCGGTGAAGGCCGGCCAGACGATCAAGGTGAGCATCGAGCGGCTGCCTTCGCTCACCGTTCGCATCGACTGATTTCACCGAAGCGCAGAGGCCACGCGATGAGCACATCTCCCAAGAAGAATCCGCCCAGCGTGCTGCTCGTCGGCGGCGGCATCGGCGGCATGGCCGCGGCGCTCGCGCTCGCGCGCCTAGGTGTTTCCATCGACCTGCTCGAACAGAGCGCCGCCATCGGCGAGATCGGCGCGGGCCTGCAGCTCGGCCCCAATGCCTTCGCGGCACTCGACGCGCTGGGCGTCGGCGAGGCGGTGCGCCGGGGCTCGGTCTTCACGGACAGGCTGGTGATGATGGACGCGGTCGATTGCGGCGAAGTGGCCTCGGTGCCGGTCGGCGAAGCCTTCCGCGCGCGCTTCAAAAATCCGTACGCGGTGAGCCACCGCGCCGACCTGCATGGCGCGATCCACGAGGCGGTGAAGCAGCATCCGCTGATCCGTTTCCACACCTCGGCGCAGGTCGAGTCCATCGACGCTAGCTCGCACGGCGTCACAGCGGTCACGCGCGACGGCCGGCGCTTCCAGGCCGATGCCATCGTGGGCTGCGACGGCGTGAAATCGGTGGTGCGCGCCAAGCTGATCGGCGATGCGCCGCGCGTCTCGGGCCACGTCGTGTACCGCGCGGTCGTGCCCGCATCCGACATGCCGGTCGACCTGCGCTGGAACGCGCCCGTCGTCTGGGCCGGCCCCAACTGCCACCTGGTGCACTACCCGCTGCGCCATGGCGAGCAATACAACCTGGTCGTCACCTTCCACAGCCGCGACGAAGAAGAGTGGGGCGTCACCGACGGCAGCAAGGAGGAAGTGCTCTCGTACTTCGAGGACGTGCACGCGCGCCCGCGCCAACTGCTCGACCGGCCCACCTCGTGGCGCCGCTGGAGCACCGCCGACCGCGACCCCGTCGATCGCTGGAGCGAAGGGCCGACCACGCTCCTGGGCGATGCGGCGCATCCGATGATGCAGTACCTCGCGCAGGGCGCTTGCATGGCGATCGAAGACGCGGTGACGCTGGGCGCGGCGGTCGAGGCCTGCGATTTCGACATGACCGCCGCGTTCAAGCTGTACGAAGCGGCGCGCGTCGCCCGCACGGCGCGCGTGGTGCTGTCGGTGCGCGAGATGGGTCGCCTGTATCACGCGAAAGGCGTCGAGCGGTTGGTGCGCAACAGCCTCTGGGTCGGCCGCACGCCGGAACGTTTCTACGATGCGGTCGAGTGGCTCTATGCGTGGCGGCCCGAGCACTGCCTGGACGATGCACCCGCATCGCTGCGCCCCGCCGCGGCCGAACTCTCCTTGCATTGAAACGAGTTTCTTCCATCATCACTATTCGAGGCCAAAGGCCCAGGAGACAAACACCATGAATTTCTCGCGCGCATTGCTGACGGGTGCCCTTGCCCTGACCGCCGTCACCGGCGCGTTGGCGCAGACAGGCGACTTCCCGAACAGGCCCGTGACGCTGGTCACGCCCTTCGCGGCCGGCAGCGGCCCCGACGCGGTGCTGCGCCTGGTCTCCGACAAGCTCTCGCGCCTGTGGAACCAGCGCGTGCTGATCGACAACAAGCCGGGTGGCGGCGGTTTCATCGCCATCGACCAAGCCCGCCGCGCCGCGCCCGACGGCTACACGCTGCTGCAGCTCGACAGCGAGCACGTCGCCGCGCTGCCGCACTTGTACAAGTCGAAGAACTTCGTGACGCTGCAGCACTTCGACCCGGTGGCCTCGCTGTTCCGCACGCCCTTCTTCGTGGCGGTGGGCACCGATTCGAAGTGGAAGACCATGGGCGACCTCATCGCCGCTGCCAAGGCCGAGCCCGAAGGCGTGGTGTACGGCTCGTGGGGCGTCGGGAGCCCGGGCCACCTGGGCGCGCAGCAGCTGGAGGCGCTCACCGGCATCCGCATGCGGCATGCGCCGTACCGCGAGGTGTCGCAGCTCTATTCCAACGTGGGCACGGGCGAAGTGCCGTGGGCCTTCGCGAGCATTCCGTCGAGCCAGGGCATCTACAAGGCCGGCAAGCTGCGCTACATCGCCGTGGCCGCGCCCAAGCGCATTCCGCAGATGCCCGACGTGCCGACCATGGCGGAGGCGGGCGGGCCGGCCTCGCTCGAAGTCAACTCCTTCGTTTCGCTGCTCGCGCCCAAGGGCGTGCCGGCGGCGGTGAAGGCAAAGATCAACGCCGATGTGGCCAAGGTCATCGCCGACCCCGAGATCCGCGCCCGCTTCGACACCTTCGCCTTCGAGCCGCTGGCGTGGTCGCCCGAGGAGATCCAGCGCAACGCCGAGGCCAAGTCGAAGGTGTACGGCGAATTGGTGCGCAGGGGCAACATCAGCCTCGAATAGAGAAACGCGTTCCTTGCCCCGCATTCCCCTCGGCTTTAAGCTGGCTTTCTTCGGTTTTTGTTAACTTTTTCACTTCTTTTCGCCCCATGCACGCCAAAAAGAGAGCCCTGTTGATCGCCTGCGGCCTGGCAGCCGCCACCCTGCTGCCGTTCGCCGCCAGCGCAGAGAACAGTGCCTGGCCGACCAAACCCATCCGTCTGCTCGTGGGCTTTCCGGGCGGCTCCACGCCCGACATCGCGGCGCGCACCATCGCCGAGCCGCTGGGCAAGGCGCTCGGCCAGCCGATCGTGGTGGACAACAAGGCCGGCGCCTCGGGCAACATCGCGGCCGACCAGGTGGCCAAGGCCACCGACGACCACACGCTGGGCCTGGTCATCAACGGCAATCTCACCTCGTCGAAGATGCTGTACCCCAAGCTGCCTTACGACCCGGTCAAGGACTTCACGTATCTCTCGCTGATCGCGACGGCGCCGCTGGTGCTGGTGGCGCAGAACAACCTGCCCTCGGGCACCGCCTTCTTCGACGCCGCGCGCCAGGCCGGCGACAAGTGGAACTACGGCTCGGTGGGCATCGGCTCGGTGGGGCACCTCGGCATGGAACTGCTCAAGAGCCGCGTGGCCGGCTTCAAGCCCGAGCACGTGCCCTACCAAGGCAATCCGCAGGTCATCACCGCCATGCTGGGCGACCAGGTGCAGATGGGCCTGATCCCGCCGGGCGTGGCCATGCCGCAGATCCGCGCGGGCAAGCTCAAGGCCATCGGCCTGACCGGTGGCCGCAGCGCGCTGGTGCCCGAGTTGCCGCCGCTGGCCGAAGCCGGCGTGAAGGACTTCAGCCTCGAGGTGTGGGTGGCGCTGCTCGGTCCGGCCAACCTCTCGAAGACGGCGCAGGCGCGCATCGGCCATGAACTCGCCATCGTCATGAAAGACCCGGAGGTCCGCCGCAAGCTCTTCGAGCAAGGCTGGCAGGCCGTGGGCACCTCGCCAGACGGCATGCGCACGCGCGTCAACGAAGAGGCGGCCATCATGACCAAGATCATTTCCACCCGCGGAATCAAGCTGCAGTAATGACAGTCCAGCAGAAGACCCTGACCGAACCGGCACGCGAACTGCCGGTCTTCGGCGAATACGACGTGGTGGTGGTCGGCGGCGGCCCCGCCGGCATCGCGGCCGCCGTGAGCGCCGCGCGCCACGGCGCCAACACCCTGCTGGTGGAGCGCTACGGCTTCCTCGGCGGCATGGGCACCGCGGGCGGCGTGACCAACTTCGCCGGCCTCTACGGCAAGCGCAACGGCGAGATGACGCTGCTGGTGCGCGGCGTGGCCGACGACCTTCTCGATCGCATCGGCGCGCTCGGCGGCCTCAACAAGCCCCAGGACGGCATGCAGGGCCGCATCCGCGTGCGTTCCTACGACACCTCGGCCTACAAGATCGCGGCCGACCAGTTGCTGCTCGATGCGGGCGTGAACCTCCTGTTCCATGCGTGGGCGGCAGCGGTGATTCGCGATGGCAACCGCATCGCGGCGCTCGTGGCCGAGACCAAGTCGGGACGGCAGGCGATCCGTGCCAACGCCTTCATCGACGCCAGCGGCGACGCCGACGTGGCCGCCTTCGCGGGCGTGCCCTTCGAGGTGGGCGACGGGCACGGCAGCGGCCTCTTCCCGACCACGATGTTCCGCGTCGGCCAGGTCGATGCCGAGCCCGCGCTCGCGGCGGTGGGCGAGTTCAAGGCCATCAACGACCTGATGGCCGAGGTGCAGCAGCGCAAGCCCGGCACCTACAAGTTCCCGCGCGAGGGCGCGATCCTGCGGCCCAACATCGACCCGCGCGAATGGCGCGCCAACGTCACGCAGATCCGCAATGCGGCCGGCCGCGCGATGAACGGCGTCGATGCGCGCGAACTCACCGAAGGCGAACTCGAAGGCCGCCGCCAGATCGCCGAGTACTTCAGGTTCATGAAGGCCGAGGTGCCGGGCTTTGCGCACTCGGCCATCGTGGAGATCGCGCCGCAGGTCGGCATCCGCGAAACGCGCCGCATCGAGGGCCTCTATGCGCTCGCTGGCGAAGACATCCTTTCGTCGGCGCGGTTCGACGACAGCATCGGCATCAACGCCTGGCCGATGGAGATGCACGCCGACGGCCGCATCGAATGGGCCTTTCCGCGCGACGACAACCGCACCTACAACCAGCTGCCCTGGCGCATGCTGGTGCCGCGCCAGGTCGACAACCTGCTGGTGGCCGGCCGCTGCGCCGCGATGACGCACGAAGGCCAGTCGGCCGCGCGCGCGAGCGGGGGCTGTTTCGTGATGGGGCAGGCCGCGGGCACGGCGGCGGCATCGCTGGGCAGCACCGCGTTTGCGGATGTCGATGTGCCGGCGCTGCAGAAGAAGCTGGTCGCCGACGGCGCCGACATCGACCGCTGAATCCCATGGCGCGCTAGAGTCCGGGGCTTGATGAACTCCAACCCCGGACGAAAAGTGCACCTCCTTTCGTTTTCGACCCCAGCGCGTCGCCTCTTCCTCGCCCTTTCCTGCGCCGCGCTCGGCCTCATGCAATGGGGCTGCGCAAGCACCCCCGAAGGCGAACCCGTCCACGGCAAGGACGAAGTGGTGAGCTTCCTCGCCGCCAAGGACGGCCGCAAGGTCGTCGTTGCCGCTGAGAAATATCACTACGTGTTCGACGGCGACCCGTCCGTGGCCGCGCTGCTGCGCTGGAGCGGGCGCACCAAGATCACGCCCAGCCTCAACGGCGAACTCAAGGTGGCGCGCAACAACAGCTTCGAAGGGTCGTACACGCTGCTCGCCTTCGACGCCGATCTCACGCCCGAAGACCGCACCTTCCTCGTCCAGACCGGTTTTGCCAAGACCGACATGAAATACGGCGACCGCACCGGCCCCGCGCTGCGCTACTTCGGCACCGTCTACGGCACGCGCTACGCGGCCGCGCCGCTCAAGCCGGCCGACACGCTCGACTTCTCCCGTTCGTTTCTCATCAGGTACGTCGAGCAGGAAACCGCCACCGGCCCCGCGACCCAACCCGCCCCGTCGCCGCTGATCTACGACGACAGCGGCAAGCTGCTGGTAGGCGGCGTGCCCATGTTCAACGTGCAGGGCGGCACCGACTACCGCTGCCGGGCGCGCTTCATGGACATCTGCTTCTACAAATAGCGGCGGCAGCGCGCTGGCTAAGAGGCTGAGAGGCCATCCGACATGACCGCTCATCCCCCGCAAACGGCCCCACTCTGCGTTGCAAATGCTCGTCATAGCCCGAGCTATGACTGCGCTTTGCGCCTTGATTGGGACCCTTTGCGGGCGCTGCTCGGTCACGCCGAATGGCCTCTCAGCCTCTGACCGGGCCGCGACAGCTCGCCGGCCCGTCCTTTGCTATGGTCGAAGGCTGCTTCTTTCCTGCACTGACGACTGCCTCTTGCCGATGACCACCGATCCCGCCACCGCCGCCCGCCTCGTCGACGAACTCGTCGCCCTCATGCAGCTCCAACCGCTCGGCGGCGACCGCTTTCGAGCCCAGAGCGAAGACATCGGCACCCCGGCCGTCTTCGGCGGCCAGGTGCTCGGCCAGTCGCTCGCGGCCGCGAGCCTCACGGTCGGCGCCGACCGGCCGGTGCATTCGATGCACGCCTACTTCCTGCTGCCGGGCGAGCATGCGCCCATCGAATACAGCGTCGACCGCGTGCGCGACGGCCGCAGCTTCACCACCCGCCACGTGGTGGGGCGCCAGGGGGAGCGGATCATCTTCGAGATGTCGGCGTCGTTCCAGACGGTGGACGACGGCGTCGAGCACCAGCTCGCGATGCCCGCCGTCGAAGGCCCCGAAGGCCTGGTGAGCGAACTCGATCAGCGCCTCGCCCTCGGCGACCGCCTGCCCGAGCGCTGGCGCATCAAGGGCCTGGAGCCGCACGGCATCGAATACCGCCGCGTCGAGGCCGACGACCTGCTAACGCCCATCGTGCGGCCGTCGGAAAGCGCGATCTGGATGCGCGCCATCGCGCCGTTGCCCGACGACCCGGTCGTGCATCGCGCCTTGCTCGCCTACGCCTCCGATCACGGCCTCCTGCGCGCCGCGATGTTGCCGCACGGCCTGAGCTTCATGAGCGGCCAGGTGCGCCCCGCGAGCCTGGACCACGCGATGTGGTTCCACCGCGATTTCCGCATGGACGACTGGCTGCTCTACGTGCTCGACTCGCCCAGCGCGAGCGGTGCGCGCGGCCTGTGCCGCGGCAGCCTGTTCACGCGCGACGGCCGGCTCGTGGCCTCGACCGCGCAAGAGGGCATGCTGCGCATCGTGCGCTGAGAGACCCGCAACCCAAGGACACACCGAATGAAGATCTTCCACTCGCCCGCTTCGCCGTTCGTGCGCAAGTGCATGGTCGTCGCCCACGAACTCGGCATTGCCGACCGCATCGAGAAACTGCCGAGCGCGGCCGGCCCGGTGAAGCGCGACGCGACCATCCTCCCGAAGAATCCGCTCGGCCAGGTCCCGACTTTCCTGTGCGACGACGGACAGGTTCTGTACGACAGCCGCGTGATCTGCGAATACCTCGATGCCACGTATTCGGGTTCGCTGTTTCCTGCCGATGGCACGCAGCGCTGGGCCCGCCTCACCGAACTGGCTCTCGCCGACGGCATGACCGCCGCCGCACTGCTCGCGCGCTACGAAACCATGCTGCGCCCCGAAGCCCTGCGCTGGAACGACTGGACCGAAGGCCAGCTCGCCAAGGTGCGTACCGGTCTCGAATGGCTCGAAACGGCGGCACCGTCGTTCGGCGACCGCGTTGATATCGGAACCATCGCCTTCGGTTGCACGCTGGGCTACATGGACTTCCGGTTTCCGTCGGTCGATTGGCGCGGCGAGGCGCCGAACGCGGCGAAGTGGTTCGAGGTGTTCAACCAGCGGGCGTCGATGCAGGCGACGCTGCCGCCTGTCGCCTGAGTCCGTTCGGGGCGGCACTCGCGCCGACGGTGGGCCCTGTTCGCGAATGTCCCCCGCCTTCGGCTCCTCCTTTATTTCGCGAAACAGAGCCCACCGTCAGCGCGAGCGCTTCAGAGCAGTCGTTGATCAGCAGTTCACTCAGAGCGTGCCCAAGTGCGCAGGGCATCGGGTGCTCCCCGCAGCGAAATCAAGGGGGAGGGCGAAGCCCGGAGGACATTCGCGGAGGGGAGTGCCCGGTGGCCTGTGCACCCGCCCAGAATCATTGGCTAAATGCACCTCTCGCCCGAAACGAAAAAAGGAAACCCGCATGTCTTCTGAAGCACAAAAGAAAGTAGCCATCGTCACCGCCGGTGGCAGCGGCATGGGCGCCGCAGCCGCCCGCAAGCTCGCGGACGACGGCTTCCGCGTCGCCATCCTCTCGTCATCGGGCAAGGGCGAGGCGCTGGCCCAGGAGCTCGGTGGCATCGGCGTGACCGGCTCCAACCAGTCGAACGACGACATCAAGCGCCTGGTCGACAAGGTGACCGACACATGGGGGCGCGTCGACGTACTGGTCAACAGTGCAGGCCACGGCCCTCGCGCGCCGATCCTGGAGATCTCCGACGAAGACTGGCACCGCGGCATGGACGTCTACCTGCTGAGTGCCGTGCGCCCCAGCCGCCTCGTGGCGCCGCTGATGGTGAAGCAGGGCGGCGGTTCGATCATCAACATCTCCACCTTCGCGGCCTTCGAGCCCGACCCCGTGTTCCCCACTTCCGGCGTGTTCCGCGCCGGCCTCGCGGCCTTCACCAAGCTCTTCGCCGACCAATACGCCGCACACAACGTGCGCATGAACAACGTGCTGCCCGGCTTCATCGACAGCCTGCCCGAGAAGGAAGTGTTCCGCGAGCGCATCCCGATGGGCCGCTACGGCAAGAGCAGCGAGATCGCGGCCACCATCGGCTTCCTCGCGTCCGAAGGCGCGGGCTACATCACCGGGCAGAACCTGCGCGTGGACGGCGGCATCACGCGCTCGGTGTGAAGACCGCACACAGCCGCCTGCGCACCGAGTGGTGCCCGAGCATTCCACGCGAACTGATGGCCGGCGCCGTCGCCACCTTCGCGCTCATTCCCGAAGTCATCGCTTTCTCTTTCGTCGCGGGCGTCGATCCGGCCGTCGGGCTGTTCGCATCGTTCGTGATCAGCCTTGTCATCGCCTTCACCGGCGGGCGCCCGGCCATGGTGTCGGCCGCCGCGGGCTCGGTCGCGCTCGTGGCCGCGCCGCTGGTGCATGCGCACGGGCTGCAGTACCTGCTGGCGGCCGGCGTGCTCGCGGGCGCGATGCAGATCGTGTTCGGCCTGCTGCGCCTGGGCGTGCTGATGCGTTTCGTCTCCACCTCGGTGCGCACGGGCTTCGTCAACGCGCTCGCCATCCTGATCTTCGCGGCGCAGATGCCGCACTTCATCGGCGTCAACACGGCCACGTGGGCGATGGTGGGGCTGGGCCTTGCCGTCATCTACCTGCTGCCGCGCATCACACGCGCGGTGCCCTCGCCGCTGGTGTGCATCGTGGTGGTGACGCTGGTCGGCCACTGGCTCGACCTGCCGCTCAAGACCGTGGCCGACCTCGGGCACCTGCCCGATGCGCTGCCCGCGTTCGCCTTCCCCTCGGTGCCGTTCACGCTCGACACGCTGCGCATCATCGCGCTGCCCGCCTTCGCCATCGCGATGGTCGGCCTGCTCGAATCGATGATGACCGCGAGCGTGGTGGACGAACTCACCGACACCCCGAGTTCCAAGAACCGCGAGTGCAGCGGCTTGGGCGTGGCGAACGTGGCGGCCAGTTTCTTCGGCGGCATTGCGGGCTGCGGAATGATCGGCCAGACGGTGAGCAACGTGCGCTACGGCGGGCGCGGGCGGCTGTCGACGCTGTTCGCGGGCGCCTTCCTGCTGATCCTCATGGTGCTGCTCAAGCCCTGGGTGTCGCAGGTGCCGGTGGCTGCGCTGGTCGCGATCATGGTGATGGTGTCGGCATCGACCTTCGACTGGGGATCGCTGCGCACGCTGGTGCGCCATCCGCGCATGTCGAGCGCGGTGATGCTTGCGACGGTGGCGGTCACCGTCGCGACCGACAACCTGGCCGCGGGCGTGGCCGTCGGCGTGCTGCTGAGCGGCGTGTTCTTCACCTTCAAGGTGGCGCGGCTGCTGCACGTGCATGCCGAGGTGGACGAAGGAGGCCTGCGCACTTACCGCATCACGGGCCAGGTGTTCTTCGCGTCGGCCGACATGCTGGTGGATGCCTTCGACGTGCGCGAGATCGACGGCGCGCCCGTGCACATCGACGTGGCGAGAGCGCATTTCTGGGACGTCACCGCCGTGGCTGCGCTGACGAAAGTGGTCGAGCGGCTGCGCAAGCACGGCAGCACGGTGGAAGTGACCGGGCTCAACCAGGCCAGCCGCGACCTGATCCTGCAGCTCGACGCCGCGCCCGAATAGCGCTGGGTGTAGTGCTGGGTGTAGTGCTTGGGTCCTAGGTAGTTTTCCCCGTGAACGGGTGCGGCCCTGGACCTAGCCTTTCCGGTCCCGCCGGATGTTCGGCAAAGCGGAAAGGCGCTCATGGAAATTCCCGCCCCGGTGCTGAAGAACATGGATCGCACCATCCAGTCCTACGAGGACTCGGCCCGCGAATACAACGCGATCGTGGCGGGCCACCGGCCGCCCGAGATCGTGGACGCGCTGCGCCGGATGATGCAGCTCGTGCCCCCCGGTGGCACCGTGCTCGAGATCGGTTCGGGATCGGGTCAGGACGCCGACTTCATCGAGTCCCTGGGTGGCGTCGTCAGGCGCACCGATGCGGCGCAGGCGTTTCTCGATCTGCAGGCCGAGCGCGGCAAGAAGGGCGAGCTGCTCAATGTCGTGACGGATGCGTTGGGCGGGCCCTACAGCGCGATCCTCGCGATGGCCGTGCTGATCCATGTCGATCGCGCGCAGGTCGCGCCGGTCCTCTGCAAAGTGTTCGAAGCGCTCGAGCCTGGCGGGGTCTTCCTCGCGGGCATGCGCATCGGCGAAGGCGAGACGAGCGGCGACTACCAGACCGTGTACTGGGCGAAAGACCGGTTCGCCGAAGCGCTCGAAGCGGCCGGCCTGCGCCTGCAGTGGGACACGCAGTGGATCGGCCGCAAGGACGTGCGGTGGGCCGGCTTCCTCGCGTGTCGTCCGCGGGGAGTGACTCGGGAATAACGCGGGCCTACACGCCCAGGTAGCGCGTCCAGAGCGACCGGTCGGCGTCGAGCGCGGTCGAGTCGCCCTGCCACACCACGCGCCCGCGTTCGAGGATCACATGCCGGTCGGCCAGCGGCAGCAGGCGCTGCACGTACTTGTCGACCACCAGGATCGCTTCGCCTTCGGACTTGAGCGTGGCGATGCAATGCCAGATCTCCTCGCGGATCACCGGGGCCAAGCCTTCGGTGGCTTCGTCGAGGATGAGCAAGCGCGGGTGCGTCGACAGCGCACGCGCAATCGCCAGCATCTGCTGCTCGCCACCCGAGAGCTGGTTGCCCGCGTTGGCCTTGCGTTCCGCGAGGCGCGGGAACAAGCCGTACAGCGCCTCGACCGTCCAGCGCGGTGCGCTGCCGGGGCGCGGCCTCGCGAACGCGCGCAGGTGCTCGTCGACGCTGAGGTTCGGGAACACGTGCCGCCCCTCGGGCACGATCGCCACGCCGCGCCGTGCGATCGCATCGGGCTTGTGGCCGCCGATGGCTGCACCGCCGAACTGCACGTCGCCGCGCATCGGCGAGATCGTGCCGGTCAGCACCTTCAGCAGCGTGCTCTTGCCCATGCCGTTGCGGCCCAGGAGCGCGAGCACTTCGCCCGCGCCGATCTTCAGATCGATGCCGAACAGCACCTGGCTCGCGCCGTAGCCGGCCTCGATGGACTTCGCTTCGAGCAAGGGCTTTGTTGTGGTCGCCGTGCTCATGCGTGTCCTTCCGCTTCGGTGCCCAGGTACACCGCCTGCACGTCGGGATGCCCGCGCACTTCGTCGGCCGTGCCGCTCATCAGCACGCGGCCCTGCACCAGCACCGTGAGCCGGCTGGCGAGGCGGAACACCGCGTCCATGTCGTGTTCGATCAGGAGGATGGCCATCGATTCGCGCAGCGATTCGATCAGGTCCACCATGCGCGCCGATTCGTCCGGGCCCATGCCGGCCATCGGTTCGTCCAGCAGCAGCAGCTTGGGTTCGGCCGCGAGCGCGAGCGCCACGTCGAGCGCGCGCTGCGCACCATGCGGCAGCGTGCCCGCGATGCGGTCGCGTTCGCTGCCGAGGCCCACGCGGTCGGCCAGCGCGATGGCGCGCTGCACCAGGTCGCGCTCGGTCGCGCGTGGCGCCATGAAGCGAAGGCTGCTGCCCGCGTGCGCCTGCGCCGCGAGCATCAGGTTGTCGTGCACGGTTTCCTTGGCGAACACGCGCGTCACCTGGAAGCAGCGCGACATGCCGGCCGCCACGCGCTGGTGGTCGCGCAGCTTCGTGATGTCGATTTCGTCGAGCAGGATGCGGCCCGCGTCGGCCTTGAGCAGGCCGGTGATCAGGTTCACCAGCGTGGTCTTGCCCGCGCCGTTGGGGCCGATGAGCGCATGCACCTCGCCGCGTTCGACGGTGAGGCTCACATGGTCGGTCGCCAGCAGGCCGCCGAAGCGCTTGACCAATCCTTCGATTCTGAAAAGGCTCATGGTGTTGCCTTGGTGAGTGGCGCCGCACGGCGGCGGCGCGCGAGTGCTGCCAGTCCCTTGGGTGCCCACAGCGCGACGGCGATCAGGAGCAGGCCCAGGGGCATGTGCCAGTGCTCGGTGTGCTGCTTGAGGAACTCTTCGAGCAGCAGCCAGACGATGGCGCCCACGGGACCGCCCCAGCTGCGGCCGAGGCCGCCGATCACCACCATCACCAGCAGCGTGGCCGATTGCGTCCAGTGCATCGTCGCGGGGCTGACGAAGCCGTTGCCGCCTGCAAGAAGCGCACCCGCCAGCCCGGCGATGGCGCCGGCGATCGCGAACGCCACCAGCTGCAGCCGGAACACCGGATAGCCCAGCGCGCGCATGCGCGTCTCGTTGTCGCGGATGCCCATGAGCGCATGGCCGAAGCGCGATTGCGTCGCGCGGTGCAGCCACCAGAGCGCGAGCGCCACGATGACCAGCACGACCCAGTAGAAGTTCGATTCGTTGCCCAGATCGAGGCCCGGCAGCAGCGTTGGCCGGCTCATGAGCGTGTAGCCGTCGTCGCCGCCATAGCGGCGCAGCGACACCACCACGAAGTACAGCATCTGCGCGAAGGCCAGCGTGGTCATGATGAAGTACACGCCGCGCGTGCGCAGCGCCACCGTGCCGATCAGCGC
>Ga0163161_10000204_pt1 | contig 54224 bp, 16 predicted proteins | sample S45metaG_FD_129847 | JGI IMG/M metagenome (GOLD analysis project Ga0163161, IMG submission 129847) | Switchgrass rhizosphere microbial communities from Kellogg Biological Station, Michigan, USA - S4-5 metaG | ecosystem: Host-associated > Plants > Roots > Rhizosphere > Soil | place: USA... | reverse complement strand
CGCGACAATCCGCGTATACGCCAGATTGACCTTGGCCGTGTCGATCTGGATGTGCGCACTTTTGATCTGCGCGTCCAGCGACATCAGGTTGGCCTGTTGTACCTGATAGTTCGACTCGGCATTTTCGAAATCCTGGCGCGAGATCGACGCGTCGTCCTGCAAGTTCTTGTAGCGCTCGTAAATCGCTTTGGTCTGCCTCAGTTGAGCCTGAGTGGCGCGTTTCTGCGCTTGCAGGTTCTCCTCATCGACCTGGGCCTGACGCAGGGTGTTCTGCAGCACCAGCGGATCGATTTCCGCCAGCCACTGCCCCTTCTTTACCTTGTCGCCAACCTTGACCTTGAGCGACTTCAATTGCCCGGACACCTGCGCACCGACGTCCACTTGTTTGATGCCTTCGAGCAACCCGGTGGCCAGCACCGCGTTTTCAATATCACCGCGCTCCACAGGCGCGGTCAGGTATTGCGGCGCCTCGGCCGGTGCCTGCACCGCGTAGAACGCCAATCCCGCCACCGCAACCAACGCCAGACCCATACCGACTTTGCGCAACTTCGACTTTTCCATAAATGACCACAAGTCCGTTCAGGGGTGAGCCCGGCCAGCGGCCGGGCTCTGGTAGATAAACAACAATCAGGAAACCACTTGGCCGGCCGGCACTTTCAGGCCGTCATGCCACCACGCCGCGAGACTGAAGACGTTGGGCGCCTTGAGAATCGTGAAGTGGTTGCCCGGCCCGTACCACACCACCAGATCCGTCACCTGACGCTGCCAGCCTTCGACCATCGTCGCTTGCTCGCGCTGATTGCCCCACGCATCCAGCGTCGGGTCATCGACCAGCGCCAGCCGCACCGCCCCGCTGTAGGCCAGTTGCGGTTGATAGACCGTGCGCAAGGCTGTGGCGAAGGTGCGCACCGGGCCGTGCATGGCCTGCGCTGACGAACGCGCAGACAACACACCGGCGCGCACCATGCCCTCGTGCAACAGGCGCATTTGCGTGGTGTTGTCAGCCTCGGCGAACGCCAGCGGATCGATGCCCAACGACTTGCCACTGGACAGTTGCAGCGTCTCGATCAAGCGTTCCAGCGCGGCGGTCGTCGTATACGGTTTGCCCGCCGTGCCATTGCCACCGGGGGCTTCGCTGTCGATCAGGGTCAACGACGCTACCTCACGCCCGGTCGCCTGCAACTGCGCGGCCATGGCATGCGCGACCCAACCGCCGAACGAATGGCCGATCAAGTGCACCGGACCTTGCGGATACAACTGCTCGACGGCTTGCAGATAACACCTCGCCGCCGCTTCCACCTGACTGTGCGGCACGCCGCTGCCATCGAGCCCGCGCGGTTGCAGACCGAAAATCGGCCATTCCGGACCGAGCGCTTCGGTCAGGTGAATGAACCCGGTGACACTGTCGCCCGCCCCCGGCACGCAAAAGATCGGCGCATGCCCGGCGTGCCCGCTCTGGATCGTCAACACGGGTTGATAAACCTGTGGTTGCGGGGCCTGCGCAGCGGCCATGGCCTGACTCAAGGCCTGGCCGAGTGCCTGGACATCCGGGTTTTTCATCATGCTGCGGTGATCCCCCGGCACATCGATGCAGCGCAGCAAACCTGCACCGACCTTGTTCTCCCAACCACGGGTCGGACTCGGCTGTGCCTGCCCCGGCATCAGTGCCTGAGCGCGGAACAAGTGCACCGGCTGGCTGGCCGGGCTGACCCGGTAATGCGCCAGCGCCAAACCATGAGCGGCCTCACGATCAAAGTAACTCCAGGCATCCGCTGCGCTCAGTGCGGCCAGTTCCGGGTCGGGCAATTGCTGTTCGCAGCAGCGCTGGAACAGCTCGTCGAAGGCGATCAGTTCGACTTCAGCCTCAAGCTTCTCTACGTCGGCCAACGCTGGCAGCCCTTCTGCCCCCCGCATCTGCGAACGCGCGCGGCAGTGTTCAAGCAATTGACGCTTGTCGCGATGCTCGCCGCTCCAGCGGGTTTTATCCTGACTGGCCGGATGTGGCGCGTAGGTATCGAGCAGGCCGACAAAAGCCACCGTCTCATCGAGACCGAGCAATTGCTGGGCGATTTCATACGCCAGCAAGCCACCAAACGACCACCCGGCCAGACGATACGGCCCATGCGGCTGCACCGAGCGGATGATCCCGACCATCCGCGCGGCCATGCATTCAAGGGTCCGCAGTTGCGGCTGCCCCAGCGGCACACCGGGCAAACCGTAAATCGGAAACTGCCCCTCGATATGCAGGCCCAATGCCGGGAAATACACGTCCCGACCGCTGAATTCATGGATCAGGAACAGCGCATTGCCGCCCTCGCCCGGTCGCACCACGACCAGCCCTTCCGGCTGCGCGGGCACGGCATGGTGCTGACTGAGCAGCGCCGCCAGCGACTCGACACTCGGCCGCTGGAACAACTGCGCCAGCGTCACCTCCTGCCCCGCACGTTGCAGCAGGTTGACCAAACGAATCGCCAACAGCGAATGCCCGCCCAATTCAAAGAAGTTGTCGTGACGTCCGACCCGCTCGACATTCAGCACTTCACCCCAGACCTGCGCGAGCAAGCTTTCGACCTCGCCTTGCGGCGCTTCGTAGTGGCGGCTGAGCACCGCGTCGAGGCCCGGTGCCGGCAGCGCCTGACGGTCGATCTTGCCGTTGGGACTCAACGGTAAAACGTCGAGCGCAACAAACGCGCCCGGCACCATGTACTCGGGTAATTGTTCGAGGATGAACGCGCGCAGCGTGTCGATCGCGGGCGCTGCACTGCCCTCGCGCACCGTGAAATACGCGACCAGACGCTCGTCGCGCATCAGCACGACCACCTCGCGCACATCCGGGTGCTGGATCAACCGCGCTTCGATTTCACCGAGTTCCAGACGCAAGCCATGCAGCTTGACCTGGAAGTCGTCGCGCCCGAGGAATTCGAGGTTGCCGTCAGCGCGGTATCGCACCAGATCGCCGGTGCGGTACAGGCGATCACCGGCCACAAACGGACTGTCGATAAAGCGCTCGGCCTGCATCTGCGGCAGCCCCATGTAACCGCGCGCCACGCCGATGCCGCCGATGTGCAACTGGCCAATGACGCCGAGCGGCACCGGTTGGTCATGGGCATCGAGTACATACAGACGCGTGTTGCAGATGGCTTTGCCGATCGGCAATTCAGACGTTGGCACCGTCATGTGCGGTTCCAGGGTCCACGCCGTGCTGTCAACCGTGGCTTCGGTCGGGCCATACACGTTATGCAGGCGCACCCACGGCAGGTGCTGGCGCACAGCAGCGGCCAGCGCCGCGGTGAGTTCGCCGCCACCGCAGAACACATCGGTGAGGCTGGTGCATTCACTGACATCCTGCAGTTCAACAAACTGCTGCAACAGCGCCGGCACAAACTTGACCACCGTCACACGTTGCTGACGAATCACTTGCGCCAGATACGCCGGTTCCCGATGGCCGCCCGGCCGTGCCAGCACCAGACGCACACCGGCGGTCAGCGGCCAGAAGAACTCCCACACCGAACCATCGAAACTGAACGGCGCTTTTTGCAACAGCGCGCCGTCCGTGCTCGGCGGGCAAATCTGCGAGCCCCAATGCACCAGATTGCACAAGCCCCGATGTTCGAGCATCACGCCTTTTGGCGTACCGGTCGAACCTGAGGTGTAGATCATGTACGCCAGATTCGAGGCGTTCAGACCGGGCACTTGCGGATTGCTTGCCGATTGTTCGTGCCAGCTGCATTGGTCAAAGTCGATCACGGCCACGTCGGTCCCGGCAAACAGCGCACGGGTGGCCGTCTGCACCAGCACCGCCACCGGCGCGCAGTCCCTGAGCATAAAGTCCAGGCGCTCCGCCGGATAAGCCGGATCCAGCGGCACATAAGCACCACCGGCCTTGAGAATGCCGAGCAACCCCACCACCAGATCAAGCCCACGCTCTACACACAGCGCCACTCGCGCATCCGGCCCCACGCCCTGCTCGCGCAAATGATGTGCGAGGCGGTTGGCACGGGCATTCAACTCGCGATAGGTCAGGCTGTGTTCGCCCGACTGCACGGCGATGGCGTCCGGCTGACGACGTACCTGTGCTTCAAACAGGCTCTGGATCGGTTGCTCGACCGGGCAATCAACCGCCGTTGCGTTGAAATCGCCGAGCAAGCGCTGCTGCTCTTCCGCCGCAAGCAGGTTGACCTGCGCCAACAGCGCCTGATCATCACTGACCAGCGCCGCCAGCAAGCGCTGCAAGTAACCGACAAAACGCCGCACGGTCGACTCGTCGAACAACGCCGTGGCGTAGCGCAGCGCGCCACGGATGCCTTGCGGGTTCTCACCGAGGCTCAGCGACAGGTCGAACTTCACAAAGTGATTTTCCCCGGCCACGCCTTCCAGCGTGAGACCGTCCAGTGCCAGGGCGGGCGCCACGCTGCTGTCCCAGCTCACCAGGGTCTGGAACAACGGTGTGTGGGAAAGGCTGCGCAGCGGCCGGGTGATTTCCACCACGTGTTCGAACGGCAGATCCTGATGCGCCTGCGCGGCCAGAGTCTGCGCCTTGACCCGCGCCAGCAACGCTGCACCGGTCAGATCGCCCGAGGTATCGATGCGCAGCGCGAGAGTATTGACGAACATGCCGATCAGCCCTTCGATCTCGGCGCGGGTACGGTTGGCTACCGGCGAGCCAATGACCACATCGGACTGCCCGGACAGGCGCGCGAGCAACATTGCCCAGGCGCTCATGAGCACCATGTACGGTGTCACGGCATGACGCTGACACAACGCCTTCAGGCCGGCGCTGGTCTGCTCGTCCAGCACGATCTCGACACTGCCGCCGTGGTGATCCTGTTGCGCCGGACGTGGACGGTCGGTTGGCAGGCTCAGCAACGCCGGAGCGCCGGCCAAGGTCTGCTGCCAGTAATCGCTTTGACGCTGCAGCACCTCACCGCTGAGCCAGCGCCGTTGCCATACCGCGTAGTCGGCGTATTGCAAGGCCAGCGGCGGCAGCGGATCGTCCTCGCCGTGACTGAACGCCTGATACAGCGCCATCAATTCACGGGTCAGCACGCCCATCGACCAGCCGTCGGAGATGATGTGGTGCATCGTCAACAACAGCACATGGTGCTCATCGGCCAGACGCAGCAACCGTCCGCGAATCAACGGACCGTCCTGCAAATTGAACGGTCCGCGCGCTTCAGTTTCGATCAGCGCACGCAAGGCCTCGTCGGTCTGCGGCTGTTGTCGCCAATCCTCCTCAATCAGCGACAGGCCACTGTCGACCGGGGCAATCAGCACCTGTGCTTCGTCGTTCAATTGCGCGAATCGACTGCGCAGGCTTTCGTGACGCGCGACGATCCGCGCCAATGCCCGGTGCAGCGCCTCTGCGTCGAGTCGTCCACGCAAATGCAGGCCCAAGGGAATGTTGTAAGCGGTATTACCGCCGCCCATCTGCGCGAGGAACCACAAGCGTTGCTGGGCGAACGACAGCGGCAGCGCCTGATCGCGCGGCGCCGGCAGAATCGGCGGCAAGCTGCTGCGTTCGGCCTGACTCAATACGTTGGCGACCGCCGCCAGTTCCGGATTGGCAAACAGATCGGCCAGCGCCAGCTCCACGCCCAATTGCTGGCGCACCTGAGAGAGCATGCGCATGGCCAGCAATGAATGGCCGCCGAGTTCGAAGAAGTTGTCGTGACGGCCGACCTGTTCGACCTGCAACACTTCGGCCCAGACCTGTGCGAGGCTGATTTCCAGTGGATTGGCCGGCGCCTCGTAGACCCGACTGAGCAGCGCCTCCTGGGTCGGTGCCGGCAGTGCCTTGCGGTCAACCTTGCCGTTGTTATTCAGTGGTAACACATCGAGTTGCACCCACGCGGTGGGCACCATGTATTCCGGCAGGCGTGCGTGCAACTGAGCGTGCAGTTCAGCGCTGTCCAAGACGCCATCGTGCGCCGTGTAATACGCCACCAGACGCGTGGCGTCCTGGCCGTCGCGGCGCGCCAGCACCACGGCTTCCCTGATCCCCGCGCAGTTCAGCAGGCGACTCTCGATTTCTCCCAGCTCGATGCGGAAACCACGAATCTTCACCTGATCATCGTTGCGGCCGATGCAATCGAGTTGTCCCGGCGCCAGCCAGCGCGCGAGGTCACCGGTGCGATAAAGCAACGCGCCCGGCGTCTCGCTGAACGGATCGCGGAGGAATTTCTCGGCGGTCAGATCCGGCCGGTTCAGGTAACCCAGCGCCACGCCCTGCCCGCCGATGTACAGCTCGCCGGTCACGCCCATCGGCACCGGTTGCTGATACGCGTCGAGCACGTACACCTGCGTGTTGCCGATCGGTCCGCCAATCGGCACGCTCTCGGCGTTTTCCGCCACTTCACGCACTTCGAATGTCGTGGCGTACGTGGTGGTTTCGGTCGGGCCGTAGCAATGCACGATGCGCAATGCCGGGGCCTCGGCCAGCAGTCGCCGGAACGCCGCCGGATCGCCACGCTCACCGCCGCACAGCAGCATCCGCAGGCCCTTGAGCGCCTGCGGAATCAGTTGCACGTACTGGTTGAACAGCGCGGTGGTGACAAACAGGATCGTCGCGCCACTGGCACTCAGTTCACGGCCGAAGGCATTCGGATCGAGCAGCGTTTGATGGTCGATGATCACCACGCGACCGCCATTGAGCAGCGGCCCCCAGATGTCCATGGTGCTCGCATCGAACGCCGGGTTCGAGGCGAAGACCACACGATCCTGCGCATTGAAATCGGCATAACCGTTGTTGAGCACCAAGCGGCCGATGCCCCGGTGCGGCACCATCACCCCTTTCGGCGTGCCGGTAGAGCCGGAGGTGTACATGATGTACGCCAGCGTTTCGGAGGACTGCACCAGGTTGGGGTTGTGCGTCGGCTGGCCGTTGAGGGTCAGCGTGTCCAGATCGATGCGCGGTGCGGTGTAGTCGATGACTTCGCTGCTGAGGGTCAACAGCGCCACCGCTCGGCAATCCTCAACCATGAACGCCTGGCGCTCGCTCGGTGCGTTGATGTCCAGCGGCACGTAGGCCGCCGCGCATTTGGCAATGGCCAGTTGCGCGACCAGCAACTCCAGCGAACGTGGCAGCAGGATCGCCACGTGATCGCCCGGCTGCACGCCGTGGGCGATCAGGTGATGGGCCAGGCGGTTGGCTTGGGCATTCAGCTCAAAGTAACTCAGCGAATGCGCGCCATGTACCGCCGCCACCGCTTTGGGATGCGCCGCCGCCTGCTGCTGGAAAATCCCGTGCACGGTCAGTGTTTGCGGGTAGTCACGCACCGTGGCGTTGAAGTCGTACAGCAAACGCTGGCGCTCATCCGGCGCCAGCAACGGCACCTGTTCCAGTACCGTTTGCTCACCGCTGTTCATTGCTTCAAGCAGGCGTTCAAAGTAGCCGATGTAACGCTTGATCGTCAGCGCATCGAACAGCGCCGTGGCGTAGTTCAGCGTGCCGCGAATCGCTCCATTGACCTCGCCCAGTGTCAGCGTCAGGTCAAACTTGGCGACATCGCCCGGCCCGGCCACGCCCTCCAGCGTCAGATCAGCCAACGCCAGTTGCGGGCCGACGCTGCTGTCCCAGTTCAGCGTGGTCTGGAACAGCGGGCTGTGCGCCAGGCTGCGCAGCGGCCGGGCGATTTCCACCACTTGCTCGAACGGCAGATCCTGATGCGCCTGCGCCGCCAGTGTCTGCGCCTTGACCCGCGCCAGTAGCGCTTCGACGTTCACCGCGCCCGAGGTGTCGATGCGCAAGGCCAGCGTATTGACGAACATGCCAATCAGGCCTTCGACTTCTGTGCGACTGCGATTGGCCACCGGCGCACCGATCACCACATCGGTTTGCCCGGACAGACGACTCATCAGCAGCGCCCAGGCGCTCATCATGGTCATGAACAGGGTCACGCCGTGACGTTGGCTCAAGGCCTTGAGCCCCGCGCTCAGGCGCGGGTCCAGCAGCACGTCGACGTTGCCGCCGGTGTAATCCTGTTGTGCCGGACGCGGGCGATCGGTGGGCAGCGTCAACACGGCCGGCGCACCGTCGAGGGTTTGCTGCCAGTACTCGCTTTGCCGCTGCAGCACCTCCCCGCTGAGCCAGCGGCGCTGCCACACGGCGTAGTCGCCATATTGCAGCGTCAGCGCTGGCAGCGGATCAGGCTGACCCTGGCTGAACGCTTGATACAACGCCATCAACTCAGCGGTCAGCACGCCCATCGACCAGCCATCGGCGACGATGTGGTGCACGGTCAGCAACAGCACATGATGATCGTCGGCCAAGCGCACCAGTCGCCCACGAATCAGCGAATCATTCTGCAGATCAAACGCTGTCGAGGCTTCCTGCGCCATCAATCCCTGCAAGGTGAGCTCGGCTTGCAAGGCTTGGCGCAGGTCGTCCACGCGCAAAAGCAAACCGCTGTCGACCGGGGCAATCGATACCTGCGCAGTGTCGTCGAGGCGGATGAAACGGCTGCGCAGGGTTTCGTGACGAGCGACAATCCGTGCCAGCGCCGCTTGCAGGGCGTCGACGTCGAGGTGACCGCGCAGGCGCAGGCCGAGAGGAATGTTGTACGCCGAGTTGCCACCGGCCATTTGCGCAAGGAACCACAGACGTTGCTGGGCGAAGGACATCGGCAGCGGTTGATCACGCGGTGCCGGCACAATGTCCGCTAGCGCGCTACGCCCGGCGCGGCTCAATACTTCAGCAACCGCACTCAATTGCGCATCGGCAAACAGATCACTCAGCGCCAGTTCGACGCCGAGGCGCTGACGGATCAGCGAAACCATGCGCATCGCCAACAGCGAATGACCGCCGAGTTCGAAGAAATGATCGTGACGCCCGACCTGCTCGACTTGCAGCACTTCGGCCCAGATCTGCGCCAGTGCGGTTTCCAGCTCACCTTGTGGTGCTGTGTATTCGCGGCTGAGTAACGTAGCGTCGTCAGGCTTGGGCAAGGCTTTGCGATCAACCTTGCCATTGTTGTTCAGCGGCAACCTATCCAGTTGCACCCACGCTGACGGCACCATGTATTCCGGCAGTCGTGCTTGCAATTGCTTGTGTAGCCCGGCGCTGTCCAGCTGTTCAGCGTGAGCGGTGTAATACGCCACCAGACGCGTAGTTTGTTGACTGTCCTGGCGAGCCAGCACAACCGCTTCCTTGACCCCGGCACAGCTGAGCAGGTGGTTTTCGATTTCGCCCAGCTCGATACGGAAGCCGCGAATCTTCACCTGATCGTCGTTCCGTCCGATGCAATCGAGTTGCCCCGGCGCCAGCCAACGCGCGAGGTCGCCCGTACGGTACAGAAGCGCGCCGGGTTTATCGCTGAATGGATCGCGAAGGAATTTCTCGGCAGTCAGATCCGGCCGGTTCAGATAGCCCAGCGCCACACCCTCACCGCCGATATACAACTCACCGGTCACGCCCATCGGCACCGGTTGTTGATGGGCATCCAACAGGTAAACCTGCGTGTTGCCGATCGGCCCGCCAATCGGCACGCTCTCGGCGTTTTCCGAGACTTCGCGCACCTCAAAGGTGGTCGCGTATGTGGTGGTTTCGGTCGGACCGTAGCAGTGCACGATACGCAGCGCTGGCGCCTCGGCCAGTAACTGCCGGAACGCCGCTGGATCGCCCCGCTCGCCGCCACACAACAGCATACGCAAGCCTTTGAGCGCCTGCGGAATCAGTTGCACGTACTGGTTGAACAGCGCGGTGGTGACGAACAGGATCGTCGCCCCGCGAGCACTCAATTCACGGCCGAAAGCGTTCGGATCGAGCAGCGTCTGATGGTCGATGACCACGACGCGACCGCCATTGAGCAATGGCCCCCAGATGTCCATGGTGCTGGCATCGAACGCTGGATTGGAGGCAAACACCACCCGATCCTGCGGGTTGAAATCGGCATAACCGTTGTTGATCACCAACCGGCCGATGCCTCGGTGCGGCACCATCACGCCTTTCGGTGTGCCCGTGGAACCGGAGGTGTACATGATGTACGCCAGCGATTCCGAGGTTTGCGAAAGGTTCGGGTTTTGCGTTGATTGCTCATCCAGCGACAACGTATCCAGATCGATGCGCCGGACGGCGTAGTCGATGACTTCACCGCTCAAGGTCAACAGTGCAACAGCCTGGCAGTCATCGACCATGAACGACTGCCGCTCGCTCGGCGCATGGATGTCCAGCGGCACATAGGCCGCCGCGCACTTGGCGATTGCCAGTTGTGCGACCAGCAGCGTCAGCGAGCGTGGCAACAATATAGCCACGTGGTCGCCCGGCTGGACGCCTTGCGCGATCAACTGATGGGCCAGACGGTTGGCCTGCGCATTGAGTTCAAAGTAACTCAACGATTGCTCACCGTGCACCGCGGCCACCGCTTGCGGTTGCGCCGCCACTTGCCCCTCAAACAACGCGTGCACTGTCAGCGCCTGCGGATACTCGCGTTGTGTGGCGTTGAACTCGACCAGTAACTGATGACGTTCTTCGGCGCTGACTACCGACAACCGATCAAACCCCGCGTGCGGCGTGTGCTCCAGCGCGTTCAGCAAAGTCATCAATGCACCCTGCATGTACCCGCAGATTCGCTGTGCATCAATCCCCGCCCCGGCCAATACCTTCAAGCCGAAATCTTCGCCAAGATCGTCAACGCTGAGGGTCAGGCGATAGTTGGTGTGTTCCTCGGCATCGAGCAATTGCATCCCGTGCCACGCCGCTTGCACCTCGGCGGATATCGGCCCGACCGGGGCGCTGTGACGATAGTTGAGCAGCGTGCTGAACAGCGGCGTACCCGCCGGCATCGCGCTGCACTGCTGCACCTGCGCCAGTTGCGCGTGCTCGTGAGCAAGCAACTGACTCAAGCGTTGATGGGTCGCCAGCGCCGCCCCTTTAACGCTGTGCGCATTGAGCTCGATGCACAGCGGCAAGGTGTTGATGAACACACCCAGCGCCCGCTCCGCTCCTTCGCCGCCCTGCAATCTGCCAAGCAAAACCGTGCCAAAAACCACGGCGTCGCGCCCGGACAATTGCCCCAGCACCTGCGCCCAGGCGAGGTGCATCAGGCTGGCGGCGCTGACACCCAAGCGCCGCGCCTGTTGCCTTACGCTGTGGCTGAGTGTGTTTTCCAGCGTCAACTGCGCTTCCTGCGCGGGGCCGTCATGGGCCAGATTCTGACCATAGGGCAAGGTCGGCTCATCGATCGCGCCGAGCATTTCGCGGAAGAAGCTTTCGTGCTCTTGCGCGCTCAGCCCGGCGCGGGTGTGCGCCACGTAGTTGCGATACGGCACTGGCTCGCTCAGTTGCCCGGCGTTGCCCAGCAGAAACGCCTGCATCTCGTGCTGCAACACCTCGAGCGCCACGTGATCCATGACCAAATGATGGAACAGCAACAACGCCACCACCCGTTGATTGACGGCATCACGGCTGTACACCACGCGCATCAGCGGCGCCTCGGTCACAGGCATGCGGTAGTTATCGATGGTGAAGCGTCTTTGCAACTGGCTCAGCGCATCGCCCGCTTCGGCGTCCAGCTGCAAGGCCTCACAGCTCAGCGAAGCCTCACGCCAGACCACTTGCACCGGCTCTTCCAGACTCTCCCAGAACAGCGACGTGCGCAGAATGTCATGGCGCTCGATCACTTGTTGCAGTGCGTCGGTGAAGGCTTGCAAACGCTGTTCATCGGCGAAGGCAAACTGCGCCTGCAGCACATACGGATCACCCTGCGCAGCCGAAAGATGATGGAACAGAATGCCGGTCTGCAAAGGTGCCAGCGGGTAGATGTCCTGAACATTGCGCGCGCCGCCGGGGACACTCGCGACGATGCGGTCGATCGTCGCTTGATCCAGCGTCACCAGTGGCAGCAGTTCGGGCGTGATGCGCGGGCAATCGGCTGGAATCAGACTTGCCGGCACCGCTGCTTCGGGTTCCCCGCCTACTGCCGCCGCCAGTGCGGCCAGCGTCGGTTGGCCGAACAGCACGCGAATGTCCGCCGACAGCCCGGCCCGGCGCATGCGCGCGACCAGATTGACCGCCAGCAATGAATGGCCGCCCAGTTCGAAGAAGTGATCAAAGCGCCCTACTCGCTCGACTTTCAGCAACTCGGCCCAGATACCGGCAATGACGGTTTCGACTTCACCGACCGGGGCTTCGTACTCGCGGGTCAGCAGCGCCGACTGGTCAGGGGCCGGCAAGGCCTGACGATCCAGCTTGCCGTTGGGACTCAGTGGCAAGGCCGGCAAATGCACAAACACGGCAGGCACCATGTAATCCGGCAAGTGTTTGAGCAGTTGGCTACGCAGTTGATCGATGTCCAGCGGTTCGCCGCTGTAGTACGCCACCAGGCGCTGATCGCCCGGCACGTCTTCGCGAGCGAGCACGGCAGCTTCACGCACGCCGTCGACGCGCGCCAGATGCGCCTGGATCTCACCCAGTTCAATGCGCAAACCACGGATCTTGACCTGATCGTCGTTGCGCCCCAGGTACTCGATATTGCCATCGGCGAGATACCGCGCGACGTCGCCGGTGCGGTACAAACGCACGCCTGGCTGATCATTGAACGGATCGTCGAGGAAGCGTTCGGCTGTCAGCTCAGGCCGATTCAGATAACCCCGCGCCACCTGCACACCGCCCAGATACATTTCGCCGACTACGCCGAATGGCACCGGTTGCTGATGAGCGTCGAGAATATACACACGGGTATTGCACAGCGGTTTGCCGATCGGCGGCGCACCTTGCGGTACCGGCGAATCCGGTTCCAGCGTCCACACGGTGCTGTCGACAGTGGCTTCGGTCGGGCCATACACGTTGTGCAGGCGTACCTGCGGCAGACGCTCGCGGACGCTACGCACCAACGCGGCGGTCAGCTCACCGCCACCACAGAACACATCGCTGAGGCTGCTGCACTCGCCGACCTCTGCCACTTCAAGGAATTGCTGCAACAGTGCCGGCACAAACTGCACGACGTTGACCTGTTGCTCACGAATCAGCTGCACCAGCGCCGCCGGATCACGATGATCGTCCGGGCCGGCGAGCACCAGGCGCATGCCGCAGCTCAACGGCCAGAACAGCTCCCACACCGAGGCGTCGAAACTGAACGGGGTTTTCTGCAGCAGCGCGGCGCCGCTAGAAAGCGGGCACAGCCCGGCGCTCCAGTGCAGCAGATTGCCCAGGTTACGGTGCTCGACCATTACGCCTTTCGGCGTGCCGGTGGAGCCGGAGGTGTAAATCACATAGGCCAGATTCGCCGCGCTCAAGTCCGGCACCTGCGGATTGCTCTGCGCAAGGTCTTGCCAGTTGCACTCGTCGAAATCGACCAACACGCCGGCCCACTCGCCGATCAGCGCACGCGTCGGCGCATGCACCAGCACCGCCACGGGCGCGCTGTCCTCAAGCATGTAGGCCAGACGCTCGGCGGGATAACCCGGATCGAGCGGCACATAAGCGCCGCCAGCCTTGAGAATCGCCAGCAGACCGACCAACAACTGCGGCCCGCGCTCGACGCAGATCGCCACCCGCGAATCGCGATCGACACCGCACTGGCGCAGGTGATGGGCGAGTTGGTTGGCGCGGCGGTTCAACTCGGCGTAACTCAAACGCAGCTCAACGGCGACCACGGCGTCAGCGTCTGGCGTGCGCAACACCTGCGCTTCGAAGCGGCCATGAACGGTCTGTTCGAGATCGTGGGCGACGGCGGTGGCGTTCAGATCGACCAGCAGGTGCTGACGCTCGTCGTCCGCCAACAACGCCACGTGTTCAAGCACCGCTTGATCGTTGCTGACCATCGCCTGCAACAGGCGCTGGAAGTAGCCGACGTACCGTTGAATAGTCGACTCATCGAACAAGGCAACGGCGTACTCCAGCACACCGCGAATCCCGCCCGGCGCCTCTGCCAGCGTCAGTGACAGATCGAATTTGGCAAAGTGGCTCGGCTCGGCGACGCTTTCCAGCGTCAGCTCGCCCAGACTCAGGCTCGCGCCATGGCCGCTGTCCCAACTGAACATCGCCTGGAACAACGGGCTGTGCGCCATGCTCCGCGCCGGTTTGGTGATTTCCACCACTTGTTCGAACGGCAGGTCCTGGTGCGCCTGCGCGTCCAGCGTCCGCGCCTTGACCCGCGCCAGCAGCGCTTCGCAGCTCAACTCGCCCGAGGTATCGATACGCAAGGCCAGGGTGTTGACGAACATGCCGATCAAGCCTTCGATCTCGGCGCGGGTACGGTTGGCGACCGGCGAACCGATGACCACTTCGGCTTGCCCGGACAAACGACCCAACAGACTCGCCCAGGCACTGAGCATGAGCATGTACATCGTCACGCCGTGACGCTGGGCCAAAGCCTTGAGCCCGGCACTCAGGCGTTCGTCGAGCACCACGTCGACGGTGTTGCCGGCGTAATCCTGCTGTGCCGGGCGCACGCGGTCGGTCGGCAGCGTCAACAGCGCCGGAGCGCCGGCCAAAGTCTGTTGCCAGTATTCACTTTGGCGCTGCAGCACCTCACCACTGAGCCAACGCCGCTGCCACACCGCGTAATCGGTGTATTGCAGCGCCAGCGGTGGCAGTGGATCCGGCTGGCCATGACTGAAGGCCTGATACAACGCCATCAGTTCGCGGGTCAGAACGCCCATCGACCAGCCATCGGAGATGATGTGGTGCAGGGTCAGCAACAACACGTGATGATCGTCGGCGAGGCGCACCAACCGACCACGAATCAGCGCATCGTCCTGTAAGTCGAAGGGTCCCGAGGCTTCGCCCTGAATCAGCGCCTGCAAGGTTTCATCGGGTTGCGGATGCTGACGCAAATCTTCGACGCGCAGCAGCAGACCGCTGTCGACCGGGGTGATCAGCACTTGCGCCTCGTCATTGAACTGGGCAAAACGGCTGCGCAGGGTTTCATGCCGCGCGACGATGCGCGCCAAGGCCTGTTGCAGCGCTTGTTCATTCAATTGCCCACGCAGGCGCAGGCCGATGGGGATGTTGTACGCGGTGTTGGCGCCTTCCATTTGTGCGAGAAACCACAAGCGTTGCTGAGCGAACGACAGCGGCAAGGCGCCGTCACGGGCCACCGCGACAATCTCCGGTTGCGTGCTGCGCCCGGCTTGGGCCACCGCCTCGGCAACCGCTGCCAACTCGGCGTTGGCAAACAGATCGCCCAGTGCTAGCTCCACGCCAAGGCGCTGGCGAACCTGGGACACCATGCGCATGGCCAACAGCGAATGGCCGCCGAGTTCAAAGAAATGATCCTGACGCCCTACTCGCTCGACCTGCAACACCTGCGCCCAGATCTGCGCCAAGGCGCTTTCCAGTTCGTTGTGCGGCGCCTCGTATTCGCGGGTGAACAGCGCCGCACGCTCAGGTTTCGGCAAGGCCTTGCGGTCGACCTTGCCATTGGCGGTCAACGGCAGTGCGTCGAGTCTGACGAAGGCCACCGGCACCATGTAATCCGGTAACTGGGTCAACAGGTGCGCGCGCAACTCGGCCACCGCCAGCGGTTCAACCTGACTCTGCTCGGTGAAATACGCCACCAGACGCGGTTGGCCGGGTTCATCTTCGCGGGCCAGCAGCACGGCTTCCTGAATGCCGGGCAACGAATTGAGGCGGGTTTCGATTTCGCCGAGTTCGATACGCACACCACGGATTTTCACCTGATCGTCGTTACGCCCCAGGTACTCGATCGTACCGTCGGCACGCCAGCGGGCGAGGTCGCCGCTGCGATACATGCGCGCATTCGGCACGGAACTGAACGGGTCATGCAGGAAGCGCTCGGCGCTCAGATCGGCACGGTTCAAATAACCGCGAGCGACCCCGGCTCCGCCAACATACAATTCGCCCATGACGCCAATCGGCACCGGACGCTGCTGTTCATCGAGCAAGTACACCGTGGCGTTGGCCACCGGTTTACCGATGTGCAAGGCGTCGCCCGCCTCGATGCGGCCAGAGGTGGCGACCACGGTGGCTTCGGTCGGGCCGTAGTTGTTGATCACATCGAATTGCTGATTGCGGCTGAACTGGCGCAAGCGGTCGCCACCGATCAGCAGCGTGCGCAGCGTCGGGTGTTCAAGGTTCTGGCTGAAGGCGTATTCGGCGACCGGTGTCGGCAGGAAACTCACGTCCAGTGGCTGCGCGCGCCACCACTCGAGCAGCGCATCGATGTCCTCGCTGCCCTCGTGCGTCGGTGCCAGATGCAAAGTCGCGCCAGCACACAACGCCGGCCAGACTTCCCAGGCCATGGCGTCAAAACCGAACCCGGCAAGACTGGACGTATGGCGACCGGCGCACAGATCAAACGCGCTGCAATGCCAGTCGACCAGATTCGACAAGGTGCGGTGTTCGACCATCACGCCTTTGGGCAGGCCGGTGGAACCGGAGGTGTAGATCACGTAGGCCAGATGTGCGGTGGTCAGGCCCGGCACCTGCGGATCAAAGGTCTCGCTCAATGGCCAGGTGCGCGGGTCGAGATCGATCACCGGCACCGCCAGCGCCGGCAGGCGATCCCGCAGATTGTTTTGGATCAGCACGGCAACGGGGGCGCTGTCGCTGAGCAAGTAGTGCAGACGCTCGGCCGGGTGCGCCGGGTCGACCGGCACATAACCGGCGCCGGACTTGAGAATGGCGACCAGCCCGACCAGCGTATCGAGGCCACGGCGGGCGACGATGGCGACGCGATCGTCAGGCTTCACTCCCAGCGCAATCAAATGATGGGCCAGCGCGTTGGCATGCCGGTTGAGCTCGGCATAACTCAGTTGCTCACCGAGGTATTGCGCGGCTACGGCTTCGAGCCGCTGTACCACTTGCGCTTCGAAACGTTGGCCAATGGTCAACGTCGCCGGGAAGTCGGCGTGAGTGGCATTGAACGCCAACAGCAGCTGCTCGCGCTCTGCCGCCGGAAGAATGGGCAATTGGTTGAGCGCGGTGTCCGGCGCCTGCTCCAGCGCCAGCACCAGACTTTCCAGGGCGCACTGCAGGTAATCGCAGATGCGCTGTGGATCGACCTCGGTGGTGGCCAGCAACGTCAGGCTGAAGGCATCGCCGAAATCATCGACGCTCAGGGTCAGCGGATAGTTGGTGCGTTCTTCGGAGCTGATCGTGCTGATGCCTTCCCAAGCGGCCAGGGTCTCGGCACTCGCCGTCGCCGCCGTGTGGCTGTGACGGTAATTGAGCAAGGCACTGAACAACGGCGTCGGCGCGACCACGCCGCTGCAACGCTGGGCCAGTGCCAGCGGCGCGTGTTCGTGGCGCATCAATGTGGTCAGACGTTTGTGCGTCGCCTCCACCGCCGCACGCACGCCCTGCGCATCGACATCGACCCGCAGCGGCAAGGTGTTGATGAAAATCCCCAGCGCCCGTTCGGTGGCTTCGGCGCCTTGCATACGGCCCATCAGCACCGTACCGAAGACCACATTCTGCTTGCTGGTGAGCACCGCCAGTACCTGCGCCCAGCCCAGATGAAACAGGCTCGCGGCACTCACGCCGAGCTGCCGCGCCTGCGCCCGCAGACGCTGACCGAGCAGCGGGTTGATCGGCTGGCTCAGCTCGGCGATACCGAGGCCGTCGCCCTGCACATCCTGCAAACCGTAGGGCAGCGTTGGCTCGGCGATGTCGGCGAGCATGTCGCGGAAAAACGTCTCGTGTTCGGCTTCGCTGATGCCCAGCCGCGCCTGCGCCACGTAATTGCGAAACGGCACCGGCCGGCCGAGCGATTGATCCTCGCCGGTGAGGCAGGCGAGCAGTTCGTGACGCACCACATCGAGCGCCGAGTGATCCAGCGCCATGTGATGGAACAACAACGTCGCGACCACGCGCTGACCGGCCTCATCCCACGCGTAGGCCAGCCGCATCATCGGTGCGTGCTTGACGTCGAGACGGAAATGCCGCGCATCGAAACGCTCGTGCAATTGCTGCAGTACAGCGCTTTCGCCGTCGTGCACCACAACTTCTTCCATCGGCAACTGCGCCTGACGCCAGACCACTTGCAGCGGCACGTCCAGCCCTTCCCAATGCACGGCAGTGCGCAGGATGTCGTGGCGATCAATGACCTTTTGCAACGCCTGGGCGAAATCCTGCAAACGCTCACGACTGCTGAACGCAAAGTACGATTGCATGACGTACGGATCGCCCTGCTCGTTGCTCGCGTGGTGATAGAGAATGCCTTCCTGCAACGGCGCCAGTGGATAGATGTCCTGCACATTGGCGGCGCCGCCCGGGACATCGGCGATCAAACGGTCAAGGATCGGCTGATCCACTTCAGCGAGGGTCACCATCGCTGGCGTGATGTGCGTGCTGCCGGGGAGAATGCCGTTGGCCGGAACGTCGATCTGGCCGACGCGGGTGGCCGAGTATTGGCCGGCCTTGATCAGTTCAATCAGCGCCGGTTTGTGCTCGCGCAGCGCGGCCAGCAACGCCGGATCGCTCAACGCCTGCTTGTTGCCATTGACGCGCAATTGCTCATCGGTCACCGCCAACTGAATGTCTTTTGCCTTCAGGGTTGCCAACAGTTCGAGCACATTCACAGGACGATCTCCATTCTTTCCGTAATTGCGGCGTAGCCGGCCAGGGTCGGTTGTTCGAACAACGCCCTGACATCGGCTTCCATGCCTTCCTGACGTAACCGGCCGATCAGACTGACCGCCAGTAATGAGTGACCACCCAATTCAAAGAAGTGATCGTGGCGCCCTACCCGTTCGACGTTGAGCAGCTCGGCCCAGAGCCGTGCGAGGGTGATTTCCACTTCGCCGACCGGGGCTTCATATTCGCGGGTTTTCAGCGATTGCTGATCCGGCGCCGGCAGTGCTTTGCGGTCGAGTTTGCCGTTGGGACTTAGCGGCAAAGCAGCGAGATGCACGAACACGGCGGGCACCATGTAGTCCGGCAAGTGCTCGAGCAAATGACTGCGCAGCAGGTCGATGTCCAAGCGCTCGCCGGTGTAATACGCGACCAGACGCTTGTCGCCCGGCACGTCTTCGCGGGCCAGCACCACGGCTTCCTGCACACCGTCGACCTGGGCCAGACGTGCCTGAATTTCGCCCAGTTCAATACGCAGACCGCGGATCTTCACCTGATCATCGTTACGTCCCAGGTACTCGATATTGCCGTCTGGCCGATAGCGTGCGACGTCACCGGTGCGGTACATGCGCCCTCCAGGCTGGAACGGATCGTCGAGGAAGCGCTCGGCACTCAGCTCAGGCCGGTTCAGATACCCGCGCGCCACCTGCACACCAGCGATGTACAGCTCGCCGACTACGCCTTGCGGCACCGGCTGTTGTTGCGCATCGAGGATGTACATGCGGGTATTGGCGATCGGTTTGCCGATTGGCGTGTTGTCCGGCGTCTGCTCGATGGAACCGGTGCAATCCCACGCGGTGACGTCGACGGCCGCTTCGGTCGGGCCGTACAGGTTGTGCAAACCGCTGCCCGGCAGTTGCAGCTTGAAGCGCCGCACCAGACTGCCCGGCAACGCCTCACCGCTGCACATCACCTGGCGCACGCTGTCGCAGCGTGTGGTATCGCTGTTGGCGAGAAACACATCGAGCATCGATGGCACAAAGTGCAGCGTAGTGATGTGCTCGCGCTCGATCACTTCGCTCAGATACTGCGGATCTTTGTGCCCGCCAGGCTGCGCCATGACCAGTCGCGCACCGGTCATCAGCGGCCAGAAGAACTCCCACACCGACACATCGAAGCTGAACGGGGTTTTCTGCAGCACCGAATCGGCCGCCGTCATCTGATAGGCGTCCTGCATCCATAGCAAGCGGTTGACCACACCGGCGTGTTCGTTGACCACGCCTTTCGGTTGGCCGGTCGAACCGGAGGTGTAGATCACGTACGCGCTGTGTTGAGGTGTCAGCGCCGGGATTTGCGGATTGTCGGCAGACAGCGATTGCCAAGTGATCTGATCGAGATCGACCATCGCTGCCGAGATCTCACCCAGCAACGCACGGGTCGCGCCGTGCACCAGCACCACGGCTGGCGCGCTGTCCTCGAGCATGTAGGTCAGGCGCTCCGGCGGATAGGCCGGGTCCAGCGGCACATACGCGGCACCGGCCTTGTTGATCGCCAGCAGACCGATGACCATTTCCAGGCTGCGTTCGACGCAGATCGCCACCCGTGAATCCACTTGCACGCCGAGGCTGATCAAGTACCGGGCCAGGCGGTTGGCGCGCTCGTTCAGCTGCGTGTAGCTCAATGCCTGATCGCCGGCGACGACGGCCACAGCCTCTGGCGTACGTCGCACCTGCGCCTCGAACGAGCCGTGCAGCGTCTGCTGCAAATCGTAATCGACGTCGGTGGCGTTGAGGCCGAACAACAACGCCTGTCGCTCCTCGTCCGGCAACACCGTCAAACGATTCAACGGTTGCTGTGGTGTCTGCTCCAACGCCTCGGCCAGCGCAACCAGCGCGTTCTGCATGAACTGGCCGATGCGTGCTGCGCCGATGCGCGACGGGGTCATCACCGTCAGTTGGAAGCCACTGCCGAGATCGTCGACGTTGAGGGTCAACGGGTAATTGGTGCGCTCCTCGCCGGCCAGGGATTCGATGCCCTGCAAGGATTCACGCTTGGCGTTCTGACGGGCCTCACTGTCGCTATGCCGGTAGTTGAGCATTGCACTGAACAGCGGCGACGGCGCCGCGACACCGCTGCAACGCTGGGCCAGCGCCAGCGAAGCATGTTCGTGCGCCAACAGCGCACTGAGCCGCGCATGCGTGGCCTTGACCCCGGCGCGCACGTTGCTTTCGTCAACATCCACACGCAATGGCAAGGTGTTGATGAACATGCCCAACCCGCGATCCGCGCCCGCCCCGCCCTGCATCCGGCCAAGCAGCACGGTGCCAAAGACCACGCGTTCCTGACCGGACGTTGCCGCCAGCACCCGCGCCCAGGCGAGATGAAAAAGACTGGCGACACTGACACCGAGCAAGCGCGCCTGACTGCGCAGTCGCTGCGCCACCACGGCGGGCAGCGGCTGGCAGACCTCCTCGATGTCATTACCGTCGCCATGCACATCGTGCAGGCCGAACGGCAGAGTCGGTTCGTCGATGTCGCCGAGCATTTCGCGGAAAAACACTTCGTGCTCTTGTTCGCTGACACCAAGACGAGTCTGCGCAACATAATTGCGGTACGGCACAGCGGCCACCGGCAGTTGCTCATCGCCCTGCAAAATCGCCTGCATTTCCGCGCTGACCACCGCCAGCGCGGTGTGGTCCATGGCGATGTGGTGGAACAACAGCATAGCGACGACGCGCTGATGTTCCGGATCGAGGGCATACACCAGACGCAACAGCGGTGCCTGACCCAAGTCCAGACGCCAGTGCCGCGCATCGAAGCGCGCCCGTAGTTGATCGATGGCTTCACCCTGCGCAGGCTCCAGCGCCACGGCTTGGACCGGTAGCTCCGCATGCCGCCAGACCACTTGCACCGGCGCCGGCAGGCCTTGCCAGACAATCGCAGTGCGCAGGATGTCGTGGCGGGTCATGACCTGGCGCAGCGCCGCCGCGAACGCTTGAACACGCTCGAGGCTGTCGAACGCCAGACACGATTGCAGCAGGTACGGATCGCCTTTCACGGCGCTGAGGTGGTGATAAAGAATCCCTTCCTGCAACGGCGCCAGCGGATAAATGTCCTGCACGTTGGCAGCGCCACCCGGCACCGTGGCGACGATGCGTTCGATACTGGCCTGATCCAGTTGCACCAGCGGCAGCATGTCAGGGGTGATCTGTGTGCAATCGGCGGGAATCAGATTGTCCGGCACTGCAACCTCGCGGCCGCTGCCCACCGCCGCCGCCAGCGCGGCCAGAGTCGGTTGGCTGAACAGCACGCGCACGTCGGTGCTCAGATCGACCTGACGCATGCGTTCGATCAGCGTCACCGCCAGCAGGGAATGCCCGCCCAGTTCGAAGAAGTTGTCGTGACGGCCGACCTGCTCGACATTGAGGACTTCGGACCAGATCTGTGCCAGCACGATTTCCACCGAACCTTGTGGCGCGGCATACTCGCGACTCAGCCACGCTGTTTGATCCGGCGCCGGCAACGCCTTGCGGTCGAGTTTGCCGTTGGCGGTCAGCGGCAGTGCTTGCAGGCGCACGTAAGCGGCAGGCACCAGAGCTTGCGGCAACTGCGCTTGCAGATGACTGCGCAAATCCTCGATGTCGACGCTCAGGCGTTCGGTAAACCACGCCAGCAACTGGCCGTCGCGCACCAGCACCACGCAATCCTGCACGGCCGCGTGAGCGCTCAACGCCGCTTCGATTTCGCCCAGCTCGATGCGCACGCCGCGCAGTTTGATCTGATCATCGTTGCGCCCCAGGTATTCGACGCTGCCGTCAGCCAGCCAGCGTGCAAGGTCACCAGTGCGGTACATGCGCGCCTGCGGTTCGTCGCTGAACGGGTCGTCGAGGAAGCGTTCGGCAGTCAGCTCGGGCCGATGCAGATAACCACGCGCCACACCGGCACCGCCGACATACAACTCGCCTGCAACACCGACCGGTACGGGGCGCTGCTGGTCGTCGAGCAAATAAATCTTCGCGTTGGCCATCGGCTGACCGATGTGCAGCATCTGCCCGGCCTCGACCGCGCCGGAGGTGGCAACCACCGTGGCTTCAGTCGGGCCGTAGTTATTGATCACCGCGAAGGCCTGCTCGCGGGGGAACTGGCGCAGCTTGTCACCACCGATCAACAGCGTGCGCAAAGTCGGATGGCCGAGGTCGCGACTGAACGCATATTCGGCAACCGGTGTCGGCAGGAAACTCACCTGTAACGGCTGCGCGCACCACCATTCCAGCAACTCATCGAGGTGCTCGTTGCTCACCGACTCCGGCGGCAGGTGCAGGGTCGCGCCCACGCACAACGCCGGCCAGACCTCCCACGCCATGGCGTCGAAGCCGAAACCGGCGACACTCGACGTGTGGCTGCCGGCGCGCAGGTCAAAGGCCTCGCAGTGCCAGTGCACCAGGTTCTCCAGCGTCGCGTGTTCGACCATCACGCCCTTCGGTTGGCCGGTGGAGCCGGAGGTGTAGATCACGTAGGCAAGATGCGCCGGAGTCAACGCGGACAGTTGCGGATTGCTCTCGGACAACTGTTGCCAGGTGGGATTGTCCAGATCAATCAGCGGCACGGCGCCGAGCAAATCAACCGTCGCAGCCTGCGCCAGCACCGCCATCGGCGCGCTGTCCTGCAACAGATAGGCGATGCGTTCCGCCGGATACGCTGGATCGACCGGCACATAACCGGCGCCGGCCTTGAGGATCGCCAGCAACGCGACGAGCATGTCCGGGCCACGGCGCAGACACACGGCAATGCGGTCATCGGGCTGCACGCCGAGCCCGAGCAAGTGATGGGCCAGGCGATTGGCGCGCTGATTGAGCTCAGCGTAGGTCAGGTGCTGCGCGCCCTGCACCACGGCCAGTGCATTCGGCTGCTGCTCAGCCTGAACCTCGACCAAGCGTTGAATCGTCGCGCCACGCGGATAGGCCGCTGAATGTTGGTTGAAGCCGACCAGCAAGTGTTCGTATTCCGCCACCGAAAGCACCGGCAAACGGTTGAGCGGACGCTGCGGCGTCTCTTCCAGTGCCGTCACCAGATGTTCCAGTGCGGTGTGCATGTAACTGCAAATCCGTTGCGCACCGATCTCTGCAACCGCCAGCACATCCAAGGCAAAACCTTCGCCCAGATCATCCACCGACAAGGTCAACGGATAATTGCTGCGCTCCTCACCGCCAAGCATGCGCACGCCCTGCCAGATGCCCTGGCCGTCGTGCGGCTGCTGCTCGGCGGCACTGTGTCGATAGTTGAGCAAGGCGCTGAACAACGGTGCGGAACCGCCCATTGCAGTGCAACGCTGGGCCAGCGCCAGTGACGCGTGTTCATGGCCGAGCAGCGCCGTCAGCCGCGCATGGATGGTTTTCACCCCGGCGCGCACGCCTTCAGCGAGATCGACGCGCAGCGGCAAGGTGTTGATGAACACCCCCAGCGTGCGGTCGGCGCCCTCACCACCCTGCATGCGCCCCATCAACACCGTGCCGAACACCACGTCGCGGCGCCCGGAGACCACGCCCAGCACCTGCGCCCAGGCCATGTGCATCAGGCTCGCCGGGCTGACGCCCAACTGCCGGGCCTGTTCACGCAGGCGCAAATTGAGCCCGGCATCGACCGGTTGCAGCGCTTCTTCGATGCCACGTCCGTCGCCCTGCACATCCTGCAGTCCGAACGGCAAGGTTGGCTCGTCGATATCGCCGAGCATCTCGCGGAAGAACGCTTCGTGCGCCGGCTCATCGGCGCCCAGGCGGGCCTGCGCCACGTAATTGCGGTAAGGCATCGGTGGCGTCAGCGTGTCGAGTTGATCGAACATCAACGCGTGCATTTCCCGACCGATCACCTCCATGGCGGTGTGGTCGAGAATCGAGTGATGGAACAGCACGATGGCGACGACTTGCTGTTGCGCTGGATCCTCGGCGTAGACCATGCGGATCAACGGCGCGAGGGTCAGATCGAGGCGGTAATGCCGCGCATCGAAGCGCGCGTGCAACTGTTCGAGAATATCGCCGTCCTGCGCATCCAGCGGCACCTGCTGCACAACCATCTGCGCCTCGCGCCAGACCACTTGCTGCGGGCTCGGCAAGCCTTCCCAGATCACGCTGGTGCGCAGAATGTCGTGGCGCGCGATGACTTGCTGCAAGTGTGCGGCGAAGGTCTGTAAACGTTCGAGACTGTCGAAAGCCAGACGCGATTGCAGCAGGTACGGATCGCCCTGTTCGGCGCTCAGATGGTGATAAAGGATGCCTTCCTGCAACGGTGCCAGCGGATAGATATCCTGCACATTCGCAGCACCGCCCGGCACCGTCGCGACGATGCGATCGATGCTGGCCTGATCCAGTGTGGTCAGGGTCAGCATGTCGGGAGTGATGTGCGTGCAATCGGCCGCAATCAGATTGGCCGGCACCGCGATTTCCCGGCCACTGCCCAAGGCCCGCGCCAGCGCGGCCAGGCTCGGTTGATTGAACAGCACGCGTACATCGGCGCTCAGACCGGCCTGACGCATGCGCTCGATCAGGCTCACCGCCAACAGCGAATGGCCGCCGAGTTGGAAGAAGTTGTCGTGACGGCCGATCTGTTCGATGTTCAGAACGTCGGCCCAGATCTGCGCCAACGCTGTTTCGACCGGGCCTTGTGGTGCTTCGTATTCACGGCTGAGCCACGCATCCTGATCCGGCTCGGGCAAGGCCTTGCGGTCGAGTTTGCCGTGGGCGGTCAGCGGCAGGCTGGCCAGGCGTACGTATGCAGCCGGCACCAACGTGTCCGGCAGTCGGGCTTGCAGATGCTGGTGCAAGTCGCCGATTTCGACCGATTTGATTTCGGTGAACCAGGCGACCAGACGCCCGTCACGCACCAGCACCACGCATTCGCGAACCGCCTCGTGAGCACTCAGCGCCGCTTCGATTTCCCCGAGTTCTATACGCACGCCGCGCAGTTTCACCTGATCGTCGTTGCGTCCCAGGTATTCGATATTGCCGTCGTCCAGCCAGCGCGCAAGGTCACCGGTGCGGTACATCCGCGCGTGCGGCTCGTCGCTGAACGGGTCGTCGAGAAACTGTGCAGCCGTCAGTTCCGAGCGATTCAGATAACCGCGTGCAACCCCGGCGCCGCCGACATACAACTCGCCCTGCACACCGCTCGGCACGGGCTGTTGCTGACGGTCCAGCAGATAGATCTTGGCATTGGCAATCGGCCGGCCAATGTGCAGAACCCGTCCGGGTTCGATGCGCCCGGAAGTCGCGACCACCGTGGCTTCGGTCGGGCCGTAGTTATTGATCACAGCGAACGTCTGCTCACATGGGAACTGGCGCAACTTGTCGCCCCCAATCAGCAGCGTGCGCAGGGTCGGATGGCCCAGCTCGCGACTGAATGCGTATTCGGCGACCGGGGTCGGCAGGAAACTCACTTGCAACGGCTGCGCACGCCACCACTCGAGCAATTCATCGAGGTGTTCGTTGCCGATTGAAGGCGGTGGCAGGTGCAAAGTCGCGCCGACGCACAACGCCGGCCAGACTTCCCAGGCCATGGCATCGAAACCGCAACCGGCGACGCTGGCGGTGTGGCTGCCGGCGTGCAGATCGAAGGCTTCGGCATGCCAGTGCACGAGGTTTTCCAGAGTACGGTGTTCGACCATCACGCCTTTCGGCTGCCCGGTAGAACCCGACGTGTAGATCACGTAGGCCAGATTTTCCGGGGTCAACTTCGGCAGTTGCGGATTGTGGTCAGGCAAGTTCTGCCAGTCGCTGGCGTCCAGATCGATTACCGGCACCCTGCCGAGCAGGTCGCGCGTTGAGGCCTGCGCCAATACTGCGATCGGGTCGCTGTCCTGCAACAAGTAGGCGATGCGCTCTGCCGGATAATCCGCATCGATCGGCACGTAACCGGCGCCGGCCTTGAGAATCGCCAGCAGTGCGACGAGCATGTCCGGCCCGCGACGCAGGCACAGTGCAACACGATCGTCGACTTGCACGCCGAGGCCAATCAAGTGATGGGCGAGGCGATTGGCGCGCTGATTCAGTTCGCGGTAGCTGAGCTGTTGCTTACCTTGCACCACCGCCAGCGCCTCGGGATGCGCCGCCACTTGTGCTTCGAACAGACGCGGCACTGTTTGTGCGGGCGGGTATTCACGACCGCTGATGTTGAAGCCGACCAGCACCCGTTGCCGCTCGCCCGGCGACACGATCGACAGCTGCTGCAACGGCGCCTGCGGCGTGTACTCCAGCGCCGTCACCAGACTGTGCAACGCGGTTTGCAAGAAATCGCAGACTCGCGCACCGTCCACCTGCGGCACGGCTTGCACGTTCAAGCGAAACCCCTCGCCGAGATCGTCGACACTGACCACCAGCGGATAATTGCTGCGCTCGCGCGAGCTGAGAATCTGCACGCCATCCCACGCTACGGCGGCCGACTCGGGCGCACTGTGGCGGTAGTTGAGCAAGGTGCTGAACAGCGTCTGCGCACCGCCGACACCGCTGCAACGCTGGGCCAGCGCCAATGACGCCTGCTCATGGCCGAGCAACTGCGCCAGACGCGCATGCGTGGCACGCACGCCGTGTTCTACCGGGTCAGCAGCGACGCTGACGCGTAACGGCAGGGTGTTGATGAACATGCCCAGCGCCCGATCAGCGCCCTCTCCACCTTGCATGCGCCCAAGCAAAACAGTGCCGAACACTACGTCTTGCTGGCCGGAAACCTGTGCCAGCACCTGAGCCCAGGCCTGATGCACCAGACTGGCCACGCTGACACCCAGTCGCCGTGCCTGCTCGCGCAGACGTTGGCCGAGGCCGGCATCGAGGTCTGAATGGCTGTCGAGGATGTCGCTGCCGTCGCCGTGCACGTCCTGCAAACCGAAGGCCACGGTCGGCTCGTCGATATCGCCAAGCATCTCGCGGAAGAACGCCTCATGCGCCTGATCATCGACGCCGAGCCGCGCCTGCGCGACAAAGTGGCGGTATTGCACCGGCGGCGGCAAATCAATGCTGCGGCCGAGCATGACGTCGTTCATTTCCGCGACCAGCACTTCCAGTGCGGTGTGGTCGAGGACGATATGGTGCATCAGGAGGATGCCGATCCAACGGTTGTGCGGCTGATCTTCGGTGTAGACAAAGCGCATCAGCGGCGCGCGATTGAGGTCCAGACGATAGTGGCGTGGATCGAAACGCGCCTGCATCTGCTCCAGCACGTCGCCGTCGAGTTCATCGGCATCAACGCGTTCCAGCGCCAGTGGTGCCTCACGCCAGACCACTTGTACCGCCTCCTCAAGCCCTTCCCAGACGATGCCGGTGCGCAGAATGTCATGGCGTTTGATCACGCCGTTCAAGGCTCGTACAAAGTCTTTGATCTGCGCCAGTCCGTCGAAAGCGAATTGCGCCTGCAGCACATACGGATCGCCGGCACTGGTCGCCAGATGGTGATAAAGAATCCCTGCCTGCAACGGCGCCAGAGCATAGATGTCCTGCACATTGGCGATGCCGCCCGGCACAGTTGCAACGACACGGTCGATCGCGGCCTGATCGAGATTGGCCAGCGGCAGCATCGCCGGGGTAATGCGCGTGCCCCCCGGCTCGATCAGGTTGTCTGGAACGACAATGCCGCGTTCGCTGCTCAAGGTCGCCGCCAGCGCTGCCACGCTCGGCTGACCGAACAGCACGCGCACATCACAATGCAGATCCTGTTGGCGCATGCGTTCGATCAGCTTCACCGCCAGCAGCGAATGACCGCCAAGTTCGAAGAAATTGTCGTGGCGACCGACCTGCTCGACACCGAGTAACGTCTGCCAGAGTTCGGCAATCAGATTTTCCACGGCACCGACCGGCGCTTGGAAACCCCGTCGGGCAAACGCTTCGCTGTCCGGTGCCGGCAAGGCTTTGCGGTCGAGCTTGCCATTGGCGGTCAGCGGGAAATTCTCGAGACGCACGAAGGCGCTCGGCACCATGTACTCAGCCAGCGAAACCAGCAGTTGATCGCGCAATTGCGCCACATCCGGCGCGGCGCCTTCGTCGGCCAGCCAGTAGGCAACCAGACGCTGATCACCGGGGCTGTCCTCACGGGCGATGACCACGGCTTCGCGCACGCCTTCGCAAGCGCACAGGCGTGCTTCGATTTCGCCCAGTTCGATGCGGAAACCGCGAATCTTCACCTGATCGTCATTGCGCCCCAGGTATTCGAGGCTGCCATCGGCGGCCCAGCGCGCGAGGTCACCGGTTTTATACAACCGCGCCTGGGCGTTTTCGCTGAACGGATCATTGATAAAACGCTCGGCGGTCAGTGCTTCGCGATTCAGATAACCGCGCGCCACACCCGCGCCACCGACGTACAACTCGCCAATCACGCCGGCAGGGACCGGTTCGCGCTGCGCATCGAGGACATACAGTTGCAGGTCGGGAATGCGCACGCCAATCGGGCTGACGCCGAGCAACTGCGCGTCGGCAGCCTGCAACGGCCGATAGGTCACGTGCACCGTGGTTTCGGTGATGCCGTACATGTTCACCAGCCGCGTGCCGGCATTGCCGACCCGCGCATACCACGGCTTGAGTAAGCCCGGCTCCAGCGCTTCACCGCCAAAAATCACTTCCCGCAATGAGTGTTGAAGCTGACTGCGGCCCTGCGCGGCGATCAGTTGGCGGAATGCGCTCGGCGTCTGGTTGAGCACGGTCACGCCGGTTTCGCAGAGCAATGCATAGCAGTCGTCCGGCGAGCGGCTGACGGCTTGCGGGATCAACAGCAATTGCCCGCCGAATGCCAGCGCGGCCCAGATTTCCCACACCGAAAAGTCGAAGGCGAAGGAATGGAACAGCACGCCGATGTCTTGCTGGTTGAACTGGAACCAGTCGTGGGTGGCAGAAAACAGCCGCGCCACGTTGCGGTGCTCGACCATCACGCCTTTGGGCAGACCGGTGGAGCCGGAGGTGTAGATCACGTACGCCAGATGCGCCGGGGTCAGTTCGGGGATCTGCGGATTGCTGTCGAGTTCGGCCTTGAGGTGGCCACTGTCGAGGTCGATCTGCGGTACATCAAGATCGGCCACACGATCGCGTGTCGCCGCCTGCATCAGCACCGCCACCGGTGCACTGTCCTGTAAGGTGAAGCTGATTCGGTCCAGCGGATAGGCCGGATCGATCGGCACATAACCGGCGCCCGCCTTGAGCACGCCAAGCAGACCGATGATCATTTGTGGGCCGCGCTCGACGCAGATGGCGACACGGTCGTCAGGGCGAATGTTCAGCGCCAGCAAATGGTGGGCGACCTGATTGGCGCGATGATTGAGTTCGCCGTAACTGAGCGTTTGCCCTTCGAAGATCAGCGCCGTAGCGTCCGGGCGGGCCTGTGCCCGGGCTTCGAATTGCTGGTGGATCAGCGGGGTGTCGGGGAACTGCGACAGCGGCAAATTGCTGTCGTGCAGCAGGTGTTCGCGTTCGCTGGCGGGGAGGATTTTCAGCTCTTGCAGCGCCACATCGGCACTGGATTGCAGGGCCGCCGCCAGACTCTCCAGCGCGGTGTTCAAATAAGCCGCCATGCGCTCGGCGCCCAGTGCTGCATCCGCCAGCGCGGTGATGCGCAAGTCCACACCGAGGTCATCAATGTTGATCGTCAGCGGATAGTTGGTCCGCTCGCGCGCACCGAGCACCTGCACACCGGGGGCAATGTCGACCACGTCAGCGACTTCTTCGACGCTGCTGTGCCGGTAGTTGAGAATCGCGCTGAACAGCGGCGTCGGCACCGCGACGGCGCTGCAGCGTTGGGCCAGGGCCAGCGAAGCTTGCTCGTGCGCCAGCAACGCCGTCAGGCGCTGATGGGTCGCCCGCACGCCGGCACGCACGCTTTGTGCACCGACATCAACGCGCAGCGGCAAGGTGTTGATGAACATCCCCAACGCCTGCTCACCGCCCTCGCCCGCGTCCATCCGCCCGAGCAATACGGTGCCGAACACCACCGCCGTGCGCCCCGACAATTGCCCCAGTACGCGCGCCAGCGCCAGGTGCGTCAGGCTCGCGACACTCACGCCCAACTGCCGCGCCTGCTCGCGCAACTGCCGGCTCAAGCGGCTGTCGAGCATCAACGCGGCTTCCTCGATGGCGTGGCCGTCGCCCTGCACATCCTGCAGACCGCAGGGCAGCGTCGGCTCGTCGATGTCGGCGAGCATGTCGCGGAAAAACGCCTCCTGCGCCGGTTCATTGCCGGCACTGCGCGCCTTGGCCAAGTGATCGCGATACGGCACCGGCGCGGCCACTTGCGCGGTCTGCCCGAGCAGGCAGGCCTGAATTTCCCGACGCAGTACATCCAGCGCCACGTGATCCATGATCATGTGATGAAACAGCAACAGCGCAACGACGCGACCCTGAGCAGGATCCTGCGCATAGACCATGCGCAGCAACGGCGCTTGCTGCATGTCGAGACGGAAGTGCTGCGGGTCGTGGCGTTCGAGCAGTTGCGTCAGCACATCGGCGCCGCTGTCGACACTGACTTCTTCACACACCAGCGGCGCTTCGCGCCAGACCACTTGCACCGCTTCGTCGAGGTATTCCCAGACAAATGAGGTGCGCAAAATATCGTGCCGCTTGACCACCCAGCGCAGCGCCTCAGCAAAGGCGTCCAGCCGTTCCTGACTGTCGAATACGAAGCGCGCTTGCGAGATGTAAGGGTCACCGGCAGCAGCCGAGAGATGGTGATAGAGCATGCCTTCCTGCAACGCGGACAACGGATAAATGTCCTGTACGTTAGCCGCGCCACCCGGCACCGTGGCGACGATGCGGTCAAGGGTGTCCTGCTGCAGATTCACCAGCGGCAGCATGTCCGGGGTGATGCGAAACGCAGGACTCAGCCAGTCGCCGCCGTGTTGGGCAACCAATTCCAGCAATTGCGCCTTGTGCGCCGCGAGGCTGTCCCACAACGCGTCATCCAGCGCGTCGTCGCTGCCCAGAATGACCAGGTCTTCATCTTCCTGTTGAAGGCGGATCGCATGGGTGGAAATAACAGCCATCAGTTCGCTGAAATGCATGAAGTAACCTGCTGTAAATACGGAAAAAAGGAGCGCGCAGCAGCGAGTCCGTGCACGCGGCGCGCAGCCTGGAAAAACTAAAACATCGGGGCGTGGGTGTCTGACATGGGAAGCGGGGACAAGCCGCCCTGCTCGCTGTTCGTCTCTGTAGGAGCTGCCGAAGGCTGCGATCTTTTGATTTTGCTTTTAAAAACAAGATCAACAGATCGCAGCCTTCGGCAGCTCCTACAGGGATTGTGGTCGCCGTCAGAGGCGGCGTTTGCGGTTGAGGCTCGGGATGGTGGTCTGGGCGATTTCGACCTGCTTGGCCTGCCGCGAGGTCTGTGCCGCCAGCGCGGCCAACGTCGGCTGGCTGAACAGCGTCCGCGCGTCGACATGCAGCCCGGCCAGACGCATACGCGCCACCAGACTGACCGCCAACAGCGAATGCCCGCCCAGCTCGAAGAAGTTGTCGTGCCGGCCCACCTGCTCGACCTTGAGCACCTGCGCCCAGATCTGCGCCAAGGCCGTTTCCACGTCACCCTCAGGTGCCTCGTAAGGACGGCTGAGCAGCGCCTCCGCCCCCGGTTCCGGCAAGGCCTTGCGGTCGATTTTGTCGTTAGGCGTCAACGGCAATGCGGCCAGCATCACGTAGGCACCGGGCACCATGAATTCCGGTAACTGCGCCAGTACATGCGCTCGCAAGGCCTCAAGCGTCGGTGCAGTCAGCCCGGTACGCACGCTGTAATACGCCACCAGTCGCTCATCGCGCACCAGCACCACGGCCTCGCGAATGGCCGGGTGTTCCAGCAGGCGCGCTTCAATCTCGCCCAGCTCAAGGCGCACCCCGCGCAGCTTGACCTGAAAGTCGTTGCGACCGAGGAATTCGAGGTTGCCATCGGCGCCGTAACGCACCAGATCACCGGTGCGATACAAGCGATCAGCGGCCACGAACGGGCTGTCGATAAAGCGTTCGGCCTGCAATTGCGGCAGTCCCAAATAGCCCCGCGCCACGCCCACCCCGCCAATGTGCAAATGCCCGCTCACGCCAAACGGCACCGGTTGATCGCAGGCGTCGAGCACATAGAGCCGTGTATTGCTCAGGGCTTTGCCGATCGGCACCAGCGTCGGCGGCACCGGTTCGCCGGGCTCCAGGGTCCAGCCGCTGCTGTCGACCGTGGTTTCGGTCGGCCCATAGACGTTGTGCAGGCGCACCCACGGCAGGCGCTCGCGGACTTGCCGGGCCAGGGTGACGGTCAACTCGCCGCCACCGTTAAGCACGTCGGTGAGGCTGGTGCACTGGCTGACGTCGTCCTGTTCGATGAACTGCTGCAACAACGCCGGCACGAACTTGACCACGGTAATATTCTGCTCGCGAATCACTCGCGTGACATAAGCCGAATCGCGGTTGCCATCGGCCCGCGCCAGCACCAGGCGCATGCCCGAGCAGAGCGGCCAGAAGATTTCCCATACCGAACTGTCGAAACTGTACGGCGCCTTTTGCAGCAACGCCCCGTGCTCAGTTGGCGGCGACAACTGCGAGCCCCAGTGCACCATGTTGCAGGCGCTGCGGTGCTCGATCATCACCCCCTTCGGCGTGCCGGTGGAGCCAGAGGTGTAGATCATGTAGGCCAGATTCGCCGCGCCGAGATCTGGCACCTGCAGATTGTCGTGCGGTTGGTTCTGCCAGGCGCCGAGGTCGAGATGGATTAGCGGCACGCCGGGTTCGCCAAGCAGATCACGCGTCGCCGCATGCACCAGCAACGCGACCGGCGCGCTGTCCTGCAACATGTAATTGAGGCGTTGCAGCGGGTAATCGGGATCGAGCGGCACATAAGCACCGCCCGCCTTGATAATGCCCAGCAGACCGATCACCAGTTCAGGCCCGCGCTCGACGCAGATCGCGACCCGCGAATCCGGCCGCACGCCCAGCCCGCGCAGATGATGAGCCAAGCGGTTGGCCTGCTCGTTCAGCTCGCGATAAGTCAGGCGCTGTTCGGCGAATTGCACGGCGACGGCATTCGGTTTGCGCTGCACCTGTTGTTCGAACAGTGTGTGAAGCGGCTGGTCCAGCGGGCAGCCGACCACCGTATCGTTAAACTCGATCAGCAGCCGTTGCAGTTCTTCCTGCGGTAACAGCAGCAGGCTATTCAGCGGCCGCTGAGGCTCGGTCTCCAGCGCCGCGACCAAGCCATTCAGGGCCGCTTGCACGTAAGCGCCAATCCGCTGCGCGCCGATGTTCGACAAGGTTCTGGTGGTCAGACGCAAGCCTGTGCCGAAGTCATCGACACTCAGGGTAAACGGGTAATTGGTGCGCTCCTCGTTGGCCAGGGTTTCGATGCCCTGCCAGGTTTGCCGGGAGGTTTTTTGCTCGACATCATCGCTGTGCCGATAGTTGAGCAAGGCGCTGAACAGCGGCGCTGGCGCAGCAACGCCACTGCACCGCTGGGCCAGCGCCAGGGACGCGTGTTCATGGGCGAGCAAAGCGGTCAGGCGCGCATGAGTGGATTTCACCGCTGCGCGCGCGCCTTCGCCGACATCGACCCGCAGCGGCAAGGTGTTGATGAACACCCCCAACGCCCGGTCGGCACCCGCGCCGCCCTGCATGCGCCCCATCAACACTGTGCCGAACACCACGCTTTGCTGGCCGGATGTCGCCGCCAGCACCTGCGCCCAGGCGAGGTGAATCAGGCTGGCGACACTCACGCCGGCCAGGCGTGCCTGCTGCTGCAGGCGCTGATAGAGACCGGGCGCCACGGCTTGCTCGGCTTCTTCGATGTTGCTGCCGTCGCCCTGCACATTCTGCAAAGCGAATGGCAAGGTCGGTTCGTCGAGGTCGCCGAGCATCTGGCGGAAAAACGCTTCATGCTCTTGTTCACTGACACCCAATCGCGTCTGCGCTACGTAGTTTCGATACGGCACCGACGCAGCCAGCGGTTCGGTGCGCCCCGACAGGCTGGCGTGGATTTCTTCGCGCATGGCCTCCAGTGCGATGTGGTCCATCGCCAGGTGATGGAACAGCAAGATGCCGACCACCCGGTTATGCGCCGGGTCTCGGGAATACATCAGGCGCAGCAGCGGCGCCTGACTGATGTCGAGGCGATAACGCCGCGCATCGAAGCGCTCGTGCAACTGATCGATGATTGCGCCGCCAGCAGGGTCAAGTTCGACTTCCTGCACCGGCAAAATGGCCTCGCGCCAAACGACCTGAACCGGTGACGTCAGCCCCTCCCAGACCACCGCCGTGCGCAAGATGTCGTGCCGCGCCATGACCTGACGCAGCGCAACGGCGAAGGCCTCGACCCGCTCGAGGCTGTCGAATGCCAGCAGCGATTGCAGCAGATACGGATCGCCCTGCGCGGCAGTGATGTGGTGATAGAGAATGCCTTCCTGCAACGGCGCCAAGGGGTAGATATCCTGCACATTGGCGGCACCACCCGGCACCGTCGCAACGATACGCTCGATCATCGCCTGATCCAGTTGCACCAGTGGCAACAGGTCCGGCGTGATGTGCGTACAATCGGCGGCAATGCGGTTGGCCGGCACTTCGACTTCGCGGCCACTGCCCTCCGCCGCTGCCAGCGCCGCCAGGGTCGGTTGGCTGAACAGCACGCGAACATCGCTGCTCATACCGATCTGGCGCATGCGTTCGATCAGTCCGACGGCCAACAACGAATGGCCGCCCAGTTCGAAAAAGTGGTCGTGACGCCCGACCCGTTCGACTTGCAAGACCTCGGCCCAGATCTGCGCCAAAGCGATTTCGACGTCACCTTGTGGCGCCTCGTATTGACGACGGATCAACGCGTCCGGCCCCGGCGCCGGCAAGGCCTGGCGATCGAGCTTGCCGTTGGCCGTCAGCGGCAGACTCGCCAGACGGACGTAAGCGGCGGGCAACAGGGCGGCCGGCAAACGCGCTGTCAGGTGCGCGTGCAGTTGCAGGATGTCCAGCGCTTCGCGCTCGGTGAACCATGCCAGCAGTTGACCGTCGCGCACCAGCACCACGGCTTCCCGCACCGCATCATGGCTGGCGAGCGCGGCTTCGATTTCGCCCGGTTCAACACGCACGCCGCGAACTTTCACCTGGTCATCATTACGACCGATGTACTCAAGATTGCCGTCGGTGCGCCACCGTGCGAGATCGCCGGTGCGATACATGCGCGCATCCGGCTGCGCACTGAACGGGTCGTCGAGGAAGCGTTCTGCGGTCAATTCCGGGCGATTCAGATAGCCCCGGGCAACCCCGGCGCCGCCGACATACAACTCGCCGATGATGCCGATCGGCACCGGGCGCTGCTGATCATCGAGCAGGTAAGCCGTGGCATTGCTCACCGGTTTGCCGATGTGCAACGCCTGCCCCGGAAGGATCAAACCTGAGGTGGCGACCACCGTGGCTTCGGTCGGGCCGTAGTTGTTGATCACCGCAAAACTCTGCGCACGATTGAACTGGCGCAGACGATCACCGCCGATCAGCAAGGTGCGCAAGGTCGGGTGATCGAGTTGTTGGCTGAAGGCGTATTCGGCAATCGGTGTTGGCAGAAAGCTGACGTCCAGCGGCTGCGCCCGCCACCACGTCAGCAGCGCATCGATGTCTTCGTTGCCTTCGCTCGCGGGTGACAAATGCAACGTCGCCCCGGCACACAACGCCGGCCAGACCTCCCACGCCATCGCGTCAAAACCGAAGCCGGCCAGACTCGACGTGTGCTGGCCAGGGCCGAGAGCGAATGCCGCGCAGTGCCAGTCGAGCAGATTGCCCAAGGTGCGGTGTTCAACCATCACGCCTTTGGGCAACCCGGTCGAGCCGGAGGTGTAAATCACATAGGCGAGGTGGCTGGTGTTCAACCCCGGCACGTCGGGATCGGTCACGTTGTCGAGCGACCATTCTCGGCGATCAAGCTCGATCACTGGCAGCGCTGTGGCGGGCAAGCGATCACGCACATCACTTTGCGTCAGCAGCGCCACCGGAGCGCTGTCGCCGAGCAAGTAACTCAGGCGCTCGGGCGGATGCGCCGGATCAATCGGCACATAAGCGGCGCCAGCCTTGAGAACCGCCAGCAGCCCGACCAGCGTTTCCAGGCCGCGGCGGGCAACGATTGCAACCCGGTCATCCGGCCGCACACCGAGGCCCAGCAGATGATGGGCCAACGCATTAGCTTGCCGGTTCAGCTCGGCATAACCAAGGGTTCGTCCCTGACACGTCGCGACCACGGCGTCCGGTTGTTCGGCCACTCGCGATTCGAATCGCTGATGAATCAGTTGCCCTTGCGGATAACTGACGCGAGTGTCGTTCCACTGATTGAGCCGGGCCAGTTCTGCCGGGCTATTAAGGTTGAAATCGGCGATTGCCAGTTCCGGACACTCCAGCCCTTGCTCCAGTATCAGCAACAAGCGCTCGGTCAACGCCGCGATCTCGTCAGCCGTGAAATAGGCCGGCGAATACACCAGATGCAACCAGGCCTTGTCGTTGTAACGGTTGCTGCGCAGGTGAATGGCCAGCGGTGTCGCCTCGTGCTGGTTGGAGACTTTGACCACGTGCCCCGGCGCCTCAGCGTAACGGTAGTCATGGTCGTCCTGCTCGTAGGACACCGACAGCTCGAACAGTTGCGAGCGATCTTCGCGTAACAGACCCAGCGCGCGGTTCATCTCGCTCAGCGGGTAGCGTTGGTGGCGGAAGTCCTGTTTGAGGCCATCGCCGATCGCCTTGATCAAGTCAGCGAATGACAGCTCACGGCCAAAGCCCATGCGCATCGCACTGACCTGAGTGAACAAGCCCAAGGTGCTTTTGAAACGGGCGCCGGAGCGATTGAGAATCGGCAAGCCGACAACCCACTCATCACGCTGGGCGGTACGACTGAAATACACGTGCAGCGCCGCCAACAATACGTGAAAGGCCGAACCGCCGAGGTGTCGCGCGGTGTCTTTCATGCGCTCGTGCAGCAGGGCCGGAAAAGCCTCGACGTGGATGCAACTCGGCGCCGCTTCAGGGTCAAGGGGTTCGCGATGACGGGGAATCAACAAGGGTTCGGGAAGGCTGCGGTATTTGTCCAGCCAGTAGCGCTGATCGAGTTCATAGCGTGATGACTGGTGATAGCGCGCGTCATCTTCGATAAAGCCGACATAGGACGGTGCCGCCACATCTGGACGCTCGCCACGGGACAACGCGCTGTAAATGTCGCCCACCGATTTGAACAGCAGACCAAAACCCCAACCATCGATAATCAAATGGTGGGCCTGCGCCGCCAGCCAGTGGCGGTGCTGATCGAGGCGAATGAGACAGAAGCGGAACAGCGCTTGCCCGCTCATCACATAAGCCTGGGCCATTTGCTCTTCGACCAGCGCCCGAGCCGCCGACTGGGGATCGGGGTGCCCGCTGAAATCAAACAGCGGCATGGGCACCGGCAACGTCTGTGCAAACCCTTGCAACGGCAGCCCGTCGTGACCGATGTCCGCCAGCAGCACAATGCGCAAGGCGTCGTTCGCCGCAACCAGGCATTCGAGTGCCGATTGCATCAATGCCGGATCCAGCGGCCCGCTCAGTTCGACGTAACCGCCAATGTTATACAGCGGCGAATCACCGCGGCTTAGCTGGTCCAGCCAGATATCCCGCTGAGCGGCAGTCAGCGCGAATGTCTCGACAGGCACGGACAGATCGTCCGCCACGTTGGCAGAAGTAGGCTGCATAAGGTCCTTCTCATGAAATTTTGCCGGTATTCAAGCATCGGCCCCGCCACCGACATGACACCTGAAACCCGGACAACCACCACCCTGGTACGCGCTATGGGCGTGGTTATCGCAGGCACTGTCTAAAAATTCGGAGAGGAAAGACTGAAAAGTTTGTAGGAAAAAAACCACATACCAGCGCCGCCATTTACCCGAGCGCTGCCGATCAGAATTCATCATCGCCCGGTTTCCGGGGCTTGAGCGTGACTGAACAGTCACTCTCGCCGTTACAGCCGGTGTTCAACAGCGTCAGAACCCCGGCGCCAATATTCAGAAATAGTGGCACTTTGTGTCCCTGTTTTCCCCTACAGACGTAGGACAAATCCATAGGCTTAAATCCCGCTCCAGATCATGTTCAAGGAGAAATGACTGCGTGGGCGGCTTTTACAGAGACGGCAGACGATTCAGTGATGGCTCTGAACCAGGGATGAAGGATATGAATCTGACCGGCAGCATTCGTAATATGGAAAACCCGCACTTCTACTGGCAACTGGGTGAGTTGATTGCCAGCACCGGCGATGATCACTTCGCCACGAACATGTTCCAGTTGGTCGACACGCTGGTGCCGGTCAACCGGGTAGATCTCAGTGAGTGGACGCTGGATGAGCGTCAGGCCAGCGTGGTCGACATCAAACCGTTGGGCAGCGCCGGTTTGGCGCAGACCTGTGCCGCGCCCGATCCGCTGGAGAGCCCCGACGATCATCCGCTGCTGCAGAAGATGATCGAGATGAACGACTCGCTGCTGATTCAACTGAAAGCCTCGCTCCAGCCTCGCCATCCGCAACACAGCGCACATCAATGCAATCTGGTTTCGCGCACGTCCAATCGCCGTTGCGTGATCTCGTTTTACCGACCGCATACCCAACGGGTGTTTTCCCTGCCGGAACTGTCGTTTCTCAAGCGCCTGTCCGACACCTTGCTGCCACTGATCGAACGCCACGCGCAGATCAGCCGGCAAATCCTCGCCAGACAACCGCGCCAGCCCCTGGCCGAACTGGATCAGGCACCGTTGGCGCAGGTGTTCGATGAACGCCTGGCGATCAGCGACATCGCCCTGTCAGTGCGCGAAAAAGAAGTCTGTCTGGGCCTGTTGACCGGCGGCACCGTGCCGCAAATGGCCGAACAGCTGCGAGTCAAAAACAGCTCGATCGAGACATATCTGAAACGCGCCACGGCCAAACTCGGGGTCAGTGGTCGCCATGGTCTGGCGAAATGGATGGCCGGGGCCTGAGCACAACGCTCTTTTAATGCATGAGGCAGTTCGATGTTGACGTTGCGACTTTCCCTGCTGTCCATGGCGATGCTGATGGGCGGTTGTTCATTGATTCCCGAGTACCAGCGCCCCGCTTCACCCACTACCGCGCAGTATCCCGCAGCCACGCAGCCAGCCACGAGCAGCGAGGATTGGCGCACGCTGTTCACTGATCCGGCGCTGCAACAGTTGATCGAAAGCGCGCTGGTCAACAACCGCGACCTGCGCGTGGCGGCACTCAACGTCGAAGCGTTCCAGGCGCAATACCGCATTCAGCGCGCCGACCTGCTCCCGGCGGTGTCGGCCAACGCCAATGAGTTACGCCAGCGGATGCCGCCGAGCGTGACCCAGGGCAAAGCGCTGATCAATTCGACGTACTCGGTCAACCTCGGCATCAGCGCTTATGAGCTGGACTTCTTCGGTCGCGTGCGCAGCCTCAGCGAGGAGGCCTTGCAGACCTGGCTCTCGACTGAAGAAGCGCGGCGCAGTGCCGAGCTGAGCCTGGTGGCCAACGTCGCCAACGCCTACCTGACCTGGCGCGCCGATCAGGAGTTGCTGGAGCTGACCCGCGACACCCTCGCCGCCGATGAACAGAGCCTGCACCTGACCACCCGTAATCGCGAGGCCGGCAAATCGTCGGCGCTGGAACAGGCGCAAGCGAAGACCAGCGTCGACAGCTCTCGGGCCAATCTGGCGCGCTACCAGCGCCAGGTCGCCCAGGACTTGAACAGCCTGACCTTGCTGGTTGGCGCGCCGGTGCCAGTGACCCTGCCCGCCCGTCCGCTGGCCAGCGATCTGGTGCAACAACTGCCCGCCGGGTTGCCCTCGGATCTGCTGCAGCGTCGGCCGGACATCCTTCAGGCGGAGTACAAACTGAAAGCGGCCAACGCCAATATCGGTGCGGCGCGGGCGGCGTTTTTCCCCAGTGTCAGCCTGACGGCGAATGCCGGCACGTCGAGTCGCGATCTGTCCGGACTGTTCGGCGGCGGTTCCGGGGCCTGGACCTTTCAGCCGCAGATCAACCTGCCGATTTTCAACGCCGGCAGCCTGCGCGCCAGTCTTGATTATTCGAAATTACAGAAAGATGTGGCGGTGGCCGAATACGAAAAATCGATTCAAACCGCGTTTCAGGAAGTCGCCGACGGCCTCGCCGCGAGCAGCACCTATCAGCAACAATTGCAGGCGCAGCGAGATCTCGTCGCAGCCACGCAGACGTATTACAACCTGGCGCAGAACCGCTATCAGAATGGCGTCGACAGCAGCCTGACGTTCCTCGATGCGCAGCGTTCGCTGTTCAGTTCGCAGCAAGGCCTGATCACCGATCGCCTCGCGCAACTGGTCGCCGAGGTCAATCTGTACACCGCGCTGGGCGGCGGCTGGAGCGTTGAAGAGTCGCGCGTGCAGTGAGGCTGCCGTCACTTTTTCTTACACCTTTTGTCGCTCGATCCTGCGCCGTGCGGCGATCCGTGGCCGGCCTCTGCCTTCAGTTTGGTATCATGCGCCGCTTTTACGGTTAACCCCCCGCCAGTCCTGCTGACTGACGGGCTGCAAAAGGCGGTATTAGATGACGGCTTTGTTGACTCGCCGCAAGGTGCTTGCGGGAATGGGCGTGCTCGGGCTAGGCCTGCTCGCCGGCTGCGACACCCGCGGCCAACTGTCGTACAAGTACGGCAAGGATCTGAGTAACAAGATCATGGGGCGCACCTTCAAACTGAAGAACACCGATGGCGAAACCATGACGCTGTCGAGCTTTCGCGGCATGATGCCGATGGTCTTCTTCGGCTTCACCCAGTGCCCGGCAGTCTGCCCGACCACCCTCGCCCGCGCGGCGAAAATCAAAAAGCTGATGGGCGCCGATGGCGATCGCTTGCAGGTGATTTTCATCACCCTCGATCCCGAGCGCGACACCCCGGAAATCCTCGACGCCTACATGAAAGCCTTCGACCCGACGTTCGTTGCGCTGTACGGCACGCTTGAGGAAACCGCGGCCACGGCCAAGGAATTCGACGTGTTCTACGAGAAAGTCCCGGCCGGCGACACCTATACCATCTCGCACACTGCCACCAGTTACGTTTACGACTCCAACGGCGGCTTGCGCCTGGGTCTGTCCACGTCGCTTTCGGCAGAACAATGTACGGAAGATTTGCTTACTGTTATGGAGGTTTGCTGATGCAACCTGTTCTGAACCACCTCAAACGCGCTGTCATCGGTTTTTCTCTGCTGGGTCTGGCATTCCAGGCGACCGCAGCGACCAAAGTCGACGATGCCTGGGTCCGTGCCACCGTGCCGACCCAGTCCGCCAGCGGCGCGTTCATGACCCTCACCGCCGACAGCGACAGCAAGTTGCTCAGTGTCGCGACGCCAGCGGCCAAAGACGTGCAGATCCACGAAATGACCATGAAGAACGACGTCATGAGCATGGGCCCGGTGAAGTTTGTCGAGCTGCCGGCCGGCAAAGCCGTCAAGCTTGATCCAAACGGCTACCACGTGATGCTGATGGGCCTGACCGCTCAGTTGAAGGAAGGCGAAACTGTGCCGCTGACCCTGATCGTGGAAAACGCCAAGGGTGATAAAGAAACCCTCGAGGTTAAAGCGCCGGTTCGCGCGCTGACCAACATGGAAGGTCACGATCACAGCAAAATGCATTGATCTGACTGAGCAGCAATAAAAAAGGGGCGGCCTGATCGATGATCAGGCCGCCCCTTTTTTTGTTTTTGCTGTGCGCCACATTAATGCCTGCGGGCCAATGCCTTGCGTACGCTTTCCCGTGACATCCCCGAGCCGGAACGGGGCACGGCTTTATCTACGGGCGCCTTGGCCAACTGTTTCTTGCGCTTTTCCACCTCACGCCACTGGTAACCGAGATATCCGCCTGCCACCACAATCCCCAGCCAACCGAACACCGAACTGACGAAGAACCACAACCCGAGGGTGATCCACACGGTTTTCGAGGTGAATAACTTCAAGCTGTTATCGGCAGGCACCGGTTCAACCGGTTCAACCGGTTCAACCGCAGCCTGCTGCGTCACCGGTACTCTATGCACCCCATCCAGATCAAAGCGCAAAGCGAAGTCCGCCCCGGCCACCGGAACATCTAGCTGATTGCCTTCAGCACGATGCACCCGAATTTCGCCATCGACGAGCGACGTGGAGCTGAAACTGATCCGGGTTTCATAGCGAATCTCGCCGTTGACCTGGGTCACGATCGTTCGTTTTTGGTCAATGGGGGTGTCGCGCATATCGATTCCTTGAGCGTTCCACGTCGGACGACGTGCGAAGGGATAATCCGTTGGGCTCGAATGCTACTGAGTGGCTATTACGCTGTCCAGAAAGTGTGCTTTTAAGCTACTGACCTAGGCGAAATCCTCCGGCATGAGTCTGTTCGAGGCTACCAGCCATGATGGAAAGCGTGCTTTACATCGGATAAATCTTCGGCGACCATGTAAAGGGTCTTTTACATAGGAAGTGAAGAATGAACCGGTACTACCTCGAATTGGGCGCAGCATTAATCATCTACATGCTGGTCCTGACAGCCTCATTGATTGCCTCGCAATACCTGATGGACGCCCCCATCGTGCTGCGCTCGGCCGTCGCACTGACGCCGATCGTTCCGGCGGGACTGATGTGCTGGGCCATCGTGCGCAATATGCGGCGCATGGATGAAATGCATCTGCGCATCCAGTTCGAAGCCTTGGGTTTTGCCTTTGCCGCCTCGGCACTGCTGACGTTCAGCTACGGTTTTCTGGAAAACGTCGGCGCTCCGCACATTCCGTGGACGTGCGTGTGGCCGGTGATGGGGCTGATGTGGATTGTCGGCCTGCACATTGCGCGACGCCGTTACCAATGAAAAACCGCCTCAAGGAATTGCGCGCCGAGCGCAAATGGTCGCAGGTCGATCTGGCTGAACGCCTGAGCGTGTCGCGTCAGACGATTAACGCTATAGAAAACGAACGCTACGACCCGAGTCTGCCACTGGCCTTTCAGATTGCCCGGGCGTTCGGGTTATCAATCGAAAGCATTTTTGATGATGGCATGAACTGAAACGCTCCCCTCGCGTCCTCGCTACTTGCAAAAACGGACTACGCTCGGAGACACCACGGCATTGCGTGGCATCCGTTTTTCTATTGTCAGCGAGGACGACAACATGAGTCCCTTTGGCCCGGTTTTGAGCTTTCGCGGTATTCAGAATCAGAAATACTGTGTATCTGCCCTGCTGGTGCAAGACCTCAACGCGCCGGCACCCACTACGCAGGTCGCGCAGGCACACAATCCGACGATCAAACGGATTGCCCGGATTCCTTTGATCAAACCGCGCATGGCCGTCTGGCGACTGGACATGCAGATCCAGCAAAGTAAAACGCAGTTGAAGATCGACTATGACTTGGGAGATGTGTCGGGCTCATTTCACGTCCCGCCTCTGGATCAGGCGCCCCGCATCGCTTACACCTCCTGCAACGGTGTGTCGGATGTCAAATACCTCAATTCGTTGGCAGATCGTTATGCCGAACGCTGGAGTCATCTCGCGCAGACCCACAAACAAGCCGAGTACCATCTGTTGGTCATGGGAGGCGATCAGATTTACAGCGATGAACTGTTGCAGACTCAAGGCCCCTTGAATGAATGGTACAAACAGTTCTCCTGGAATCGCGATGACACTCTGTGGACTGAAGAAATGGAGATTCAGGCAGACGAGTTTTTCGCCAGTGTTTATCCGCGATACTGGGCCCGACCACAGATACTGAACATGCTCAGCTGCGTTCCGACCCTGATGATGTGGGACGATCACGACATCATTGACGGTTGGGGTTCCTATCCTCAAGCCCTGCATGAAAGTCCCGTACACCAGGGGCTGTTCCGCATTGCCAGTTATTATTTTCGACTCTACCAATTACAGGTTGACGAAACCGAGAGCCGCCCGGGAGCAATTACTCGTCAAGGGCATACCTTCGCTTTTGAAGGCCTCGGTGGCCTCGCCATTGTCGTTCCCGACCTCAGGTCTGAACGCGCGCCCGACATCAAAGGCAGAAACGGCCAGCTCAAACAGCCCACGCAAATCATGTCGCAAAAAAGCATCTCGCAGATGTTTACCTGGATCAAAAGCCTGACGGTCAGCAAACCTTCACACCTGCTGTTCATCTCCAGCGTTCCGGTATCGTTCGTCAACCTTGCGCTGCTTGAGGCCCTGATCGGATGGATTCCAGGGGAGATCGGGCCGGAGGATGATTTCCGGGACCACTGGCGCCATCAGCCGCACAAAAACGAGCGTAAGCAACTGATCAATGGATTGCTCGATTTTGCCAAGTTGGCGAAATGCAAAGTCACCATTGTCTCCGGGGATGTGCATGTAGCCGCCGCCAGCGTCATTCGTTCGGCCAACCCCCGACATATCGACAATGGTGCAGAAGTCATCCATCAGTTGATTTCAACCGGCATCGTCCATCCTCCTCTGCCTGTGCTGACGATCAGAAGCCTGGAAACGATCACCGGTACCCGGGAAAAGATCGACACCGACCTTACTGCCGAAATGCAAGCCATTGGATACGACGGAAATTGCCTGATTGCCAGTCGTAACTGGCTGTCCATCGAGCCAGATAAAAGTTCCGACGGACGCAATCGGTTGTGGGTGAAATGGCACGTCGAGGGGCACGATCACCCCATTACGCGACTGATCGAGCCTGCCGGTTGAGTTCCGGAAATCCCCTGCACCGGGCCGGGTTCTTCAGCTACCGGCCCCACCATGCGCCTCTTCAAAGAAGTAATCCTTCCAACTGTCGGCCTTGTTCTTCAGCACGCCCAGTTCCTGCAATTTCTCGGCATAAATAAAGGTGCGCTGCGGCACCACAGTGAAATCGATTTCCGGATCCTTGACGATTTGCTCGACCAGAGCCAGCGGCAGTTTCGACTGCTCGACACGAATGTACGCCTGAGCCGCCGCCGGCTTATCAGCCTTGATGATCTTCTCGGCCTCGGCCAACGCGTCATAGAACGCCTTGTAGGTTTTCGGGTTTTCGTCGTGGAATTTTTCTGTGGTGTAGAGCACGTTGAACGTCGCCTGCCCACCGAGCACATCATAAGAGCTCAGCACTTTGTGCACGTTGGGATTCTGCAGGGCCTGGTACTGGAACGGCGGGCTGGAGAAGTGCGAGTTGATTTCCGAGCCGCCGGCGATCAGCGCGGCCGTCGCATCGGGGTGCGGCAGGCTGACTGAAATGTCGTCGAATTTCTTGTACTGCGCGTCACCGAACTCCTTGGCGGTTTCGATCTGCAAAGTGCGCGACTGGAAGCCGACGCCGGCGGCCGGCACGGCAATCCGGTCCTTGTCGGTGAAGTCCTTGAGCGTTTTGATGTTCGGATTGTTGGTCAGCAGATAGTTGGGCATCGAGCCCAGTGCGGCGATGGCTTTGACATTCTGTTTACCCTTGGTGCGATCCCACACGGTGAGCATTGGCGGCACGCCGGCGGAAACCACGTCGAGCGATCCGGTGAGCAACGCTTCGTTCATCGCGGTGGCGCCGGAGATGCTGTTCCAGTCGACCTTGATGTCGAGGCCCTGTTCCTTACCGTGTTTTTCGATGAGGTTCTGATCGCGCACCACATCGAGAATCAGGTAACCGATGCCGAATTGCTGGGCGATGCTGATCTTGCCTTCGGCCTGAGCGCCGGCGCTGAACAACGCACTCGCGGCCAGAGAAGCGGCCAACAGAGTCAGTGCGGGACGTTTGAACGGTGTGGCCATGACAACCTCGCAGGATGGGGGTGGTTTGCTGAAAGGCCTGACTTTATCGCTATAAAAAATAGAAATTAAATATCTTTATCGCATATCGATAGCACGGGTTGTTGAGCGAAATCGGGCTGCGCGCTTTTGATTGTGAGGTTTAAAACGATCGCAGCGTTGCACAGCTCCTACATTGGATGCCGGTGATGGTTAGGCACCTTAAACAGCCTGAAACAATAAATCCGTCGGCAGCAATATCGCCAATGGTCGTGCAACACGAGGGCCGGTCAGGCCTGCGGACGCACCATCACCTTGATTAGCCCGCACGCCAGCGCATCAGCTGAGCGTTTAAAAGGGCGATCAGACAGCCCACCCTTGGTATCATCGCGCACACTTTTATGACGATTTAATGGCTGGAAGGTCTTTTTTGTGAGTGCTCTTTTTAACCGGTTGCGGCAGCCGCATGCCCGCCTCTTTTCGCTGATTGTTCTGGTGCTGGTGGTGCCGGTGTGCCTGCGTGCGGCGCTGGGCTGGTCGGCGCCGTTGGGCTATTTATCGGATCTGGCCATTGGCAGCCTGTTGGTGGTGTTGCTGCATCGCCGGGCGTGGTGGCTGGCCTTGCCGGTGCTGCTGTTCTGGGCCTTGCTGGCGGTGGCGACCGCTGAACTGGTCAGCGCCGTCGGGCGTCTGCCGACACCTTCCGACATTCATTACCTGATCGATCCGCAGTTCGTGGAAAATTCCACCGGTGGCGGCCTGGCCCATCCTGCACTGGGCATCACTTTGCTGCTGGCTCTGGTGTTCTGGCTGCTGACCCAATTTGCCGGCCGTGGCATGCCGCGCCCGCCCCTGCCCCGCGCAGCCTGGAGCGCGCCACTGCTATTGTTCGCCGCGCACTGGGGTGCGCAAAACCTGTGGCCGAGCGAAGCCGATCCGTGGCGCCAGTACAACCTGCCACACCAGTTGCTGGCCAGCGAGGCCGCTGATCTGCAGATCCAGGCCGAGGAGTGGCTGGACGGTGACGTCGAAGAACCCGCGCCGGCCATGGCCGGACTCACCGACGTCGACCTCAACGGGCAGAAATTGCTGGCCGCGCCGGGGCAAGCGCGCAACGTACTGATCATCGCGCTGGAAGGCATTCCCGGTGCTTACATCCGCGCCAACCGCGAGGCGATAGGCAGCCATTATCAGGAAGACCTGATGCCCAACCTCAGCCGCTGGGCCGAGCGCGGCATGAACACCCCGGATTACGTGCTGCACACACACCAGACCATTCGCGGTCTGTACGCGATGCTCTGCGGCGATTACGACAAGCTCAACAACGGCACGCCCAAAGGCGTGGAAATGCTCACCCTCAACGAGCGCAATCAGGCCTGCCTGCCGGCGCAACTGCGAGATCACGGCTTCAGCACTCACTACTTGCAAGGTGCCGGGCTGCGTTTCATGGCCAAAGACAAGATCATGCCGCACATCGGTTTCGATGCGACGCACGGTCTGGAGTGGTTCACCAACAGCAACTATCTGGAGTTCCCGTGGGGCAAGGATGACAAGGCATTTTTCGAAGGCGCGCTGGACTATGTCGGCCAACTGAAAAAACAGAAAAAACCGTGGATGCTGACGTTGCTGACCGTAGGCACCCATCAGCCCTACTCCGCACCCGAGGAATATCTGGAACGCTACGAAACGCCAAAACAGGCGGCCGTCGGTTATCTCGACGATGCGCTGGAGCAGTTTCTCAACGGCCTCGAACGCCAAGGCGTTCTGAAAGACACGCTGGTGGTGATCACCTCGGACGAGTCCCACGGCATCGACGGTGTCCGCCTGGCTTCTTCGTGGGGCTTCAACCTGACCCTGGCACCGGAGCAGGCACAACTGCCACGGCTGAACAAAGGCGTGTATGGCCACGTCGATCTGAGCACCTCGATTCTCGATTACTTCGACTTGCCGGTGCCTTCCGCGCTGAGTGGTCGCTCGCTGTTTCGCGACTACGACAGCGGCCGCGAAATCATGTCGTTCACCAACGGCAAGCTGCGCTATCACAACGGTCAGGGGATCTTTTCCGAGTGCGATATGCCGCGTCGCTGCCGCTACTACGAAAGCGCCGGGTTCATCGCCGACAGCGCCATCTATAAAGGCAACTACAGCGGCCACCCGGCCCGACAGATCGCCGCCCGTGCCAACGCCCTCGACCTGTCGCTGTTGCGCACGCCGCTCAATCATCGCTATCAATTCGGCAGCACCAACGTCATCCCGCTGCAAGCGCAGATCAACGATGACTGGGCCGACAATCTGATTGGCGCGCAATACCTGGAAATGCCCAAAGGCTCGCACACACGCGTGCGTCTGACCGTGCGCTCGGTCGATCCGCAGCAGGCGGCGTATATTCAGCTCAAGGCCAAGGAGTTTGAACAGGACGTGCAGATCGGCTTGCCGCAGGAGATGGTGGCAACCGCCGAGCAGCCACTGGAAATGAACTTCAGCTTCGACAACCCGCAAGAGCGCAAAGCGTTTTCTTTCCATTTGCTGGGGTATGGATTGGGTGCGGTTGAAGTGACGGATTTCAGTGTGATTACTGAATTGCCGGGGCAAGAGGATATTCTCGACGACGTGCCGGATGACGACACCGCCCAATCCACCTGATCACGCCCGTGTAGGAGTTGCCGCAGGCTCGGGCCGCGATCGGACGATCTTTTGCTTTTAAAATAAAGATCAAAAGATCGCAGCCTGCGGCCGCTCCTACAGTGGGAATCAGTGATTATCAGAACGTCGTGCGCAATCCGACCTGAATGCTGCGCCCTTCTGCCGGCGCAATGTCGCGCAGGATCGAACTGGCGTAACGCACGGTTTGATTGGTCAGGTTCTCGGCATTGACGAAGGCCAGCCATTTACTCTGGCCGACATCAAAGTGATACCCGACATTGGCGCCCAGCGTGGTGTAGCCGTCGGTGCCGCTTTCGTTATCCGGCACCCGATGTTGTGAACTGGCGTGCTCTACATCGATGCGCGCCTGCCACTTGTCCAGTTCCCACAGCAGCCCGCTGTTGAGCCGCAGCGGCGCGATTCGCGGTAAATCTTCGCCGGTGTCCAGGTTCTTCGCGCGGGTGTAGTCACCGGACAACTCCAGGGCAAACTTGCCGTAGGCATTTTCGCCAAGGTTCCAGCGGTCCTGCGCCTCAATACCGCTGAAGCGCGCCCGCACGCCGGAGTAGGTGTATTCAGGGATGCCATCGGCGTCCTCCTCGCCTTCATCATTCAATGTGCGGCCCGTGCCGAGTAAACCGATGTAATTGGAGAAGTGGCTGTAGAACACACCGACACTGCCCTTGTGCGTGCCGTTATCGAAACGCAACGCCAGATCACTGGATACGGCTTTTTCTTTCGACAGCCCGGCATCACCGACTTCATAGGTGCCGGTCGCCACATGGGCACCGTTGGCGTAAAGCTCATAGAACGTCGGTGCGCGCTCGGTGTAGCCCAGCGTCGCAGCCACAGACCAGATCGGCGTCAGCGTGTACACCGCGCCAGAGGAAAGACTGCCAGCGGTGAAACTGCTGGAGCGGTCGGCGCTGGCGAAGCGTTCATTACCCTTCGCGTCCGGGTCGACCGTGGTGTGCTCAAGGCGTCCGCCGAGGGTGAACAGCAGTCGATCGGTGGCTTGCAACTCCTCAAGAATGAACAGCGCAGCGGCATTGGTATCGGTCTGCGGCACAAACGCCTCTTCACCCAATGCCGAAAACTCGTTGCGGCTGACCTGTGCACCAATCACGCCATTGAACGGCCCCAACGGCTGATGCCGCGCCTCGACCCGTGCCTCGTAACCTTTGTTCTTGAACGTCGTGCCAACCTCGCCGCCTTCGATTTCGCGGTGCTCGTAATCGGTGTAACCGGCATCCAGTTTGATCGAGGTGAATGGCCCGTCGAGATTGCGTATCTCAGAGGCAAAGGCGTAGTGCTCCTGTTGCATGCGAATACGTACGTCTTGTTCAGCGGGCGAACCGTAATTGGAATCGTAGTTGCTGTAGGACAGACCGGCATAACCGTCATCCCAGGTGTACGACCCGCCGACCGCGCCGCCATCCTGGCGACCATCGCTGTTGGCCAGGCGATGTTTTTTCGAGTCGCCGTCGTCGTTTGCGCGTTCGCGAGCGGTTTTCGCGTAACCGGGGATTTTCAGGTCATTGAACTCGCGGGCGCTAGCGTCCAGATGCAAGGCGAATTGTCCGTTACCAGCCTCCAGTTTGCCGGCGCTGCTGCGCGTGGTGTCGGCACCGCCATAGCGCAACTCACCAGCGCCATGAATGCCATCGATGGCCTCAGTCGGGATGCGGTTATCGAAGGTGTTGACCACCCCGCCAATGGCACTGCCGCCGTACAGCAGAGCCGCCGGGCCACGGACGATTTCAACGCGCTCGACGTTGACCGGGTCCAGCGGCACGGCGTGGTCGTAAGACAGCGACGAGGCATCCAGCGCGCCGACTCCGTTGCGCAGAATACGGATGCGATCACCGTCCTGGCCACGAATAATCGGTCGGCTCGCACCCGGGCCGAAGTACGACGAGGAAACCCCGGGTTGCTTGTTCAGGGTTTCGCCGAGGCTGCCCTTCTGTTGGAACGTGAGGTCGTCGCCGCTAAGTACCGTCGAGGGCGAGGCAAGTGTCTGGCTGCCGAGCGGATTGCCGGTGATGACTTGCGGTTGCAGTTCGAGGGTGTCGGCGGCGAATACCGGCGACGCAAAAAGCAGCGCGGCGGCCAACGGATTGAGGCGTCGTTGCAGGGGGTGGGAACGGGCAGGCATTGCAAAATTTCCATGCGCTGAAATGTGAGGATCGCTGCCAGCGTTTTGCTTTAACGCTGGTAGAAACAGAATGAAACGAATTTTATGTTATACAATAACATTTCCTCCTGTCATCCCGATTTTCACATTTTGTTTTTTGCAGAGGCTCAACAACGCATGTTTCAAGCAGGCAGCCGCTATCGGCTCATCCGTGAAGTGCTCCGAAAGAAGCTGAAAGACTTTGCCTATCAGCCTCCAATAGTCGGCCTATTAGCTGACTCCTCAAGTCGGGTCTAGCCTTACTAGTCCGAAGTCGGCACGAGCCGGCCGTAGCAGACCTGATAAGGACCCGAACATGGCAAATGAATCGAAATGCCCGTTCAACCACGCCGCCGGTGGTGGTACGACGAACCGTGACTGGTGGCCGAATCAACTCAACCTGAAAATCCTGAGTCAGCACTCGCCCAAGTCCGATCCGTTGGGCAAGGACTTCGACTACGCCAAAGCCTTCAAGAGCCTCGACTTTCAAGCCCTGAAACAAGACCTCAACGCACTGATGACCGACTCCCAGGATTGGTGGCCGGCCGACTTCGGCCATTACGGCCCCCTCTTCATCCGCATGGCCTGGCACAGCGCCGGTACCTATCGCACCGCCGATGGTCGAGGTGGCGCCGGCTCCGGGCAACAACGTTTTGCGCCGCTGAACAGCTGGCCGGACAACGTCAGTCTCGACAAGGCCCGGCGCCTGCTGTGGCCGATCAAGCAGAAATATGGTCGCAACATTTCCTGGGCCGACCTGATCGTTCTGACCGGGAACGTCGCGCTGGAATCCATGGGTTTCAAAACCTTCGGCTTCTCCGGTGGCCGCCCCGATGTGTGGGAGCCGGACGAAGATGTCTATTGGGGTTCCGAGCACGAATGGCTCGGTGGCGACAGCCGTTACGGCAAAGACAAGTCAGCCATGCAGGAGCCCGGTGACGGCACGCTGGTCGCCGAGCCGGATCTGCACGGCAAAGAAGAGAGCCGCACCGATCAGGGCGAACGTAATCTGGAAAACCCGCTCGCTGCGGTGCAAATGGGCCTGATTTACGTAAACCCCGAAGGGCCTGAAGGCAATCCTGACCCGGTCGCGTCGGCCCACGATATCCGCGAAACCTTTGGCCGCATGGCCATGAACGATGAAGAAACCGTCGCATTGATCGCGGGCGGTCACGCCTTCGGTAAAACTCACGGCGCCGGCCCTGCCGATAACGTCGGGCCTGAGCCGGAAGCGGCCGGCCTCGAAGAACAGGGCCTAGGCTGGCGCAACGCGTTCGGTACCGGCAAGGGTGGCGACACCATTACTAGCGGTCTGGAAGTGACCTGGACCACCACGCCGACGAAGTGGAGCAACAACTACCTGGAAAACCTGTTCGGCTTCGAGTGGGAATTGACCAAAAGCCCGGCCGGTGCGCATCAGTGGATTCCGAAAAACGGCGCCGGTGCCGGCACCGTTCCGCATGCCCATGACCCGAGCAAAAAGCTTTCGCCGACCATGCTCACCTCCGACCTGGCGTTGCGCTTCGATCCGGCCTACGAGCAGATCTCGCGGCGCTTCCTCGCCAATCCAGATCAATTGGCCGACGCCTTTGCCCGTGCCTGGTACAAGTTGATCCACCGCGACATGGGTCCGCTGTCTCGCTACCTCGGCCCGGAACTGCCGAACGAAGAACTGCTGTGGCAGGATCCTATTCCTGAGGTCACTCACCCGTTGATCGACGACAGCGACGCAGCTGCGCTGAAAGGCAAAATCCTCGCGTCGGGTTTGTCGGTGTCGCAACTGGTCTCGACCACATGGGCGGCCGTCTCCACGTTCCGTGGTTCGGATAAACGCGGTGGCGCCAACGGTGGACGTCTGCGCCTGGCACCGCAAAAATTCTGGCAGGCCAACCAGCCTGAGCAATTGGACAAGGTGCTGAGCGCGCTTGAAGGGATTCAAAACGAGTTCAATAGCGGCGCCGCTGGCAAGAAAGTCTCGCTGGCAGACCTGATCGTGCTGGCGGGGAATGCCGGGATCGAACAAGCGGCGAAAAACGCCGGCCATTCGGTCACGGTGCCGTTCACGCCGGGACGCACGGATGCCTCGCAAGAGCAAACCGACGTTGACTCCTTTGGCTTCCTTGAACCGATTGCCGATGGCTTCCGCAACTACAGCAAAGGCAAGTACACCGTTTCGGCCGAGGCGCTGCTGATCGACAAGGCACAACTGCTGACCCTCACCGCACCGGAAATGACTGTGCTGCTGGGTGGTTTGCGGGTGTTGAATACCAACGTCGGGCAAACCCGGCATGGCGTATTCACCTCGCAAACTGAAGCGCTGACCAACGACTTCTTCACAAACCTGCTGGACATGGGCGTGGAGTGGAAGCCGACTTCAAGGGATGCGGATGAGTTCGAGGGGCGCGACCGTAAAACCGGCAGCGTGAAGTGGACGGCGACGCGGGTGGATCTGGTGTTTGGTTCCAATGCACAGTTGAGGGCGCTGGCTGAGGTGTATGCCAGTTCGGATGCGAAGGAGCAGTTTGTGAAGGACTTTGTGGCGGCGTGGACGAAGGTGACCAACCTCGACCGTTTCGACCTGAAGTAACTTTCAGTCAATAAAAACGCCGCATTATTAGTGCGGCGTTTTTTTATATGTACGGCTTGGGTTTTGTGGTGATGCGTGAATCCCACCCCCTCACCCCAGCCCTCTCCCCCAGGGGGGCGAGGGGGAAAGGGAGCCGATCTTCGTGCTGTTCAAAACCTGAGTTCGCCTCCGGACTTTCAGGTCGGTGTAACTCGAACATTCACCTCGATCAGTCCCCTCTCCCTTTGGGAGAGGGCTAGGGTGAGGGGCTTTTGATCTGTTTCAGAATCTGAGTTCGACTCCGGACTTTCAGGTCGGCGTATAGCGCAAAGACACCTCGGTCAGTCCCCTCTCCCACTGGGAGAGGGTTAGGGTGAGGGCCGGTTCACAGCTGGAACACCGACTCCAACACACCATCAAGCCAGGCTCTTGCTCACCACCTCATACACATCACTCGACAACTGCCCCGACGCCCGAATCCGCTCCAGCTCAGCCTTCATCAGCGCCTGCCGCGCACCGTCGTATTTACGCCAGCGAGTCAGCGGCGCCAGTTGGCGCGAGGCGATCTGCGGGTTGAAGCCGTTCAGCTCGATCACCAGATCCGCAAGGAAGCGATAACCCGAGCCATCGGCCGCATGGAAGTTGATCAGGTTCTGCCCGGCAAACGCACCGACCAGCGCACGCACCTT
>Ga0163161_10000203_pt1 | contig 54429 bp, 52 predicted proteins | sample S45metaG_FD_129847 | JGI IMG/M metagenome (GOLD analysis project Ga0163161, IMG submission 129847) | Switchgrass rhizosphere microbial communities from Kellogg Biological Station, Michigan, USA - S4-5 metaG | ecosystem: Host-associated > Plants > Roots > Rhizosphere > Soil | place: USA... | reverse complement strand
TATTACTACTGGAAATCGACACACCAAACGAAGTTATTCTAGCAAACCGCTGTATACCGAACGGTACGTACAGTGGTGTGAGAGGACAGATAGGGAACTGATCCCTATCTTCCTACTCGATAAACCTCATGGGTTTTTAAAACCTATAAAGTTTATTATTTCTTCAACTTTGGTATCCTTGTAGGTGTATCCGTTCCGTTTACGATGGTAACGGCACTTTTCGCGATTGCTTTAATGGTAGAAAGAATATTTTCTACATCTAACGAACTGTATTCGTCTTTAACGCTGTGGTACAGTTTATCAATATCTATTTTATCGGTACTAATCGTATGTGCCGGAACGCCCAAAGCCGCTAAAGTAGCGTTATCACTTCTGTAAAACAGGTTTTGATCTGGATATGGGTCCGGATGAAAGGTAAATTCTGTTCCCGCCAGGTTTTTCTGCAAAATCTTGCCGAAATCCGATCTTTCGTAACCGGTAATAAATGCGGTATTCTTACCGAACTTCGAATCTTTACCGATCATTTCAATATTGAACATGGCTACAACTTCATCAGGATTTAACTTTTCGGAGAAGTATTTTGCACCAAAACCGCCGATTTCTTCAGCTGTAAAAGCAACGAAAATTAAGGTGCGCTCATTGTTTTTTTGTGCTTTGTAATACTTGGCAAGGGCAATCATTGCGGTTGTTCCAGAAGCATCATCATCTGCACCATTGGCAATGCTATCGCCATCAACAGGTTTTAAAAAACCAAGGTGATCATAATGGCCTGAGAAAACCACAATTTCCTTTGCTTTAGATTTACCCGGGATTACCCCTGCAACATTAAACAAAGGCATTTTGGTTATTTTGCTTGCAAAGGTTGCCGAAAAGTCTGTGGCGGCATCTTTACCTAAAACAAAAACCTGCACAGCGCTGGTAGTTGCTTTAATTTCTTTTTCGTCAACAGTTGCCGGTTTGCCGAAATAAGCTTTATAACGGTTAAATAAATCTGCAAATTTGTTGTCAACCAAAACGATCTGGTTTTTTTCTGCCCCCATCATGGCTCTTAACTGCGCTACAAATGGTTTTTCCGGATCTAACTTCACAACGGTCGTATTCGATTTATCGAGTGTAACATTTTCTGCAGTTACTCCCGAAACGATCAGGTTTTCTGGGGCAACTTCCTGACCATCTATTTTAACAGTAGTATTTTGAATGGCAACCTGATATTTGTTAAAACTCTGGCGGAATGTTTTTTCGCCGGTTAAAGGCTTCAAGCCGATTTTCTTAAATTCAGACTCGATAAAGGTTGCGGCCTTATCAATTCCCGGCGTAAAGGTAGCGCGGCCCTGCATATCATCTGCGCTTAAGGTTTTAATCAGGTGATCGGTGTATTCGCGGGTAATAATTTTATCGATGCTCTGTGCCTTAAGCTGCAAACTTGCCATACCGACAAGTGTAAAAAAGAATATTTTCTTCATGTATAATAAGTATTAGTTAGTTCTATTTAGATTTTACCTGCGATGATAACCATTTATCTCTAAAAGTCTGCATGGCCAGCGTTAAAGTTCCGCCGGTTTTTTCGATCGGAACGATTTCTAAAGCTGGATTTTCTGCCAGGGTTAATTGGGTTGTTTGCTGTTCCCCACGGTGAAGATAGGTAACTTTCAGTACATCGCCAGGTTTATGGGCATCGGTAAGGGAAGTAAGCTCTGCTGCATCTTTTAAAGTCTCGCCGTCGATTGTTAATAATGTATCATCAATGTCTAAGCCTGCCTGATAAGCTGGTGTGCCGATAAGCGTTTGCCCTAATGTTACCTTGCCATCCAATACATTAACGCGGCCAAAACCAGTAAATGCTTTGTTGGGGCTTGCTTTCTGTAAAACCAGGCCTGCATTTAGAAGCAGTTTGGCATAATCATTTTTGTCCGTTCCATAGATGTACCTTTTAAAGAAATCGGCTGCAAAAGCCGGGTTTTTGGTTAGTGAAGCCAAAGTTTTCTCCAAATCCGGAACGGTATAGGCAATTTCCGGTTTTCCATAGGCTTTCCAAAGTGCGCGCATGTAATCGTCGAGCGTAAGTTTAAATTCGGCTCTTAAACGAAGGTCCAGGCCCAATGCGGTAGCTGCACCATAGGTGTAATACGAAGTGAAAATATTGCCTTTATTGGTTTGGTCAATTGCTACACCTGCATCGGCAAATACAGCATATCGGCTGGCTTCGATCGGTGAAAAATTCTTTGCGCCAGGGGAAAGTAAAACCGCATTAACCAGGCCATTAAAAGTTTGCACGGCATTATCGATCGTTTTTAATCCTGCCCGGGTTAATAACAGATTACCATAATATTGGGTAAAACCCTCGGCCAGCCAAAGTTCATCACTCATGTTGGCGTGTTCGAAATTAAAGGGCTCTAATGTTTTCGGTCTCAAACGTTCTACATTCCAGCTATGGAAATATTCATGCGAAAAAGTGCCTAAAAGGTTCGATTCGTAACCTTCGATTTTCGGCGTACGTTGTACAATTGAGGTCGAGTTCCGGTGTTCCATCCCATCGCCGGCGTTCTCAGGATATACATCATCCAAAAAATAGTAATTACCGTAATCGTAGGTTGGAAATTCGCCCCAAACGGCTAAATGTTCATCCACCATTTTTTTAAGCATTTCAGCATAATTATCGATGGTTTTCTGGTCGTCGTTAGAGTGGGTAACCAGATGGATGGTCTGCTCCCTTCCATCAGTATTTTTTACCTTCCAGCTTGCTGTTTTATAATTGGCAATTTCTGTTGGGCTATCCATAAAATACTGGAGATTTGGTGCGAAATAGGTTCCATCAGCCATGGGTTTTAGCTGCGTGGCCACTTTCCAGTTTTGTTTCTCTCCATAATAGAATTTCACCAAACGGGGCCTGTTGTCCATGTCTAAGGGGAAAGCAAAGGTTGCCGGAATATTCATGTGTGCATGGGTCTCATCAAAACCTGCATAGGTTCCATCAATCCAGTTCCCAAAGAGTGTATAGGTGATCTTTACACTCGTACCATGATTAGGGATCTCATATACATCACCTGCTGATTGTTTAATGTGGAGCTGCTTTCCGTTGCCATCAAAAGCCTTTAAATGATACACATTTTTACCAAATTCGTGCGTAGCGTAACGGCCAGGTGATGACCTGCTCATCCGAACCGTTAATGTACCTGCAGGTACATTTGGGATCACCATACTGATTTCGGCCTCGTGATGGATTGCATTTGGAAAGGAAACCGTGTAACTGATCTCATTTTGGGCAAAAGCAGCGCTAAAAAATAAGCTAAATATTGCAGCACCTAAAAATTTATTCATAAAATCTGGATTATGGCAGCAATTTAGTAAAAATGGAAGAGGTAATGATGTAAAATGTACAATGGACACATTTTGTAAAATCATCCATCTTCCCTTTTACATTTTCCATCCGCGATCACCCCTCGCTGTCCCAGTCGTGTTTTTCCAGATCGCGGTAGGCTTTTCCTTTAATGATCTCTTTTTTCTTGGATGACTCTGAATTGACCCTCGTTTCGTGGATATTATCGGCAACTTCAAAATGGAAATCCTTATCTTTTTTAGAATGGTAAATGGCTACCTCGTCGCCATCTGATATGGCATAATCATAAGGTCCGCGGGCACTCATCAGTTTCACAAATACAGGTAAACATTCGAAGAAAATAAACAGCAAGCCAATAAAAGTTACAGCGATTGCCGTATTGTTATCGCGTGTACCGTCCACGTTAAATTTTAACTGACCCAAGGCCCAGTTCCGATCGGCAAAACCAGCAATATCGGATAAACTGTCCAGTTGTTTTTTGGTATACAGTTTCTCGGTAAACAGTCCATCAAATTCTTTACGTTTATCTACAAAAGCTTCCGATTTATTGATGTTGGCTTTGAGTGAATCTAATTCTGCTGTACGCTGGGCAATTTCTGTTTCCTTGCGCTTGGCATAAGGCCCATAACCCATTACCCCTGATGTTTCTGTGGTTTTGTTGCCGAAAATCTCAAAATTAAGCTTTTGCCGATCGGCTTTGATCCCTTTTTCTAAAGAATCCCTGGTTGCTTTCTGTTGGTTTAAGCGGCCAAACTCCACCTGATATTTCTTTTCGAAAGCTTTGTTCAAGGTATCAATTTTAGCGCGCTGGCCATTCAGGTAGCTCACCTTTAAACGTTCTTTAATCTCTTTATCGAAAATTTTGAGCTCAATAGGTCTCGAAATCACCATACCGATCATAATGGCCAGCAAAATACGGGGTGTGGCCTGTAGCAATTGTTTATTGGTGCTGGCACTTTTGTTAATACTCGATACGATGTAGCGGTCCATGTTAAAGATGGCCGCCCCCCATAAAAAGCCGAAAACGATGGCGAAGATTACCGCCATATCATCGCCCTTAAATACAAAATACATCGCATAACCGCCGGAGAGCGCTGCAAATAAGCCTGTAAAAAAGATGGTGGCACCAATGCCGGTATATTTATTTTGTTCTGAAGGATACTTTTCCAGCGTGGCCACATGAGCGCCGGAGCAAAACCAAAAGAAACGGTTCAGTTTGTCCATTTGTAACTATTTATAATTAAACGCCTAAGGGTTAAAGTTGTTACAGTGTTACACAAAATTTTATGGCATTTTTTTGATGGGCTGTGTAAAATTGATTTTCCTATATTTGCATAAATACATTTAATAAAATGAAAGAAATATCGGTACAGGAACTAAAAGAGAAAATCGATAACAAAGAAGATTTTCAATTGATTGATGTTCGCGAAACATTTGAATATGAAGTTTCAAACCTTGAAGGAGAGAATATCCCTTTAGGAGGAATTTTAATTGAGGCTGACAAGGTTGCTAAAGATAAACCTGTAATTATTCAGTGCCGTAGTGGAAAAAGAAGTGCAGCAGCTGTAATGCAGTTGGAGCAACAGTACGGATTCGACAATCTTTATAACTTAAAAGGTGGGATTTTAGCCTGGCAAGAAGCTTTTGATCCAGGCATGCCAGTATATTAAGAATAACCAATAACTAAATTCCAATTATCAAAGTTTACAGATCGCGAATTAAAACGTTGTTTTTCGCTCTAGGCATGATTTGATAATTGGATATTTGCTGTTTGGTGATTAACAAATGAATTCTTTTTAAAAAAATATTTCTCCATCGTGGGTAAAAAATTTGCTTTAAATATCTTCTATAATTTAGCCATTATCCTTTCCATCCTTGGATTGGTGTGGTGTTATAATAACGCTAAATACCTTCCGGCAGGTTTTTTGGTGGGTACAACGGCCTGTTTATTCTATTTTAAATATCAGCTATCTAAAGAGCTCAGAAAAAGCTTTAGAGAAAAAGACCAGAAGTAGCTGTTCCTTCAAGTCCTAAGCCCGGCAGATCTTTTAGGGTATATTTTCCATTTTCGAAAGCAGGATCGGTAAAAGGGTTGTTTTTGGTCAGCCATGGCCCATCCAAATCGGCCCAGTTGCACAAGGGGGCCAAAGCGGCTGCAGCTAAGGTGGCACAACTCGTTTCGCTCATACAGCCGATCAAAACTTTCATGCCGAAAGAACGGGCTTTCAAAATCATCTGATGGCCTTCGTACATGCCACAACTTTTCATTAGTTTTACATTAATGCCGTGATAGGCCCCTTTCAGTTTGTCCATATCTGCCAGGCGCTGTACAGCTTCGTCGGCCAGTAACGGGATGGGGCTGCGCTCGGTTAACCAGGCATTCCCATCAAGATTGTTTTTATCCATCGGTTGCTCAATTAAAACCACCCCCTGGTTATGCAGCCAATAAATTAAATCAATGGCTTTAATCTTATCCGTCCAGCCCTGGTTTGCATCCACATAAAGTGGCACATTAGTCATGCTTCTGATGGTTTCGATAATTTCCCGATCGTTATCCCTGCCCAGTTTAACCTTAATCACTTTAAAAGCTGCTGCATCCTTCAGTTTTTCGCGGATCACCTCAGGGGTATCAATTCCGATAGTGTAAGAAGTTACCGGCATTTTCAATGGGTCGGCACCGTAAATCTCATAACAGGGTTTGTTTAACAGTTTGCCCTGGATATCATTAAGCGCAATATCAATGGCTGCTTTAATGGCGGGTTGACCTGGAGCAAGGCTGTCTAAATAAGCGATAATTTTTTCAAAGTTGAATGGGTATTGAATTTTATCCCAGTCGATGAGCTTGAGAAAAGTATTTGCACTTTCGTAACTCTCGCCCATATAAGGGACCATAGAGGCCTCTCCGTAACCGGTCACACCTTCATGCTCAATTTTCAGCAACATTAGGGGGGTACTGGTACGGGTAAATTTCGAAATCGAAAAAGGATGTTTTAACGCTAATTCAAACTGCTTGCAACTAATTTTCATTGTTAACCGTCTTATAAATAAAATAAGGTAATTATCACGTTACAAATTATCTTTGTAATTAACGCAACTACCACTGCTATGAAAAACAATTCAAGATTACATTATTTTATTTATTTATCCTTAATAATTATTGGAGGATGTTCCACAGGGAAAAAGGCTTTACAAAAAGGAGATTATGACGCCTCCGTTTCTAAAGCTGTAAGCAGGCTGCAAAACTCGCCCAAAAATAGTGAAGCCCTGCAGGTGCTAAAAACGGCGTACGATTTGGCTATACAGGATCATCTAAGAAAAATTGAAGAGGCTAAAATGTCTAACGATTTATTCAGATGGGAATCGGTGATGTACGATTATCAGAAGATCAATCAACTGGCTGATGATGTCAATAGCTGCCCAGCTTGCTTAACAATTGTTCCGGGTCCAAAAAAATATATTAACGAACTTGCGGAAAGTAAATACAATGCCGCTGCGGCGAGGTATAACTCCGGTTTGGGTTATTTGAGGGAAAACAACCGCCAATCGGCTAAAAAAGCCTATTACGAATTTGAGAAAACGCAAAATCTGCAAGTAAATTATAAAGATGCCAAAGCCAAAATGGAAGATGCCTATTGGGCAGCAGTAACCAGGGTTGTTGTTCAGCCGATTATTGTAAACAGTAGCACTTACAAATTAAGTGGTGATTATTTTCAACAACAGATTGATCAGTTTATCGGAAATTATTCGAGAAATAAGTTTGTTATTTTTTATGGTGAAGCGCAGGCTACCGATCAGAAAATTGTTCCCGATCAGGTATTAAGCTTAAACTTCGACGATTTTGTGGTCGGCCAAACCTATGTAAAAGAAAGGGTTGAAAAATTAAAACGCGATAGTGTAATTATCGGCGAAACCCGCGATAGAAAACCGGTGTACGGTACGGTAAAAGCCACTTTAAGTATTTTTGAAAAAAATATCTCATCGTCTGGTTTATTGGATATGAGCATTACCGATTGGAAAACCAGAAAGCTTGTCCACCAAAAAAAGTTTCCGGGAACTTATGTGTGGAAAGACAGTTGGGCAAGTTATAAGGGAGACGACAGGGCTTTAAGTAAACAACAATTGGCTATAACCAAAAGAAAAGAAATACTTCCGCCACCACCAAGTGCCTTGTTCTTGGAGTTCACCAAGCCGATTTATAACCAGCTGGTTGACGATATCAGTTATTATTATAATAATTACTGACAGGTAAGGTTGTAATCCCTGCGTTAAAATAAATTATCGGTGCAAAGCCCTAAAAATATAATGGCTAATATTGCAGTGATGAATACCGGCTTATACAATCCTTTCCAAAACTTCGATTTTTTATATAAAATCTGCTTTTTAAGTGGTAAAACTTTTAACTCTCCTGTTATTCAGGTTCCTTTGATCCCAAAATGGTTATTGGAACAGGCCGGTTTAAGTGGTGAAGAGCAGATCCAGTTTTTGGACGAAAGTATCCGCTCCTATAATACTTTGGTTATCCCGGTAAACAGTGAGGTAAACGAACAGTTTTTAACTCCGCTGGAGGATAAGATCGAAGCGGCTTTTGCAACAGGCTACGATGCCGTTTCTGCACTGCCTGAGCTGGATCTCTTTAACTGGATCGGCAAGTTTTTATATGGCTTTGTGTATATCGAAATGCATTCGGCTTTACGTAAAGAGATGACTGCCGACGGTTTAAATATGTCGCAATCGCTAATGATGAAATTTGCCAACCTGAATTTCATGATGCAGAACCTGTACACCAGTTTGGAGTTCGAAGATTTTTCGCCATGGTCGATCACGGTAGTGAAATTAGAAAATGGAGAAACACCATTTAGTTTCCGCGATGAGATTAATACCTTAACTTTCTCTTTAAAAATGAAAGACTTTGGTATTATCGTCTGTTTGCAGGATAATGGCACCAACAAACGTTATCATCAGGATATCATCAACGAAATAAAAGGGAAAGCTTTAACCGCCGAACAGTTTGAAGAGTTAAGTGCCCGTTTTTATTATTCGGCTTATCTGTTTAACCGTTTGCCCGAATATACCTTTATGCCGGTAGAAGGCACCATCTACATCGAAGCCATGCCTTTGCGTGGAAACATGACCAAACCCCTTTTCGATGTTTGGCAGCATAAAATATATGCACAGGTATTGGAGAATTTCTGGAAACCCTGGGGTTATGTGGTTTTCGAGATTATTAAAAATCCTGATGAGCCAATGAGTTTCTTCGAGAAACCGTATTTGCCTACTGCAGGGTAGTTTCTTTTATCATTAAGGGATAAGAACATTAAGGTGATTTCTCATTATTCGAATGTGGAATTACTATATGTGCTTGTTATATTCTGCTTTTCGCATTTGGGTAACCGTGATTTAAGCTGTGTTTATTAATGTTTTTAGTTTCTTTGTTTAACGAGATCGTCACAATGTCACGAGACTTCGGGGTAAGCATCTATCTTGCAAAAAGACCCTGAAATAAATTCAGGGTGACGGAAAAGTCGAGAGTAAATTAAATCCCCAGTTTTGTTCTAATGATGGTGAAAAAATTCTCCAAGATACCTGGTACAAAAATGATCGTAAAGATCAGACCAGTTAGTGCGCCAAATAAGTGGGCATCGTGATTGATGTGGTCTCTTGCATTACGTGAAGCATAAGCGCAATAAAATAAGTACAATACTCCAAAAATGATAGCAGGTATTGGAATGGGAATAAACATCAGGTACAGGCCTGTTAATGGGTTATATAGTATAAAACTGAATACTACTGCGCTAATCGCCCCTGATGCCCCTAAACTATTGTAGTTAAACGTGTCCTTATGCTTAAAAATAGTTGGAAGATCGCTTAAAACCATCGCAACAAAGTACATTAATCCAAAACGCCAGCTTCCCATCATGCTTTCAAGTTTGAAAGCAAAAGCGTAAAAGGTAAACATATTAAAAAATAAGTGCATCCAGTCAGCGTGGATCAAACCACTGGTTATAATCGTATAAATATTCCTTCCCTTTGATACCGTGTATGGATGCAGCATAAACTTCCCGTAAAGCGAATGATCGTAGAACGCGTAAAGGCTGGTGATGATGGTAAAAACAAAAATTACCGAGGCAACTGGTGCGATATTGAAGTATTCCATTGGGTTATTTTAAATCAAGTTTTACGTCTGTAACCAAACGGGCTACCGGATATCTGTTGTGTGTTTTTTCGTAATAATCAGAATTTTTATACACAAATTCAAGTTGTGCAGCGCCATTCTTGGCAAATTCGGCATCCGATGCCTTTTTAGCCTCCAGTTTGTTTTTTAAATCCGGATTGTTTTTAAGCAGTTCTGCTGCGGTATCTTCAAAAACGTAAGCCGAATAATGTTCTTTCATGTCCAAAATAGAATCGAAGAAATTCCAGTTGAAAAATGAATCGGTAGCCTGTGGTTCTAATGTTTCCACAATGTAACGGTTGGTTGGCTGGTTTACATATACTACAAAATCGCCTGCATAATACTGTAAATCCTGTTTTACTGCATTTAGCTTTACCGCCGAGTGTAGGTAGTGCCCTTCATAAGGTCGGGCTCCGGTTTTAAAATCTCCGATATAATAACTTTCTACCTCAATTTTCTGGTCAGCTTTAATCTCCTGAACCTTAACATTATTCAGTTTAAGCAAAGCAATTACACTGTCCCAGGCCTTTGGAATGATGTAAGCAACAGGTTTTTGTACAGTGGTTGCCGGCTCGAACTTGTTCCACTCTTTAATCGTTTTGGTGTAAGGTTTGCTGCGGTCATAATATAAGCGATCTGCACCACTCACTTTACTTGGCTTTTGCCCATCTTCAAAACCTTTAAAAGTTAAATCGTTTACCTCTGTTTTGTTTAATTTCCATTCTAAAGGGAATTCCTTTTGCACGGCAACAAACTCGTCTGCCTTACGCTTGTTTACTCCGATAGTTTTGGCATCACGTTCTACTATATCCACATAGGTTTGCAATAATTTATAAGTGGCATCTACGCGTAAATCGTACGATTTTAACATGTGTGTTTCGGGCATAAAGCCAATGGTATTGTGTAGGGTTGTATACCCTGTTGAATAGCGCGGTGGGTCAATAAATCCCGTTATTCCGGTTTCCGGGGTTTCGCCGATCGAGTTTACATAAGGGATCATCGGATAGCCCACTTTCTCCATTCCTGTATACAGATCAGGTACTAATGTTTTGGTTAAATAACCCGAAAGAATCGCATTCAGTTTATCTTTTTGGGTAGGGATAAGCGTCATTACGTATTGGTAATCTGCTCCATTACTCGTGTGCGTATCAACAAATATTTCAGGCTGCCAGGTATTGAAAATCAGTTGAAATGCAGCAGCATTCTTAGAGTCTGTTTTAATGAAGTCGCGGTTGAGGTCGAGGTTTTTGCTATTGCCCCTAAAACCATAGGCAACAGGTCCGTTTTGGTTTGCCCTTGAGGTGCCTGTACGGTTAAAACTTCCATCGATATTATAAAGTGGAATGATACAGATCACCACATTTTTTGGGAGTTTGTTGGCTTTAAGCAGATCGCGGGCCAGCATCATCGATGCATCTATGCCTTCCGGTTCGCCCGGATGGATCCCGTTATTGATCAATAAAATCCGTTTATCGTCCTTTCTGAGCACCAATGGATCAAAAATCTTATCCCGCGACAAAACCAATAGATGTAATGGCTTTCCAAAATCTGTATTTCCATAAGTTAACATCCTGGCTTCCGGATAGGTTTTAGCCAGGTTTTTATAGTAAGATATTGCAGCAGTGTAAGTTGTGGTTTCCATCTTACCACTTAATTCGAAAGGCGTTTTTTGTGCGGCAACTTTTAGTTTCATGGACAGCAAACAAAACACAATGAGTTTTCTCATGCCTTAAATCTAAGAAATGAAAAGCTATTATTAAAGCGTTTTGTGGTAAACTCTAATCTTCCCAAACATGTATTTAAAACCAATGGTGTAAGTGTTATAAACATCGGGAGAATTGTTTTTAAATTTACTGCTCGGATCGTTATATCCATCCAAACCTTCACCAAAGGTAAAATTCGATTGTGCATTGATGTTGATTATATATCTCATATAACCATAGCCATCATTGATATAATAATTAAACCCGAAATTTATCGGTACCAACAGGTTAAGACTTTTATCTTCTCCAGGAAAAGGGCCATATCCCGGGTCGTAAGCGGCCCAGCTTGGCTTGTACCGTACAATTTGGGTAATGTTATTGTTGATTACGCCTAAGCCTAAACCTGCGTATAGCCCTCTGATATTGTAAAGGAATTCGCTCCTGTCGTAATTAACAAGCTCTCCCAACATCAATTTTGCATTGGCAGAAATAGCCATATATTGATTCGTAAATTGACGGTTGTGCGGATCGGTTTCAATATCTCCACCCTTAACCTTTCCCAACTGGCCTTCTAAACCAAGGGTTACAAATGGAGTAACATGATAATCAATAACACCATAAGCTGTGTAGCCATAACTTCCTTTATACACATCGGTATAAGATTTGTTTATTCCTCCACCAAAGCCGTACGACATTCCGAAATAGTTGGATTGTGCAAAAGAAAAACTTCCAATAGAAACAAGCAAAAGGGTTATATATGTAGCTCTCCGCAAATTAAAAATCATATTGTTTTTTTACAAAAATAATATGTTTATCGAATATCTATAACTTTTACCTTTGAATTATGAGCACTTATACCAACTTTAACAAATCTTTACAGCAAAGATTTATAAAATATGCCAAGATCGATACCCAATCAGATCCCAATTCCCCAACCTGTCCATCAACATTAAAACAAAAGAATTTAGGCAGGGAATTGGTTCAGGAATTATTAGAAATGGGCATTTCTGATGCAGAAATGGATGATAATGGATATGTGTATGGGACTATCCCATCAAATACGGCCAAACAATTGCCCGTCATTTTCTTCTGCTCGCACATGGATACTTCACCTGATTGTAGTGGAGAAAATGTGAAGCCGATTATTCATGATAAATATCAAGGGCAGGATTTAATTTTGCCAGATGATAACAAAATAGTGATCAAATTATCCGATCACGAAGACTTAAAATATCAAATCGGCAACGACATTATCACGGCAAGCGGTACAACATTATTAGGGGCCGATAACAAAGCAGGTTTGGCAGAAATAATGGAGGCAGCTTCTTTTTTGATGAAAAACCCGGATGTAAAACATGGAGCCATTAAAATTCTTTTCACCCCGGATGAGGAAATAGGCCGAGGCGTGGATAAAGCCGATTTAAAAAAGCTCGGTGCCGATTTTGGCTATACGATCGACGGAGAAACATTGGGTTCTATCGAAGATGAAACCTTTTCTGCAGATGGTGCCAGCCTTAAAATTTATGGTGTAAGTACCCACCCAGGCTTTGCAAAAGGGAAAATGGAAAGTGCCATTAAAATTCTCGCCGAAGTTTTAGATTCATTACCAAAAGATACCTTAACGCCTGAAGCCACCCATCAAAAGGAAGGTTTTATCCATCCGGTAAGCATAAACGGACAGGTAGAAGAAGCTGAAGCGCAATTTATCATAAGGGATTTTACTGATGAAAAACTTGCTGAACATGGTCATTTCCTGGAAGAAACCGTAAAGAAAGTGATCGCTAAATATCCAAAATCAACCTATTCCTTAACCATTAAAGCACAATACCGGAACATGAAACAGGTATTGGATCAGTACCCAAAAATTGTTCAATATGGAATTGAAGCGATCGAAAGAGCGGGAGTGGTGGCTAAACAGCAAAGTATCCGCGGAGGAACCGACGGCTCACGCCTTTCTTATATGGGCCTGCCTTGTCCGAATATTTTTGCCGGGGAACATGCATTCCATAGCAAACAGGAATGGGTAAGCGTACAGGATATGGAAAAAGCGGTACAGACCATTATTAATATCGCCTGTATCTGGGAAGAACGTACTTAGTTTGGAGTTGGGGGTTTGGAGCTGACGGGGGGCAAACTCAAAGCCCAACTCAAAGTTCCAAACTCAATAAGAAGCTTGCCCGATATCCAGTCTGTCTATTTTTCCTTCTTTATTGACCTGAAATTTAAAGTAGGTTTTAAAATCGCCCCATTGGTCGGAGTGAAAGTGACCGTAAACATCCAGTCCATTGTTTTCAACTTTATCTATACAGGTAAAACGCTCGTGACCTAAAGCCTTTTTAAAGAAATTGTTAAATTTCATCTGGTTACCATCATCAAAGAAGGCGACTTCCAGGGCAAAGAGTGGAAACCATATTTTTTCATCTCCTTTTTGTAAGGCAGTTATAGCAGCTTTCACTTTTGGGTTTGATAATTTTGTTAGGTCTATCGCCATGGTTTTTTGATTTTGAGCGGATTAAATACACTGGGTATTACAAATAAACAGCGCCTTAAGCTTCTTGTAAACTTAGGCTTTAGGTGGTGATCAAATTTAATAAAAAAGATGTTTTTAAAGCACATCTTTTTGTTAATTTAGAGGGCAATGATAACTCTCGAGAACGATTATATAAAAGTTAGCCTGGCGGCTAAGGGCGCAGAACTTCAAGGCTTATTTAGCAAAGAAACCCAGCTGGAATATTTATGGAATGCCAACCCGAAATATTGGGCAAAACATAGTCCTGTTTTATTTCCCATTGTAGGCTCCCTAAAAAATAACAGTTTCAACTATCAGGGAAAAAGCTATGAATTACCCCGTCATGGCTTTGCCCGCGATCATGTTTTTAATTTCGAAAAGATAAGCGAAACGGAAGCCGTTTTTACCTTAACGCAAAATGAAGATACCCTAAAAGTGTACCCTTTTTATTTTGAATTGAAGCTGTGGTACCGGTTAGTCGACCGGAAACTGAATCTAACCTACGAAGTCATCAATACCGGTACGGAAGAATTGCTGTTTTCAATAGGGGCTCATCCGGCATTTGCGGTTCCCAATACACCCAATAGCGTATACGAAGATTATTACCTCGCTTTTAATACCGACGAGAGGTTGACTTTCTGGAAACTGGAAGATGGTTTAGTGGCTGATGAAACTGAGGCTATCGAGCTGGGGAGCCATAAATTAAACCTTAAACATGAGCTTTTTTACAACGATGCACTGGTTTTTAAAACCTTGCAGAGTAACTGTATCAGTTTACTGAATACCAAAAATGATTATGGCCTGCATTTCCATTTCGAAGATTTTCCTTTTTTCGGCATTTGGGCCGCTACAGATGCACCTTTTATCTGTTTAGAGCCTTGGTGTGGGGTTGCGGATGGCGTTCACCACGATCAGGAATTAATACACAAGGAAGGCATTATCAAGCTCGATGCTGGTGAAGGCTGGTCGCGTTTTTGGGAAGTAGAGTGTTTTTAATTTGTCCAATTGGTGCTGCAGCTTCATTTCTTAACCTAGATTAAGAAAATTGTGATTGATAGGCGCTACCTTGTCTACTTTCTACATAAATTAAGCTGTTGACAAGATGAAAAATACACCACACTTTGCGCAATTATTTCTAAGACTCGCTTTGGGCATAGGCTTTATCCTTCCTGTTATGGACCGTTTTGGGTGGTTAGGCGCACCGGGATCGCCAACAGTGGGTTGGGGCAGCTGGGCGATGTTTTTAGATTATACCAATTCCCTTATGCCGTATTTGGCAAGACCAGCTGCTAATGCAATGGCTATTGTTGCTACAGCTGGTGAGTTAATTTTTGCGGTATTACTGATTATTGGTTATAAAATCAAACTGGCCGCTATTGGCAGTTTTTTGCTTACCCTTGCCTTTGCGCTTTCTATGCTGGTTTTTGCGAATTACAGGGCGCCATTTAATTATTCGGTTTTTGTAGTGAGCGCATCAAGCCTATTATTGGCCACCTTGCCTAGTTATAAGTGGAGTATTGATGATGGTAAGTAGTTTTGAAGACCAGGCTATATTCTGTTTTTGTTTTTTGGGGAGATCTGATCGATAGCAAAAAAAACACGTCCTTTTTAAGGACGTGCCTACTCAAACTATAAATTATTATTGGATGGTTGAGAACGAATTCAAATAATTGTTTAATACCCTGATACAAATATGATTAAAGAGAATTGAATTATCTTTGTTCAGTTTTATTCATCCGGAAGCGATCGGTTTTGTGATCGTAAATATTGATTAGCCCTGCGTCAAATCTACCCTCAAATTTGTCTCGTCCGCACCCTTTTTGTCATTTTTAACTGCTGTAACTTAGTCTAAACAAAACAGATATCATTATGGCAACCATGCACCCTTACTTAAACTTCGATGGCAAGGCCGAAGAAGCTTTTAATTTTTACAAGTCGGTTTTTGGTGGAGAATTTATATTCTTTGCAAAAATGAGCGATGCACCTGAATCTGATCAATTATCTGAAGCAGAAAGAAACCGCGTAATGCACGTGGCTTTACCCATTAATGAGCATACCATTTTGATGGCTTCAGATTGTGTACCTTCTTTAGGGCATGTGCTTAAAGAAGGCAACAACATGTATATCAACATCAATGCCGAAAGCCGCGAAGATGCCGATCGTTTGTTTAATGGCCTTTCTGCTGGTGGCAAAATCGAAATGCCTATGGAAGATATGTTCTGGGGCGACTACTTCGGCAGTTTTAAAGATAGGTTTGGCATCCAGTGGATGGTTAACTTTGGAAGTTATAAATAGACTAAATTCCTTATTATTTTCTTTATAGAGATAAACGGCTTAAAGTTTCCCTGGTTACACCCAGATAAGAAGCAATAAGGGTTTTCGAAATTCTCTTTTGTAAAGATGGGTATTGATTGCGCCATTGTTTATAACGCTCGCCCGCATTATTACTTAGCAGCGCCAGTACCCGTTTTTGCAAAGCCATATTGCCAGTGGTGTACTTTTTCCTGAAAAAGTATTCCATTTTTCGTGAAGATGCACAAAGTTTCTCCTTGTTTTCGAAAGAGATGGAGAGGGTTTCGGTATCTTCAATACAATCCACATTCAACGTAGCCGGCATCCCGGTATTAAAAGCATTTGGATCTGAAAACCACCATTCTTCCATCGCCAGCTGTAAAATGTATTCTTTGCCCTCATGGTCGGTATAGGAAGACTTTACAATTCCTTTCACCACAAAATGTTCGCAGCTGCTTACATCGCCTGCCTGAATAATGTATTGGTGCTTTTTATATCTCCGCCTGGTGAAAAAAGATTCGGCATGTTGAAATTCTTCATCTGTTAAACAAACGATCTGATCTATATGCGCCCTTAAAAAATTTGTTTCCATGTTTCTGATGCAACAAAACAAATGTACTGTTTATTGCAGATTTATAAACCTGTTGCAATTATCCTTAGCCAGTAAACGTGATAATGGTCACGTTAAAATAGTGATGTATGTCCTTTACAAAAGTTGATGCTTGTATTAAGTTTGCAAAACACAAACACACAAAACCAACCACTAACACACAAATGAAACTTAAATTACTTCTATTAATGGCTCTGGTAGCCGTATTAAACACACAGAGATTAGCTGCCCAGAGCCTCGCCAAAATGAACTGGTTTAACGAACCTGAGAAATGGGAAATCAAGGATAAAAACACATTCAGTATGTTTGTGCCAGCCAAAACAGATTACTGGCGCATTTCGCATTATGGCTTTACTGTTGATGATGCCCCTTTTTATTATGCCACCTATGGTGGTGAATTTGAGGTGAAAGTAAAAATTACCGGAAACTATGTAACCACCTTCGACCAGATGGGGTTAATGCTCCGTATTAATGAAGAAGAGTGGATTAAAGCTGGGGTAGAGTTCGTAAACGGTAAACAAAATGTAAGTGCAGTGGTTACCCATAAAACCAGCGACTGGAGCGTAGTGGAGTTGGCACAGGCACCTGCATCCATCTGGATGAAGGCCGTTAGAAAGCTTGATGCCGTTGAGATTTTCTATTCATTGGATGATAAAAAATATACGATGCTCCGTACCTGTTATTTTAAGGATAATACCCCGGTAATGGTTGGCCTTGTGGCGGCTTGCCCGGATGGTAAAGGCTTTAACGCCACCTTCGAAAATTTCAAAGTAACCCCTACTCCCGATCAGCGCAGGTTAGATTGGGCGAAAAAACAACAGAACTAAGATGGATTAACTTTATGCATTGTCAGCCTGAGCTTGTAGAAGGACAGCCAAAAGGTTTTCGTTAAGCTCAGGCTGACAAATGTTATGATCAAACCTTAGCCAGTGCATCAACCAGATCCTGAAAACCTGGACGGTTTAAAGGAATCGTATCTAAACAACTATCTCTAAGTTCGCCAAGTATGGTTAAAGTACCTTCGTGTGGCTTATTACTTAACGATAACAGATCATCAAGCAGGTAGCCATAGGCACTCACTTCAATCCGCTCTAACGCGAAAGCCAGCTCAACAGCTGTTTTATCGTAAAAACTTGCCGCACCAAAATCGCCAAATAGGGTACTACCCTCCTCATCAATCAAGGTATTGTGTGCATACAGATCGCCATGCATAATGCCTGCCTGGTGCAATTGTGCCGCTAATGAGGCTATGGTTTTGGCAATATTCAGTATCTGTTTTTCTGATAACCGCATCTCCGGAGAAAAAACATCCCTGGTGCAGCTCTCTAAACTTGGTGGATTACCCAGGTTATAAAAGTGATGCGGGATCAGATCCATCACCAGGCCCTTTTTATCTTCAGGATGCAGGGCAATCTGTCCGATCAGGTTCACGAGGCCAGGGTGGTAACCTGCAGCAATGTAGGCAGTCATCTCATCCTCTGGTAAACCATCACTGGTTACATTACCCTTAAATATTTTAACAGCCACTTCACTGGTTTCGTCGCCAATGGTTCTGTTGGCTTTAGAAATAATGCCCGATGCCCCCTCGCCCAGCAGGTGGCTGATTTCTAAATCATGCCAGTTGATTAAAGAGAGTTTTTCGACAGCGGGTGTTTTGCTGAAATTATTCCCAGAGAAGGCAATCCACGATAGTTTTGGCATCGCGGCCAGCCATTGGGGTAATTCATGCAGTTTATTGGCCGCTATCCGCAATAGGGCTAAGTTTTTGCAGTTGCTCAGTTCTTGGGGCAATGTTGCCAGGCGGTTCCCCGATAACATCAGCTTTTGCATACGTGTACAACGGCCGATTTCTTCAGGCAGTTCGGCGATATTGTTATTGGTTAAAATCAACCAGCGCAGATTCTTGTTGAGCGACTTTGCAGGCACGGTTTTAATCTGGTTCGATTTAAAACCTACAATATCCAATAAAGGGCAATCGGCCAATACTTCCGGTAAAACCGTAAACAGGTTTTCCGAACAAAAGAAAATCTTCAGTTTCTTTAAACGGCCAAAATCTGCCGGGAGTGTATTCAGTTTATTAAAGGATAGATCGAGCACCTCCAGTGTATCGGCCAGCTCAAATATTTCGTCTGGAAAATCGGAAAGATCTTCAGAAAGTTTTAAGGATACTGCTCCTTTAAGTTTACCGCTTTGAAGTGCTAACAGGCTTTGCATGGGTTACGCTGGTTTAATCGTCAGAAACGAAGGTAAGGGTATATGGATCATTTAATGAAAGATTAACTATAAATCGATGCTATCCGCTACCTGTATCTGTTGTAGGAAATATTCATCGTGCGATACCACCAGTAGTGTTCCGCTGTAGTCGTTAATCGCTGTGGTTAAAATCTCTACATTCTGGATATCCAGGTTATTGGTAGGTTCATCCAGGATAATCATATCGGGCGATTGGTTACTGATGGTTAAAGAACAGAGGATCAAACGCATTTTCTCTCCACCGCTTAAGGCCGAACAGGGCTTGTTCCAGTCGGCTTTGCCAAATAAAAACCGGTTTAGGCGGATCTTGATTTCATGTTCCTGCAAAACACCGGAATTGTACTGTTGCGCCTGTTCGTATACGCTGAGCGTATTATTGATCAACGAATAATCCTGGTCGATATACATCGCTTGAATAGCTGCTTTACTGATCGATCCAATTGAAGGCTGAAGCACGCCTAAAATGGTTTTGATTAGCGTGGTTTTACCCGAACCGTTCCGGCCTTTGATTACCAGACGTTCGCCACTGAAAATCTGGAAGTTTAGCGGCTGTTCCCAGAGCATCTGGTCTTGATAACCGAAATTAATTCCCTTCGCTTCAACAATTGTTTTGCCTTTATGGAGCACAGTTATATCAAAGCCTATTTTCATTTGATCTACATCGGGCAATGCCGAGCGGAGCTGTGTCAGTTCAGCAGAAATATGGCCGAGCTTTTCGGCATGTACACCTTTCATCCTGGAAGTGCTTTTTTCGGCTTTGTTCTTTAAAGTATTCATCGAAATGGTGGGTAAGCCTGCCTTTTCCTGTTTCTTCTTGCCCCGGGCATCAAGCTTATGCTGCCGCTCCAAAGCTTCGCGTTCAACTTCTTTGGCTTTACGCAGCGCTTTTTCACTAGCCTTTACTTCCCGGTTTAAAGCATCACTTTCAATCTTTTTCTGGGCGGTATAAGAATCGTAATTTCCTCCATAAGCGGTTAAACCTCTTGAACTAAGTTCGCAAACCTGATCAATGAGGTTGAGTAAGGTGCGGTCGTGACTTACCACCACAACAGTATCTCTGGTCGATCGGATATAATGGTATAATTTGTTTCTGCCCTCTAAGTCCAGGTGGTTGGTAGGCTCATCGAGCAAAACAATCTCTGGCCGATGAATCGAAATACCGGCCAGGAATACACTGGTTTTTTGTCCGCCGCTTAAACTTTCCATTTTTTGGTTTAAATCGAGTCCATCTAAGCGCCAATGGCTTAACGCTTCATGGCAACGTTCTTCTATCGTCCAGTCATCATTTAAGAGGGTTAGGTTTTCATCTGTTACCTTGCCGTTCAGGATTTCATTTAGTGCCTTTAGTTTGTCTTCAATCTTAATGGCTTGGGCAACCGTCAACTCATTAAACTGCCCAAAAAGCTGCGGAACATAATAAGGTGTTGCTTCAGCTTTTACCTGTCCGCTGGCAGGCATAAGTTTACCGGCCAAAATTTTTAAAAGTGTCGATTTTCCTGCGCCATTGTGGCCAATCAGTGCAATTTTATCGTGTTTATTAATGGCGAGATTTAAGTCCGAAAACAATAAATCCCTATTGGGATGGCTATAGCTAAGCCCTTGCAGAATAAGCATAAATTTCTTTTTATTGGTAAATAATTGCAAAAGCGGTATCGCTCTGCCTGTTATCTATTTTCTGAAAAGAAATTAATCTTACATGGAGTGGGGGATCTTGGTGATGATGCAAAGGTAAGGAAAGTTTTGCGTTTTGAGAAAGGCATATGGCGGGGATAGGTGGATTAGTTATCGAAACGGATCGTCATTTCGGGGTATAGAGCAATCTTAATCGGTAGCGATCATTGTTAGATTGCTTCCCCGAAGAGCTGGAACAGACTGTCGCTTGAAGAAACCTTCTCGCCATGATAACAACACAAAGAAATTGGGTTCTCTAAAATCCTCTTGTCGTTTCTATATGAACAATAATATCATATAGATTTTATCTATATTAATTTTTATTTGCAATAGAAATTTAATCCTATATATTTACAAAAAACTTTAGGGGTGCCGCCGTGCTGAGAAATACCCTTTGAACCTGATGCAGTTAGTACTGCCGAAGGGAAAAGTGAAAGCAATACCATTGCTGTCTTTTCGATCCCCGTTACGGGGCAATCTCTATAGTTTTTCCAATTTTTTAAAATATGGAAATAACGATAAACAATCAAAATCATTCGCTAAACGAAGCCTGTTCTATCGAACAGCTATTCGCTAAAGTACTGCTTTTAGATACCGATGGCCTTGCCATAGCGGTAAACCAAACCATCATTCCCAAATCGGGCTGGACTACACACCTGTTAAATCCAGGCGATCAGATCATACTCATCAAAGCCACGCAGGGGGGGTGATTGAATGAGTGAGTTACAACTCATTCAATCATTCTCTAATCCCCTCATTCAGTAATTTATTCATTCTATCATTTACATATGAAACAAGAAAAAACCCCGAACCAGGAAGTCATCAGCCGCAGCCCTTTTCCGGCATCGCGCAAAATCTTTGTGCCCGGAAAAATCCACGATATACAGGTGGCCATGCGCCAGATCAGTTTAACCGAAACCAAAATCCACAACGGCTTTGGTCTAACCGAAGTTAATCCTCCTGTAACTGTCTACGATACCAGTGGCCCCTATACCGATCCAAATGCCCTGATAGATGTTAAAAAAGGACTGCCACGCTTAAGGGAACAATGGATTAAAGACAGGCAGGATGTGGCAGAACTCGCTCAACTCTCTTCTGCCTATGGGCAACAGCGCCTGGCCGATGAAAAACTCGACGCTTTGCGCTTTAACTTCACACATAAGCCTTATAAAGCGCAACCGGGCACCAATGTATCACAAATGCATTATGCCAAAAAAGGGATAATTACCGCCGAGATGGAATATATTGCCATCAGGGAAAACCAGCAGATTGATTTGCTTCACGATCAATTGGGCAATCAGCATGAAGTAATGAACCACCAGCACCAGGGCAATAGCTTTGGCGCCAATACCCCAAAAGGATACATCACGCCCGAGTTTGTGCGGGCAGAGGTGGCTGCCGGAAGGGCGGTGATCCCTTGCAACATCAATCACCCCGAACTCGAACCAATGATTATCGGCCGCAATTTTCTCGTGAAAATCAATGCCAATATCGGCAATTCGGCCGTTACCTCCACCATCGAAGAAGAAGTAGAAAAAGCGGTATGGGCCTGCCGCTGGGGAGCCGATACCATTATGGATCTATCAACCGGAAAGAATATCCACGAAACCCGCGAATGGATTATCCGCAACTCACCGGTTCCCATCGGCACCGTACCGATTTATCAGGCCCTGGAAAAAGTAAACGGCAAAGCTGAAGACCTCACCTGGGAAATCTTCCGTGATACCTTAATTGAGCAGGCCGAACAGGGTGTAGATTATTTTACCATCCATGCCGGGGTTTTGCTCCGTTATGTACCCTTAACGGCCAAAAGGATTACAGGCATCGTTTCGCGCGGCGGATCGATAATGGCCAAATGGTGCCTCGCGCATCATAAGGAGAATTTCCTGTATACCCATTTTGAAGAAATATGTGAGATCATGAAAGCTTACGATGTGGCTTTTTCGTTGGGAGATGGCTTAAGGCCAGGCTGTATTGCCGATGCCAATGATGCTGCACAGTTCTCTGAACTCGAAACCCTTGGCGAACTCACCAAAATTGCCTGGAAACACGATGTGCAGACCATTATCGAGGGCCCCGGGCACGTGCCGATGCACCTGATTAAAGCCAATATGGAAAAACAGCTCGACCATTGTGGTGAAGCGCCATTTTATACTTTAGGTCCCTTAACCACTGATATTGCACCGAGTTACGACCACATTACTTCGGCCATCGGTGCCGCCATGATCGGTTGGTACGGAACGGCGATGTTGTGTTATGTAACCCCTAAAGAACATTTAGGACTGCCCAATAAAAAAGATGTAAAAGATGGTGTAATTACCTATAAAATAGCTGCCCACGCGGCTGATTTAGCCAAAGGCCATCCGGGGGCGCAATACCGCGACAATGCCCTGAGCAAGGCCAGGTTCGAATTTAGATGGGAAGACCAGTTTAACCTGTCGCTTGATCCTGATACTGCAAAAGAATTCCACGATGAAACCCTTCCGGCAGACGGCGCCAAGATTGCCCATTTCTGTTCGATGTGCGGCCCTAATTTCTGCTCAATGAAAATTACGCAGGATGTACGCGAATATGCCGCAAAACAGGGCGTAGATGCTGAAGATGCCTTGACAAAAGGTATGCAGGAGAAGTCGAAAGAATTTACCGAAAAAGGAAGCGAAATTTATTCTTAAGCCACAGTGGAACTAATCGTCATCGCCAAGCCAGGCATTTTTAAGGAAGAAAGCCATCTGGTCAACCAGCTTTTCGAAGCAGGCTTACAGGTGTTTCACCTGCGTAAGGAAAACGCCGGCGAAGCCAGCTACAGAAAGATTATTGAAGGGATTTTACCCGAATATCATCCGCAGATCGCTTTACACCATTTTCATTCGCTGGCCAACGATTACAACATCAACAGGATCCATCATACCGAGAGTTTCAGGAAGAGCAACAGTGATCAGGTTTTGGATGGAAACAAGATATTCAGTACTTCCATCCATCAGTTATCAGCTATTGACGATATCCGGCAATACGATTACTGTTTCTTTGGACCCGTTTTCAACAGCCTTTCTAAACCGGGTTATTCAGGTGTTATCCCTTCAGGTTTTCGCCTGGAAAAGAAAATTGGCCAATCTAAAGTCATCGCCCTTGGAGGCATCGGTTTAAGCCAAATTGATGCGGTAAAAGAAATGAATTTTGATGGTGTGGCCTTATTAGGTGCGGTCTGGAACGATGCTTCGCAAGCCTTAAATACCTTTAAAAGAGCACAGGCCCAATGCCGGCTTTACACTCAGAATTTTTAAAAAACACAAACATGATTCAGCCCTTACAATATATATCGCAAGCACCCCGAACAGGCACTCATTTGGATGCCATTAAGCAGGTACTCCAGGCTGGCGGAAAATGGATCCAGCTCCGCATTAAAAACCAAGCGGAAGCCGATATCCTGCCTTTTGCACAAGCCGCACAAGCTTTGTGCGAGCGTTATGGCGCCAAACTTATCATAAACGACTACCCGCACCTGGCCAAAGCTGTGGGCAGTTATGGCGTGCATCTGGGGTTACAGGATATGCCCATTCTGGAAGCCCGGAAAATCATTGGCCCTGGGCAGATTATCGGCGGGACGGCCAACACCTTCGAACATATCCAACAAAGGGTAGCCGAAGGTGCCGATTATATTGGTTTAGGTCCTTTCCGTTTTACGCGTACCAAAGAAAACCTGAGTCCGATTGTGGGTTTGGAGGGCTACCGCAAATTAATGGAAAAAGTAAAACAGGCCGGTATCAACACACCCATTGTGGCCATTGGAGGTATCGAGCCAGCAGATATTCCGGCGATACTCGAAACCGGAATTTACGGAATAGCCATTTCGGCAGCGCTCACCAACCAGATACAAACTGCTGCGGTTCTTGATGAAATCAACAGCAAATTTAACATCCATTCCCTTTAAAAATTACAGATATGTTAACTATAGCAGATCAAACTTTTAGCTCCCGCCTCTTTACCGGAACCGGAAAATTTAGTTCCGCCAGGCAGATGGAAAATGCCTTAATTGCCTCGGCTTCCGAACTGGTTACCGTTGCCCTTAAAAGGGTGGATCTAAAAGGTAAGGACGATGATATCCTGCACCATCTTAAACATCCACACATTAACCTGTTGCCCAATACTTCTGGCGTACGCAATGCGAAGGAAGCTGTTTTTGCCGCTCAGCTCGCCCGAGAAGCCTTGGAAACCAATTGGATCAAACTCGAAATCCACCCCGATCCAAAATACCTGATGCCCGACCCGATCGAAACACTTAAGGCCACCGAAGAACTGGTTAAACTGGGTTTCGTGGTGCTGCCTTATATCCATGCCGACCCCGTTTTGTGTAAACGTTTGGAAGATGTAGGCACTGCTGCGGTAATGCCCTTAGGTTCGCCCATTGGCAGTAACAAGGGTTTAAGGACCATTGACTTTTTAGAAATCATTATCAGCCAGAGCAGGGTGCCCGTAATTATCGATGCGGGCATAGGTGCACCATCTGATGCGGCAAAAGCCATGGAAATTGGTGCCGATGCTGTTCTGGTGAATACCGCAATCGCCATCTCCAAAAATCCGACCGATATGGCCACCGCATTTAAACTGGCCGTAGAAGCCGGTAGAATGGCATTCGAAGCTAAACTTGGGGGCCAGCAGCATTATGCCACCGCCAGTAGTCCACTAACCGCATTCTTAGATGAGTAGTTTTAACACAGTATTCGAATCCTACAACTGGGACGATACCAAAGCCAGTATTTACGGTAAAACAGCGGCCGACGTAGAGCGGGCACTAAATAATCCGCAACGGAGCCTGGAAGATTTTAAGGCCTTGATTTCGCCTGCCGCAATGCCCTATCTCGAAGATATGGCGCAGATCAGCCAGCGTTTAACCTTAGACCGCTTTGGCCGCGTGATCCAGATGTACATTCCGCTTTATCTTTCTAACGAATGTAACAACATTTGCACCTATTGCGGCTTCAGTTACGACAATAAGGTACGGCGCAGAACCCTCAATCCGATGGAAATTATGCAGGAAGTGGCCGTTATCAAAGGCATGGGTTACGACCATGTGTTACTGGTTACTGGCGAAGCCAACCAAAGTGTACATACCGATTATTTTAAAAAGGTACTGGATCTGATCAGTCCACATTTTGCCCACATATCCATGGAAGTACAACCCCTGGATACCGAAGATTACGAAACGCTGATTCCTCATGGCTTAAATACCGTGCTGGTTTATCAGGAAACTTACCACCAGGACGATTACCGCAAGCATCATCCTAAAGGAAAAAAATCCAACTTTTTATACCGCTTGGAAACCCCCGACCGATTGGGGCAGGCAGGCATCCATAAAATGGGGCTTGGTGTTTTGATCGGACTGGAAGACTGGCGGACTGACTCTTTTTTTACGGCCCTACATCTATCCTATCTCGAAAAACAGTATTGGCAGAGTAAATTTAGTATCTCCTTCCCCAGGTTGCGGCCCTTTAGTGGTGGTTTAGAACCTAAAGTGGTGATGAACGACAAAGAACTGGTGCAGCTGATCTGCGCCTACCGTTTATTCAACAGCGAAGTAGAACTGTCTATCTCTACCCGCGAAACCATGGCTTTCAGGAACCAGATAATCAAATTAGGGATTACAGCCATTAGTGCAGGCTCTAAAACCAATCCTGGTGGATATGAAGTAGAACCACAGTCGCTGGAGCAGTTCGAAATATCTGATGAACGCCCGGCGCATGAAATTGCGGCCATGATCAGGAAACAAGGTTACGAACCCATCTGGAAAGACTGGGATATGAGTTTAATCCATAAACCATGTTAGTAAAAGAAGAATTAAAGCGATACAACCGGCAGATGATCCTACCTGAACTAGGGCTTGCCGGACAGGAAAAGCTGAAGGTGGCTAAAGTACTGGTGATTGGTGCCGGCGGACTGGGCTGCCCAATCTTGCAATATCTCGCCGCTGCAGGAGTGGGCGAAATCGGCATTGTAGATGATGATGTGGTAGAACTAAGTAACCTGCACCGCCAGATTTTGTACAGCCATACCGATATTGGCCAGCCGAAAGCCAAAGTGGCGGTCGGGAAACTTGCCTTACTTAATCCCCATGTTCAGCTTAGGGCATATCACGAACGTTTTACCGCTGAACGTGCAATACACATTTGCGAGGCTTATGATCTGGTGATCGATTGTTCAGATAACTTTAGCACGCGTTACCTTGTAAACGATACCTGTGTAAGTTTGGGAAAAACACTCCTATTTGGCTCCATCTTGGCCTTTGAAGGGCAGGTTTCCATATTTAACCATCAAGGAGGGGCAAACTACCGCGATCTTTATCCGGCACCACCAACTGAAAATATCAACTGTGCAGAAGGCGGAGTGATTGGGGTTTTGCCTGGCATCATTGGTTTATACATGGCCAACGAAGCCATCAAAATCATCTGTGGCATTGGCGAAACCTTATCCGGTAAACTCATGACCATTGATGCACTGAACAATACCGTGATGGTATTTAACATCGCACCGGAAAAACAGGCACAAACCATTAAGCCGGAGCCGGTCAATCATCCGATCAAAGAGATCGGTAAAGCAGTTTTAGATCAATGGCTTTCCGAATCTGCAGATGATGTTTTCCTGATCGATGTACGGGAAGATTATGAACATGAAGAAGGCAATATTGGTGGCATCAACCTTTCGCTGTACGAACTCAGCGCCTCACTTGCCTCCATCCCGAAAGCTAAAAAAATAGTCTGTTATTGCCAAACGGGACAAAGAAGTAAAATGGCGGTGCAATTGTTGAATGGGCTCTATGAAGGGGAAGTGTACAGTTTGAAGGGGGGGATTTAGTTCCAGCTCCAAACTCAGAAGGTTAATTGTTTAAATCGGTTGACCGTACGCCAAACGCCTGGCTCCAAACGCACGCCCTTTAACTTACTCCAAATCCGCCTTACACTAAAAATCAATAGAGAAACCACCGCCCAGTACAAAACCCTTATCAAAATTTGGAGGAAGCTCACCCGCGGTATATTTTATAGCTACCTTGGTTTTAGTGCCGGGGCCTAAATTAATCTTAAGCAGTTTTTCTACCCTGATCATATAAAAATAATTCCAGTCTTTACCCGCGCTTTTTAGCAGGAGGTTGCGGTCGAGGTCGTAATACGAATCAAATAAAAAGGCAATCCGTTCATTTCCGGAGAATATGCCCGTTTCCCATTCGGCTTTAAGGTTTAACCTGTTCATAAATTTAGAATCTTCAAGCAAAGGAGCAAGACTGGTTTTATTCGCACCGGTTACATAATCGTAGCCCACCGACAAATCCAGCTGCCTGGGATTGTTGTTTTTGGCAGCCCTCAATAAACCAAAAGGAAAATCGAGGATTGCACTCAGGTAAGATGTGGATACCGAAAGCTGCGGACCAAATGCAAAATCGTAATTCCTGAAATCCTGTGTAGTTTCATGTTTTGCATGCAGGTTAAAGGATAGCCACAATGGCGAAGCCACCTGTGCCGCCAGGTTGCGCGCTTCTTCCACAAGAGGATCTTTTCCGGGAGGGAGTTCCGGGTCATCACCCGCAAGTGGATCTATTGTGCTGGGCGGGCCGAGATCTTTTCCCTTTACATGAAACAAAGGCTGTCCCTCTAATTTTATTTCGGAAATGAGGCTGCTGTTTTTGTTTTTCTCTTCCGCTACCGTTACGAAGCCCCTGCTACCCAACGATAAATTCAGCTTGTTGATTTTAGCTGGATCGTTGCCAAGTAGATTCTTGTCGAGTTGAAACTGGTAATCGATCCCGAAGGATCCTTTTTCCGGATCGATAAATTTAAGGTCGACCTTTAACCCATACCGATCGAACACTTTAAATGAACTGGATTCCTCCACAATACTTTTTTTTGTGGTGGTATCGGTACCATTGTTTTGTGCCACTGCCAGGCTTCCAAAACCCAGACAGGAGATCAATAATAAAGCCCGTTTCATTTAACTGTGGTTTTTGCAGGAGTCTTGTCGCTGGGGAAAACGGCCTTATCCGTCCAGGTATTAATCATCGTCTCATTGGTCTGCGTATTGTTATCCAGGTCGACCAGAATATCTTCAAGTGCCAGCGAAACGTTATAATGCGCTAAAATCTGATTAAAGTTATAGGCAAACCTGATTTTGGATCTTTTAATGGCATCGGGATCGATCCCCCAGTTCATGTCTTGTACCTTGGCCGCTAAAAATTCATCCCAGGCATCAAAGGGATTGACATCATCCATGGGGTTGTCGGATACACCAAAATAAGTACGTTTGATGAAACGTCTTTTCTTTTCCGTTAATTCAGATTCTTTCATAATGGGTTTGTTAGGGTTACTCAATACTTGGGATACAGTGTAAGTGAAGGCAGGCTTAAAAAGCAAACCTAAATTTACACATTATGTAGCTGACCATCAATACCAGATATTGGGTATATTGTTTTTGGTTTACTGGGCATTCGTTCACTGGTGATTGGTGATTGAACGTTGGTTATTGGTGATTGGCTCTTCCCCACCATCGTCCTTGCAAGGCCGATCCTTCACCGGACGAAGCAATCTCATTACGAAATCTTTTTCATCGCAAGGCCGGTTCCATCATCCATTTTCCATCGGACATCATTACTTCTAAGCTTCTCTTTTTAGAAAAAATTTGAATAGTTTAGCTATCGATAAATCAACGAAATCTCAAATACTCAAAGAATGCTTCCCGCATGAAAAAACACCTTAAATACATTGATGGCAGTTCAGATAAATTCTGGCAGATCGAAGTACTGAACAATACTTATACCGTTACTTATGGCCGGAATGGAACCAGTGGTACCTCACAGGCCAAAACTTTTGATGATGCCGATCAATGTTTAAAAGCCGCAGAAAAACTGCTGAACGAAAAAACCAAAAAAGGTTATTCCGAAACGGGCGAGGTGATAAACAATCAGGCGCCATCAACACCTGGAAAAAGTGGGGATAAAGATGTAGCCGAAATATTGAATGTTTACGACAACATTCTGAAAGAGAAAAATCTCATGGCGCTTTTACCTTTTCTACAGGAAAATGCCAAAGGAAATATTGAGGTGCTTAAAAAGCACATTAAGGCTAAAAAGCGTTATTGGATGGACTTTATCGACCTGAGTAAAGAACCACAGTTTAAAACAACAAACAATTATAGTTGGGGTACCAGGGGCGATGAAAAGTTAAAGGAAATTATTTCGCTTACTGCCATCGGTATACTGAGCAAAACAGATATTATGTCCTGGGATGAAACTTTCGGCATATTGGAAAAAGCGAAAGATCCCTCCATTTTAGCCATTTTGCAATGGGCGCAACCCGATTGGATTAATGCTTTTATTCTCGATAAAGTGAAAAAAAGCGAGTGGCGAAGTTTCAGCTATCCAAACCTGCGTTTTCTTGAAAGCCATGCTTTAATTAAACCAGAGCCCGAAATTTATACTTTGTGTTTGGCCAGTGCAAGCGAGTGGGTAACCAAAATGAAACCGAGAGCATTTATCCAATATATCCTGAACGATGAACTGGCCTATACACGTGATATACCACATTTATATGACTATGAAACCGGGATACAGAACAATCACTTCAGAGATCACGATACCGAGGCCTATAACGCATTTTCGATATGGGAGGTTATTTATAACTCCTTATTGCAGGATGGGAAACTGGATCGGCAACAGTTTATAGAGCAGGCCATTTTAATCCAGACCAAAGATTGGAACAACAATCTTAAATCTTTTTTCCGGAAAAGATTAAGCGATTTAAATCCCACAGCAGCTGAGCTGGTGCTTTATCAGGAATACCTTTTTGCCTGTTTACAATATGCTTATGCACCAGTTGTAAATGCTGCGGTAGATTGGATTAAACAGATTTATGAAGAGAAAAAGTTTAACATCAATTCTTTTCTCGATTGGCTCGAACCCTTGATGATGAGCAGCGACAATAAAACCGCCATCAAGAATATTTTGCCTGTTTTAGAGAAGCTGAATAAAGCGTACCCCAAATTAAATAAAAAGATCAGCGCCCTTATTGCTGATATTTATGTGGTGCCCGATCTTAACCTGCAAGAAAGGGCAAGTAAACTGCTGTTAAAAATAGCCGCACCAAAAGATACGGCATTGCGCGAAAAATTATCGGGTTATTCGGCCCTGATGTTGGGGAACGTACGTTCGGGTTTAAGCAGTTTGCTGGCCGCCGAGGATCTACTTGTTTCAGATGAGGCTTTAGCAACCTATCATTTTAACCCGCAACAAGAAAAGGTATTAAACGAAGTAATCGCACTGCCAAAGGATTGGAATGATGTGGTGTATTTATTCGGCAAATTTATTGCTTCAGAAGAAATAGCCGATGCCGAGATCCTACTCAATACCTATATCACCCAAAGGCATTTGTTCCCTGCCGATTATGCCAAACAACTGGCACCTTACGCACAACAGGTTGAAAAGAAATATTTTGAAAGTGTACATAAAACGTATATCGCCACATTCCTGCGCGAGAAAATAAAAAATATCGATTATGTATTTACCATCACACAAAATACCTATCACAAAATAAAAACCCTCTTGCTCATCAGGCCTTATTTAGATATGGTGCATAAAAGAATGGCCGGCAATGTTAAATTGCCCATGCTTTCTTTCCCTACGCACTATCCGTATTGGGTGGCGCCAAAAGTGCTTTTAGAAAGGTTAATTGCCTATCAGGAAAGTGAAGAAGAAATTAATGCGCTCGATTTAACCATCGCCATTGGCCGCATGCCGCGTGAGCAGGTAGATGAAGCAATCCCGCTTCTTGCAAAGCTTAACGGCGAGCTTAAACAACTCATGGCTTTTTGTCTGGGCACCACAAAAGATATTGTGGTTAAAACCGATAATATCTTTAATAAACTGTTCACCAAAATCGGAGCCTCAACAGATCCCGGCTTAAAAAGCGTGTGGGCCATGGCCTCCAGAACCTATTATCCCGATGAAAGCTTTCCTGTATTTAACGACACCTACCTCAAAGATTATCCGATGGCTGTAGCGCCGTTTAAACCTGAGATCAGGATTAAAGAAAAGTGGAACGAGTATATGAATTATCATACGAAGAAAATGGAACGGTCGCCATCCTGGTATGCCATTGAATTCAATTCGCCTGTTTATGTAAACACTCATGGTTATTTCCTTTTCAGTTTAGACCTGTTCGGAAGAAAAAACAGTTGGGAGCACATGATGAGTGGCGAAGGCAATGTGTATTACTGGAACAGCCTGATGCCGCAGAATAACGATGCGCTGAGCTGGTATATCCTGCGTTCCTCTTGCCAGCATGCCAGTGGAGGAGCTTCAGAACTTAAGGGTTTCCTCCATGTGATCAACAGTACGGGCTTCCGTTTTTCAGATATCTCGATGTTGGTTTTTGCCTGTATGTTTTTTATGGACAAAAAAGAGGTCCGTTTAATGGCTTCAGAGGTATTGATCAACCAGATTGAAAAGCAGATGATCGATCTGGATCTTTTGGCCACAAAACTCGCTTATTTAGCCTCGAATAAATATGGAGCCTTTTTACGCCTGATAGAAAGTATTGGCGCATTAAAAGATGTTTCTGCCTTGCACAACTCTGCTTTTCTGCAACTGCTCGAAGGTTTGTTAAAACACCTGGTTATTGCCGAAAAACTTCCCCTAAACTTTAAAAAACTGGTTGAACATTATGTGGATGTGCTTTACAAAACCAATCAACAGCCTGCTCCTGCAACCATCGCTTTTTTGGGGCGATGGAAAGACAATGCTTCCCTTAAGGGTTTAATTAAACAGATTATTACAGCATAACATGACCGATCTACAATATCACTATAGCGGAGTTTCTACCTTTACCAAGGCTAAGGGAATAAATAGTTTAGTTTTGGCCCACCAAACCGAAATAGAAGCCGTAAACAATATCCCCTGCTTTTTTTGGGGCAGTTTAACCGATCCTTATGTTACCGCGAAATGCTGGAGCACCATAGCAAAAGTAGTACGCTCAAGCTTCGGGCCAATCCCACCAAGTTTACGCGATCCCATTGTTACTGCAGGCACCGAACGCATCAGGTTCGAAGGTTTTTCTTCATGCAATGGCGTGTATGTCAGGCTCGATATGAAACCCGAATCTATTGATGGCGAATTTATGGCCAGTGGCACCACCAATGTAGATTTTAACGACCCCATGCTCAATGCCTTAAACAGCATTCAGAAAAACGAAAAAGTAACCCTGGCCGTGGGTCAGCAGGACATGCAGGTAGTGACCAGCAAAACTAAAGTGACAGAAAAAAAGGTAACCTTGCCTACCCGTTGGATTAAAGGTTTAACCAGTGTACAGCTTTACCTGGCCGATATGGACCTGAAGTTTGAGCTGAATAAAATACAAACCATACAGCTTTTTCAAAACCTGCCAAAAGGAACTGTTAAAGGCGATTTCTTTATTGCAAAAAGAGCAGGCAAATTTATGTTCTCTACCCTGGCCACAGCCGATGCCGTTCGTGTGGGCGGTTTACACCGGCTCCGTTTGTTAGATGGCATTTTAGCCATTGCCGATAAGGTGTACATTTACGAATCGGCCGATAAACAGACCGTTGCCTTTGTGTACGAATTTGGTAAAATGCAATTGCTGATGGCTTTCTCTCCCGATGCCTACCGCGGATTTTCTGGTGAGGGCAAGGCGCTTGACCAGATGACCGAAAACCTGCCCGTAGAATGGGTTTACGGGTTAAACAGTTTGCTTAAAGCCAACGAAAACTTCGATCCCACTTTACTTTCCATCGAACATGATATCGATTTTGGCACCATGGATCAGCTCACCTCGAGCTTATCATCAATGGGTTTACTCGGTTACGATGTAATGGGTAGAAATCATTTTTACCGTCAGCTTCCATTCAAAACAGAACGAATATTAAGCTTAAACCCCCGGTTAAAAAATGCTAGGAAACTGATCAATGAGCAACAGGTCAGGATCCTTAAAAAGGAAAACGGTTATATCGAAGCAGAGGTAAAAGGCACAGGAGTATTACACAAGGTTGTTATCGATAAACAGGGTTACCGTTGTACCTGCGAATGGTTTACCACTTATCAGGGCCAAAGAGGAATCTGTAAGCATATTCTGGCCGTAAAGATGAGTTAATTGGTAATTAGTCTATTGGTGATTAATCCATTGGTGATTGCCTTGCAGGTTAATCGACTCAAGACTCCGGACTCTGGACTGATAAGCTTTCTCTTTTCATGGCAATATAAAACTAAGACTATAATGAGCAGTTTTATTGGTTTTACTCACTGTAGAAACCGGTTTTTGATCGACTAAAACAGAGGCAGACTGGTTATCTTTCGAATCGACAGTAAACTGTACTTTTTGTTTCGATTTCAGCATTATAGTCTTTTCCCATTCGCCCGAAATATTTTCTAAAACTTTCTGACTTCCACTTTCATCAGTATAAGAGATACTGGCATTGCTACTGGCCAACACTTTGTAAGTTACATTGTAGCTGGGTTTGGTTTCCATGTTAAGTGGTCCTTTGTTCAGTTCGTAATTGCCATACGAGCAGGCACTTAAAAGTGTGATCAAAACGATAAAAATGATATACTTCTGCATAATATTTTAATTGATTTATAATGATAGATGACCTAAAGATTTACTTCGTATACCCGAAATAGTTAAAGATGCTTAATATTTTGATATCTTCTTTAAAAAAATAGGCTAAAGCCGTAACAATAATTACCGTGAGCATAATACCCGACCCAAAACGGACAATACCCTTAGGCTTTTTATTAAGGATATGCCTGATATCGGGGCTCATTTTATCTTGAATTTCCATATTACTTTATTTTTTCGAGTTGATTATTGATTAAATTGAAATAAGGTCCTTTATTCTTCATTAAGGTTTCATGATTTCCCGCTTCCAGGATCCTGCCGTATTCCATCACAAATATCTGGTCGGCATTTTTGATGGTACTCAATCTATGGGCAACAATAACCACTGTTCTGTTATCGAAGAAATCCCTCAGATTATTCATAATGGTTTGCTCATTGTTAGAATCCAACGCATTTGTAGCTTCATCAAAAAGCAGGAGCTCGGGATTTTTGTAAACGGCACGGGCAATTAATAAACGCTGCCTCTGGCCCTGTGATATCCCATTTGCCCCAATCCCAATTTCTGTTTCAATTCCTTTTGGAAGGTTGTATACAAAATCGCCTATATTGGCCATTTTAATTGCATCGTGCAAACGGCTTTCGTTTATCTGTTCAAAGCCCAATGCAATATTTTTAGCGATGGTGTCAGAGAAAATAAAGCCGTCCTGTAAAACTGTTCCACAAAGGTTGCGCCACTGGCCAACATCTATATCATCGAGCTTTTCAGTGCCGATGTGGATGGTTCCACCCGTTGGATCGTACAGTTTAAGCAAGAGTTTTAACAAGGTGGTTTTTCCGCTTCCGCTCAAACCAACTATGGCTGTAATTTTTCCCTTTGGTATAACTAAGCTGAGACTATTAAAAACAGCCTTGTTTTCAAACCCCGGATAACTGAATTGAAGGTTTTGGATCGAAATGTCGCCAATTAGATGATCAATTCCGATATGTTTTCCTGTTTCTGGCTGCTCGTCCTGAATATCGTGTATCTCGTTTAAGCGCTCTAAACTCATTTTTGTATCCTGATAAGATTGCAAAAAGAAAATCAATGATTCTATTGGTGCAATAAGCTGTCCTACAATAAATTGTATGGCAAAAAGACTACCTAAACTAATCTCCCCCCTGAGGGTCATAAATGCGGCTACAAAAGTGATCCCGATGTTGCGCATTTCTGTAATCACCAGCGAGCCGGCCTGCTGATACTGATTATAGGTGAGGCCTTTTACCCTTATTTTAAACTCTTTTACAATGAGCGATTCCCATTCCCATCTTTTCTGATCGGCAGAGTTGCTGATCTTGATATCCTGAAAACCCTCTATAAGCTGTACAATTTTACTCTGAACCGAAGAGTTTACCTCAAATCTTTTTTGATCGATTTGCCTCCGTCTATTGAAAAACAAAAATACCCAGCCTACATATAAAATGCTGCTACCTGCAAAAATCAAGAACAATATGCTACTGAAGTGGAATAGAATAATACTTAATACACAAATGTTGAAACAAGAAAATACAGTAGTTAAGGTATTGCTGGTTAAAAAATTTTCTATACGCGTATGATCGTTAACACGCTGCATTACATCGCCCTGTTTGCGTGTTTCGAAAAAAGATAGCGGTAGGTTTAATAACTTGATAAAAAAGCTGACCAAAATATTGAGGTTTACCCTTACGCTCACGAACAATAAAATCCACGACCGCACAAACTCGATAAAAGATTTGGATGCAAATACCACTACCTGACCAATTAGTACGAGGTAAATGATGTTTACTTCTTTAAGTTTTATCCCCTTGTCAATTAGTAATTTGCTTAAGAATGGCAAACTCAATTCCAGTATCGAGCTGGCTACAAGGCCGATCAAAAGTTGAAAAATCAATGATTTATGTTTTTTCAGATAGCCTAAAAGTTTCCATAAACTTACATTGGTCTGCGTTTCCTGTTCCTCTTGATTAAGCTGTTCGAGGTCTGCATCGGGTTCTAAAATAAGGGCATATCCTTTTTCCTCTACGGCATTCCAGTGCTCCAAAAATTCGGCCCTGCCGATCTTCACTTTTCCCTGGGCAGGATCGATAATTACGGCTTCATCTTTGGTCAGTTTTTTCAGCACAACAAAATGATTGGTTTTCCAATGGATAATGGCAGGCCAGATATCCGCATTGATCAAATCATCATAATGCAGTTTTACACATATCGCATTCATGCCAAACTTTTCTGCAGCTATTTTAATTCCCAGAAAGGTACTTCCATCGCGGTTTACCCTGCAGGCTTGCCTAATGGTATTTAAGGTATATGATTTTCCGTAGTAACGTAAAATCATGCGTAGGCAGGTTGGTCCGCAATCTTTTGTTTCTAATTGCCTGTATATTGGAATCGATGGTCGATAGTTTAATTTGAACATGGTAGATTTTTTTAAATTAGGCTACTAACTGTTGTTTGTTTTTCATTCCAAAAACCTCACTGATCCAGGCCATACTTTCCCTTCTGTCTTCAGGGTTACGGGCCAGATCATAAAATATAACTTCGTCGGCATCATACTGTTCGGCATAAGCAGACAGTTTATCAAGGAGTTCCTGAGGCTCACAGCACAATCTTGTTGTTGGTTCTACAAAATCAAATTCTGCTTCAGAAAGTGCTACAACTTCTGCTCTTTTGGTTTTATTTGGACTGGTAAATCCGGCCAGGGCAATATTAACCTCTGGCAGGCGGCCATATTGTTTGTAAAAGTCATCCCGATAGGATTTGAGGTTGTCAAGGCCTTTTTCCAGGTTTACACCTTTATGGAAAAGTGTTCTGGAGCAGTTTAACTGGTTGCCGAGGCTAGCTTGATAGCTGTGTGGCGAACCGCCCAGGTTCCAAAGGGAAGGTACAGCGCCTTTATATGGTGAAAGAATGACCCCGTTTTTTACATGCTCATCCTCATGATGTAATAAACTGCTTATGGCTGTGATCTGGTTTTGGATATTTTGTACACCTTCCTCATAACTGGTGATTTTGGGTTGACTGAAGTATGGTAAAAAATTACTCCCCGGAGTGCCTTTTGCAAAACCCAGGTCGATGCGGTTGTTGAATAAATTATTCAACATCTTGTAACTAGATGCTGTTCTAATAGGCGAGGTATAACCTACTAATACACCTGCTACGCCAACACGGATGCTATTGGTATTGCCACATATAAGGGGCAAAAGCATATCGGGGCTAAACCAGGGTGAGTTGGCCGAAGTAATAAAGTGCTCTCCGTACCATAAGCGGTGAAAACCAAGTTTTTCTGCTAATACTGCATCATCAATAACACTTTCGATAATAGAAAGGCTATCCATTTTTTTAGATCTTGTACCAAAATCCATTAAGCCAATTTTTTTAATACTCATAACCTTTAATATTTAAGATAAAAGAAACATATCGGTCCAATTTGCAGCTATATCATTATGTTCTGCAGCTGCCAGCACAAACATTGCTCCTGCTACTCCTTCTAATAAGCCAAATGATGAGGGCTTGTTCATGAAATCGGGGTTGTTAAGGTCTTTCTCCAAATGGTTGAGCGTAGTCTCCAGCCATACCTGTGCGGCTTCGTGATAAATTTCATGTCCCGAAAATTTATACAGACGATCTAGAAAGAGTGCTATGCCCGATGTACCGTGGCAGAAATGGGAATTAATTTTTATCCCCAAGGCGGGTACGGTTATTAACCGTGTGGCCATAGTCTTGCCAACCTGATCGGCTATATCAGCATAGGCAGGTTGTTTAAACGATAAGCTACTCTGATACAGTAACCATACTACAGCCAGGTCTCCATAACACCAGCTGTAATTTTCCGCATAAAAATCGCCATCAATCAACTCTTTTTTGGTGAGTTCTTGATTAACCAATAGTGGAAATGCCGATAGCGAAGCTTCTATCGTTCTGGGATGATAGTGATTGATGAAATAATCAATTCCAAGCTGAATGGCAGGGCCCAGTTTTTCCTGTTCAATACCTGCATTATAAATATTTAACAGTACCAATAAAATACCGGCATTACCGTGCGAAAGGCTCATATTGGTATTATCTGTATTTTGAAACAGTTTAACCGTACTGTTCGGAAACCGCAATCCTTTTTCGTCTACAACAGCAAGCTTTAACAATTCATCGACAAGCGTACTTAAGTAATATGCCCGGTTGGGGTCTTTACTGTTTAAAAGATATAACATTTGCCCACTGGCCCCGTGTAAAAAATCGGTATTTTCTTCAGTGAGTAATTTCTGTGTATCTTTAAAAATGAGTTCATTAATAGGCAGCACCTCTTCTAAGAACAGTTCGTCAAGGTAATCCTGTTCTACCAGTTTTTGGATGAGAAAATAGAACCCCGATAATCCGCTGCAGAAGGTCATATATTTACTTGCTTCGTTATCTTGCGAATTGTAAGATTCGACCAGTTTTTCTAATGCAGCATATGCTTCGGTTTCTCCTTCTGGAAAAGCCTTTAGCAAGCTAAAATAATAATATACTATACCTGCATAGCCATTAAATAAGTTGCCGTTAGTGATAAATTCCGGCTGATTTTCCTGGTGGTGAAGCAAATGTTTGATCTGCTCGAATACCACTTTAAACCGGGTACTAACCTCTGTTTCTGCTTGTAAAGTGCTCATATTTTTGTTTTTTGACGGTGAAAGGTTGATTTATAATACATTAATAGAAAATCGTAAACGACAAGTTCGTGCACACGCTGTTTGGTTTTAAATAAACGGTTCATATTCATATGGATGTAGCTGATCAAAAAGTCGTTTAAATGCTGACCGATCAATCCCTGTGCGATCTTCTTTTTTAAGGCCTGGGCCAAAGGGATAATTTCGAAACTTCTATATTGAAGCAAATCCGAACCAGAAAAATCATTTCCTGCATCTAAATGTTTTGCAATAAGCTCTTTGCTAAACCTGTATTTTTGCGATAATTGTTTGATCAGCAAAGCATCTGAATTAAATTCCTGATGGAAGGAGGCTGATAAAACTTCCATTACCCTTAATTTATCGGGTAAAGAAAACTCGAAATCGTTCAGCAGGCTATCGATAGATCTGATGCCCCAGAGCCAGCGCAGCTGCTCAAAATTTTCTACCATGTCCCTGCGGGATAAGAAGCTCGATACAGCCAGGCTATCGTGGTAAAATAACTGCTCACTTAACTCCATTCCTGCTGCACTATAGCGTTCAATTTCTCGCTCATAGGTGTCAAACTGTATTTTCCAGATTAAACCTGTTTCCGAAAGTGTTTCAAAAGTTTTATTGATTTCGCGCATGATGTTAGCCAAACCTGCTGTAGCTGTTACGTGTACCCTAAACCTTAAGTGTGGCTCCGGATCTGCGTAGCGGATAAAAAACCATTGATCGATTAATCCGGCACTTGTTAATTTTTTTCCAAGTTCCAATAGCTCATTTCCAATGAGTTGGTCTGCAGTTTTTACGCCGCTATAAATTTTTGCATACAGCCATTCCTCTCCGGGAAAGTATTGCCTTTTTATTTCGTTATCATTTTTACGGATTGGGTTAAACACGGCGGTTGGTCTTTTTTTACTGTCTTTTCTCGTTAATAATGCAACAAACTGGTTGTTTACTGCTTTTGCATCTGCATCTTTTAATATCGAACCGCTAACCGGCAAATGTTCTTTCAAGGTAATTTGGCTGCGTTTTTTACAGGCCGATAACCAGGCAAGGATTTCGATCCGGTTTTCTTGATGCACCAACAGTTCATTGTCTTCATCGGCGTAAACAAAGGTTTTTGGGAGCGCCCACTTCTCAAAAAAAAGTTTCAGTTTCTTTTCATGTTCAGGGGCATTAATTTCCAGTATTTCTTTAATGTCGCTGGCCTGTAGATACCATGACGCCAATGAGAGGATTACCCCTTTGTATTTGATCCTTGGGATTTTAAAAACCCCCATTTTTGGTAATACCTCTAAGTTTAAACCTAACCAGTATTTATTGTCTATGCCCTGCAGATCGCCAAGAAAATGATATACTGGCAGGGCATTCATGCCATAGTTGTGCGCATTGCTTAACCTTGGTATTATGGCCTTGTTTAATCGTTTACTCCTTAAAAAAAGCTGTCCGTTACGTACCGATACCATCAGATCGCTTAAGCTGATCTCACTTTCATCAGAGGTGCTGCCTGCCAATACCGGAATCTGATAATCTCTAAATTTAGGCCTCGAAGCGATGTTGCCATGACGGTCTTCGGGAAGGTGTGCCACTTCAGCTACTATCGCATCCTGATAATAGGCATTTTCTGCTGTATTGATATCCTGTAACATCCGGCCAAATTTTTGATCGCCATAACCAAATCTGCCGATCATACAGGCGCCGGTTGGCCATCCGCAATGTTCAAGGTAAACCTGATCATGCTCGCCACCATCCAGTCTGAAAATGATAGAGAAACTTGGTGGCAGCTCTGATGGGTTAATGTTGAGGTTACCCAGATCATGCTGGTCAATATTGATTTCAGTGCCAGTAGGGTTGCTTGTTAAATAACCAATAAGCCATTTACCCAGATCGGTATATTGTGTTTCCCTGATTTCGCTTGCCGTACCCGACGAAAAAACCATGCGGTGCACCAATGGGGCTTCGCCCGCTAAGTTGGTGTTTGCAGCATAACCAATACCCGATTCAGGATCCAGCGCCTGCAGCAAAGGTATTTCCTGCTCATCATAACGTTCGGCAAACCGGGTTTTAAAAGCCTGTAGGTCTTTGTTATTGTGCTTTGGTGTAACCTGGCTTAGAAACTGAATGGCTTCCATCAGCTTATCGGCATAGGTGTTACTGAGTGTTTGTGCGGTACCATCTTTATAAAGATCAATCTGGAACATGCTATCGCTATTAAATTCGATGTTCAGGTCATGCAGTATTTCAGTGATTTGTTCTTTTTTATAAATGGTATTTTCTGTTTTTGACAAGATGTTTTTAATCTGTGTAAAAGCTGTGAAGTAAGTGTGTGCATCTTTATTGCTTGCATCTGCCAATAGCACATTTTCTAAACTTTCTATAATCTGATCTAAAAAATCAGGGCCACTAACCCTTGGCTCTAGGTCGCTAAGCAAAATCTGACCATCAATCAGTTCATTTAAAAAAGCAATCGCCTCTTCTTTATCCACCTCGAAAGCATCTGTAATAAAAGCCACAATGGTACTATAAGGTTGTGCAGTACTACAGAACTCGATTATCTCCTGTAAATATTCCGAACCTGTTACCGACGATACGGTATATTTCCGGTAGCCCAGGGTTTTGTAATCAACCATCCTATAGTTTCCATCTATATCGTAAAGGGTTTTGTTAACACTATACTTTAAGGCCTTTTTAATGCGCTCGTTTTTTAACACATACCGGAAAATGGTACAAAGCAAGCCCATATCCAAACGGGCATGTTTGCTGATGGTGCCTAGCGCTATCTGGGTGTTTTCTGCCCAGGCCACAGGTGCACAGCCGGCAAAAAGACCAAAGGGAGTCGCTCTATTCTTAGTTCTGTTAATATATTTTGATAAGGCAACTTCTATTTTTTCGAGCTTTTTAGGGTCAGTAATTGTATCGATCCTAAGTACCGCTTCATAAAGATCTTTTGAAGCGATCCATAAAGCCTCCATAAAGAAATCATCTTCAATAAACTGATAGATCAGTTCTTTAGTGATCTGCCCCTCGTTGTGGTAAGATGGAAACCGGAGCATCAGATCTGGCAAGAACTGGTATTGCTCGTTAATTGTGTCAGTCTTCATAATTTGCTGTTTAAAAACCAATTGGGTTAGTGCTTCCTTCTTTGGTATCGTTGTCTTTAATATTGGTTTTGCTCTTTTTATTTACTTTATCGTTGCCAAACTGATAGCTAAATCCAAAAGTTAGCCCTCTGCCATAAACTGATTGTATATTTTGGTTGGTTAGGCCCCCGTTAATATTGAGCATGTCGTATTCGATCTTATTGTTCAACGGATTGATTACCCCAATGCTCAGGTTGATCCTATCTTTCATGAACGATTTATTTAAGCTAACAGAAGAAGTATTGGGCATTACTGTTCTGCTCTGAAAAAAATAGTTATTTGAATACAGGTAATATTCGGCCTGTAGGTTATAGCCACCTTTAAAGTTGTAGGTGCCGATAAAACTGGCATTAAAGTTTAATTTCTCGTTGTAAGTGGCATTAAATGCCGCATCGTTGGTTGAGATGAGGTTTAATGTACCGCCTACTGTTAAGCCCAATGATTTTGTAATGCTAAGGTTTAGGTTTGCCGATGTGCCAAACTGCCTGTACGATCCAATATTTTTGTACGAGATCTGGTTAACGTTGTTTACAAACTCGTTTACCCGTAAAATATAATCAGACCAGAAATCGGCACTGGCATCTACATACAAATATGCCTTGCCTGCATTGTGCGAGAAGGCCAAACTCAGGCCATTTTTATGTTCTGGCAAAAGATCAGGGTTCCCCTGTGCTACGGTATTTGCATTTACAAAATTTTGGAATGGGTTTAGGTAAGAAATTCCCGGCCTCGAAATTTTGTAGCTGTAAGTGAGGCTGATCATTCCATTTTTAAGGTTTTTACCGATTACATAAGTAGGTAAAAAACTGTTGAAGCCTTGATTAACACTGTTGTTAGTCGATATGAATTTGGCATCATTCTGTGTTCTTTCGTAGCGCATACCGCCAATCATGGTCCATTTTTTTTGCAGCATCAGCTGGAACTGTGCAAATGCTGCGTAAATGCCCTGATTGTATGTGTATTCATCAGCTGTAGTAGGTGCTGTTGTTAACTGGGAACTGAGGGCATTTTGATATTTTGAACCAAAGTGCCTGTTGGTAATTTTAATGCCTGCCTGTAATTTATGTTTGCCAACCGGAAGTTTATAGTCTGATTGCAGGATCAGGGTACGGATAGTACTGTTGTTGCTGCTCAGCTCCTGTAATACTGGGATATTTGTTCCGGAGACATAATTGTTGATGCTGTTGTTTAAATTGTCTTGTTTGCCAGTAGTAAAAAGTGCTCCAACATTAAACTCTTTGCCCGGTTTATCGAACTTAAGTTTATAATCTAAATTGGTTGATAAACTGTTGGCCTTAACCGAATTATCCGAAAAACGGTTAAATACATTTACAGCACCCTGATCGTTAATATTCGTTTGTAAATTTTGGTTAAAGGTATATGGTGAATTGGAAGCCGTTAAACCTGCATTTAATGATTCGTTTTTGTTGATCTGGTAAAACAGGCCGCTATTTACATAAACAGGATTTCCGTCGTAACCCAAATTGCCACCCTGTGTTTGCAAAAAATTGCTCCTCGAGTAAAGCTGGTTGCTAAACCCTACTGTTTTAAAATTGGTATAACTTCCGTTGATCGAAAAATTAACCTTGCCTACACCGTATGTAAAATTTAAGGTTGGTTTGGTAGTATAGCTTTTGCCGATGGTTGATTCTACACCTACGGTAAGATTGCCGCCTAAGGCGAGTTTATTTTTTGTTATGATGTTAATGATACCTGCCAAACTCTCGCCATCGCTGCTTGCACCTGGGTTGGTAATCACTTCTATACTTTCTACATTTGCCGTTGGAATCATTTTAAGGGCCTGGTCTACCGGTATGGCGTAATCGGTAACCGAACGGCCATTAACCTGTACCTGTACTTTTTCACTTCCTTTTAAAGAAGGAACGCCTTTAAAATCAACCGTAACCAACGGAACTTTTTTGATCACCTCGCTGAGTGATTTATTTTTGGCCATCGGATCACGGTCTACATGGTAAACGATCTTTTCGGCGGTGTTTTCAATAATTTTTCTTTTTGCATAAACCGAAACTTCATTTAAGAGTTCGGTTTTAATTTTCACATTAAAAACCCTGTTAACCATATGTTCAGGATTATCTGCTACGACCAAATTAAAAACCTGGTTTTCGTTGCCCATATAAAATACTTTAACCTGATAGGTACCCGCTTTTATCTTTACTTCAAACTGCCCAAGGGTATCGGTTAAGGCCTGGGTTACCTGTTTTTGCCCGTTGTTGATTACAACCTGTGCATAAATAAGTGGTTCTTTGGTAACAGAATCGATTACCTTACCGGTAAATTTTAAGCTTACGCTATCCGTAATACTGTTTGCAACCTTCGCTGGAGCAGCGATAGCAGCAGTACTTAAAAAAACGAGCATCAATATTATATATGTTTTCATAGCTTATGGTGTTGTGCAGCAATTGTTAAAATTGCAAGCGGTTAAAAACATTGCCGGCATTTACCGGCAATGTGCATTGGTTTAGCAACTACATTTACATGTACTTGATACCGGACAGGTTTGAGATGCGATAATTGACTGTTTACCGCAACTTCCTCCTTCAGCCTCGGCAGCAGAAAGGATCGGAATGTCGATAACAACGGTAGAGCCATCTGCAGCAACCTGGCCGCCAGATACCAATTCCATTTGCTCTTCATTAAGCTTTGCTACTGTTTCTTTGTTCAGCGACAGTTTGGTTTTTAATTGCTTTTTCATGTAATTTAGATTATGGTTAATGATTGATTATTTACAGCTACAATCGCAGGTGCTACTTACCGGACAGGTTTTAGAAGCGATGATGGATTGTTTACCACAGCTATCGCCACTGTCAACAGCATCAAGGCTAAGGCCGATTACAATGGTTGAACCTTCTGCAGCAGCCTGGCCACCAGCAACCAATTCCATTTGCTCTTCGTTGAGCTTCGCTACCGTTTCTTTGTTTAGCGACAGTTTAGTTTTTAATTGTTTTTTCATGTTTTTAATTGTTTTTTGTATAGATTGATTTAATTTTTTAACAGCTACATTTACATGTACTTGATACCGGACAGGTTTTAGAAGCGATAATAGACTGTTTACCACAGCTATCACCTTCAGCTGCCAATGATTCGGATTCGAAGCCGATTACCACAGTTGAGCCTTCTGCGGCGGCCTGGCCACCAGCAATCAATTCCATTTGCTCATCGTTTAGCCTGGCTACCGTTTCTTTGTTTAGCGACAGTTTGGTTTTTAATTGTTTTTTCATGTTTTTATAGATAGGTTGTTTATGAGCAGGTACAAACGCAAGTACTGGTTACCGGACAGGTTTTGGAAGCGATGATTGATTTTTGGCCACAGCTACCTCCTTCGGCAGCATCTGCTTCCAGGCTAAGGCCAACGACGAAAGTACTGCCATCTGCTGCAGCCTGCCCGCCTGCTACCAGGTCCATTTGCTCTTCATTGAGCTTTGCTACTGTTTCCTTGTTTAGCACAAGTTTGGTTTTGAATTGTTTTTTCATAAGATTTGATTATATGGTGAATTAAATTGTTTCGTTGTTTGTATTGCTAGCATCCCGGGCAGTTACAGGTTGCAGATGCCGGACAGGTCCTGGAATTGACGATGGATTTTTTTCCGCAGGCATCTTCTTCCCCTGTCACCACATCCAAACCGATTACAATGGTTGCATCGGCCCCAATGGCCTGTCCACCGGCAAGCAGTTGCATTTGCTCTTCGTTTAGCTTAGCCACTGTTTCTTTATTCAGTGATAGTTTTATGTTGATCGGTTTTTTCATGGTGGTGTTTGTTTAAATCAGCTAGGTTATTCGCATACGCATAAACAAGAGCTTGTTGCCGGACAGGTTTTTGAAACCTGAAAAGTTTGCGGGCCGCAGTTTCCTACATCTCCCAGGGCTTCGGATTCTGTTTTAATAGTGACTGCCGATTCAGCGTTTAACCCTTGTCCGCCGGACAAAAGAGCCATCTGCTCCTCATTTAATTTTGCAATGGTTTCTTTGGCCAGGGAAAGCTTGGTTTTAGGTTGTTTTTTCATGTTCCATAGTTTAAAAGGGATGAATAATAAACTATCAGGAGAAGATTAAGGGCTTAGCGGATAGTAGATGGCTATCCGCTAAAACACCTTATATAGAGCCGTTTCGAGTGTTTTTCATAGGTAGAATTTGCTGTTCGGGCTATTGTATCTATCGGTACAGGGATGTCTTTGTCTGCTCACACCGGTTTTTGGTGCCGATGGCAGAACTATAACAAGCTGTCTTCCTGACTTACGCGTTTGTTGTACTGGCTCCGCTGGACGATGTGCGTTAAGGCATAGCCCGACATTTGCCCTTCAAATGGAAGATTCAAAGTGAAGCGGATATCATCTTCCGACTGGCCTCCACCTATCATATCACTTAGCTCATCCGACAGCATGGTTGCCGTGCTTTCCAGTCCTAGTTTTTTTAATAATGTTACTTTCATAATTAAATGCCTGTTAGTGTTGAGGTTACAACTGTTTCTGTTGGGAAATAATTGTTACGCTGATTAAAAACCATTGTTTTTGCAGACGTACTGCGATTAAGAATCTGAATTTGTTTAACTTCGATTTGTGGTAGCGAAACTTTAGTTTGATTTTTCATAGCTTTATCGTTTGTTGTTGATATAAATGTGCGGTTTGTTCAAAAGCTTGCAAAATAATTTGTACCAATGAGCGGTTTTGGATGACGAATGAGTAGCTATAAAAGGACAAGTGAATATTCCGTTTCGGGAAGCAGATATCCAGATTTAAATGAATAGAAAAAATATCGGTGTACATTTCATAGTGTGGGGCGCGTATATTCTGTACGAAGTTCTTCTCAGTTATTTTGCCGGGCTTGACCTCCGCCCTACGTTTACTGTATTATCATTTACCATCAATATTGCGGTATTTTATGCCACCTGGCTGGGTTTTACATTTGTTAAAGAGCGCAGCAGCTCATTGGTGATGAAAGCCCTTGGCATTTTAGGGATTACTGTGGTTACCCTTGCCGTTTCTGTCGTATCGAAGATGGCGGTCGAAGTTTTCATCTATCATAAGGATATTGCTGTTTATTTAACCCATTATCAGATCACTGCGCTAATTATGCGGTGGCTTTATTTTTACATCATCGCGGTTGGCTTTAGTTTTGCGCAACTGGCCGCAAAACGGAATAAGGAGGCTTACCTGTACAACCTCGAAAAGCTTGGTATGTTACAGGAGCAGGAACGGTTGAAAAAGAATGCAATAGAGGCCGAACTCAACCTCGTTAAGTCGCAAATCAACCCTCATTTTGTATTCAATACGCTTGGTTTTCTACACGCTAAAACCTATAAGGCGATGCCCGATGTAGCCAAATCGATCCTGATGTTATCGAATGTGATGCGGCATGCACTAACAGGTAGCGAAGATGGTTATAGCAGTTTGGAAAGCGAACTGAGTTATATCCACGATTTTATCCGCATCCATGATGAAAGAAACGAATCGCTCTCCATGCAGTATAAACTTGAGAGAAATACGGCTAATAAAAAGGTGATTTCCCTCATCCTTATTACATTGGTAGAGAATATTTTTAAACACGGTGTGATAAAAGACCCTGGAAAGGATGCAATTTTAAATATTGAAGTAATCGATAATGACCTTCATTTTTATTCTTTCAACTATAAAAACAATAATAAAAAAGTACACTCAAATAAAATAGGAATAGCATATGTAAAGCAGAGGCTAAACGAATTATATCCCGATAATCATCTGCTAATCATTTCAGAAACAGAAGAAACTTACGAATGTAAATTAAAATTCCCCCTAAAAACGCTATGAAACAACTTAACTGTATCATTATTGATGATGAGCCCTATGCGCACAACATTTTAAAAGATTATGTAAATAAGGTTCCTTATCTAAGTTTGATTGGTGTATTTACGAATCCCATAGAGGCTTTGGTCGAAATTAAAAGCAATAGTATCGATCTGCTTTTTCTGGATATCAATATGCCCGAACTATCGGGTATAGACCTGATCAAGATGCTGCCCCCGGGTATTGAGGTCATTATTACTTCAGCATACAGTGAGTTTGCTGTTGCTGGTTTCGAAAACAACGTTTTAGATTACCTGTTAAAGCCTTATTCGTTCGACCGTTTTTTAAATGCCACGCAAAAAGTGCTCGATAAACTGATGCTTCACTCCTTAAAAAAAGATCAGGGGAACGCGCAGAATACACCCAAAACAGATGCCTTTTATTTAAAAACCGACCGGGGCAAAATTGTGAGGATCAATTTCGAAGATATACTCTACATAGAAGGGCTTAAAAACTATTGTTCAGTATTTACAGATACCCAGCGGCATGTATCCTTAGTGAGCATGAAATCACTTGCTGACGGTTTGCCGGAAGGTGAATTTATCAGGACCCACAAATCGTATATTATCGCAATCAAGAAAATTAAATCTATTGATGGCAATATGATCTTGTTTGATCATATCACAGAAAAGGTGCCTATTGGTGTTACCTACCGCGACAGCTTTTTCTATATGTTAAACAAAACGCTCTACAAATAATTTTGTGTTGCCCTTGCCAGACCAGATTTTAGTTGCTTAACCATCATCCCATATAAAAGGCATTCGTGCAGGCGCTGCTGGTTAACAAAATACCGGTTTACCAACATATGGATCAGGCCGCCTAAAAAGCTATCGTTCCAATCAATCTGTTGCCCTTTAAGCAGCTCATCTATTTCGCTGCGCCTGTTGTTCAGCAGGGTTTCGTATTCGTTTGCCAACTCAGGGAGGATGGCGCCGTACTTTCTAAATAACTGGTCGATCTGGATTTTAACCACTTTGCTGTCCATTTCCTTTAAAAAAAATGCCAGCTGTGTTTCCGCGAATTTTAGTTGTTTGGCCGCATCTTTGCTTTTGCGCGATAAGTATTCTTTCATTACCCAAAAAATAATCAGCCAGCCCTGCTCGGTATAGTCGTTATTTTCGAACAGCATAAAAATATATGAGCAAAATCTGCTGTCGATATCAAACAGGCTCTCAGCAAGCGCAATCTGTTCGGCACCATAACGTTCAATCTCCCGTTCATAAGTATCCAGTTGGATGTTACTGATCTGCTGATGCAGGATGAAAGGATCGAGTACCTGCTTAACCAAAAAATAAGCCTGTTGAAAATCATCTGCGCTATGCAGCAATATCCGCAAGCGGATATGGTGGCCATGTTCGTAATAACGGATAAAAAACCATTTTTTATAATCGATTGTCCCCGAATTTTTATCCAGGAGTTTAAATAGTGCTATTAAAACCTGTTGCGCGGTATTTTCGTTTAAAAATATTTTGATGTATAACCATTCGCTACCCGGAAAGTAATGGCGGGTGATGGTACTGTCGCTTAACTGGTAACTGGTTTTTTTTACCTCTGTTGCCGCAAAAAGGGGCGCTACAAACTGGTGTGCATATCGGTTTCCTGCCTCATCCTGTAATGCTGGCACCATATCGCCATGCAAACATTCTTTCAATATCAACTCTTTAACTGTTTTAGCGGCTTCTTTTAAAAAAACATCAACCGATAAGGCATTTTCTACATCTATTAACAGTTCGTTGTCGCCATTTACCACAAAAAATTTGTTTGGTATCTTCCATTCCAATCTAAACTGCTCAAAAGCTTCTAACCGTTGCCTTTCGCTACTTGTTTTTTTTGTAACCGCAGTCAGGTTAGCAGTGTTGAATTTCCAGGTGGCGCGATGTAAAATGAGACCAAAGGCAGTATCAACCCTCGGAAAGAACACAAAATCTTTTGCCAACCTGCCCCAGTTAAAGCTTAACCCGGCAGGCCCGGTTTGATGCTGGATATCACATAAAAATGTGTATATCGGATGTTGCGAACGGTTATAGTTGTAGGCACTGCTCAACTTCGGGATAATCTCCCGTTGCTCCGTTTTCGAAAACAGTTTAAAGAGGCCATTCTGTAAGCTTACCTCAATATCGGCCAGGTTAATGATCTGCGGGCCGTTTGCGCGGTCTACATATTGCAACTCGTGCGACCAAAATTGGGGATGCGACATAACATTGGCTGAGCGCTCTTCGGGCAGGTGAATAATTTCTGCATAAATGGCATCAGGGTTGGCCAGTGTTTCTTCGGCAGCCATAGCCTTCGCCAACTGTTTAATTTCTGCGCTGGCATCGGCAAACCTGGCTAAAAGCCCTAAACTACCAGTACCCGGAACCAGTTCGAGGTAAACCTGATCTTCATTAAAAAGTTGAAAAACCGCTGTCAAATGATGGGGTAGTCCTGTTAAGGGTTTCTCCTGCACAAAATCTTCTGGCAGGGTAAAGGTATGGTTGCCGCTTACATTGGCCAAGGTTAATACCTTTAACAGTTTTAGGCTGGTTTCTGTATAAGGGGACTGCTCTACCGCCCTATTTAAATTTGCATTTAAGCCTTCGGTTAGTAAAGTTTCCTTGTTGTGCCACTGCCCGTATTCTATACCACTATCAGGATCGAATGCGGCTAACAAGGGGATACTGCGGCTTTGGTGACGTTGAAGGAACTGCGCCTTAAACTGTTTCAGCCGTTTAAGAGGCTCAAAATCGGTTAAATTGTTCAGCAGCTTTATCCCACGCATAAGTTTAGCCTGCAGGCTGTTTTGGATACTGGCCTCGCGTAAGTAATTTATCCTCGTTACGTGGAAACAGTTATTAGGGCTTTCGCCCAGAAGCTTTTTCAGGTTGAGCTCCACTTGCAAATAATTATCAATTATTGCTTTATCTGCCCCATTTATGTTAGCTGTTTTTTCCAGTATCGCGGTGATGGATTGTAATTCGGCCTGCATGGCAGCTGGCCAGGGCTGTGGCAGATAATCCGGGAACTGGAGCCCAATGCCCGGTTTTCCGGTATAAGTCAAAAATTGGATCTGAATGAGCTGGCTGATAAAAGCCATGGATTCTTCAGGATCGAAATCGCCGAGGAGCAGGGCAATTTCTTTACAGGGGCGAGCCGTTTTCTGCATGCTGTTAACCAGATGGGCGAGCACCTCATTGTAGGCCAGTCCGATAATTTCATAAACCCGCTCGCCTTCTACCAACTGGTAGGCAATAAACTTATACTGTTTGCCCTGTAGGTAAATGGTGTTATTGAGTGCATAATTAGCCTCAGTATTGTTTATTTCGCTCCGCGCAGCCAATTGTTCGTTAACTGCGGCATCTAACGTTAGGCCTCTTTTAAACCCCTGGCCCAGGATCAATTGCTGCGGTACATCCCATTGTAATGCCGAACAGCCCGCAAACAAACCGAAAGGAGTAGCGCGGTTGCTCATCCGTGCCAGGTATTTATAAAAGCTCCTTATTAATCCGTCTTTTTTTAAATCGCTGATTTCGCTGGTATGGCTAAAGAGTTTGTCGAGATCGTTATAGAGTGATTTGCTGGCCAGATAAATACTTTCCCGTATAAAGGGATTCTGCCACATTTGCAATAGCGATTCCATTTGCAAATTGGTATTCACAGGCAGCGCAGCCGACCTAACAATTAAATGTTGGTAGAATGAGTATTTCACAAGATGCGTAATATTAAGATGCGAAAAAAGGGACGATTGGTTTAGTTGTTGTTATGACTGACAGTCAGCGTGTAAGATAGCGAAAAAAATATCATTTTATCAAAATATTCTTCCGCTAACCTGCCCCGTTTTTTGCTGCAAAGTATACCGCGTTGGCGGGCTATGCTGCCTGATGAAGATCCGGCGATTAATCTTTGAAAAGAAGCTTTTTCATCGGTTAATCAACGCCAAACGCCCAGCCCTAAACGCAAGGTCCCTTAAATCAACTCCAAGCTCCCAACTCCAAGCTCTCAACTCAAATTCAAACTCCCAACTCAAAGCGGCTCAATCTTTGCTTCTCCCCAAACTTAATTTTATAAGGAAACCATATAGATCATGAACAAATTACAAGCCCTATCCCGAAAACCATTAACCACCATTTTAATCCTGATTAGCATTTTCTGCTCCTCCTGCTCCGAAACCCCTGAGCGTTTCTTCGACATTGCCATCCTGAATACCAACATGATCAACGATTTTGCCAGCGCCGATCTGGCACGCCACATCAACGACGAAACCAAAGAATTTCCCGATATCCCATCCAGTAAAAAGAAAGGCAACGAAGCCGCCACCAATCTTAACAACAAAATATTATACCTCGAACAATCGCTCGATAAAGTGAAAAAGCTTTCCGCTTCAGGTGATGAAGAAAAAGAAATTCAAAAGCTTTCGCAGCAATTATACGAACTCGTGATCCCGGTATATCAGAACGAATACCTCGCCTACGCCAAACTCTGCGACAGTAAGGGCAGTCAGACCGCCAAAGATGAACTGATTAACAGCATCGACCAGAAATATGGCGCCCGCTTTGAACAAAATTTTAATGCCCTGATGGAAAAAGGCAAAGCCTACGCGCAAGAGCACAATATCCAGGTAAACTGGGGACAGTAAAAAATAATTACAGTTGGTTTAACTCAGGTGCATTACATCTGGGTTAAACCAGCACTTAGCCGCAACAATAAGTTAAACTTATCATTAGGCGAATTGCCTATCTGGAAGAATAGGAATCCGATCTGGCTCTCCTTCTTCCTTAGCATGCTTCACTTCTTTCTTTAATGTACTTACCAAATAACCACCAATACTGATTACAAAAGCAGCACATAAAAACCATAACAGACGGGTAAAATAATACCTGTAATTAGAAGTATACTTGGTTAAGATTGTGGTTGAGAGCGGCTTTAATGTCCTAGCTGTATCTGCTGGGTATATGCCCTTAAAAGTAAAATACTCATGGTTACTTCCGTAACCTTTATACCATACTTTTCCTAAGGAATATTTTGTCAGTGTATCAGGTAAAGTAATTTTCCTTTGCTGTTGTAATAGTGTAAAATCTAATGGAATAATGGCAACACCAGGTTTTTGTGCTCCAGCTTTAACAGGTTCGTAATGATCGCCATCCCAGTACATGGCATTCTCACCTACATCAGGCTTTCTAACGCTTATAGGCATACGCTCCCAAACCATAAAGGAAGTGCTGCCGATAAAGAATATCAGAACACAAGAAATTATGATGTAGCGTGGTGAGAAACGAGGTTCATAAATTGGCTCTTTAGGGGGATGGATATCTCTAGTTTTGTCTGCACCTTTATCTCCATCATTAATTTTGACAGGAATAATTATTACAGGTGGAACGGTTGGTTTATCCACAAGCTCTTTTTCGCCATTAATTTCTATTTCTCCAATTGGTTCACTAGTATTTAGACTTTCTATCTTTTCTTTTGTCTCCTTTTCTAACCCGTCATTTTTATCTGATTCTCCGTTTAGACTATCATCTCCTTTGTCAGTAGGAATATCTTCCCCATTACTATCACTATTCCCATCAGATGATGTAATAATTAAACCTTCGTTTGATTCTTTAGTTCGCTTTTTAGCCTCACGGAGACTTTTATAATAGGATCCGCTGGGCCTCGGTTTAAAATCTATTAACCAGGCCAAAAGATCACTATTTCTCTCATCAGTTGTATCTGTTTTATCTCTAATATGTTTCCATAGGGCCTTAAAATAATCCGATTTAACATCAGATATTACTTTACGGAAATCACATTTCATCTTATCTACATTAAAAAATACCGAAAGTATGTCGGCATCTTCTGGATTATATCTGCTGTCGTACACTTTCAAACAAGCATTCTTTAATGCTGCAGTTGTCGCTTTGGGTATAATCGTATGTAGCTCCCCATTATCTCTCATCTTTTTATAGGTAGACAATACTAATTCTGGGTATTCTTCAGTCATGTTTTTTAAAATTTTAGCGTAAAAATAGAACGGAATTCTCCGGAATTTTTACGGTTTTCCGGAATTCGAATGGAATTTAATAAGAATTCTCGGAATCTTCGGAATTATCTGAAAACTAGCGATTTGAAGCTTGGATATTTGTCTCAACATTTAATTCAAGCGACGGTTCAAACAATAATCCAAGCAAAGAATCAACTGTTAAAAACGAGTAGAAATCGCGGTAGTGAATAACCGGTTTGGGAAGCAGTTACCAGCTCCCGCGACAGACACTCAACACTTCCCAAAAATTGCAGAAGGCCTTCTGATTTACAACCCGGAGAAAGACCCACGAATGGTTCGTGGGCACTCTCCAAGTATTTCACATTCTAAAATTTTTGAATCATGTTTATTCCATATTTTATTGCGATCCTACTGGGATTGGCAACGCCTACAAATACAAATAGCAACTGTACCCATGATGGCGGTACAACAGTAACTACCAACGGTGATCCGGCTACGCCCCCTCCAGGTGGCGATACAGGCGGCGAAGGTGGCCAGATCAAACCACCAAAATAAGAACGGTAAATAATAAAAATAAGGCGGCACATTGTCGCCTTATTTTTTGTGGTGCGCCGGGCATGGCAATCGACTATAGGGTTAGAGTCCCGAACACGCTTAGCAGTAGGAAGTGTTAGCTAGAGACAAG
>Ga0163161_10000201_pt1 | contig 54704 bp, 55 predicted proteins | sample S45metaG_FD_129847 | JGI IMG/M metagenome (GOLD analysis project Ga0163161, IMG submission 129847) | Switchgrass rhizosphere microbial communities from Kellogg Biological Station, Michigan, USA - S4-5 metaG | ecosystem: Host-associated > Plants > Roots > Rhizosphere > Soil | place: USA... | reverse complement strand
TGCCATGCTGCTCGAACTGCGCGACGCAACCAAGCGCTACGGCGACATGGTCGTCATTCCGAAGCTCTCGCTTTCCGTGGCGGACGGCGAATTCATCGGGGTGATCGGTCCCAACGGCGCAGGCAAGAGCACCATGTTCGGGCTCATTTCCGGAAGCACGCGCTGCGACAGCGGCAGCGTGCTTCTCGACGGCATGGACGTCACCACGATGGATGCAGCGCAGCGATGCCGTGCCGGCATCGGGCGCACCTTCCAGATTCCGCAGCCGTTCGAAGGCATGACCGCCTATGAAAACGCGTTGGTCGCCGCGACCTTCGGCAGCAGCGGGAACGGGAGTGCCGCACAGGCATTGGCGGTCGACGCGATCGAACGCTGCGGCCTCGCTCCCGTCGCGAACAAGCTGGCAGGCACGCTCACGCTGCTTCAGCGAAAACGTCTCGAGCTTGCGCGTGCGATCGCCACGCAGCCACGCCTGCTGCTGCTCGACGAGGTGGCCGGCGGGCTGACCGACGGCGAGATGCAGCAGCTGCTGCAGCTGATCGTCACGATTCATCAAAGCGGCGTCACCGTTCTCTGGATCGAGCATCTGGTGCACGCCCTGGTTTCGGCGGCGGATCGTCTTGTGGTGCTTGCAAGCGGTGCCGTCATCTGCGATGGCGACCCCCGATCGGTCATGGACGACCAGACCGTGCGGGACACGTACCTCGGCTCCGACATCGGCGAGGAGATCGACCATGTTGCGCACTGAACGACTCGATGCGTACTACGGCCTCTTCCAGGCGTTGTTCGGTCTCACCTTCGAGGTCAAGCCGGGGGAAACCGTGGCCCTGATTGGATCGAACGGCGCGGGCAAATCGACGCTGCTTCGTTCGATCGTCGGTTCGGTCCGCGCACGCCCCGACGGGGTTCTGCTCGACGGCCGGCCCGTGGGCGGTGACCCGGAGCGCAAGCAGCTCGATCGCGGCATCGCACTGGTGCCGGAAGGCCGACGGTTGTTTCCCAGCCTGACGGTTCGTGAAAACCTTCAGTTGGCCATGCGCAACGGACGCAAGGGGCCATGGACCATCGAGCGCCTGATGAAGGAGTTTCCGGTGATGGAAGCCTTTCAGCATCGCCCGGCGACAGCCTTGTCGGGTGGTCAGCAACAACTCGTGGCGCTCTCGCGCGCGCTGGTCTGCAACCCCAGCTATCTGCTGTGCGACGAGATTTCACTGGGGCTGTCTCCGGTTGCCGTCAACGAGGTTTACGAACTCCTGGGGCGGGCCCGCAGCGATGGCTTGGCCGTCGTGCTGGTGGAGCAGAACGTGAAGCGCGCGCTTTCCGAATCCGATCGCTTCTATTGCATCCAGAAGGGGCGCGTGGTGCTGGAAGGAACGTCCGAGCATGCGGACCATGCGCAAGTTGCCCAAGCCTATTTTGGAATCTGACATGCAAGCATTTATCGAGACCATCGCAGGCGGGCTGATGCTCGGTGCGCTCTACGCCCTGTTCGGACTGGGCCTGAGCCTGAGCCTCGGCGTCATGAAGATGATCAACATCGCGCACGGCGATCTGATCGTGCTGGGGGCTTATTTGTGCAGCACCGTGATGCAAGCCCTGGGCGTCGGTCCGTTTCTCTCGTTGCTCGCGGTGGTTCCCATGATGTTCGTCATCGGCTATGTGCTGCAACGGGTGTTGCTCAATCGCGTGGTCGGCAGGGGCGCGCTTTCGCCGCTGCTGCTGACGTTCGGCCTCTCGATCGTCGTGCAGAACGTCCTGCAGGAGGTCTATACGGCCGATACGCGCAGTCTCCAAGCCGGCGAGTTTGCCTTGCAGGGCTTCGATCTGGGCGGCGTGTCGATAGGGTTGCTGCCGCTCGCCTCGACATTGATCAGCGTGGCCATCTTTGCGGGCACCAGTTGGTTGATCGGTCACTCGCATCTGGGGCGGCAGGCGCGTGCCGTCGCGGACGACCCCGGCACCGCCCGTCTGGTGGGCGTCAATGACCGCAACTTCTTCGCGCTGGTCACTGGCTTCGTCCTCGCCGTGATCGCGCTGGCGTCGGTGATGTACGGCATCAGAACGCCGTTTTCCCCCACGGCGGGGCCCGAGCGCCTGCTGTACTCGTTCGAGGCCGTTGTGCTCGGCGGCCTCGGCAACGTCTGGGGCACGTTCGTCGGTGGCTTGATCATCGGCGTGGCGCAGCTCCTTGGCGCCAAGGTGTCGTCGGGCCTTGGTCCCTTCTTCGGCCACCTGGTCTTCTTGATCGCGCTGCTGGCGCGTCCACAAGGGATTTTTGGAAAGGGTTCCCGATGAACTCGATCGCATGGATGGACGGAGCACGGCCCCGCAAAGCGGGGAGGGCGGCAGTTGGCGTCGCCGTGCTCGTCGTGCTGGGTGCCTTGGCTTTGGCGCCTTGGTTCACGAGCTTCGCAACGCAACGTCTCCTTGTGGAAGTCTTCACCGTCTTCTCGATGGCCCTGGCCTGGAATCTCCTCGCAGGCTACGGCGGGCTGGTCGTCGTGGGGCACCAGATGTTCGTCGGCGTGGGGGCCTACGCTCTTTTCGCCCTGTCCAACAGGTTGGGAATCAACCCCTGGTTGATGCTGCCGCTGGCAGCAGCGGCGACCGCGCTCTTCGCATTGCTGAGCGCACTGCCGATGTTTCGGCTCAGCGGCGCCCACTTCGCGGTGGGAACGTGGGTTCTTGCGGAGATGCTGCGTATCCTGACGCTCAACAGCGAATGGCTGGGCGCCGGTGGCGGCATGCCGCTCGAAGCACTTGGAAGCTTCGATCGTTGGACTCGCAACGCGGGTGTCTATTGGTCCGCGCTGATCACTGGCGTTGGCGCACTCTTTGTCGCCCGCCTGATGCTCAGGGGCAAGCTGGGCTTGGCGCTGATGAGCGTGAGGGATTCGGAGGCTGCTGCAGCCGCATCCGGCGTTTCGATCCAGCGGGCCAAGCTTGCGCTCTGGGTCATCGCGGGATCCATCACCGGCCTGGCGGGAGCCGTGGCCTACATGAACACGCTGCAGGTGACGCCGGACGCGACCTTCTCGTTGAACTGGTCCGCCGCTGCCATCTTCATCGCAGTCCTGGGCGGTATCGGAACACTGGAAGGCCCGATCCTGGGAACGATCCTTTACTTCCTCTTGCGCGAGTCCTTCGCCACCTACGGCTCATGGTATTTCATCGGGCTCGGCTCGCTGGCCATCGCCACCATGGTGTTCGCACCCGGCGGCGCCTGGAGCCTCGTCACCCGGCGATGGGCCATCGATCCTTTTGGCGTGCGGCGCGACATGCCTCGCCGCTGACCTCATCTCCCCCTTAGTTCAGTTCACTTACGGTCAAGGAAATCCAGATGTCCGAAACAGCATTCAAGGTCGCCGTCGTTCAGGCTTCCCCGGTCTTTCTCGACGCGAGGGCGACAACGGAAAAAGCCATTGGCCTCATTGCCGAAGCAGGTGCAAACGGGGCCAAGCTCGTGGCCTTTCCCGAGGTCTTCATCCCGGGCTACCCGTGGTGGCTGTGGCTCGGCACGCCAGCATGGGGGATGCAGTTCGTCTCCAGATACCACGCAAACTCCCTGCGAGCTGACGGACCGGAGTTGGCGGCAATCGCGGCTGCAGCGAAGAAATCAGACATCAATGTCGTGATCGGTTTCTCCGAAATCGAGGGTGGATCCCTGTACCTCAGCCAGGCGCTCATCAGTGACAAGGGCGAGATGGTGTTCAAGCGCCGAAAGCTGAAACCCACGCACGTCGAGCGCACGTTGTTCGGCGAGGGCGACGGATCGGACTTCCAGGTCGCCGACAGCAGCGTCGGCCGGCTGGGTGCGTTGTGTTGCGCAGAGCACATCCAACCGCTCTCCAAGTACGCGATGTACTCGATGCACGAGCAAGTGCACGTGGCGTCCTGGCCGTCGTTCACGCTGTACCGCGGCAAAGCGTTTGCGCTTGGGCACGAGGTCAACCTTGCCGCCAGCCAGATCTACGCGCTCGAAGGGGGCTGCTACGTGCTTCACGCGAGTGCGGTCACGGGACAGGACATGTTCGACGTGTTGTGCGATACGCCCGAGCGATCGGAGCTGCTCAATGCCGACGGAGGAAAGCCTGGTGGCGGTTACTCGATGATCTTCGGACCGGACGGACAGCCATTGGTGGCACACATGCCTCAGGACCAGGAGGGCCTGCTCTACGCAGACATCGATCTCGCCAACATTGCCGTGGCCAAAGCTGCTTACGACCCATCGGGCCACTACGCTCGCGGCGACGTCGTCCGCCTCATGGTCAACAAGAGTCCGCGCCGAACGAGCATCAATTTTGGAGAAGGCGTCACCGACGGGGCGCAATGGACAGAAGCCAAGCTGGATTGAATTCCTGCGCTTCAACGCTCTTTCTGGCTGCGGTCTGTGCGGACATTGTCGATCCACGGCGCGCGCTCGGTGATCTACCGCGTGAGCCAGTGGGCCGACGCATGCAGTGGGATCAGTTCGGTCGTCAACCTTGGAAACAAGAACGTGGCCGCAGTGGCGCTTGCGAGTTTGGCGAAACCATGTTGACGCAATCGAAACTGTCACGCGCTCAATTCAGACCGCTTTCATGTGCCAGTCTTCATTGCTGGCGACGTGCACTTCAGTTGCCTGAAACAGCCTGCTTCCGGTCCCAGGGCGCGGTGTCGCCCCCGAACCGCTCCGACAGAAACTCGACGAGCTTGCGCAGCGGCAGCGGTTGATGCCGGCGCGAGAGGTAGACCGCCTGGATGTCCAGGGCGTCGAGCGTGTACGCGGGCAGGACGATCTGCAGTTGCTTGCGTGCAAGCTCATCCGTCACATAGAAGGTCGGCAACATGGCGATACCCGCTCCAGCCAGGGCGCCTGCACGAAGGATGGAGGTGTCGTTTGCCGTCAATACGGCATGCGGGCTGACCGTGACGGTCTTCTCCCCGCTATCCCGGGCATCCCCACATCGCAGGTTGTATGTCGGCGCGAACGCCGCGCTGTGAACGACGCAGCGGTGCCGCTTCAAGTCTTCAGGCATCTCGGGAATGCCGGCGCGCGCCAGGTACGACGGTGATGCGCACAGGACCGAGTGGCACACCGCAAGCCGGCGCGCGACCAGGGCTTCGTCTATCCGGTTGCTCAATCGGATGGCCAGGTCGATGCGCTCCTGCACCAAGTCCACGGTGCGGTCGACCATCATCATGTCGATCTGGACCTTGGGGTGCAGGCGCTGGAAGTCGACGACCGCGGCCGTCAGCTGCGCCTGCGCGAACGCGGGCGACGAGGTGATGCGAAGCCGCCCTTGGACCTCGCCCTGCTGGCTTGCCTGCGCATGGACGTCCTCGGCGAGCGCGACCATTTCCCTGAAGCCCTTCAGCGCTTGCTCGCCAGCGTCGCTCAACGCGAGTTTGCGGGTGGTGCGATGCAGCAGCCGCACCCCCAGCCAACGCTCCAGCCCTTCGAGGTAGCGGCTGGCCATCGCCCGCGACATGTCCAGTGCATCGGCTGCCGCGCTCACGCTGCCACGGTCCACGATCTCGACGAAAACGCGCATCGCGATGAGTCGATCCATGGATTTGCTCGGTTTAGTTGACAGTCATGACAAGAAAGTGAAGTTTATCTTTCAATGGCGAGTCAATAAGGTTCATCCATCGACAGCGGGTGCTGCCGCCAAGGAGAGCCGTTGTGAACGAATTCAATCTGCCTTCCAAGTCCATCGTCTACGTCATGGACGCCTACTGTGGCTGGTGCTGGGGTTTCTCGGAGCGCATGGGTGAGTTCGAGGCCGCCAACCGCCACCGCGTGGCCTTTACCGCAATCAGTGGCGGGCTGTTCGTCGGCGAGCGTGCCAGGCCCGTCACCGACTACCCGCACATCCCCGAGGCCAACGCCCGCATTGCACGCCTCACGGGTGTCGTCTTCGGCGACGCGTACAACGGCTTGTTCGAAGACGGCAACCTCGTGATGGACTCGCTGGGCGCCGGCGCCGGATTGGCAGTGCTCCGAGCGCAAGCGCCGGAGCGGGCCGTGCATTGGGCCCATGAACTGCAAGCCGCGTTCTACAGCCGCGGGCTGAGTTTGTCGGACCCGGCAACGATTGCCGGCATCGCAGCCGCAAACTGTCTGGACGAAGCCGCCGTGCTGCGCGACCTGAGAAGCGATGCCGGCAAAACGCAAGCGCAAGCCGACTTCGCCCTGGCCCGTCGGCTGGGTGTGACGTCCTACCCGACGCTGCTCTTCGTGGACGGCGTTACCGTGCACCAGCTTCCCGCGACCGGCACGGCCCTGAGTGTGCTGAACCAGAAGCTGGACACGCTCTTGGCTGACGTAAGGGCAAGCGCATGAACACCAAGGTTTCCAATCGAATGCAAGCCTTTCCCGACACGACAGCGCTGCGCGACCCCCGCGCCTTGGACGACCTTCTCCTGTATCGCCTATGGCGTGCCATGCGCGCGGGCATTGGCATGGCCACGCGCATTGCCGAAGGAGGTTTCGGCATCACACATCGCGAGTGGGGAATGATCGGCATGCTCGCGCAAGTCGGGGAGATCGGACCCTCAGCGCTCGCCGTGCAACTGCAACTGGATCGCGTGCGCACTTCGCGCGGGCTGCGAAGTCTTTTCGAGAAGCGGCTGATCGAGAGACGTCAAGATTCGGAAGACGGCCGCGAAGTCCATGTGCGGTTGAGTGAGACCGGTCGACAACTCTTCGAGGACATGTTCCCACGCATCTCTGCCCTCAACGTCGATCTTCTTGAAGGTCTCGACGCCGAACACCATGGCATCTTTCTTCAGTGCTTGCGTGATTTGGAATTGCACAGCACCGCGTTGAATGCACATTTCGCCGTTTCGGAGAAATCCGACCGTCGCTTGGGGGGCACACGTCACCGTTGGCCAAGGCAGACCCTTGCAAGACTCCAGTAACGTGATCCGGCGAATCTTCGCAAGCCACGGCGAACTCATCGCCAGCCCTTCCTACCTGGCGGCGCATGGCATGCCCACCGACCCGGAAGAGCTGCGCGAGCATGAGTGCGCGGCGCAGTCCAATGCCGATGGCGGCGCCACGTGGCACTTGCAGGACATGAATGGGGTGCAGAAGGTGGTGCGTGTGAGCGGGCGTTTCAGCAGCAACGCACAAGAGGTTCTGCGCGAGGCCGCGTGCACCGGCCTTGGGATCGGACTTGGTGAAGCGTGGCGAGACCGGAGCGTCCGGATAAGGTCCTTCGGCCAGAAGACCGGGATCCTGACGGGGGAAACCAGTCCGGCCTATTTTCTGGCATCGGTTGTCGCCGTTCGAATTCCGGCATAGCTTGTCGTTTGCGACAAGAATTGACGGAATCCACAGTACTGTCCGGCGAGAAACAACGGGGTTTTTGGTGCTTCGACAGGAACGAAAAGTCATGACAGAAGCCGCATGGATACTGGGTTTTTGGATTTCCCCTTCTTCAAGTACCGACAAAAATACCGACAAAATTTAACCCGTCGTGGCTTGTCGTGTTTTAGGGACACGAGTGTCGCCTGGCGGTCCTGTAGCCAGGGCGGGACGATCCATTTCAACGGCCAGGACGCGCATGCGCCGTCGATCAACGTCAACATGTTCCGAAGCCAGGTTGGTTTCGTGTTCCGGAGCTTCAACTGTTGATTGCCGCCGAAAATTGACCGTAGGGCAGAGGTCGGTGGAATTCAACACCGTTTCGCCATGGAGCCAGAACGTTCTGCAAACCGAGCTCCTGTTTTCTCAATTGCGCTCGATCTTGGCGTCGCGGATCACGCGATCCCACAGTTCCACCTCGCGTTTGACGGTCGTGCGCAAGGCGTCAGGCCCAGCCAGGGCAAGGTCTACCCCTTGATCATCAAAGCGCTTCTGCAGACTGGTATCGGTCGATGCTTGCTTCATTGCAGCAAAGAGTTTTTGCGCGGCGATTGCCGGTGTCCGGACCGGGACAAACATGCCGTTCCAAGAGTTGTAGGTGAAACCAGGCAAAGTCTTCGAAATCAAAGGCACATTTTTCAATGGCGTCGAATTGCTCGGTGCCGTCATGCCAATTGCACGGATCGTTCCTCTTTCGAGCATGGCCGTGAAAGAAGGCATGGTGCCAAAGATGGCCTGCACGTTGCCAGCCACAAGGTCGTTCATGGCTTGCGCTGCGCCCTTGTACGGAACATGAGTGATCTTGATGCCTGCCGTGTGGGCAAAGAGTTCGGTACCCAAGTGCGCCAGCCCGCCAATACCAGCCGTGGCGAAGTTGAGCTTGCCTGGATTGGCTTTGCCGTAGGCAATGAGATCGGCCACCGTCTTGATGGGCAGCTGGCTGTTGACCACCAGCACATGCGGCGCCGATGCGATCATGCCCACGGGTTCCAGTTGACTGAGGATGTCCACCCGGTTCTTGGACATGAGCGGCTGTGCAGTGATGTTGCCTGAGGCACAGAAGAACACGTTGTAGCCGTCAGCGGGTGCGCGCGTGATCGTGTTGAGCGCTGGAACGCCGGCGGCGCCGCCCATGTTTTCAACCACGAAGGCTTGGCCCAGGCTGAGCGACATGGCCTGTCCCAGGTAACGGCCCAGAACATCCGTTGCACCTCCCGCAGCAAACGGAATGATCATCCGGATCGGCTTGCTTGGGTAGTTCGTTTGGGCGTGCGCTGCAAAGGCTGGAACAGCAGCCAGGGTTCCGAGGAAAGAGCGGCGGCTCCAGGTCGATCCGTGGTTCATGGTTTTGTCTCGCGATGGTTGTAGATGGCCGCGATGGTGGTGAACTCCGGATATTTAACCAATGCATTACGTAGGGCGTAACGCAAGGCGATTTGAGAAAGTGGACGATTTACCATCCATGCATGCCGACGCGCGCCTTTAAAAAATCCATCGTAGATCTGGCGGGGGGTGCAGCCTCTCCAGGAACACGGACGCTTTTCAAGTCACCGGTTGGCACAGGCGATGAGGCGCCGTCGGGTTACCACGTGCAAGCTGTTCTGCGTGCTGTCTCGCTCCTGGCTGCTTTTGACGGCGAGGAGGTATTTCTTTCGCTGGCCGAACTTTCGCGTCGAACCGGGATGCACAAGCCCACCGCGCTGCGTTTGGCCCGCACCCTGGCGCTGAGCCGCTTCCTGGTTCAACGTCAGGACGGCGCTTGGCGACTGGGTCCGACCGCCGGATGGCTTGGCGCTCGCTACCAAGCGCAGTTCGATGTGGGTTCGGTCATCGAGCCGATCCTGCAAAAGCTCTCTACGTCCACCAGCGAAAGCGCTTCGTTCTACATGTACGAAGGCAATCTGCGCAGCTGCCTAATGCGGTGCGACGGTCCCACCGCGCGTCCGCATCATCCACGCTCTGGCGAATTGCTCCCGCTGGACTTGGGCGCACCGGGTCGCGTCATCCTGGCTGCCTTGGGTGAGCCTGGGGACTTGTACGAGCGCATCCGTCGCCGAGGGTTTCACTACACCCGTGCCGAGCGCGCGCCGGACGCTGCGAGCGTGGCTGCGGCCGTGCGCGGCGCACAGGGCGTGGTGCTGGGCTCTATCAGCACTTCTGGCCCTGTAGATCGCCTCACATCGACCGTGCTTTGCAAGCTGGCGCCTTTCACGGTCGATGCGGCCAAACAGCTGGGCATCGCGCTCGGTGCCATGCCGGCGACGGCTCTGCGCGGTACTTGGCACCCCTGACGTTACGCACTCCGTAATGCATTGCCGCGGAATCTACCGTGGCATTCCAATGCAGTTCCTTTGCCACCGAGCAACGAAACGACTGCATCCCCATGACCCAAAGTCCACCCCGCCAGCAACTGGGCCCTGCGCCCAACGCACGGCGCCATCTCCCGGCCCGTCTGCGAAACATCCTTTCGCTGGGCGACTTGGAAGCTGCTGCCAAACGCACCTTGCCTCGTCCGATCTTTGGCTATCTGCAGGGCGGCGTCGAGGACAACGTGACCTTGCAAGCCAACACGGCGGCGTTCCGCGACTGGATGTTCATCACCAACGTCTTGGTGGATGTTTCCCAGCGCAACCAATCCACCACCCTGATGGGAACCTCCTACCGGGCTCCTTTCGGCATTGCTCCGATGGGGTTGTGCGCGCTGTTCGCGTTCGAGGGCGATCTGGTGATGGCCCGCGCGGCGGAAGCCGCCGGCATCCCTTTCGTGTTGAGTGGCGCGTCGCTCACCCGCATGGAAGACGTAGCCAAGGCGGCGCCGAACTGCGGCTGGTTTCAAGCCTACATCCCAGGGGACGCTGGCCACATCGAAGGCTTGGTGAACCGCGTCGAACAAGCTGGATTCCGAACGATGGTCGTGACGGTCGATACCGCCACGTTGGCCAATCGCGAGAACAACGTCCGCGTGGGATTTTCCACCCCCCTGCGTCCGAGTGTCCGCTTGGCGTGGGACGGCATGGTGCGCCCGCGCTGGCTCGTCGGCACATTCGCGCAGACGCTGCTCAAGCACGGCATGCCTCATTTCGAGAACGCCGGCGCGGGCCGTGGCGTGCCCATAGTCGCGCGCAATGTGGTGCGTCAGTTCGGTCTGCGCGACCATCTGAATTGGGACCACCTCGCGCTCATCCGCCGGATGTGGAAAGGCAAGCTCGTGATCAAGGGGGTGACGTCCCCCGATGACGTGCGACGCGCCGAGCAGGTCGGTGCGGACGGCGTGATCCTGTCCAACCACGGCGGTCGCCAGCTCGATGGGACGGTCGCACCACTGCGCACTCTGCCGGAAGCTGCCCGTGCGAAGGGCGGCATGGCACTCATGCTCGACAGCGGCGTTCGCCGCGGAACCGATGTGCTCAAGGCCTTGGCATTGGGTGCGGACCATGTCTTCGTCGGTCGCCCGATGGCCTATGCCGCTGCCGTGGGCGGGCAAGCAGGTGTGGCGCACGCCATCGGTCTTCTGCGCGACGAAGTCCACCGCGACATGGCTCTCCTGGGTGTGTCGTCCCTGGCCGATCTGCACTCAGCGCGCTTGATTCCCAGCAAAAACCCCACCTCAACCTGAAGGAGACATATGAAAACTTCCCTGCCCTCACGCGAACGCGGGCTTCGTATTCATTGACTACGAGGAAATCTCGAACATTCGACTGAAGTCGCAGCACTCCTGGGAAAGCATCACGATCGAGGAGATCAACGTGCTTCGTTGATCTCCCTTGTACATTGCGACGTACTTCATCACAGGCGGTGCTGGCGTGCACGGGATGACCATCAACGATCCGTTGGCCACCATCGGGGCCAGGCATTTCTCCGGCATGCAGCCGATGCCGAGACCCGATGCGGTCAGACCGATCATCGCGACCAGGTTGTTGACGATGATCACATTGGACGGTTGGACGCCAAGCGATTTCATCCAGCTGTTGCGGGCCATGCCCGCGCCCGACCGACTGCCCTGCAGCAGCAGTCGGCGTGATGGCAATTCATGCAGCCGGAAGGACTTTCCCGGCTCGACGAACCCCGGCTTGCACATCCAGACGCTGGAGAACTCGCCGACCACATGGCTCGGCAGGTGCGCTTCCGCGAACACGTCCGGTACGAGCACCAGGTCCAGTTCATCCGCCAGCAGCTTCTCCTTCAGATTGCCGCTTGCATCCACGTCGGGCTCGACCACTGCAGCAGGTGGCCCGCGTCCGAATAGCTGCCTGGACCTATTTCACGCTTTTTTGTGCCGTGTCATAGCTCTCCATCAACGCTCCATAGGCGGGAACGACGTGATCAACCATGACCTTCGCGAAATCCATTGCCTCCGGGCGATCCCAAGTGTTCATCAACTCAGACATGACCGCGAACGTGTCGATCGGCATTGCTCCTGCCTGCGTGACTCGGGCAACGGTGATGTCGGTTGCCATCTTCGACCAATTGCCTGACGCATCCACAATGCAGAACACTTTGTACCCTGCGGCAAGGGCGCTGAGTGCAGGGAAAGCCATGCAAATGCTCGTGAGCGTGCCTGCGATGAGCAGTGTCTTCCGCTTGGTTTTCTCGATGGCTTCGACAAAGGGGCGGTGATCCCATGCGTTGATCGGCCCTACGCGCGGAACGTGCACCGCATCGGGGTTGCTCTGATGAATCTCCGGAATGATCGGACCATTCGGACCGTCGGGAACAGATGCCGTCGTAATGGTCGGAATCTTTGCGATGTGTGCCACCTTCGCAAGTGTGGTTACGTTGTTGCGGAGGGTCGAATACTCCATATCGCGAACCAGTTGAAACAGGCCGCTCTGATGATCTATCAGTAGCAATACCGAATCGTTTGCGTCAATCATCCACTTGTTTGATGTCATGTCATTTCCTTTGGGTTGGGGAACTGGATAAGCTGCCCTTGGCAGCGGGGATCGTGCTATCCCAGCACACGAAGATGTCCTCGGCGGTCAGTACATGGGTCATGAAGAGACGCCGGCGGACAAAGAGCTGTCGATCGGTGGCTGCGACTGAGTTTGCGGATAACTCGGTGGGAACCGACCGGTCGACGCCGATGACGGCGCCTTAGCCGATCAGCTTGTCACGTCGCAGCTCGGCGCCAATGCGCTGAATTTCGGCCTCCCCCTTTGCGAGGGCGGCCTTGCTGGTGTGCACCGAGTAGTAGCCCATCACCAGGTCGTGTGGATGCTTCACCGCCGAGCCGATGACGAAGGACGTGTCGCCGTGGGCCACCGAGTCGATGACCTGTTCCGATTCCTCGAAAACAGCGAGCTCACCGGTGCCGACCATCCCATTCACATCGAGCCGTCCCGCGCTGACCGCCAACCACGCCACGGTGTGGCCGGCGGGAGGCGTGTATCGCCAGCGCTCGCCGTCCTTCAAATTCACGGCAAGGTAGTTCATGCCCGAAGGTGCTGGAATCGGGCTCCGGGCCTTGCCATAGCTTCCGAGCAGCACACGGACCGGGCCTTCTTGCGGAACATCTGTGGGTGCCAGGTAAAGGCTTTCCGCGTGTGCGTTCTCTTCCGAGACAGGCAGGGCGACCCAGAGCTGGAAGCCCTTCATCTGCAAGTCGCCAACGGGTGCACCGATGTGCCACACGCCGTTTCCGGCGCGCATCCACTCCACGCCGCCAGCGAGCAGCACGCCCTTCTTGCCGGTCGTGTCTTCGTATTGAAGGTTGCCTGCCATCACGAAGGTCAGCGTAGCGATGCCCGAATGCGGATGCATCGCGAAGCCCTGGCTGCCAAGCCCGGGACTGAAACTGTTGAGGTCGAGAAAGATGAACGGCTTCAAGAACTCGCCGAGCTCGCTCGGGCTCACGAGTCGCGTGATTGGTCCATGGGTGCTGCCATGCGTGCGGTGGACGATCGCCCGCACGCCCGCACTCGATGCTTGATCAAGGTTCGGATTGTCAGTAGTGCCTTGTGATGCTGTCATCGGTCGTCCTTGGAGATGAAGTGAAGTGGGCTCGCCGAAGACATGACGTCTGGGCTGCTGCAGTCGATGTATGAACGATAGGGGCGGTAGGATCGCCTTACTAGCCCGTGCAGTCGGAGCACACCCGTCCAAATTTCAAATCAATAGGCTTTTCATGCTCGATCTGAACGACATCGCCTTGTTCGTGCACGTCGTGCGCAGCGGCAGCTTTGCGGGTGCGGCGCGGCGCCTCGGTGTGCCACCGAACACCGTCAGCCGACGCGTCCAGGAGCTTGAGAAACATCTAGGCACCCGGCTGCTGCAACGCTCGACTCGCAGTCTCACCCTCACCAGCGCAGGCGAGGAGTTCAACTCACGTTGCGCTGGCTCGGTCGCCGGACTTATCGAGGCTAGCCAAGATCTGAGCTCGGGGAGCCAGGAGCCGAGTGGGCTTGTTCGCGTTGCTGCACCGGCTGACTTCCTCGACTTGTTCGTGATGGAGTGGGTCGCCGAGTTCCTGGAAACTTATCCCAAGGTTCGACTTGCCATGGTGCTCAGCGATTCGAAGGTGGACCTGATCGAGGATCGCATCGACGTAGCGTTTCGTGGTGGCCTCCTTGAGGACTCGGAATACATCGGGCGGCAGGTTCTGTCCGCGGGCAACGACGGGCTGGTGGCCAGCCCCGGCTACCTTGCAGCGAGAGGCGCGCCCAGCACGCTGCAGGACCTGCAGGAGCACGATTGCGTGACCTTTGTGCAGTCTGGCATCGGTCATGTGACCTGGCGGATGGCCAAACCTGACGGCATCGAGGAGGCTGTGCAGGTTGCCCCTCGCTTCGCCGGCAACACGGCGCAGGCCCTTCGCAAGGCCACGCTGGCTGGGTTGGGGGTCACACTGCTTCCAAGGGCCATCCTCATGAAGGACCTGCAGGCCGGACGCCTCGTTCCCGTGATGCCCGAATACCAGCGTCCCGGCCATGGCCTCAATGTCCTGTATCCCAGTCGACGGCATCTGGCGCCGGCTGTGTCGGCGTTCATCGATCTCGTCGTCGCGAAAGTCGGCGAACTGGATGCGACATTGACACCGCTGCGCCCATAGGTAACCGGCCATTGAGAGTCAACTGAACAGCATCGTTTAGCCACCGGCACTGCTCAAGGTGGCACGGCCGGCCGCTTACGTTCTAGGAACTCGGCGTCCTCCTCGAGGCCGTCGGCGTCGACCGAGTGCATTTCGGCGGTGCCTGCCGTTCGATGGCGCTAATCGAAGGGGTACTGCTGGCAGGATCAAACCTCCGCGCATATGCGCTCACACGCTCTTTGCCGTCCCTTGGTCATTCCCGATCTGAAAAGCGCGGCTGAAGTCGCAGCATTCCTGCGCGAGCATGATGACTGACGCGATCAGGCTGCTGCGTTGTTCGCTCTTGTACATCGCGACGTAAGTGACCTCGGGAAGTGCCGGACTCACCTTGACGATCTGCAGCAGCCCGGCATCCACGAGCGGCATCATGCACTCCCTGGGGAGATGACTGAGCCCGAGGCCGGAGATGGTCATTCCGATGATCGCAATCAGGTTATTGCTTGCAAGGGTGTTTGTTGGAGTCAGTCCAAACGAGCGGAACCAGCGGTCGTACGCCAAACCCGTTGCGGATCGATCTCCCTGCGACAGCAGGCGTTGGGAGGCAACCTCATGGATTCGAAACGTCTTGTCCTTTGGAAGTGCACCGGGCTTGCACATCCAGGCATTGCGAATCGTGCCAAGCGCCTTCTGCGACAGTCGACCGTCTTCTGTCATCTCTGGAACGATGGCGACGTCGAGTTCGTCGGCCAGAATCTTTTCTCTTAGGTCGACACTTGCGTCGACATCCGGCTCTATCACGACCCTTGGGTAGTACGCCTGCACCAGGCTGACAAGCCGAGGGAACCACGTCATTGCCGTGAGCTCCGTCAGCCCGATTCGTAGCCGTCTCTCCACTACCTCTGGTCGCGCGAACTGCTCCATGGCCTCATCTCTTTGAGAAAGCAGGCGTTGGGCGACGGAGAACATCTCATCGCCTTTCTCTGTAAGCCTGGCCGTGCGAAGCGTGCGGTCGAACAACTGCGTATCGACAACGCTTTCGAGTTCTTGAACCCGCCTGGATACCGCCGATTGCGTTGTGTGGAGGTGCTCGGCCGCTTGCGAAAAGCCGCCCAGCTTCGCGACCCAGTACACGGCCTCAAGCTGCTTGAAAGTGACCATCTGACCTCCTCGTGAGCAGTGCGTCGCTGAGCACAACCAAGGTGCATGTCGCGACGAACCGCCGGGTTTGCCCTTAGTCTATGCATAAAAAGCATTCAAATCTATCGAAAAAAAGCGCTTTTTTTAATATGTCACGGTCTCCAGAATTCATGCCATCGACAACAAACCGCCGCGGAAGCGGCATCGGAGACCCGCATGAACCGATTCACTTTCGCTCGCATGTTGCCCTTGGCTCTCTGCCTGATCGCAACGATGGCACACGCCAACCGCCTCGATGAAATCAAAGCCCGCGGCAAGCTCGTCTGCGCCACGCTTTCGGGCTCCGAGCCGTTGGCCTATCAAGACCCGGCCTCGCGGCAGTACATCGGCTTCGATGTGGATACGTGCAGCGCGCTCGCCAAGCGGCTCGGCGTCCAGCTGGAGCATCGCCCCATCTCCGTCGAAGCGCGCATTCCCGAACTGTCCCTGGGTCGCGTGGATGTCGTTGCCGCAGCGATGGGATACACGAAGGAGCGCGCGGAGCAGATTGCCTTCTCGGACATTCATTACCAGATCCCGCTGAAGGTCATGGTCTCCAGCAAGTCCGGCATCAAGAACTTCGCCGAGCTTTCCGGCAAGAAGGTCAGTGCGAACAAGGGATCCACCCCGGAGCTCTACACGCGCAGCAAGATCCCGGCAGCGGAGGTCGTGACCTACCAGGACAGCCCGACGGCATTTCTGGCACTTCAACAAGGCAAGGTCCAGGGCTTCGCCGTCGCTCAGGCAGCCGGCGCGCGCTTCGTGGAAGGCAGCGACGGCAAGTTCGTGTTCCTCGATGAGTCACTGGCCTACGAGCCGACTGGCCTCGGCGTGAAAAAAGGTGAGCCTGAACTTCTTGCGGCCGTCAACAACGCCCTGAAGGATATGGAGTCCTCCGGCGAGCTCGAGGCGATGTGGAACAAGTGGTTCGGTCCCTCGACGAAGTTCAAGATTGTTCGCGAGAAGAAGCTGACGCCGCTCAGTGCGTTCTGATCCAGGCTCTGTTCAGCCACTCCATACCTGAGCGTCGGCCATGCCTGACTTCAACTTTGGTGCCGTGCTGCAGGGCCGCTATCTGGACTGGCTGATTGCCGGTGCCTGCAAAACCCTGCTGCTCTTTTTCGCAGCCTGGATCTCCGGCTTCCTGATCGGACTTCTCGTGGTTTCCCTCAGGGAGTCTCGCGCCCGGCCGCTCGAGCTTCTCGCCAAGGCCTTTGTGGGCTACCACCGCAATGTGCCAGGCCTCGTGCAAGTTTTCATCTGGTATTTCGGCGTCCCCCAGATCCTTCCGGAAGCGTGGCAGGCCTGGATCAACGACCACGGCAGCGAGTTCTTCCTCGTCTGGATAGCGCTGTCGCTGAACGCCGGCGCCTACATGTCCGAGGACCTGCGCAGCGGCGTCCGCTCCCTGCCTCCCACGCAACTGGAAGCAGCCAGGGCGCTCGGGATGACGTTCGTGCAAGCCATGCGTGTGGTCATTCTTCCCCAGGCCCTGCGGGTTGCGTTGCCGCCGCTGACAAACCAATCCTTGAGCTTGTTCAAGTCGACGAGCCTGGCGATGGCCATCGGATTCGCCGAGATGACTTATGCGGCGCATCAAGTGGAGAACGAAAGCTTCCGGACGTTCGAAACCTTCGCGATTGCGTCCGTCTTCTACTGGGCAGGCTCCTTCCTGCTGATGTGGCTAGGCCATGCGTGCAGCGTGAAACTGAAAGCCGGGAGGGCAGCGCGATGATCGAAATCCTTCGCGACTATGGCGTCTTGCTCCTGGTCGGACAGTTTCCGAACGGTCCGCTGGGAGGCCTTGCCCTGACCCTTTGCCTGGCAATCACCGGCCTCATCGCCTCCTTTCCGCTTGCAGTGCTGATGGGCATCGCGCGGACCTCGCCGATCGCGGCGATCCGTGCACCCGCAACGGCCATCGTGTATGTCGTGCGCGGCCTGCCGGTGCTGATGCTGATTTTCTGGGCCTACTTCATCGTGCCCATCCTGGTCGGCCACAGCGTATCCGGTACCACCACCCTCATCTGCGCCCTGGTCATCTACGAACTCGCATTCATGGGCGAGGTCGTACGCGCCGGCATCGAGGCCATACCGGCTGGCCAGGTCGAGGCCGCGAGGTCGCTTGGAATGACTTACGGACAAGCGATGCGCAAGGTCGTTCTGCCGCAGGCACTCGTTCACATGACGCCGAGCATCCTGAGCCAGCTCATCAATCTCATCAAGAACACCTCGCTGGGCTACATCATCAGCGTCAATGAATTGACGTATGCGGCCTACCAGGTCAACGCGCAGTTGCTGACCAAGCCGTTCGAGGTCTATCTGATCCTCGCCGTCACCTACTTCGTCATTTGCTGGCTGCTCAGTCTCTGTGTGAACCGGCTCGAGAAGAAGCTCAATCGCAGCTCCACCCGTAACCCCACCAAAGAGGCCACCGCATGATTTCTTTCGAAGGCGTGGACAAGTTCTACGGCGAATACCAGGCGTTGAACAACATCGACGAGACGGTCGCGAAGGGAGAGGTCGTGGTGGTCTGTGGCCCGTCCGGGTCCGGAAAATCCACACTCATCCGGACCATCAATCGGCTCGAGCCCATCTCCAAGGGCAAGATCATCGTCAATGGGCAAGATGTCCACGGGGCCAGTGTCGACGTGAACAAGTTGCGCAGCAACATCGGCTTCGTCTTCCAGAGCTTCAATCTCTTTCCGCATCTGAGCGTGCTGCGGAACGTGATCCTTGCCCCGATGATGGTGCTGGGAATGGCCGAGCGCGATGCGAAAGAGCGCGCGATGAAACTGCTCGCCAAGGTAGGCATGCAGCACAAGGCAGACGCCTATCCATCCCAGCTTTCCGGCGGCCAGCAACAACGCATAGCCATCGCTCGAGCCTTGGCGATGGAGCCGCCGGTCATGCTGTTCGATGAACCCACGAGCGCGCTGGACCCCGAGATGGTCGGTGAGGTTCTGAACGTGATGAAGCAACTCGCGGCCGAAGGCATGACCATGGTCTGCGTCACGCACGAGATGGGTTTTGCGCGCGAGGTGGCAAACCGCATCGTCTTCATGGATGCCGGAACCATTCTCGAACGAGCGACCCCCCAGCAATTCTTCACCAGTCCGCAGCACCCTCGCGCTCAAAAGTTCATCTCGGACATCCGCCACACCTGAAGACCGCCGGCGCTTGTACGGCGCTGGCACTGCATACCAACGAGACCGCATATGACATTCCTTGCCGATTCCATTTCACGTATCAAGCCGTCCAGCACCATCGCGGCAAGCCAGCGAGCGCGCGACCTCGCCGCCCAAGGGCGCGATGTCATCGCCCTGAGCACCGGCGAGCCGGACTTCGACACCCCCGAGAACATCCAGCTTGCCGCCATCCGGGCATTGACAACGGGCAAGACCCGCTACACACCGACCAACGGGATTCCCGAACTCCGGGAGGCGATCGTCCAAAAGTTTCGGCGTGAGAACTCGCTGGAGTTCACGCCACAGCAGGTCATCGTCAGCAATGGCGGCAAGCACGTCATCGCCAATGCATTTCTTGCGACCCTGAACCCTGGGGACGAAGTGCTCATTCCGGCGCCGTACTGGGTCTCCTATCCCGAGCTGGTGGCACTGTGCGGTGCGACGCCCATCGTCATCGAGACGTCTGCGAAGGACGGGCTGAAGCTCACGCCCGAGGCGCTCGAGCGCCACATCACTGCTCGAACGAAATGGGTTGTCCTGAATTCACCGTCGAATCCATCGGGGGCCGCCTACACCCATGGAGAACTCAGCGCCCTGGCTGAAGTGCTCGTCAAGCACGAGCACGTCTGGATTCTCACGGACGACATCTATGAACATCTCGTGTACGACGACTTCGTCTTCGCGACCATCGGTCAGGTCGAGCCGCGATTGCTCCCAAGAACACTCACCATGAACGGCGTCTCGAAGGCCTACGCGATGACCGGATGGCGCGTGGGCTACGGTGCCGGGCCGACGCAGTTGGTCAAGGCGATGGACGTCATCCAGGGCCAGGTGACCTCCGGCATCAACTCGGTGGCGCAATGGGCCGCGGTTGAAGCCTTGACGGGGCCGCAAGACTTCCTGGTCACCCGTCGACAGGCGTTCCAGGAGCGCAGGGATGCCATTGTTGGGCTGCTCAACTCGTGCGAGGGAATCCGTTGTGCGATACCGGAGGGCGCCTTCTATGTGTTTCCTTCTTGCGAAGGTACCTATGGGAAGGTCAGCAGAAGCGGCAAGCGCATCGAGGACGACGAGTCCTTTGCACTCGAACTGCTTTCAGAGGAAGGTGTGGCGGTTGTGCATGGTGGCGCGTTCGGCACACCGGGGCACTTTCGAATCTCCTACGCCGCCAGCATGACGAGCCTCGTGGGCGCCTGCGAGCGAATCCGCAGGTTCTGCGCCAACCTGGAGAAGGGAAACGCGAAATGACCGATGCTCGATGGAAAGTCGCGCCCCCGGGAAGCAACTGGGGCGAGTTCGGAGCCGACGACCAGCTTGGCCGCATGAACCTGGTGGATCGCGGCAAGCTGCTGCAAGGCATCGCCGAGGTCAAGGAAGGGTTGAATTTTTGCCTGTCATTGCCGCTCGACTATCCAGGCGGGCAGGCACTCAATCCGAGGCGCCTCGCGCCCCAGCGCTTTGCGACCTTGCGCGATGGTAAGAGCGCCGGCGTGCAGGGATTCTGCTGGTCGTACGAGACCGAGGAATCGAATCTCACCGACGTCGTGTGCGATGACGTGCTGCTGATGAACACGCAGTATTCGACGCAGTGGGACAGCCTGGCGCACATGGGCAGCCGGTTCGATGCCGACGACGACGGGCAAGCCGAAGCCGTTTTCTACAACGGCTTTCGCGCAGGCCGCGACATCATGGGCGCCGTCGAAGACCCTGATGCAGTAGCGCCGTGGGCGCGCTTTCCGGGGCCCAACGCAGAACGACTCGGTATCGAGCATCTGGCGGAACACGGGGCCCAAGGCCGGGGCGTCATGGTCGACCTCGAGCACCGTATCGGCCGAAAGAAAATCGCGGTCGGCTACGACCAACTCATGCGTATCCTCGAAGCGGACGGTGTCACCATCGAAGCGGGGGACATGGTGTGCATCCACACCGGGTTCGCCGACACGCTGATGGCGATGAACCGCAACCCGGATGTGAAGCACTTGCACGAAACAGGCAGCGGCCTGGACGGACGCGATGCGAAGCTTCTGAACTGGATTGTCGACGTGAAGCTGGCCTGCCTCATCGCGGACAACCCGGCGGTCGAACTGATTTCGCCGACGCTGGCTGCATCAAATCCGATTCGAGGTCCGAAGCTGCCTCTGCATGAGCATTGCCTCTTCAAGAACGGCATCCATCTAGGTGAACTCTGGTTGTTGACGCCGCTCGCTCGGTGGCTGAGAAAGCAGGGTCGCCACCGCTTCCTTCTTACAGCGCCACCTCTTCGGCTGCCCGGCGCAGCCGGCTCGCCTGCAACTCCCATCGCCACGGTTTAGACGTGCAGCGAAGCCAGCGTCCTCAATTCGATTCACTCTCTCTTGAGAATTGAGCATGAACCAACACGTCGTTCGCGATTTTCCTCGGATCCCTGCGGACATAGTTCAGCAGGCTGCCGATATTCAACCTGCCATCTTCGCTGACGTTGCCGGTCGCAGGGGCGCACTTCACGGCCGTATCCAGGCACTGCGGCCAACGATGAAGTTCGCAGGCCCTGCCTTCACGGTCGAGGTTCGTCCTGGCGACAACCTCATGATTCACGTCGCGCTCATGCTCGCCAAGCCCGGCGACGTCATCGTGGTCGATGGAAAGGGCGATCTGTCTGCGGCGTTGATGGGGGCCATCATGATCAACGTCTGTCGCGAAAGGGGTTTCGCGGGCGTTGTTCTGGATGGCGCAGCCCGCGACACGCTCGAAATTGCGGAAATGGAGTTTCCGGTTTTTGCCGCGGGCTCCAATCCCAATGGGCCGACGAAGAACGTTCCTGGCCGCGTTGGGCATCCGGTTTCGGTTGGAGGTGTGACGGTGCGTCCGGGCGACTTCATTTGCGGTGACGCTGACGGGGTTGTCGCAATTGCGCGAGAGGAGATGGAGACGCTCCTGCCCGCAGCGCGCAAGAAGGAGACGGACGAGGCCGCGCGAATCGCCGCCATCCGAAACGGCGACACCACTGCGAAGTGGCTGGACCGTGCGTTGAGGACCGCAGGCATCCTGGCTGAGGGGGAGATGCTCTAGGTTAGGCCGAGTTGTCCAATTCCGAACCGGAAGGTCGGAGTCGGATGATTGCTACCAATGTGTGGCTTTGTCCGGAGATACAAATCGAATTGTGAGTACTGTTTGCCGAGAGCAATTCCGGGCTTTGAGACCGTTGAAAAAGCGCACGGAAGCGCCCGGTCAGTTGGGCAACTGTGTCCGTGCCGAAGCAGAGCTGAGCCACCGCGCGGCTTGAATCGCGCGCCAGGGGTGGAGCCGACGCAGCAATGGTCGACTGTGCCTTGCCTTGCCCTATGACCTCCTTTCGCTTTGGCGGCTCTCATGATGCGCGGGCCTCCAGGCGGCGGGCCAGACGCGGGTAGACGCGCAGTGCGTTGTCGCCCAGCACCTTGGCACGGTGCTCCGGCGTGAGCCAGTCGACGGCGTCGATGTAGCGTTTGGTGTCGTCGTAGTGGTGTCCGGTCTGCGGATCGATGCCCTTCACCGCGCCAACGATCTCGGAGGCGAACAGCACGTTGTCCGGCGGCACGACCTCCAGCAGCAACTCGATGCCGGGGCGGTGATAGACGCAGGTGTCGAAGAACACGTTGCGCATCATCTCCTCCAGCGGTGGCCGCTTCAGTTGCTGCGCCAGACCGCGGTAGCGGCCCCAGTGGTAGGGCACGGCGCCGCCGCCGTGCGGAATCACGAAGCGCAGCGTCGGAAAGTCCCGGAAGATGTCCGACAGCAGAAACTGCATGAACGCCGTGGTGTCGCCGTTCAGGTAGTGGGCGCCGGTATGGTGGAAGTTGGGGTTGCACGAGCAGCTCACGTGCACCATGGCCGGGACGTCGAGCTCGACCATTTTCTCGAACAGCGGATACCAGTGGCGCTGCGTCATGGGCGGGTCGGTCCAGAAGCCGTCGGTGGGGTCGGGGTTCACGTTGCAGCCGACGAAGCCCAGCTCCTCGACGCAGCGCGTGAGCTCCTCTACGCAGTTGGCAGGGCTCACGCCCGGCGACTGAGGCAGTTGGCAGACACCGACGAGTTCGTCGGGAAACATCTCGACGGCGCGGTGCACGAGGTCATTGCAGGCCCGTGTCCAGTCGCGGCTGGTGACGGCATCGCCGACGTGATGCGCCATGGCGCCGGCGATGGGCGAGAACAGCGTGAGGTCCACGCCGCGTTCGCGCTGGATGCGCAGCTGGTTCTGTTCGAGCGACTCGCGAATTTCTTCGTCGGAGATGGTGAAATCGGGCGCGAGCGCACGACCGGCTTCGAACGCTGTTGTCTGGCGCGCGCGGTAGTCCTTCAGCGCAGCGGGCGCGGTGGTGTAGTGGCCGTGGCAGTCGATGATCATTGTTGGTGCCTTGTGTCGTTCATTCTTCGAAGTAGCAGCCGAGCTGGGTGAGCCGTGCGCGATAGCCGGCTGCGTCGTTGTCCCTTCGGCCGATGGCTGCAAAAGTCTCGCTCTCGTGTCTGAACTTCGCGGCGGCCTTGTCGTAGATGGCCTGCACGTCGCCTTGCGGCACGCACACGATGAGCCGCGACATCGAGTCGCTGATGTTGGCCGCGGGAAGGGCGGCGAGCTTGCCGACCCACGATCTGTCGACCGCACTGCAGCGCTTGAGAAGCTGAAAGCCTGCTTGCATGAAAATTCCTCGCTGGAGGTGAAAGGCTCACTCGGTGCTCAGGTTGAACTGGCGCGCGACGTCGGCGTAGCTCTTGAGTTCATCGGTGAAAAAGGGTTGGAACTGCGCGGCCGGCATGGGGGCGGATTCGATGCCCATGCGGTCGAGCGCGGCAACGACGTCGGGCTGCTTCATGACGGCCTGGATCTCGTCGGACAGCCGAGCCACGACGCTGGCCGGTGTGCGCGCCGGCAAGAACAGCCCCCACCAACCGGTGCCCTCGAGGTCGGAGACCCCGGCCTCTTTCATGGTGGGGACGTCGGGCAGGTGTTTGAAGCGCGTCGTGCCCGTCACGGCCAGTGCGCGCAGCTTGCCGCTCGCGATATGCGGCAGCACTTCGCTCGTGGTCTGGATCATGTAGGTCAGGCGTCCGGCGATCAGGTCGGGCATGGCCGCGGCGCCGCCTTTGTAGAGGATCTGCACGGGGCTCGTGCCGGTGTTCTTCGGAAAGATCAGGTTGGTCGGCGAGCCCGCACCGACAGCGCCGTAGGAGGCCTTGTCCGGGTGGGCCTTCATGGAGGCGACGAGTTCCGCTACGCTCTTCAGCGGCGACGTCGCCGGCACCACCAGCACGAACGGCGCCTTGCCTGTGCGTGCGACGGGAATCAGATCCTTGGCCGCGTCGTACGGAATCTGTTTCATCGTCGCGCGGTTGAACGACAGGAACGTTGCACCCATCAGCAGCGTGTAGCCGTCGGGCTGCGCCTTGGCCACCGCATCGGCTCCGATGTTGGCGTTGGCGCCGGGCCGGTTGTCGATGATCACGGGTTGCTTGAGCCGCGCGCCGAGCGCAGTCGCCACCACGCGTGAGATGTTGTCGACGCCGCCACCTGCAGCGAACGGAACGATCATGCGCACGGGCTTGTCGGGATAGTCCGCGGCACCTGCCTGTATGCAAGCCAGGCTCAGCGCGGCGAGAGTCAATGTCGCGAGGCGACGGTTCATGGTGTGTCTCCTTGTCGTTGTCTGTCGATCGGGATTGATCAGGGGAACAGGGTGATAGCTCACGACGACGCCTTGATAAGGGTGGCGCTCGGCATCGGCCATGTCGATGGGCAGCGCAGTGCCGCACGCTTTTGCGGTTCGAACGCCATCAGCGCGTTCATGTCCTCGGTGTCGTGGGTTTCGTTCAGTTCAGTGGTCATGGCGTGCCTGTTGGTTGTCGGCGATTCGCTATTGGCTGTCGTCAGGGAGCGCGCGGTGCAGCACGACGCCTGGGGCGTCGAGGGCGTGCATCAGGACGCTCCCATGTGTGGAATCGGTGACGAACAGCGTTGACCGGTTCGGCCCGCCGAAGGCGATGTTCGTGGTCGAGGCACCGACAGGACCGCGCAGCACCATGACAGGCTCCGCGCGGGTGTTGAGCACCCAGACGTAGCCCAGGCCCGGATTGGCCACCAGCACCCGCCCTTGCGTGTCGACAGCCAGCCCGTCGGGGCCGCTGGGCCCGTAGGACGTGAAGAACTGGCTCACCTTCGCGACGCTCCCGTCGGCCAAGAGCGGCACGCGCCACACGCAGTTACCCCGCGTCACTGCCAGGTAGAGGACCTTGCCGTCGGGCGACAGGGCCACGCCGTTCGGGCTGGGCACGTTCGACAGCAGCAGGTCGAGTTGGCCGCTCGGGTGCAGGCGGTAGAGCCGCCCCGATGGGTCGTGAAGCCCGCTCTGCCCTTGGTCCGTGAAGTAGATGTTGCCTTGCGCGTCGAGCACGAGGTCGTTCACGCCCTTGAAGCTCTCGGTATTGCGCCGTTGCAGGTGCGGCGTGACCTGCCCGGTCTGCACGTCCACCCGCATCAGGCCGTTCTTGTAGTCGGCGACGAGCAGGGTGTGAGCGTCGAGGAACTTCATGCCGTTGGGTTCGCCGTCGTACTCGGCCACCTGCGTCCATGCGCCTGCCGGATCGATCCGGAAGATGCGGCCGAAGGGAATGTCGCAGACGTAGAGATTGCCCGCGTCATCGAACACGGGCCCTTCGAGGAACGAGTCGGTCGGCGCGCTCCCGCGGTTGGCATCGGCCCAGACGCTGCGCTGCGGCCGACGGAAGGCCGCGGGCATGGTGGTGAAGGTCTTCAGTTCGAGCACCTGAGGCGCTTGCAGAAGGTACATGTCGGTCTCCTTGAAGGACGGTGCTGCGCCTCAGGCGGCCGCGAACCCGTAGAGCTTCGCCGGGTTGTCCACCAGGATGCGGTCGCGCACCGCGGTGCTGTCGCACCAGGCCGCGAGAACGTCGGCCAGGTCGGCATCGTTGACGGTGTCCGGCGCCTCGGTGGTGTGGGGCCAGTCGCTGCCCCACACCAGGCGCTCCGGCGCGGCGGCGACCAGTGCGCGGCCGAGGCTGGAGGCGTCGCCGTAGGCGGGCGCTCCGTCGCGCGATCGCATGTACACGCCCGACAGCTTCATCCATGTGTTGCCGCCGTCCAGCAAGCGACGCGCGACCGCGTAGGCTTCGCCATTGATGCCTTCGGCCGGATCGATGCGGGCCATGTGGTCGATGACCAGCGGCACCGGCAGCTTTGCGAGCACGGGTGCAAGCGCCACCAGCTGCTCCGGCTGCACGAAGACCTGGATGTGCCAGCCCAGGCGGGCCACCTTGTGCGCCAGCGTGGTCAGCATCTCCGGCGTGGTGACGCCCCAGGACTGCGGCGTGACGAAGTTCACGCGCAGACCGCACACGCGCTGCGCCGCGAGCGCGTCGAGCTCGGTGTCGGCCACCTGATGGCCGACGACGGCCACGCCGCGCGCCTGCTCGCCCAGCTGCGCGAGTGCATCGAGCGTGCAGGCGTTGTCCGTGCCGTAGGTCGAGGGATTGACCACGACCGTGCGCGAGGTGCCCAGCCGCTGCTGCAACCGGCGATAGGCCGCCACATCGGCGTGCGGCGGCTGGCGCTTCCAGTGCGACGACGGCGCGAACCGCGGATCGAAGATGTGCATGTGGCTGTCGCAGGCATCCTGGGGCAGTGCATGCGCAGGACGGTTGATGCCGACGGAATGGGGAACCGGTCGAGAGTCCGGCATGTTGTTCATGGCGTCTTCAATCGAGCTTGATGTTGCCTTTGCGGATCACGTCCGCCCACTTCGCATCTTCCTTCTTCAGGAAGTCGGCGAACTCGGCCGGCGTCGAGCCCACCGGCTGCACACCGACATCCACGAAGCGGCGCTTCACATCGTCTTCCTTCAGCACGTCGATGACCGCCTTGTGGAGCTTGTCGGCAATGGGAGCTGGCGTGCCGGCGGGTATCAGCAAGCCGTTCCATTCGTAGGCCTCGTAGCCGGGCGCCACCGTCTCGCCGAGGGTCGGCACCTCCGGCAGGCGCGCCGAGCGCTGCGGCGACGACACCGCAAGCGCACGCAGCTTGCCGGACGACACCAGCGGATACGAGCCGGCGATCGTGCTGAACATGAAGTCGACCTGGCCGCCCATGACATCGACGATGGCGGGGCCGCCGCTCTTGTAGCCGACGTGGACCATGTCTAGGCCGAGCCGCTGGCGCAGGAGCTCCGCTGCAAGCCGTTGCACGGTGCCGCTGCCACCGGAGGCGTAGTTCATCTTGCCCGGCTCGGCCTTGGCCTTGTCCACCAGATCCTTGATGGTCTTGAGCGGCGAGTCCGCGCGCACGATCACGATGTTCGGTGCCAGTGCGACGAGCGCCAGGGGCTGCAGCGCATTGCTGGCGTACGGCATGCGAGGGAACAGGTGCGGGTTGATCGAGTACGGCGTGGCGTCATACAGCACCGTGTAGCCGTCGGGCGCGGCCTTGGCGGCAAAGGCCGCGCCGATGGTGCCGCTGGCGCCGGGCCGGTTGTCGACGATCACGCTGGTGCCGAGCTTCTGGCCGACGCGAACCGCGAGCACGCGGGCCAGGGCATCGGCCGAACCACCCGGCGCGTAAGGAACGACGAGGGTGATGGGGCGCTCTGGATAGGCGGCGTGGGCGAGCGCGGCGGCGCACAGGCACACCGCGAGAAGGCCGCGGAAGAAAATTTTCATGATGTCTCCAATGTGTTGTGATGGCTGCGGGCAATGCGCAGCGCGTTCATTCGGTCTTGAGGTCTAGCGAGCACTTCTCTTCATTTCTGTCTCCTTTTATCGAGCGCCTTTGCATGCCTCAGGTGGTCGCCGTCTGGCGCGAAAGCACCTCCAGAAGGTTCCTCGCCGCACAGACGCCCATGTTCACGTAGGCATCGCTGGTCACGCCGCCGATGTGAGGGCTGAGCACGATGTTCTTTTCGCCCTGGAACGGATGGCCGGGCGTCATCGGCTCGACCGCGAAGCTGTCGAGTCCGGCCATGGCGACCTGGCCCGAACGCAGGGCTGCCAGCAGTGCCTCTTCATCGATCAGGCCGCCGCGGGCCGTGTTGACGACGATCACGCCGCGCTTGCATTGCGCCAGGGTGCGGGCGTTGAGCAGCCCGCGGTTGTCGTCGGTCAGCGGGCAGTGCAGCGATACGGCATCGGACTCGGCCCAGAGGGTCGCAAGGTCGGCGGGTTGCACACAGGCCGGCAGGTTCTTCGCGAAAGGATCGTGGCCAAGCACCCGCATGCCCAGCGCGTCGGCCATGCGCGCGAAGCGAAGGCCGATGGCGCCCAGGCCGACCAGGCCGACGGTGCGCCCGCCGAGCTCCAGGCTCTTGTGCGTCGCCTTGTCCCAGTGGCCGGCATGCATGCGCGCGTCGAGCGCCACCACCGATTTGGCGCAGGCCAGCAGCAAAGCCAGCGCCTGCTCGGCCACCGCAGCCGCATTGGCACCCACGGCCGCCACCACTTCGATGCCGCGCGCCTGCGCCGCGGTCTTGTCGATCGTGTCGGTTCCGCTGCCGTGCTTGGAGATCACCTTCAGCGAGGGGGCCGCGTCCATCACGGCGGCACCCACCTTGCCGTAGCGCACGATGATGGCCACGGGGTCGTGCGCGCGGCAAAGGGCGACCAGATCATCCTCGGTCGGCGTCTTGCCGGCATAGACGATGTCATGGCCTTCGAGCAGGGCGAGTGCCTGAGGCGCCAGGTCGGCGCCGGTCACGAGGATGGAGTTCCGGAGCGTCGCGGTCACAACGTCTCGCCTTCCTTCAGCACGCCGGCCGCGCGCAGCGCCGAGTCCAGCCACTTGGCCGCGGTGTCGCCCTCCTTGATGGCGGCGATGCGGGCGGCCTCGTCGCGAACCTTCTTGGCAGCCAGCGGCAGCAGCGATTCGATCTTCTCGCGCTCGACCACGACCACGCCGTCGCCGTCGCCGATCACGAAGTCGCCGGGGTGCACCGTCACGCCGCCGATGGACACGGGGTGCCCGATGCGCCCGCCGATGTTCTTCGTCGGACCGTTCGGATTGGTGCCCACGCTGAAGACGGGGAAGTCCATCTCGTCGATCTCCAGGCTGTCGCGGCAGGCCCCGTCCATCACCACGCCGGCAATGCCGAGCTTCTTGCAGGCCGTCATCATGATCGTGCCCATCAGGGCCGAGGTCTGGTCGCCCTTGCCGTCGATCACGAGCACATCGCCGGGCTTTGCCATGGCGATCGCTGCATGGATCATGAGGTTGTCGCCGGGGCGCACTTCCACCGTGATGGCGGTGCCGGCCAGCTTCATGCGCGGGCGCAGGGCCTTGATGCGCCCGTCCAGCGCGCCGCGTCTGCCGGCCACGTCGGCGAGGATGGCCGGCTGGAACTCGGCGGCCTGCGCCACGATGTTTGCGGGCACGCGCTCGAAGTTGCGAATGATGTCGGGGAGGGTGGAGGACATGGAAGTACTTTCAGGAAAGGAAGGGGAACGGAATGAAGTTCAGTCGGCCTTGACGCCGGCGTCCTTGATGACCTTGGCCCACTTGGACAGGTCGGCTTTCTGGGTGTCGGCCATCGCAACGACCTCGGGGTCCTTCAGCTGGTGCACGACCTCGTCGTGCAGGCGCTTGACCATCGGCGCAGGTGTGCAGGGCGTGGTCATGGGAGGTCAGTCCATCTTGGCGCCGGACGACTTCACGATCGCGCTCCAGCGCACGCCGTCGGTACGGATCAGCGATGCGAACTTCTCGGGCGTGCCGGTCATCACTTCCGCGCCTTGCGCGGCCAGCTTCTTCTTCACCTCGGCCGTTGCGAGGGCCTTGTTGAAGGCTGCGTTCAGCTTTGCGATGGCGTCCTTCGGCAGGGCGGCGGGACCGGCGATGCCGAACCACGTCACGGCCTCGAAGTCCTTGTAGCCCGACTCGGCCACGGTGGGCACGTCGGGCAGGTCGCTGTTGCGTTGCAGCGAGGTCACCGCCAGCGCGCGCAACTGGCCGCTCTTGACCTGGGCGATCAGCGTCGGCACCGACGAGATGTACATCTGGATCTGCCCACCGACGAGGTCCGTGAGGCCCTGCGAGGCGCCCTTGTAAGGAACGTGCGTGAACTGCACGCCGGCGGCCTTCTGGAACTGCTCGGCGGCCAGGTGGGCCACGGTGCCGTTGCCCGAGCTCGCATAGTTGAGCGAAGTCGGCTTGGCCTTGGCGGCGGCGACCACGTCCGAGAGCTTCTTGTAGGGCGATGCGGCGGACACCACCACGACCAGCGGCGCCGACGCGACAAGGCCCACCGCCGCCAGGTCCTTCACCGGGTCGTACGGCAGCTTCGCGTACAGCGACGGGTTGATCGCGAGGTTGCTGGTCTGGCCCAGCACCAGTGTGTAGCCGTCGGGGTTGGCCTTGGCGGCGGCATCGACGCCGATGTTTCCGCCGGAGCCCGGCTTGTTGTCGATGACGATGGTCCAGCCTTCCGAGGTCGCGACCTTGTTCGCCACTTCGCGGGCAATGATGTCCGTGCCGCCGCCTGGCGGGAAGGGCACCACGAGGCGGATGGGGCGCGAGGGATAGGCCTGCGCCAGTGCCACGCCGCAAGTGAGCATGAGGGCGGCGCCGAGGGCTGCACGGCGAGAAATGGAGCTGTTGCTCGAGGTACGCATTGGTTTGTCTCCGACTTGTGCGATGAGTGCCTGGCAGCGGTGCTCCAAGGCATTCGGCGACTTTAGTTTTGCGTTCCACTCCATACAATGGTGGTCCATTGCACGGAACATGGACCATGCAGTGAAACAAAATGCCCACAGCAAAAAGCACCAACACAGTGAAACCAAAGCGGTCGCCTGAAGTCATCGAGGCACCGCGCGAAGCCGACCTCGAGGCCACAGGTGGCGTCACGGCGGTCATCCGCGCCATGCAATTGCTCGACACGTTCGGCATGCAGGATGAGCGGCTCTCGCTGGCCGAGCTGACACGGCGCACCGGCATGCACAAGACCACCATCCTCCGGTTGCTTCGCACGCTGGCGCTGGCCGGCTATGTGGTTCAGCGCGACGATGGCGAATGGCGGCTCGGCCCCGCAGCCGGCTGGCTCGGTGCGCGCTACCAGGCCAGCTTCGACGCCAACAACGTGGTGGAGCCGATGCTGCTCGCGCTGTCGCAGGCCACGGGCGAGAGCGCGGCGTTCTATGTGCGCGAAGGCAATTCGCGCACCTGCCTTGCGCGCGTGGAAGGGCCGCAACCGATTCGCCATCACGCGCGCATGGGCGCGATGCTTCCCTTGGAGCAGGGGTCGCCCGGGCGGGTAATCCTTGCGTTTTCCGGAGAGCCCGGAAAGCTCTATGAGGACATCCGCAAGAAGGGCTACCACTTCTCCATCGGCGAGCGCGAGAAGAACGTGGCGACGGTGTCGGCGCCTGTCTTCGGCTTGCGCTGGGCTTTGCTCGGCTCGGTGTGCATTTCCGGGCCGGCGGATCGCTTGCCCAAGGCCAAGCTCATCGGCCATGCGAAGACGATCATGAAGGCCGCAAATGAACTCTCGTATGCGCTCGCCGGTCGCCCTACAGCTCAAACGCCGACAGTCGTCTCCACATGGCATCCGTAGGCATTCTTCTGGGCTGTCCTGAACAGAAGCCGATAGCCTGCATAAGCAGCCTCCACAGCCGGGTCACGTGGACATCGACCGTGTGCGACTGATCCGGGGCATTCGGCTTGCTGCTGCGGTGGTGAAGCGATCTGCGTCTGCAATCCGCATGACCGATGCCGGAATGTCGTTCCCCCGTGAAAGGAGTGAAGACGACTGCGAATGTCTTTGCCATCCGTCACATGGGTGTGCCCCATGAATTGGCGGAGGTCTTTCTCGACGTCGATGCAAATCGCTTGCTAGGGAGCGTTACCTTGGAGATCCGGGGGGCGTTGTCGCCATGCGTGGTCGACGCAGCAGTGCGTCGAAACGACGGGCGCGCCGCACGGTCGGCGAGATCGAGGGTTATCCCGTAACCCTTGCCGTCGGCATGGTTAGCCCCGCGGCGCGCTGCTGGTCGCTTCGGAAATCCCGTCCGCCAGCTGGCGCAAGAGCGGCACGTAGCGCGTCGCCACCTCCCGGTCGGACACGACGTTGTTCTGCAAGACGAGGTTGATCGCCCCGATGGCGTGTTCTCCGATCCGAATCGGAAATCCGATCGCAGTGACGCTCGATTCCGAAGCCCATTCACCTCTGTTCATCGCGTAGCCGCGGCGCCGGGTCTCGCGAATGATCCGTTTCACATAGCCGCCGTCGCGCGCCATTTCTCCGATGGCATCCGTGCGCTGCGCGAGCAACGCCAGCGTGGCGACACGCTCTTCCTCGGCGCACCAACTCAACCACGCTCGCCCCAATGAGGAGACGAGCATCGGGATGCGAATCCCGATGGTCGCGCGGTGTTGCGAGAGCATGCTGACCCGATGGGTGGACTCCCTCACGATCATGAAGCCTGCGTCCGGCGTGGCCAGGTCGCTGGGCCACGAGAGCGCCCGCAAATGTGCACGCATGGCAGGCGCCGCTACGCGGTCGATCCAGTCCGCGCCAACGTAGCCTTCGGAGAGCCGGCGCACCTCGAAGCCCAGCGCGTAGGAAGCACCATCGTCCTTGTGGTGCACCAAGCCTTCTGATCTCAGCGTCTCCAGCAGCCGCTTGACGGTGGTTCGGTGAATGCCGGTGATCCGGGCCAGCTCGACGACGCCGCCGATTCCACCCGGCAGCGCATTCAGCGCCCGCAGCACGGCCAGCCCTCGGCTCAGGCCTCTGACTTCCCGATAGAGGTGCTCCTGCGGAGCGCGTGCGGACATCGCCATTTCATTCTCTGTTTGGTGCACCAGGTGCACCGACTATACGGCGCGGACTTGCGCTCGGACACTGCCCCACGTCAGCAAAGAACCGCATCGGCCCCGAGAGGCCACCACCCGGAGACATGAAATGAGCATCACCCGACGCGCCCTGTGCACTTCGATCGCCCTCGGCCTCACCTTCTCGCCTGCCTTCGCGCAGGAGCCCTCCAAGCAACCCATTCGCATCATCGTGCCGTACCCGGCGGGCGGCAACGCAGACTCGGCAGCTCGTGCGGTGGCCAACCTGGCCTCCGAAAGCCTGAAGCAGACGATCCTGATCGACAACCGCCCCGGCGCCTCTTCGATCATTGGCACCGAACTCGTCAGCCGCGCGCCGGCGGACGGCCTCACCATTGGCGTGGTCTCGGACTCGCACGCCATCAACCAGGTCATGGCGAAGAACCCCAAGGCCGCGGACATCCTCGGTGGCAAGGTGCCCTACGACGCTGTACGCGACTTCGTCCCGATCTCCGGAATGATCCTGGTGCCGCTGGTGCTGGTCGTGAGCCCGAAGGTTCCGGCGCGCACCGTCAAGGAAGTCGTGCAGCTGTCCAAGGGCGGCGACAAGTCGGGCCTGAACTTCGGCACGATGGGCACCGGCAGCCCGTGGTTCCTGCACATGCACCAGTTGCACGACCTGACGCAAGGCACGTTCGTCGACGTCCCCTACAAGGGCCTGGCGCCCGCGGCGACGGACCTTATCGCTGGTCAGATCGACATCATGGTGATGCCGGTGCACTACGCGCAGCAGTACGTCAAGACCGGCAAGCTGGTCGCGATCGCAACGCTCGGCGAGAAGCGCCACCCGCTCATACCCGACGTGCCGACGCTCGCCGAGAGCGGCTACCCGGGCCTCGCGATCTCCAACTACCTGTATTTCGTCGCGCCCGCTGCGACGCCCAAGGCCACGGTCGATCGCTTGAGCAAAGCGTTCATCGCAGCGCTCAAGGAGCCATCGATGAAGGACAAGTTGTCCGCCTCGGGCGACCCCTATCCGGCAGAGCCGGCCGAGCTGTCCGCGCGCCTGCGCAAGGACATCGACGCCTACGGCACCGTCATCCAAGCCACCCTGAAGTAAGAAAGAAGAGGATCCATCGTGAATCGACCGGAACAGTTCCAGACCGACGTGCTCGTGGTGGGCACGGGGCCCATGGGCGCGACGACCGCGTTGGCGCTGGCCACCTACGGCGTGCGCGTCCACGTGGTGAACCGCTTCAACTGGACAGCGAACACGCCGCGTGCGCACATCACGAATCAGCGCGCCGTCGAGGTGCTTCGGGATCTGGGCGTGGAGAAGGAAGCGCGCCTGGAAGCGACTCCCTGGGAGTGGATGGGGGACACCCTGTTCACCACCAGCCTCGCGGGCCCGGAGATTGCGCGCCTGCGCACCTGGGGCACAGGGGACGATCGCATCAGCGACTACTTGCAGGGCAGTCCCTGCACGATGCTCGACCTGCCGCAGGACAAGATGGAGCCGCTGCTGGTGAAGAATGCGGCCGCCCGCGGCGCCGTCTTCTCGTTCAACACGGAATACCTGCGCCACGAGCAGGACAGCGAAGGTGTCACCGTCTTCCTGCAGGACAGGGCCACCGGGCGCGAGTACCAGGTGAGGGCGCGCTACCTCATCGGCGCGGACGGCGCGCGTTCGAAGGTGATGGACGACGCAGGGCTCCAGGTCGAAGGGCAGCTTGCACGTGCCGCGACTGCCTACGTTTTCTTCAAGGCGGATCTCTCGCGCTACGTCGCGCACCGGCCCAGCATCCTTTACTGGATCGTCACCTCCAACGCAGCCTTCGGCGAGATCGGCATGGGCCTGCTGCGCGCCATCAACCCATGGGACGAGTGGATCGCGGGATGGGGTTTCGACATGAGCCAGGGCGAGCCCGATTTCTCCCCCGAGGAAGTCAAGCGCAAGGTGCGGTTGCTGGTGGGCGACCCCGACCTGGAGTTCGAGGTGAAAAGCACCTCGGTCTGGTACGTCAACCAGGCCCACGCGCCGATCTATTCCAAAGGACGTGTGTTCTGCGGCGGCGACGCGGTGCACCGCCACCCACCGTCGTCAGGCCTTGGCTCCAACACATGCATGCAGGACGCTTTCAACCTGGCCTGGAAGCTCGCCTTCGTGGTCAAGGGCTACGCCGGTGAACGATTGCTGGACTCGTACACGCTGGAGCGCGCGCCAGTCGGCGCGCAGATCGTCGCGCGTGCCAACCAGTCGCGCATCGACTACGCACCTTTGAACCGGTGCTTCCGCGATGCCGATGCGGCCGATCCCGTCGAAGCGGGCCTGCAGAAGCTTGCTGATCCCGGCCCCGAGGGCCTCGCACGGCGGGCGGCATTGGCCGGCGCGCTCAAGGTCAAGAACTACGAATTCAACGCCCAAGGCGTCGAGCTGAATCAGCGCTGCGTATCCGCAGCCGTGATCCCGGATGCCGGTGCGTCCGACGAGGTCTGGCAACGCGATCCGCAACTTCACGTCCAGGCCACTACGCGACCAGGCGCGAAGTTGCCCCACGCCTGGCTGGTCGGCGCCGATGGCCGCCGCGTGTCCACGCTCGACCTGGTCGGCAAAGGACGCTTCACCCTGCTGACGGGGATCGCTGGCAGGGCCTGGGTGGAAGCGGCTGCGACGATGGCCCGCCTCTACCTGCGAACGCTGGTCGTCGGAACTCCGGGCGCCCTGGACTCCTACTGCAGCTGGCAGGAACTGCGCGAAGTGGACGAGGCCGGCGCGATCCTCGTGCGGCCCGATGGCGTCGTGGCTTGGCGTCAACACGCCGCCGCCACTGACGTGGACGCTGCAAAGGTTGCGCTGGAGCGCGCCCTCGCTGCTTTGCTCGACGCAGAACCAGTGGCGGATCGCCCATGACCCGCCGCGCGTTCCTCGGGATGTCCCATTCGCCGCTGATGGGACTGAACCCGGTTCCCCCTGCGGTCGAGAGCGACTTGAACGCCGCGATTGCCACGGCGCGCGCGCATGTCCTGAGGTTCGATCCAGAGCTCATCGTGCTGGTGGCGCCAGATCACTACAACGGCTTCTTCAACGAACTCATGCCCCCGTTCTGCCTCGGCACGCAAGCCCGTGCGGTCGGCGACTACCTCTCGCCCGCAGGTGACCTCAACGTCGATGCCTCCATCGCAGAGGCCTTGGCCACGCACCTGATGGAGGAAGACTTCGACATCGCGGTGTCACGGCGCATGGAAGTCGACCATGGCTTCTCCCAGGCGTTGCAGTTGCTGTGGGGTGGCCTGGCGACGCCGCCCGTGCTTCCGCTGTTCATGAACGCGGTGGCGCAGCCTGGGATTCCACGCCTGCGCCGCTGCCGTGCGCTTGGCCAGGCCATCGGCAGGTATCTGGACGGGCGTCCCGAAAGAACCTTGCTCATCGGCTCGGGCGGTCTGTCGCACGAGCCGCCTGTACCGACGCTGTCCCACCCCGATCCTGCGGTGCGCGAGCGCATCACCGTCAAGCGCGAGCCCACGCCCGCCGACCGGGAAGCGAAGACGCAGCGCGTCATGGCCGCGGGGCGGGCGCTGGCCGAAGGCTCCAGCGCCATGAAGCCCATCAACCCGGCGTGGGACCGCCGCTGGATGGACCTCCTGCCGCAAGGCACCGCGGGCCTGGACGAACTGTGCGCGTCGACCGAGCAGAGCATCGAGCAAGAGGGCGGCCTGTCCGCTCACGAATCGAAGACCTGGCTGGTCGCTCGCAGCGCGCTGCGCACCGACCAGGCCATTCACTGCACCTTCCGTCACTACCAGCCCATCCCGGAATACATCGCCGGCTTCGGCCTGATGTTTCTCGAACAGCCATCTCCTCAGTGAAAGCGAACACCATGGACAAACGAATCGAACAATGGGCCGAACGCCTGCGCCAGGCGGAGCAACAGCGCGAACCGATCCCGCCACTGCGCGAGGAGATCGGCGACGACGCTGGTGGCGAGCTCGCCTACGCCATTCAGCAGGCCAACGTCGCGCATGCCGTCGCCCACGGGCGACGCGTTGTCGGGCGAAAGATCGGGCTTACCTCCCTGGCCGTCCAGAAGCAGTTGGGCGTCGACCAGCCCGACTTCGGCACGCTGTTCGCCGACATGCTGTACGGCGACGACGAGATCGTGCCGCTCTCGCGCACGCTGCAACCCAAGGTCGAGGCCGAGGTCGCATTGGTACTAGAGCGCGACCTGCCGGCGGCGGACACGACGCTCATCGAGCTGATGAGTGCCGTCGCCTACGTGCTGCCGGCGATCGAGATCGTCGGCAGCCGCATCGCGAACTGGAACATCCGGTTCACCGACACCGTCGCGGACAACGCCTCCAGCGGCCTGGTGGTGCTCGGGGGCGTGCCCACGAAGCTCGACGGCCTGGACCTGAAGTTCTCCAAGATGACCATGCAACGCGGCGAAGAGTCCGTGTCGAGCGGAAGTGGCGAGGCCTGTCTTGGTCATCCCCTCAATGCCGCTGTCTGGCTGGCCCGAAAGCTCGCCGCGCTGGGACAACCGCTGCGTGCTGGAGACCTGGTCCTCACGGGGGCCCTGGGTCCGATGGTGCCTGTCGTCGCAGGCGATCGCTTCGAAGCGCGCATCGAAGGCGTCGGCACCGTCCGCGCGCGTTTCGGCAACGAGTAACAGGCGAAACGCACCTTCTTCATTCACACCAGCAGCCCGTGGGCTGCGAGAGGTATTCATGACACGAAAACTCAAGGCCGCAATCATCGGCAGCGGCAACATCGGGACCGACCTGATGATCAAGATCCTGCGGCACGGCAGGCACATCGAAATGGGCGCGATGGTGGGCATCGACCCCGCATCCGACGGCCTGGCACGTGCCACGCGCATGGGCGTGGCCACAACGCACGAAGGCGTGGCCGGCCTGGTGAAGCTGCCGGTGTTCGCGGACATCGACGTGGTGTTCGACGCCACGTCCGCTGGGGCGCACGTCAAGAACGATGCGTTTCTGCGCCAGCACAAGCGGGAGATTCGCCTGATCGACCTGACGCCTGCGGCCATCGGCCCGTACTGCATTCCGGTCGTCAACGGTAGCGCTCATCTTGACGCGCCCAACGTCAACATGGTGACCTGCGGTGGCCAGGCCACCATTCCGATGGTGGCGGCGGTGTCCCGGGTCGCGAAGGTTCACTACGGCGAGATCGTCGCGAGCATCTCGAGCAAGAGCGCCGGGCCGGGTACGCGCGCCAACATCGACGAGTTCACCGAGACCACGTCGAAGGCCATCGAGGTCGTCGGCGGCGCGGCGAAGGGCAAGGCCATCATCGTGCTGAACCCGGCCGAGCCGCCGCTGATGATGCGGGACACGGTCTACACGCTCAGCGAGCTGGCGGACGAAGACGCGATTGCCGAGTCCGTCGAGCGCATGGCCAATGACGTGCAGGCCTATGTGCCCGGCTACCGTCTCAAGCAGCGGGTGCAGTTCGACAGGATCGAGCCCGACAGTCCGATTCGCATTCCCGGCGTGGGCGCGCAGCTGCACGGCCTGAAGACCTCGATCTTCCTGGAGGTCGAAGGCGCGGCCCACTACCTCCCGGCCTACGCCGGCAACCTCGACATCATGACCAGCGCCGCGCTGCGCACCGCCGAATCGATGGCCGCGCGGATGCTCGCGCCCGAAAGCGCCTGAAGGAACTACCGTGAGCAACCCAACCAAGAAAATCTACATCTCGGACGTGACCCTGCGCGACGGCAGCCACGCAATCCGCCATCAATACAGCGTCGAACAGGCCAAGCAGATCGCCAAGGCGCTGGACGATGCGAAGGTCGACTCCATCGAAGTCGCACACGGCGACGGCCTGCAAGGCGGCAGCTTCAACTACGGCTTCGGCGCGCACACCGATGTGGAGTGGATCGAAGCGGTGGCCAGCGTCATCCGCCACGCCAAGATCGCGACGCTGCTGCTGCCAGGCATCGGCACCGTGCACGACCTCAAGGCCGCTTACGACGCAGGGGCGCGCATCGTTCGCGTTGCCACCCACTGCACCGAAGCGGACATCTCGCGCCAGCACATCGAATACGCCCGCCATCTCGGCATGGAGGCGGTGGGCTTCCTGATGATGAGTCACATGACCACGCCGCAGGCGCTGGCCGAACAAGCCAAGCTCATGGAGAACTACGGCGCGACATGCTGCTATGTGGTGGACTCCGGCGGCGCGCTGAGCATGAACGACGTGCGCGACCGGTTCCGTGCGTTCAAGGACACCTTGAAGCCGGAAACGCAGACCGGCATGCACGCTCACCACAACCTCAGCCTGGGCGTGGCCAATTCAATCGTCGCCGTGGAGGAAGGGTGCGATCGCGTCGATGCGAGTCTCGCGGGCATGGGAGCTGGCGCCGGCAATGCACCGCTCGAGGTTTTCATCGCTGCGGCTGCACGGCTTGGCTGGGAACACGGCACTGACCTCTACAAGCTCATGGACGCGGCAGACGACATCGTGCGCCCATTGCAGGACCGCCCCGTACGGGTGGACCGCGAAACGCTTGCCCTCGGATACGCCGGTGTCTATTCCAGCTTCTTGCGGCACTCCGAGGTGGCCGCGAAGAAGTACGGGCTGAAGACCGTCGACATCCTCGTCGAGCTCGGCAAGCGCCGCATGGTGGGCGGTCAGGAAGACATGATCGTCGACGTGGCGCTCGATCTCCTGGTGAACAAGCCTGCTCAATCCGGATCACCCGCGGTGGCCTCTGCAGCCCTCGCCAGTTCCTGAGATCTCCTTGAAAGACAGCACCACATGACCACCGAAACCACGACCATCACCGACGCATCGACCAGCCGCCTCGTACGAATCAAGGAGGGCGATCTCGACCTGCAGCTCCACTACAACGATGCCGGCGAAGGCGAGCAGACCGTCGTCATGCTGCACGGCTCCGGCCCCGGCGCGAGTGGATGGTCGAATTTCCATCGCAATGTCGAGCCCTTCGTCTCGGCCGGCTACCGGGTCATCCTCATGGATGCACCTGGCTGGAGCAAGAGCGACCCGATCGTCTCGACGGGATCGCGCTCCGATCTCAACGCCACGGCCTTGAAAGGCCTGCTCGATGTCCTGAAGATCGACAAGGCCCACCTCATCGGGAACTCGATGGGCGGCCACAGCGCCGTGGCATTCGCTCTTGCGAATCCGTCGCGCATCGGCAAGCTCGTGCTCATGGGCGGCGGCACTGGCGGCGCCAGTTCGTTCGTTCCCATGCCCACCGAAGGCATCAAGCTCATTGGCGCGCTGTACCGCGATCCCAGCATCGAGAACCTCAAGCGGATGATGAATGTGTTCGTGTACGACACGAGTGCTCTCACAGAGGACCTCTTCCGACTGCGCTTGGACAACATGTTGTCGCGCCGCGAACACCTCGAGAACTTCGTCAAGAGCGCCGCAGCCAACCCGAAGCAGTTCCCCGACGTGGGGCATCGGCTGGGCGAAATCTCGGCCGAGACGCTGGTGATCTGGGGTCGTGACGATCGCTTCGTGCCGCTGGACACCGGTCTGCGCCTGGTTGCAGGGCTTCAGAAGGCCGACCTGCACGTGTTCAGCCGTTGCGGCCATTGGGCGCAGTGGGAGCACGCCGAGAAATTCAACCGCATGGTGGTCGAGTTCCTGGGCCGCTGAGCGCCGAAAACATTCCCTTTGCTGAAGGCCGTCACCGGTCCTTCGCCCCAATCGCGCCTTCCCCCGGGGCGCGTCAAGTACCGGGCTACTGCGAATCTAGGAGACAAAAATGACGAAGTCGATGCGTGCTGCGCGCCTGCATGTCGAGGGCCAGCCTTTCCAGGTTGATAGCGTTCCCGTTCCCGAGGTCAGGCCTACAGACGTGCTGGTCGAAGTGAAAGCTGCCGGCGTGGTGCCGAACCTGCGCAACGTCGTGACCCACTACTCGCAGTGGTTTCCGTTCCTGCCGCTGCCTCGCCTGCCTGCGATCTACGGCCTCGACTCCGCCGGCGTCGTATCGGCGGTGGGCAGCCAGGTGCGCTCGGTCAAGGTGGGTGACCGCGTTTATGTGAATCCGGGCCTGTCCTGTGGCAACTGCACGGCATGCCGGCGCGGCGAGCACATCAACTGCACGTCCTACACGTTCCAGGGGTACTTCGGCTTCGGCCCCGGCTCGCAGCAGATCTTCGAGGACTACCCCTACGGCGGCTTCGGTCAGTACCTCACTGCCCCGGCTGCGAACCTGGTCAAGCTGCATGACAGCATCACGTTCGAGCAAGGCGCTCGCTTTGGCTATCTCGGCACTTCGTACTCGGCGCTTCGCAAGGCGAATTTCGCGCCTGGGCAAACGCTGCTCGTCGACGGCGGCACCGGCACGCTTGGCTTGGGCGCAGTCATCCTTGCGCTGGCGATGGGCGCGTCCAGGATCTTCGCGACCGGTCGCAACACCGGTCTGCTCGAGAAGCTCGGCAGCCTCGATCCACGCATCGTCCCGATTGAGTTGGGCAAGCGGCCGACGGCTGAGATCGTCATGGAAGCGACAGGCGGATATGGCGTCGATGTATTGATCGAGGCGCTGGGTCCGAACGCAGCGCCTGCGACGGTCCTTGACTCGTTCAATGCGCTTCGCCGCGGTGGCAAGGCCATCAACATCGGCGGCGTTGCGGAGCCGATCCCGCTCGAGCCTTTCCCGCTGATGTGCCTGCAGAAGTCATACATCGGCTCGCTGTGGTTCTCGACCGCCGAAGGCCAGGACATGGCCGACATGGCACACGCGGGCACGTTGGACCTTGGCGTCTTCGAGCACGAGCGCTTCTCGCTCGACCAGGTGAACGAAGCCCTCGAAGCGGTAGACAAGCGCGGTGGTGGCTTCACCAACGTCGTGATCATGCACTGAGCACCAGATCAAGGAGAACGACCATGGATACCAGACGCATAGTCACCGGCCACAGCGCCGCGGGAAAGTCAGTCTTCGTATCGGATACGACGGCGCCGAGAAATCACAAGTTCAAACACGTCCCGGGCTTCGAGACCGCGCTCGTGTGGAGCACGGAGCCTGGCGGTGTGGTGCCCGCATCCGGTGGTGACCCCGCCGAGCAGGCGACGTCCTGGGTACCGCAAGCGGACGGAACACGGCTCATGGTGGTCACGTTCCCTCCGGACAGCGTGATGGCATCGCCGGACTTTGATCCCGCGGCCGCAAGGGGTGAATACATGCAGGCGATCCCGGGTCTGGCGGAGCGGTTCGAGATGGAAAGCCCGGGCATGCACACGACGGATACCGTGGACTACGCGGTGCTGCTCGATGGCGAGCTTCACCTCGAGCTCGACGATGGTCAAAGCAAGAAGCTCGTGCGCCATGACATCGTCGTGCAGCAAGGTACACGGCACGCGTGGCGCAACCTGAGCACTGCGCCGGCGACGATTCTCTTCATCTTGGTTGGCGCAGAGCGAAAACGCTAGACCCGACTGTTGGTTCAAGTCATCGGGGCGGCAGACGATCCTTCGATAAGCCGAAAGGACCGACGGCTGTCCTGTAAAGCCGACGTTCAGACTGACCGCCCCCATGCCAGCATCGGGTCCGCTCCAGACATGGCGGCTTCTCAAATGCAGTGTTCGGCCGGCCAGGCGCACAACATCGAAGAATCGGTGACCAAGAAAAAGTAGCAGTGATGGTATGAAGTCGTGTGAGACGCGAAGCCAACCAGCCGATGATGCCCGTCATAAGTATGGAGATTCTCTTCGGGCAAATTCAGTCTAGCTACTACGTTGCCGACCTTCACTTAACCCCCTTAGGAGATGCGCCGAACAGTCCGCACTCGCGGTTCGAATTACCCGTGCAGCGCACTTCCAGGAAGGACCCGCGACCGGGGTGGGCACCCCCTCGCGGCGATATCGGCTCCCCCCTATCGACAATGTCGACAAACTCGACAAACGCCTTTTCGATCTGGGTCTGTCGAGTTTGTCGACATTGTCGATAGGGGTGGGCATCAACCCTGCAAGTGATTGATATAGAAAGAAAAAGTCTATTTTTTGGTTATGGCGACAAACTCGGTTATGTCGACAGAGCCCTCGGATTGACGCGATACGCAGTGGTCGCCGGTGCGCCCCTGTTGGGCCGCTTGAACTCACGCACCACGTCCTGATGTTCCAGCCGGTCCAGCGCCTTCTGCAGGCGCTCCACGCTTCTGAAGCGCCCCTCCTGCGCCTTCTGGCATTCGCGCCGGGTGAACTCGGCCAACCCGCCCGCACGCGCCCATTTCAGGATCGCTGCCGCATCACCGTCGATGGCATCGGTGCCGAGCAGCCCGAACGCCGCCTGCGCGTGCGGGATCAGCAGCCGACCCAAACGCAGCGCCCGCTCCATCGCCACCTGACTGACCTCCTGGCTGGCAAGGCCCATCTCAGCCAGCTCCAGCAGCGCAGCGATGCGCGCCACCGCGCCGGGCAGTTTGCCGGTCCAATCGCTGATTGATTCATACCGACCGCCGTCTCCCTGCTGGCGCTCGATCTCCTCGGCCAGATCGAGCCAGATGCCGCGCGCTGCATCTGACAATGGCAGCACCTTGGGCGCCGCCAGCGGACCGGGCACACCCTCCAGCAGGCCGAACAGGTGCCGCTTGTAGTCGTCGCGCACATCGGCGGGAATGGGCGTGTGTTTGCGCACATCGCGCCTGCCGACGTTGCTGGCCGGCATGGCGTACAGGAAGCGCGCCAGCAGGCCCGACGCACGAAAGCGCCGCGAGCTGGCGACATCCGCCAACACGTCCGGTTGCAGCAGCAGGCCGAACGACAGCGCGGGCTTGTCGACGTGCGCCGCGCGGCCAGCACGGTCCACGCGCATGGGCGTGCCAGCATGGCCCTGCAGGAACACATCGATGTTGGCCGCGCCGCCGTTGTAGATGCCGGCCATGATGAGGAAGATGCCCGACTCGTCCGAGTGCACCGCCATGCGCTCGCCGTGCTCCACGAGCAAGGCCTGCAGTCGCTCGGCCGTGGTGTCACCCGTGAACAGTCGTGGCGCCCGGGCTTCGTCGGGCATGTCGGTTTCCTCGCGCGCGATCTCATTGCGGATGCCTTCGCGCTCGCTCTCGTCCTTGGCCTTCGCTGCATCCTGCAGCAGCCGCTCGATGCGCTTCTTCGCCACTGCGCGGGTGGCGGCAATGCGGACAATGGTGCTGCGCATGCGGTCCCGCAGCTGTTCCTCCCAATGCACCAACGGCCCTAGCATGGCATTGAGCACAGCCGACTTGCGTGTGCCGCTGGGTGTGGCGCTCAAAGTCCACAGTGCCAGCGGTTCGGTGTAGTCATCGCCGAAGGGCGCGACCTCGAAGCGCCGATGCAGCACTGTGGCCAGCACGGCCAGGCAGGACATGACAGCCAACGCAGGCGGTGTCTGTGTGCTCTCGGAGACGGCTTGCGCCATGGCCCCCATCCAGGTGGGCAACACGTCGCACGGGATCGCGGGCGTGCGCAGGGTGCCGGGCAGGATCGGCTCCGGCCACGACGGGGGCTCGATCGCTTTCATTGCTTCGGTGGGTTGGAACGTCGCCGCGGCCTGGTGAACCTGGTGACGCACCTCGTCGAGGCTGGCCAACTGGGCCAGGTCGTTGAAATCTGTTGCGGCACTCACGCGACATTCCTTCCGAACCGGGGGACGGCAACGCAGCCGCCGACAGCACGCGCGGCGGCCTGGGCGTGCGTGACACCGGGATTGCCGGGCGTGTGCTGGTCGTTGTCGGCGCAAACCACCAGCCGCAGCGTGGGGAACTTGGCGCGCAGCGCGCGCGCCACGGGTTCCAGATTGGCGCAGTTGAAGGCGACGGCCACCGCATGGCCGGTGGCTTGGTAGAGGGTGCTGCCGGTGGCCAGACCTTCGGCGAGCAACAGGCAGCGCTCTGGCCGTCCACTTCCGATGGCGAAGTAGCACCCCTTGATGCGCCCACCGGTCAGGAAACGCTTGGCGCCGTCGGGGCCGATGAACTGCAGCGTGTGCAAGGTGCCATCCGCATCCCGCGCGGGAATCAGCAAGGCATCGCGCAATTGCCGCATACCGATGGCCGGAATGACCGGCACACCCTTGCGCCGCAGATAGGGATGGTCATCCTGCGCCGGCCGCGCTCGCGCCCACAGTTTCTGCGCACGCTCGCGTGCAGACGCATGCACAGCCCGTTGCTCGGCGAGGCGGGCTTGTTGGGCGGCTTTCATCGCGCGCTGCAGTGCGGCACGCTCGGCCGGCGTCGGAGGCTTGACATTGGGCGATGGGGTGGCGCACCAGGTGTGCGTCTCCCCGGTCTTCCAACTACCGAAGGCGCCTGCGCGCATCGGGCCGTCGTGCAGCACGGCCCAGCCATTGCGACTGCCGGGCTTGTCACCTTCGACGCGGTAGCGCACCAGGCGGCCATCGGCGCGCAAGTCCAGACTCTTCCCAGGCGCCAGGCCGGCCGCGCACATGGCATCAAGCATGCTGCTGCTCATCATTTGCTCGGCGAGCCCTCACTTGGAGACCTGGGCGTCGCGCCAGGCAATCAGCTTATCGCCGGGAATGACCGTGCAGCGCGCGGACAGGCGAATCGGCCGTGGAAAGTCGGGCCGGGTCTTGACCCAGCGCCAGAGGGTGGCCGTCCCGATGCCAAGCAATTCGGCTGCTTGCTTCGGGCGGTAAGACTGGGCAGGTGATGCCATTCGTCGCTCCAATTGATCCCGCGTTGCGTCATGCCTGCGGTATGGAGTGACTTTCTCGTTTCACCTTCGCGTGGGGAAGCCGGTATGCACGCAGCGCGCGTGGTGAGCCGGTAGAGCCCGCGCTCTGCGGGCAGCACTCAGCGCCTCAAACGCCCTTCAGCCACTCGCGAATGGTGACAAATTCCATGGCGAACTCCTTCATATAGAAGAACGCCGCATCATTCTTATTGGCGAATTTTTCGCGTTCCGCTTGATATCGTTCGATTACCGTTGCCTTCGTGCGCCGGTTCAACGCGTGACGAGCGGAAGCCCCCACCTTGGCGAGCGTTGCACGAGCTTCGTCTAAAGCGGCAGAGCGAGTCTTGTTTAACGTCTGCCTCTCAGCCTGCTGGACAGATTCCCACAACCGGCCAGCCTCCCAAGCAATCAGTCGACCTCGCAGTGCTGACGCGATGCCAGCGTCGTGGAGAGCGGTGAATCGCTCACAAAGACTCAGATCAGCCGAACCGGCAGAGGCTAAACGCTGCGCCTCCAAGCACAGTAGAACGTCTTCGCACGCAGGAGGTTCATCGAAGCCGAATAGGGCCGCGAACTCGGCGAGTTCGCCGAAATCTTCGGCACTCGCAAATTCGAACGCCAGCAGAACCAGACCATGCTTTGCGTCTGCGTTGGAATCTCTGCCGCGCCCGGTGGGTGTAAATGGCTCGCTCGCCCAATGGGGCTGCTTATCGCAATGCGCCTGATAGTGCCACGCAAACCACGCCATCGAAATGGCATAGCCCAACATGTGAGGCACCTGATCTTCGAATTTGCACCACAGTGCCGCGTGAACATTTCCGTACGTATCGCGCACTAGCGGAGACAGTTCTGGGACGTCCAACGGCAGATCAACTGTGCAAGGCAAGTTCATCGCTTTCAATGATGCAAGAGCATCCGCCCAAGCAGCAGACGAAAGCGCCTTCAATTTATCTTGATGATTCCAGAATTCCTCGTTATTCATCACGACTCTCGCAAAATGTGCTCATGGTGACAGTAACCCGGCAGGTGTAAAAAATCTCCCCGCCGATGGCTGGCTTCCGCCGCGTTTCCGATGTGTGCGCCAGACGCCACTACGGGATTCGCATCGGCCAACTTTTCGCACGGCTAAGGCGTGAGCGATCAAGGTTTTCCTTGACCACATGGCAGAGCTGACTTGAGCCCCCCTGCTGCTAGGCTGCAGCTCTGAGCGTGATGACGTCTGCACCGATGCGCAACTTGTCGAGGTAGTCCGACCAGCGCTGCATCATCTCGCGCCGCGCGGGCAGGTGCGCCGTTCGGTTGTAGGCTCGGCCGTTGGGGTCCTTGACCATGTGCGCCAACTGGTGCTCGATGATGTCCACGCGCTCGCCGAGCACCTCGTCCATGATCGTGCGGGCCATCGCGCGGAAACCGTGCGCGGTCATCACCTCCTTGGCATAGCCCATACCACGCAGCGCGGCGTTCACGGTGTTCTCGCTCATGGGGCGTTCGCCGGTGCGGATGCTGGGAAACACGTACTGCCCGTGGCCGGTGGCCGCGTGCTGGTCGCGCAAGATGGAGACAGCCTGCACCGACAGGGGCACGATGTGATCGACGCCCATTTTCATTTTAGAGCCGGGGATTCGCCACTCGGCGGCCTCCAGGTTGATTTCCAACCACTCGGCCGTGCGCAGTTCGCCTGGACGCACGAACACAAGAGGGGAAAGCTTCAGGGCAGCGAGCGTGTATCGATGGCCGCCATAGGCATGGATGGCACGCAGCAAGGCGCCGGTCTGCTGTGGATCGGTGATGGCCGCGTAATTGGTTTTCTCGATAGCCACCAGCGCGCCACGAAGGTCGGCGGTCACGTCGCGCTCCACCACGCCGGTGGCGACAGCGTAGCGAAAGACCTGCGAGCAAATCTGCACGATGCGATGGGCACTTTCGTGGATGCCGCGCGCCTCCATGCGCCGAGCTACCTTGTCGAGGATGTCCTTGGCCTTGATGGTCGTGATGGGCCACTTGCCGATGTAGGGGAACACATCCTTTTCGAGCCAGTTGGTGATCTTGGCCTGCGTGATCTCTGCGCGCTTGTTGGCCGTGTTCTCGAGCCAGTCGCGAGAGACGGCCTCGAAGGTGTTGGCTGCCGCCTCAGCCCTTGCCGTCTTCTCTTCGCGCTTGGCGACGCTGGGGTCGATGCCGTGCGCCAGTGTTTTGCGGGCCCTGTCGCGCCGCTGACGGGCTTCGGCCAATGTGACCTCGGGGTAGACGCCCAGGGCCAAGGTCTTGGCCTTGCCCTCGAAGCGATAGTCCATGCGCCAGTACTTGCCCGCCGCCTTCACGCGCAGGTACATCCCGCCGCCATCGGCGTAGCGTTCGCCGATTTCGGTGCCCTTGTGTTTGACTTGCCTGACGAATGTATCCGTGAGTGCCATTGCTGATCCGTGCGTTTTTTTGGGTGTCGGTACTTCGATTTCGAGTGCTCGGCCGGTACCGACAAAAGTACCGACAAAGTACCGAGATGAAATGCTACAACGCGAGACGACGTCAGACAAAGAAAAACCCGCTGTCCCTAGAGAGGCGGCGGGTTTTGGGATGATGTGAGACGACTTGATGTGATCTCGTGGTGCCTTCGACAGGAATCGAACCTGTATCTGAGTCTTAGGAGGACCCCGTTCTATCCATTGAACTACGAAGACGACTGGCGCGATGGGCTGGGTGCCCGGCCGGCGAGGGGTTGCCGGTGCGCGCCGCGATTTTATAGGGTTCCCGCCGCCGCTTCGCTGCACTGCAAAAAACCGGCCAGCGCGGGCTAACCCCGATACGAAATCTCCAAGAAGTTGACCACGGTCAAGTCGACGCGGAACGCGTGCGCGCAACATCCGGCCTGTTCGTATCTCCGCTCAGATCCAAGAATAAAAAAGGGCGAACCCTACACAGATTGGAGACAGACATGACGATGAAAAACATCGCTTCGCAGGCCGTCCGCAGCTGGCCTGCAAAAGCGCTTGGCGCGGCCGTCCTCGCATTGGCCGCCGCCACCCCCGCTCTCGCGTGGGAGCCGTCCAAGCCCGTGGAGTTCGTGATCCCCGCCGGAACCGGCGGCGGCGCCGACCAGATGGGGCGGCTGCTGCAGGGCATCGTCATCAAATACAAGCTCATGAAAGAGCCGCTCATCGTCGTCAACAAGTCGGGCGGCGCGGGCGCCGAGGGCTTTCTGGCGGTGAAGGAGGCCAAGGGCGATCCGCACAAGATCATCATCTCGCTGTCGAACCTGTTCACCACGCCCATGGCCACCGGCGTGCCCTTCAACTGGAAGGACATGACGCCCGTCGCGATGCTGGCGCTCGACCAGTTCGTGCTGTGGACCAACGTCGACGCGCCCTACAAGACGGCCGGCGAATACATCGCTGCCACCAAGGCCGCGGGCCCCAGCAAGTTCAAGATGGCCGGCACCGGCTCCAAGCAGGAAGACCAGATCATCACCGTCGCGCTCGAGAAAGCCACGGGCACCAAGTTCATCTACGTGCCCTTCAAGGGCGGCGGCGAAGTCGCGGTGCAGCTGGTGGGCGGCCACGTGCATTCCACGGTCAACAACCCGATCGAAGCCGTTGCGCAATGGCGCGCGGGCAAGCTGCGCGCGCTGTGCGTGTTCGACGACGAGCGCATGCCCTTCAAGGCGAAGGTGACCGACACGCAATCGTGGAACGACGTGCCCACCTGCAAGGAAGCGGGCGTGCCCACCAAGTACACGATGCTGCGCGGCATCTTCATGCCCGCGGGCGTCACGCCAGAGCAGCTCAAGTTCTACACGGACCTCTTGACCAAGGTGGCCGCCACGCCGGAGTGGAAGGAATACATGGAGAAGGGTGCCTTCAACCCGACCTTCATGACCGGCAAGCCCTTTGCCGACTGGCTCACCACGGCCGAGACGACGCACCGCACGCTGATGTCTGACGCTGGCTTCCTGGCCAGCAACAAGTAAGCCGCCGCGGGCACAGAGCCAGCCCCGGCCGCGAGACCGCGGCGGGGTGGCGCGCCGGACGGCAGGCGGGCGCACGCCACGAGCGCGCGCGCACCGCCTCATTTCACTCACACATTTGATCGATGGGGGCTCCATGGAGCACGAAGAAATTTCCGATGGGGCGCCGCGTTCGGGCGTCGCCACCTACGTGGTCGAGGCGGTGGTCGCGGCGCTGCTGCTCATCATCGGGCTGGTGGTGGTGTTCGAGGCCCGCAAGCTGGGCGCGGGCTGGACGAGCGATGGGCCGGGGTCGGGCTACTTCCCGTTCTTCATCGGCGTGATCATCACCATCTCGGGCGCGGGCATCCTGTACCAGGCACTGCTCGGCAAGAACCGCAACACCGAGGTGTTCGTGGATTCGGTGCAACTGAAACGCGTGCTGTCGGTGCTGGTGCCGGCCACCGTGTACGTGCTGTGCATCACCTTCGTGGGGCTGTATGTCGCATCGGCGGTCTACATCGCGCTCTTCATGATCGTGCTGGGCAAGTACTCGTGGGGCAAAAGCGTGATCGCGGCCCTCGCGGTCAACACGGTCTTCTTCTGCATGTTCGAGGTGTGGTTCAAGGTGCCCCTGTTCAAGGGCGCACTCGACCCCCTCCGGTTCCTCGGCTACTGAACTCACGGAGCACAGCGAAATGGACGAAATCAGCGCCCTGATGCAGGGCTTTGCGGTGATCCTGACCCCGATGAACATCGCACTGATGTTCGTGGGGATCATTCTTGGCGTGCTCATCGGCGTGCTGCCGGGGCTGGGCGGCGCCAACGGGGTGGCGATTCTGCTGCCCCTCACGTTCACGATGTCGCCGACCTCGGCCATCATCATGTTGTCGTGCATCTACTGGGGTGCGTTGTTCGGCGGGGCCATCACCTCGATCCTGTTCAACATCCCCGGCGAACCCTGGTCGGTGGCCACCACCTTCGACGGCTACCCGATGGCCCAGCAGGGCAACGCGGGCGCCGCGCTCACCACGGCTTTCACGTCGTCGTTCGTGGGCGCCTTCATCGCGGTGGTGATGATCACTTTTCTCGCGCCGCTGGTTGCCAAGTTCGCGCTCAAGTTCGGGTCGCCCGAGTTCTTCGCGGTGTACTTATTGACCTTCTGCAGCTTCGTCGGAATGGGGAAAGGCTCGCCCTTCAAGATCCTCGCGTCGATGGCGCTGGGCTTCGCGCTCGCCTCGGTCGGCATGGACACGGTCACCGGCCAGCTGCGCCTGACCTTCGGCCAGCCCGAGCTGATGCGCGGCTTCGACTTTTTGATCGCGGTGATCGGTCTCTTCGGCATCGGCGAAATCCTGCTGTCGATGGAAGAGGGCCTGAAGTTCTCCGGCAAGAGCGCCAAGATCGATCCCAAGGTCGTGCTGCAGACCTGGAAGCAGCTGCCGCAGTACTGGGTCACGTCGCTGCGCAGCTCGCTCATCGGCATCTGGATGGGCATCACGCCCGGCGGCGCCACACCGGCTTCGTTCATGGCCTACGGCCTTGCCAAGAAGATGTCGAAGAAGGGCTCCAAGTTCGGCACCGGCCAGATGGAAGGCGTCGTCGCCCCCGAGACCGCGGCGCACGCCGCAGGCACCAGCGCGCTGCTGCCGATGCTGGCGCTGGGCATCCCCGGTTCGCCGACTGCCGCGGTGCTGCTGGGCGGCCTGCTGATCTGGGGCCTGCAGCCCGGACCGCTGCTCTTCGTTGAGCAGAAGGACTTCGTCTGGGGCCTCATCGCCAGCATGTACCTGGGCAACATCGTGGGCCTGATCGTGGTGCTGAGCACGGTGCCGCTGTTCGCGTCGATCCTGCGCATTCCGTTCTCGATCATCGCGCCGGTGATCATCGTGATCTGCGCGATCGGTGCCTACACCGTGCACAACGCGATGCTCGACATCTGGTTCATGCTCGGCTTCGGCGTCATCGGCTACCTGTTCAAGAAACTCGACTTCCCGCTGGCGCCGCTGGTGCTTGCACTGGTGCTCGGGGACAAGGCCGAAGACTCGTTCCGCCAGGCCATGCTGGTCTCGCAAGGCGACGTGATGATCATGTTCTCGAACCCGCTGGTGGGTGGCATCACGACGCTGGCTTTGGTGCTCCTGTTCTGGCCGGTGATCTCCAAGGGCATCGCCCTCATCAAGCCGCCGAAGAAGCCCGACGAGTTTGCCGTCGAGCGTCCGGTGGATTGAACGAGAAAGAACAAGGAGCACACACATGCCAGTCATCGCACTGACCCAGGAAATGGGTTCCCTCGCCAAGGACGTTTCGGTCAAGCTCGCGGAAACGCTTTCGCTCGCCGTGATGCGCCACGAAGTCATCGACCATGTGGCCGAGAAGATGCAGGTCTCCAAGAGCCTCATCGGCCGGCTGCGCGGCGGCAAGGCGGGCCTCTTCGAGCGCCTGAAGACCGACCAGCGCAGCGTTGCGCTCTACACCGCCGACGAACTCTTCGCACTGGCCGACCGCGGCAACGTGGTGCTGCGCGGGTGGGGCGCCACCTGCCTCTTGCGGCCGGTGCCGCATGTGGTGTGCGTGCGCATCACGCGTTCGATGGACAAGCGCGTCGAATGGCTCATGGGCGACCTTGAAACCGACGACGCCGCATTCGCCGAAGCGGAAATCCGCCGCAGCGACCAGGCGCACGCGGCGCGCATGCATGCGCAGTTCGGCGTGACCTGGGGCGATCCGGTGCTCTACGACCTGGTGCTCAACACCGATCGCGTGACCGTCGACAGCTGCGTCGAGCAGATCCGCCAGTTGGTCGCGCGGCCCGAGTTCGCGGAGACGCCCGAGTCGCGCGCGTTGCTGAAAAACATGGCGCTGCAGGCGCGCGTGAAAGCGGCGTTGAAGGAGCAGGCGGAGACGAGCGACATCCGTGTCACGGTCGATGCGAACCAGGGGGAGGTGATCCTGCGCGGGATCGTCTTGAACTCGGAAGAGCGCGCGCAAACCGAAGCGGTGGCGGCCGCTGTGCCCGGGGTGACCGGTGTGCACAACCAACTGCGGTTGATGGCAACGTCACGCCGTTTCGCATCGGCGAAGCAGACCTGAGTTTGCGCGTGCTCCCCTGTCTTGCTCCCTCCCCCTCTGGGGGAGGGCAGGGGTGGGGGCACGGCGGCTTTTATCGAAGCGCGGCCAGCAGTTCCAACGCCGCTTGCCCCCACCCCAACCCTCCCCCAGCGGGGGAGGGAGCCAACCCCCAAACCGCGCCTAGATCTTCCCGCGCTTGCGAAGCCGGCTAAGGGTTTCCGCGGAGAGATTCAGATACGAAGCCAGCTCCTTGCTCGGAATCCGGTCTTCCAGCTCCGGGTGCTTGCGCATGAACCGGTGCACGCGCCCCGGCGCATCGAGCAGATGCAGCGTGATCGTGTGCGCCATGATCTCGCTCATCCCCTTCATCACCAGGTACTCGAACAGCTCCTTGGTCTGCGCATGCCGGTCGAGGAAGGTGATCCATTCCTTGAGCGGCAGGCTCGCCACGCGGGCCTTGGTGACGCACACGATGCCGTAGGGCGTCGGCGTGCCCAGCCGCAGCGCCGCATAGCTCGTTTCCATGTCGTGCTCGTCGGCGAAGCGAAGGATCATTTCCTTGCCTTCCGGGTTGCTCACGACCCGCTTGAGGATGCCGTCGAGGATGAAGTACTGCTCCATCTCGCGCACCCCCTGGTGCAACAGGAAATCGCCCTTGTTGCCGTCCACGATCACGAGGTGGGCTTCGAGTTCTGTGCGGTCGCTCTCGCTCAGGTCCTTGAGCAGGACGTTCTGCCGGAGCTGCGCGCGAATGATGTTTTTTTCCGGGTGGTTTTCCAACAACGTCATGGGTCCCGTCTTGCTCGAATTCGCAACAACAACTTCTGGTTCCGGCTTCTGTTTCAGGCCGGTGCCGTTTTCCGGAAAGTTGACCGAGGTCAACGCCCGAAAGCATGCCCCCGAATCATAGTCCCGGCTCGGGCCTCGGCCATTCACCAAAGCAGAAGGAGAGACATGTCTTCAGTAAGAACGGACAAAGAGGCATCCACGACCCTGGACGACGCCCTCAAGCCCACGAGCCGGGCCGTTGACGGCGATGCGGTCGTGCGAGCCCTCAAACCGGTGGCGGACGACGCACCGGAGGCCGAAACGACCGACGGCTTCCACCTGGTCATCGATGCGCTGAAGCTGAACGACATCGACACCATCTTCGGCCTGCCCGGCATCCCGATCACCGACCTGACGCGCATGGCGCAGGCCGAGGGCATGCGGGTCATTTCGTTCCGCCACGAACAACACGCCGGCAATGCCGCAGCAGCCGCAGGCTTCCTCACGCAGAAGCCCGGCATCTGCCTCACGGTGTCCGCCCCCGGCTTCCTGAACGGCCTCACGGCGCTGGCCAATGCGACCACCAACTGCTTCCCGATGATCCTCATCAGCGGATCGAGCGAACGCGAAATCGTCGACCTGCAGCAGGGTGACTACGAAGAGATGGACCAGCTGGCCATCGCCAAGCCGCTGTGCAAGGCCGCCTTCCGCGTGCTGCACGCCGAAGACATCGGCGTGGGCATCGCCCGCGCCATCCGTTCGGCACTGTCGGGCCGCCCCGGTGGCGTGTACCTGGACCTGCCGGCCAAGCTCTTCGCGCAGACCATGGATGCGGCCAAGGGCAAGGCATCGCTCATCAAGGTCGTCGATCCGGCGCCGCGCCAGATCCCCGCACCTGACGCCGTGAAGCGCGCACTCGACCTGCTCAAGGGCGCGAAGAAACCGCTCATCCTGCTGGGCAAGGGCGCCGCCTACGCACAGGCCGACGCCGATATCCGCGCACTGGTCGAGAAGACGGGTATTCCCTACCTCCCGATGTCGATGGCCAAGGGCCTGCTGCCCGACACGCACGTGCAATCGGCCGCCGCCGCACGTTCCTATGTGCTGCAAGAGGCCGACGTGGTGATGCTCATCGGCGCGCGCCTGAACTGGCTGCTCTCGCACGGCAAGGGCAAGACCTGGGCCGAGGACAAGGGCGCCAAGCAGTTCATCCAGATCGACATCGCACCGACCGAGATCGACAGCAACGTGGCCATCGCCGCGCCGGTGATCGGCGACATCGGCTCCTGCGTCGCGGCGCTCTTGGGCGGCATCGATGCCAAGTGGGCCAAGCCGCCGACCGAGTGGACCGGCGCCATCGCCGAGCGCAAGGACAAGAACCTCTCCAAGATGGCCGTGACGCTCGCCGCGCGTCCGTCGCCGATGAACTTCCACAGCGCGCTCAGCGTAATCCGCGACCAGGTGAAGGCGCGGCCCGATGCCATCGTGGTGAACGAAGGCGCCAACACGCTCGATTTCGCGCGCAGCATCGTGGACATGTACGAGCCGCGCAAGCGCCTCGATGTGGGCACCTGGGGGATCATGGGCATCGGCATGGGCTTTGCAGTCGCTGCCGCCGTGGTCACCGACAAGCCGGTGATCGCCATCGAGGGCGACAGCGCCTTCGGCTTCAGCGGCATGGAGGTGGAGACCATCTGCCGCTACAACCTGCCGATCTGCATCATCG
>Ga0163161_10000200_pt1 | contig 54826 bp, 49 predicted proteins | sample S45metaG_FD_129847 | JGI IMG/M metagenome (GOLD analysis project Ga0163161, IMG submission 129847) | Switchgrass rhizosphere microbial communities from Kellogg Biological Station, Michigan, USA - S4-5 metaG | ecosystem: Host-associated > Plants > Roots > Rhizosphere > Soil | place: USA... | reverse complement strand
TTAGCACATAATTTAAGAAAGAAAGTGGCGTAAGATCCACAATTTATTTTAAAAATCAGCCAAAAAATCCAATCTAAAAAGGTCAATAAAAAAACCGCCTCATGGAAATGAGACGGCTTCTTTCTTTAAAGCTTACATCAAATTTATAATAAATCTGTTAGAAGCTTTTTTCTGCTTCTTCAATATTATAAGTAATTCTATCATCTTGCTTTATTAAAGCTTTAAAAATATCGAGATACTTAATAAAATTACTTTTGTCATAATGAACAATTACCGGAAACAGCTGGCTGGCTTGATAATACCTTTTATTTTCCAAGGCATTTTGTAATGCCTGTTCTATTTCTTTTAAAAGTGGTCTGCAATTTTTCTTTAGAAGAAAATCTTTTAAATTGGATTCGAAAAATTTATCTCCATAAATACTCAAAAAGTATTTAATGTATTGATAAAGTTCCTGTTCGGGCTTTGCATTCAAAGTAGAAATATATAAAGCATCTGCAATTACATCATATACATTATCTTCACTATGAATTCTATGAGACTCAAAATTTTCTTTTTCATCCCATTTTTCAGAAATAAACCGATCAAGTTGTTGAAATCCTTCCGGAATTGCCCACGCCAATAAAATAAGCATGGCTTGGTAAGCAATATATTGATCATCATTATCAAGAAGCGATTTTAATTTTTCAATTCTGTCTACATCTTTATTTCTGAGAAGCTGTACTTCGCTTAAATCGTATCCTTCATATCCTTCTTCGTTATAGTGGTAAAGGATTTCGTTTATTTGGTTGTTCATTTTATTATTAATTATTAAAAAAAATTAGCATGGGAGCACAGTTGTTTCTTTAAATGTCATTGTCTTTAATATTAAATTCCGAAATCCAATTTTCATTTATAACCAATGATTTATTTTTTAAAATATTTTTTAAATCATCTATATCAATTGTATGATCTGAGAATACACAATCACTTTTTGAAAAATCAGAATATGATTTATAAATTAACTCTCCTTTATAAGAATAACTAATTACAATTTCTTTAGTTCCTGTTTGTTCATTGATTTTAATTAGATTTTTACCATTTATCGTCTCTTCCCAGTAAAAATTTTTATTTAATTCAATATCAAAATTGATATTAACAGTATAAGTAAATTTTCTTTTCTTAGTATTAACAGAAAAAATAGAAAAACAATATTTATATATTTCATTAAAATTATTGTCTTCGACAAATACTTTAAACTTTTCAATTTGAAAATTTTTAGCGTTGCTAATCATTTTGTCTATTTCGGTATTATCCATAATATTTAATTATTTTCATAGTATTTAAGCCATTTTTCTCTGGCAATTTGTGATCTAAAGATTTCATCATCTATTGGTAATCGTTCCTATTTCGTTTTCCATTAACTTTCTTCCTGCATTTAATTCAGCCCTTGCAATATCATTTAGAGATCTTGCTATGAAAACATCTGTTTTTGCAGCAAAATCAACTATTCTTGTTTTTATATCCGCATCATTAATCATATTTAATATCTTCAATTCATCTATATGACTATAAACCTCATTCCATGCAATTCGTATATCTCACAAGTGCAGTACTTTATTAATATTTCCTTTTGGTATTTCTCTTAAACTTTTTGGAGCGTTAATCAATTCTTTTTCAAACTACATATCTTGTTAGCAATATATTGCATAATAAAACTGCAAGTTTTAAGCTTGCAGTTTTTATTCACTAATACTATTTTTTCACCTCTTTATACCAGTTTTCAAATGCACTTACATTTGTCCAATCAGGACTTTTTGAGTATTCTTCATAGAGAATATCACAATCAAATCCCCCTATTCTTGGAGAATAAATCATTTTAAGTAAGGTTGGTACTTCTCTTTTATCATCAATAAAGACATCTGAAAGATCCATCAAGGCATGCCCACCAATACTTAGTAAATTGTCAATTCTATCTTCCGAGTCATCGGTTTTTCTTTGTAGAACATTGTTCACGAGTTCTTTTTCAACTACGATATTGTTTATTTGGTAAAAAACATTGTAGAAATACATTTCATTTTCCATCGAAGCATATATATATTATCAACCTCTTCACTAATTCTACCAATATACTCAAATGCTACTTCTACCATTTCAGTTGTAAGTCTTTGAAACTCTTCATCAAATTTTGTTTTTTCCATAATAATTAATTTTTTATAAATGTATTGAATTTTTTTCCATCAATGGTATATTTGACATTGAAACTAGAAGGTCTTAATTCATCATGTTTATAATTGATTTTAATTTCTACATCAACTTTTTTTCCTTCCTTAATTGCAGATGCCCATTCATTTTCAATTATTTTAAATTTGCTTAAATTAACATTACTCGCCTGTGAAACAAGATTATCAAGTTGAGGTGATCCTCCAAATCTGTCTCCAAATAAATGCCATGCATGATCTCCTATTATTTTTACTGGCATTTTACCTTTATGTGGTAGCCTGTCTTGTGTACTTAATTGTAAATCATGAGTTTGAACTTTACTTAACCGACCTAATTCGTCAGTTTCATTGATGTATCCAAACTCACTTTGAATAAAACTAACATTTTTCTTCAATTTACCACTTTCATCAAAAGCTTCTTTTACAAATTGCTTTTCATCTGCTACTTCTGCAATATTCTTTAATTCTCTGCCCTGCTGTAAAAAGCAAAAAAGCATCCCATAATAGAGATGCTTGTTAGTTTATTTAAAAAAATATTATATCCATTCAGCAGGAATAATAATATTTTTTGGACAATTGAAGTCTTTGATAATATCAAGGAACTTTTGGGTTACTCCTATTTCACCATGGTCAGCAAAATTAAAAATATCTGCTCCTTTATATGAGTCATAAAACACTTGTAAATGAATTGCATTTTCTTCACTATTTCTCATGATTAGTTTTGATTTTTCTTTATTATATTTATTTAAATATAAATTACAACCTTCACAGATACCCGTAAAATCACTTGCTATGGGTATGTTTCTCACAGCTGGAGGTAAAATAGCCAAATAAACCAATGTAGGAACTTTTTTCATATCAACATCACCATATTTATATTTTACTTTATTTACCTTTATCGGTGCAAAACCTTTAATCCCAGAGTTTATTAGTGCATTATATAAGTTTTCAGAAACTATTAAAAGCCCATAAGCACTCACCATATCTTCTCCACCATATCTTTCAATTTCTAACTCAACTTTTGAATACTCAATCTCTTCCAAAATCTCCCTATTGCAAACTTCACATTTAGGTTGTTGCACTCTAGAACTTTTTTGGCTTAAATTACCTATCCAACTTTTTGAATTAAATGTGAATATTTTTTCTTTATTATTCATTAAGTAAATGTTTTAAACTATTAGTAATCGTTTGTATTTCATTTTCTGTCAATTGTCTGCCTGCCCTCAATTCGGCTCTTGCAATATCATCTAAAGATCTTGTTATAAAACCATCTGTTTTTGCAGCGAATTCAGCTATTTGACTTCTTAAGCCAATCTCATCAATCATGTTATTTCTTTGTAATCTTTTTAAACTACTATACACATCATTCCAAGCAATCCGTATATCCGACAGATGTAGAATTTTATTAATATTTCCTTTTGGTATTGCTCTTAAACTTTTTGGAGCATTAATCAATTCTTTTTCAAAAAGATACGCAAAATCAGAACCTTTTTCAATAAGATGATGAATAACATCATTTGAAATGTCTGCTCTGTTAGCTAATGCAAATATCTCACGATAATCAGGTGTTTTGGTAAATTTATCTAATCTAGAAATTTTCATCAATTCTCTACCTTGATCATCAAAATATATGTCTCCTTTTTTTAATCCTTTAGGAACATCTGCTTTGTCTTTTTTAATAATACTCATTACATCTTCATCAGGCATCGGACCAGACATTATTACAAACAAAGGGTTTATCTCAGCTAAAACTTCCCATCGCTTGCCTTGTATTTTGAGCATTACTTTTTTAATTCGCATTCGCTCCAAAATATCATCGGCTAATTTACGTAAAGATTTATTTAATTTTCCAAGATTTTTCCCAGCAATTCCTTTAAACAATACTTTTCCTTCCTTGATGATGAATTTAGCATAATTCATTACCGCTTTAGCACTAGATTTGGCAAGTTTTAAACCTGCTTTTACCAAATTCGTTATTGCTTTTGCAGCTACCTCTACTAATTTAAAGCCGAGATACATTGCCAGTTCTATTAATGATGCGCCCAAACCTCTGCTGAAAGCTTTGGTACCACCTTTAATATCTCCGTCCCAAGATTTGGCTAATCCGTCTACAAAGTAAGGGGCTATTTGTGCTATTGCTACACCTATAAATACATCTGCCAATATTGGCATAATTACAGGCAATGCAGCCGTTATTGCTCCTCCGGTAACTACCTCAGCTGCGATAAATACAACCAATGCCGCAATGATACCACCCACAACTTTAAGCCAGTTGTCGTCCCACCATTGCTTTATGCCTGTTTTCATCATTTCCCACTTTATTTCGGCACGTTTCATCGGAGTTAATCCGTCATTAAATTTTTGTCCCGATGTTTCAGGTGCGCTTTGTGGTGTTTTGGCTTCTTCCATTACAGAAGACATGGTTCTGGAAGGATCATTTCTTTCACCAAGAGTAGCTTCAGTTTGTCCTGCTTTTTGCATTCTTCTTAATTCAGCCTGCATTTCTGGTGATAACTCTTCAAAGCTTACCACATCAACTCCAACATTTGCATTAGTCCACGGTGCTTTTGGCATTCCATCATCAGAATCTTGTTCGTTACCACCCGATAATAGTCCCATTTGCATTGCTGCCATCAACTCTTCAGGTGATAATGATTCATCAAGATTTACACCTAATAATTCTTCCATTCCACCTTGTTTTATGGTGTCAAATGTAATTGCGAATAAAGCGTCTTTTATATTGCCTAATTTTCTAAGAAGTTCTATTACATCACCACTTACAATCATTCCAACAACGGTTAAAATTCCTTCGTAAACAGATTGTAGTACGCCTAGTAATTTATCAACAGTCTCTGCCAAGAAATCAATAATCGCAACAACCGCTTTTTTGAAGACTTCGAATGTTTCGTTTACCAATTTTTCGGCGACAGCTACATATTTGTCTATTTTAGCTTTTAATCGGTCTCTGATACCAGGGAAAGCTGCTAAAGCAATGTCTAAGAAACCTTTTAATAACGAAGCAAATCCTTTGATAAAGCCTACAATTAATTTTCTTGCAGCTTCTAATGCTTCTAAAACCAATTTTTTAGCAACATCAAAAATAGCTTTCACTGCTTTTCTAAGTGCCGTGAAAATGACATTTAAAGCGTCTTTAAGGGCATCAATAAATTGTGAAACTTTGTCAGTCACCCAACCAAAGAAACCTCCACTTTTTTTATCCATCTCCGATTTCTTATTGATAGCCTGTTTATTAGCAGCATTTTTTTCTTTTAATGCATCTTCATTAGCTTTAGTAATATGCTTTTGTGCTTGGGTTTCGCCTCTGGATTTTTCTGTTTTTATATTTCCAAGAGTAGTTTTAACCTGATTACTAGATTTTTTCGCAAAATCGGATTCTGTTTTATTAAGCGCACCTTGCCATTCTACTCTTGAATTGTGAACATCTGCTTGAGCATCTTTTACAGATTTCAGCTGACTTTGGTGCGATTTATCTTTTTCAGATCCTATTTGAGTTTCGGCAGATTTTTCATGCTCCAGCACTTTTTGATCATGCTCAAATTCTGCAGCCTGATATTTTTCATTTTCTGCACCTATTTTCGATTGAATAATAGGTTCGAACTGAGCATTAATTCCAGCTTCATCCATACCTTCTAGTTTCAAAGTATTAATAGGTTGTCTCTTAATCGACTTGGAATTTATTTTGTGCGAAGGCTTAAGAATTTCATCATTTGGTTTTTTGATGACGTCATTCTCTCCATAATCTTTATGAATATCTTGTGCTGCCTCATTCTTTTTGATGCTCATATCTTGCGCAACATCATGATGTTCGATAGATAGGTGTTCTGTATCTGCTTCTCCTGTAAGATCCAGTCTTGCGCTTTGTTGCATCGTTGTTGGGATTGCAGAAGTGTTGAGATTAATCGAATCAAACTGGCTCTGAGCCTGCCTTTCGAGTCCTCCGTTTTTGGTTCCTGTTGCGTTAAAAGAATAATTTACTTTTTTCAAAGGTTCGCTTTGCAGAAAAACAATTTCTTTTGATTTTGGCTTTTGACTTACAGATTTAACCGTTTTTTTGCTTGATTTTGCTACGGTCTTGCCGGTTTTTGCTTTATTCTTTGCCTTAGATCCAGAAAAAGCACTGCCTATTTTGGCATTCACTTTTGGAAGTCCACCTGTTGCTTTTTCGGCTTGACTATGTAAAAGTTTAGTGCTGTTGTTTTGAACTGCATTAAAATTATCCGCCAATTGTGTAGCTGGAGAATGCGACAAATCTGCCAAAGAAGCATCGGAATTTCCTTTTGCTACAGGTTTTGCTTTCTGTTTTATCTCTTGATTTTTTTTGTTTTCCTGATGAACAGCCGCTTGTTCCTGCACTGTTTTTGGCAAATATGTTCCCGATTTGAGGTCGTGATAATCTCGTATCTGATCAATATTCAAGGTCATCATATAACCTTTTTCAAGCTCATTTGTATCGGGATGATTAATATCGCCGGTATCTGCCAAACTTTCCTGAAATTTGCCATACGTTATTTCTGAGCCCTGATCATAAATAGTTTGCGAACCATGAACCGCAGGAATTCTACCATTGAAACGCACTGAGCTGCCATTAGAATTTCCTGAGCCGGTCACGACTGTCAAACTGCCCGACTTTTGTGTTGGCATTCCCACATCTGTTTCAGACTGATGAACCACTACCGTTTCTTTCGGCTTTTGCTTTTTGTTTTGGTGGACTTTGTTGTCTATTTCTACAGGTTTTGCTGCTTTCATTGACTTGTATTTTTTAAATTACATATTATTTTAAAGGTATATAAAGCACAACATCGACTGTTGTGCTTTATACTTACCTGCTGAAGTGAAAAATCGGACCGGGTACGGCAGATTTTTTTAAAAGAAATTGAGGAATTTGAAGTGGTAATTGAGATAAGAAACAGGTAATAATGAACCACTTCTTTGTTTTTGAGTTTTTCAGGTTTATATTTTCAAAATTCATCCTTTTCAGGAAGAATCAGTGTCTTTTTTGATGAAGGATTCTTTTGCTGCAGTAAAGAGTTTTTAAGAACTTATTTTCATTCTATTAAATCATCTTTTTTTTCTTCTTCCGCATCAAAATGCCTTTTCATTTTCACACCATATCGATTTTCAATGAAAACACCCACCGCTGTTTCAATCCATTCCGGCAAATTGGTGGTGATCATTTTCAAGAATTTATCGTAACAGTAGCCCAGAACAAATAATACTCCTGTAGAGTACCATTTGTCATGCAGCTCAGCTTTATACATTAAATAACTCATGGTAAAACCTACAATCATGACAATTATTAATGTGACAAAGTGTTCCCAAGGTTGTTTTTTCTCTTTGTTTTGTATAGAGATCAGCACTCTTAATAATCCTCCTGAAAACGCTATTGCAGTTCCGATTAAAAGTGCCTTTATACTATCTAGATTCATTTCCTATATAGATTAATTGATTAATTTTTACTGCAATTTCAGAGGTTTGGTTATTCCATATCCAGAATGTACATATCATCTAAAAACCGTTTGCTTTTCAGGATATTTTCATTTTCATCCAGATAGGCCAATTCGTCAATAAGATCACTGATATCTTTAATGGGCATTTGTCGTTTTACTCTGTTTTTCTTTATTTTTTTTCTTCTCTTTTCTTTCATGGCTACTTAATTTTTAATAAAAGATCGTTTTCTTCTTTACAATTTATCTTTCCTAAATTCAGACTACTTCTTCACTTGAAGGTTCTAATCCTCAAGGATAATGTTGTATATTGTTCTTTCAGACAAAAACAGCATTTCTGTCAACTCTGTCACGATTACTTTCATCTGTTTGTTTTGATTACGCTTTACATATTCGATCACAAAATTTTTTCTTTTTTCTACTAATTCTTTACTACGTTTCATGTTTGGTTAATTTTTATTTATGTTAAAAAGTTTGTTTTTGGGTTAAGACATTTGCTCGCATTTCTTACATTTTTTCACTACAATTGAGTCAATAAGAGTCCTAAAGACTTTATTTAAGTCTTTAAAATATGTCCAATTATAATTAGGTTTTTAGAAGTCGATTTTGGTATTCTACACTAGCAACAATATCCTACTTCGGTGTTCTAAGTTTTACTTTTGGTAAATGATTTCATTAACGTTTATAATGAAGAGATGTTTTTATAAACGATTGAAGAATAATTCACTTTTCAGTAATTTATTTTTAAAAGAGTAAATCATTCAACTTGAATTTTAAATGATCTTTAAAAATTGATTGGGAATATTTCATAAATTTTGTTTTATTTGGATTTTGCTGTTTATTCGTACAGTTCGCTATTATTAATCGATGTTTTACACACCTACTGTAGCCGTATTTTAGTCTTCTGATTTTATATTATTAAAAAGCTTATGCTTCATTTTAAAATAATGCGCATATTTTTCAAAAAAATCTACCATATACGAACATATATCACTTAAATAAATATCAAAAACGTCATATTTTCATATTCAAGCAATTTAAAATGAATTATTTTAAGCTTATCATTATATCTTACATGAAAAGTAAAATCTATCCACAACGGACAATATATCATAACAAATCGCTTCAAAGTATTGATATCAAACACATAATTAATTTTAAACAAACAATTAAATATTAAAAAAAAATTAAATCATTAATATAATTATGTATCTTTGTACTGCATCACTTAACAACGAAGCAAATATACGAACATTGTTCGTTTTTCAAAATAAAAAATGACTTTTTTTCGTTTATTTTTTATAAATGACTATAAACATATCAAAATGAACTATTTAGAATTCAAAGAAATCAGAAAGAAACTAAAGATGAAGCAGGCTGATATTGCAAAATCTATAGGAGTTGGCACAAGAGCCGTACAATATTGGGAAAAAGGCGAACGAAAAATACCGGAAACGACGGCTTATTTTGTAAGCAACTTACTTAAGGAACAACAAAATAAATCAGATCACGGAGCATCTCCCGTTGTTTTTTCAGATTTAAAGATTATGAATGTTCCGCTTGCCAATCAATACGCGCAAGCCGGATATCTGCATAACTTTGCAGATGAAGAATATATAGAAAGCCTGCCAACAATTCCTTTTACAGACGATGTAGAGCATCGTGGCGAGTATATGTGTTTTGAGATAAAAGGAGACAGTATGGATAACGGATCATATGAGAGCTATCTTGAAGGCGACATTATCTTGTGCAGAAACATCAGACAAGATTACTGGATGAGTAAACTGCATTATGACAAGTGGGATTTCGTCGTTGTACACAAAGAGAAGGGTATTTTAGTAAAAAGAATCGTTAATCATGATGTTGAAAAAGGTATTATCACCCTTCATTCCTTAAATGAATATTATGATGATATGGAAATTCATCTGAATGATGTTGCGAAACTTTTCAATATCATCAGTACAAGACGTAAGAATAACAGAAGATAAGAAAACAATACTTGAATAAAAATCCTCAGAATCTGAGGATTTTTATTTTATTCTATTTGCATAATCACAGTAGATTTCCGCACAGGAAATAACATATTGAAAATCAAGCAGATTCCCTTAATGTAGTTGCTGGATTTTTTATCTTAAAGGATTGAACAGTTAATCCATTTATGTAGTACTACGAATTATTGTTACTGGAAATAATTTGTTCCTAACACGTAATTCAAATCTGGTTCTACTGTAAAAGTAAAAGTTCTTTTAGTTCCTTCATCTGGTCCTATCTGTTGAGAATTTATCAACAAAGGATTAAATGCTGTCGGACTCTCCACATTGACCATACCTGTTGTACCAGTTGTGCTGTATGTGAACATATTTCCTATTGTGCTTCCTTTTGAGCCGCTTAAAATGAGATTTGTTGAAAACTCTATTTTATCTCCAGCTCGTGCTGTAAATGATTCCCATTGTTCAATAGGATCAATATATCCACTACCCGCCGTTGTGGTATCCACTACTATAGCTTCATTCTTTTTGATTAAAAAGTTAATTTTAGATTTCCATGTATCATCTAAAAGAGTAGCATGATTCCAAAATATCGTTCTATCTCTACTGTCTTTACAATTCCCAATTTTGAAAGAGCTTTTTTTTGTAGTATCTCTTCCGTCTTCGGATGTTAAAGTAATCACCAGTTCATAATCGCCCGGAGTTGAAATTTCCGGGAGATGTACTGATTGTCCGCTAAGTGGTACCGGAACTATTGAAAACACATTTGTTGCACCGCTAATTATATGTTTATAGGTCGCAGTTGCACTCTGTATCGCCTTAGAAGATATATAATCTATATTAAATGTAATATTGCATTTTGCTGCTGCCATTTTACTATTTTTATTGTTATTATTATTTTTTTAGTACTGTCTAAATTTATCCAGGTATACATCTAGTTTGCTTACTGTCAAATACAGGGTTATGCATAGTCGTTAAAACAACCTGATCATAAACAAATCCTGATTCATCAAATACCCGCAATGTCAGGTCAGTACTATCTGTCAATGATCCCCACATAAAGCCACTTACATTTAAAAACATTCCATACATTTTTGTAGACGAAATTTCTTCATTAAAACCATCATAAACAATGACATTTGAAACTCCCTGTATTCCTGTATCATTCGTAAAAGGGTCTGTAGATACTGCACCTTCTGTGAAAACTTTTATAATTCTTTTTTCTCCATCAGGTACATATACTCTTGCCACCATTCCCACTTCACAATTGACATTAGTTTGTTCACTTATAACTTCAATCTTCACAGCACGCAATACAGTAACTTCTGCTACATCAGTAGAATACGCAACACTGTCTGCGTCCTGAACTGTAAGCTTGAACTTATAGGTCCCTTCAACATCCAAGCCTGTAACAATCAGATCCGGTTTATCTGAATCTGCAAGCATTACCGGCATCGGCCCTTCTGTATGGCTCCAAGAATATTTCAGTGTGGATGCTTCTGAACTTGATCCTGATCCATTTAACGTAATAAAACTTTTAGGCAAGGAAATTGACCGATTGCCGCCTGCATCAGCTGTGATAACCGGCAATGCACGTAAAACAATTATTTGTACTATATCGGTATCTGTTGCTCCATTACTATCTGTTACTGTAAGTTCAAAAACATATGTTCCTTCAACCAATCCGGTAATTGATGTTACCGCTCCATATGGATGGGTAATGTTTGCCATTGGTAACGCTGGGCTAAGTTGTTTCCATGAGTAAGAAACGATTTCTCCACCATCAGTATCGTAACTTGATTCGCCTGTCAGCCTTACTGATTCGACTGGTAACCGAATAGTTGTTGCAGATGCTGTAGCTACAGCCACGGGAGCTTTATTACTTATTCCCTCACAACAATCTCCTCCTTCAGGGAAGTTAATACTGTTGATTACAGTAGTCGGACCATTATACCAATCACTTATAATGATCATCTGAGTACATCCACCGTTACTTATATTCACTTTTATGGTCGGAACTATAAATGGATTTAAATTGTGATAGGTATAAGTAAAATTCCCTCTTACATCCGGAATTAAATTGACCAGACTACCATTATCCCAGAAATCCCAAGTGTACGTATAATCTAAAATATTCTCTCCTGAAACCTTAAAATGTACCGTTGTATCAGATGAGCCTTCTCCCGGATAAGCAACAGAAGTAATCTCTACATGCATATCCGATTGCGGAATAACTTTGATACTGCAATTGGTAGATTTTCCGTTTACCATAAAGGTAATTTCCTGACCGTATAATGACTCATCAACGATCGCCGGATTAAAGAAATATTGACCATCCCTAAGCTCTACTCCACCATTTAAACCTGAATCAACAACAGCTTCAACAACGCCATTCATCGGAAATACCGTAAATGGTATCGGGTCATATTTAGTACAGATAACTGGAGTAGGCAATGATAATTTAACTTCGATTTTCGGAGTACAACAGATATATGGAAGCGAAAAATCTGCAACCACTACAGAACCTGTTCTCGTAGTATCATAAACGATTACAAAAGTACCTCCCCGTTCAACTCCCCGTTTGTGCTCCAATCCCGGATGTTTTTCAAGATATTCGTTGAAATATGCTTTAAACATATCTTTATTGTCTGTCAATTCCGTTAGAGACAGCGCCATAACATCAAATCCTAATTGTTTTTCATTTCTGATTTGATTCAGTTCTTCAAAAACATCCTCATAAGACATTCCCTGATGGCCTTCAATATTATAAAACGAATTTCTATCAGTAGTAAAAAATGTCGGATTTTTTATATGTTCATCAGACGAAAACGAACCAGAATTATATCCTAAATTATTTCTAAATGAACGATTCTCTGTTTTATCAAAATTCCAGGCTTTTAAAAATTCTTCTGTAACCTGATAATAAAAAGGAACCGCTTTATCGCTCAGAGGATTTAATTTTTGTGAAGGAGTAACCTTAATCTTTCCTTCTTTTGTCAGAGTTCCATCCCCAATTTCGATTTCAATTCCTGAATCAGTCGGATATCTAAAATTTTCCGCCTGTTGACCGAAACGTTTAATCAACATCTTAACTTTTTTTGTTGCTTTTTCATCATCTAAAACCGGCGAATTGTAAAAACGATGTCTTGATGCATCTAATTGAATATTTGAGATCAATTTTCCAAGCATTACATGTTTAGGAAAAGAATCTAAATCAGGAACACATTCAGTGAATGATTTGGGAAGCAGTTTTATAATTTCAGCATAAGTACTTGTCAAATCGTTTAAAACATCATACGCATACTGAAAACCGGCTTCTTGAGAAAGACATGCTTCCAATTTACTTTTAAAGTCTTCAAAAGAAGCGACCTGAATTCCTAAAATCTGAGAAATTGCAGTGATTTTTTCGAAAAGAATTGCTCCATACCTGTTTTTTTCTAAAACATCTGTGTACATTTCTTTTAAATTTGAAGAAGAAAATGGTCTATCCATTCCATTTTCCAAAATAAGCCGTTCTGCAATAACTCTTTCTTGCTTTACAGTAGTAATTACACTATCTACAAATAAAGGATGAGGCTGAATGTGATCTTTTTCAAGAATATAATTGATTCCCTGTGCCGTCGTAATGAGTACTTTTAGGTTTCGAATTTGCTGAATTCCATGATTATCACAATCAACTCCCCGACAAGGCTTCACTTCTTTTTCGTAACTTTCCAGATACAGCAAAAGATATTTGTCTTCTAAATTTGAAAGAGCATTTAAAGATTGAAAACCAGAATTTGATTCTTCAGCCGTTTCCAGTTCCCACAACTCAACCTGATTTTCTCCGTCATAAAAAGCCGGATATTTTACTTTGAAATTATCATACACTTTAAAATGTGTATAATTTTTATTTTTAATGTTAATTGTTTTTAAATCACTTATATACAACTCTTCACTTAGCTGACTTGTATTATTCAAGGTCAGCAAATCGCCATCAGTTGTAATAGCAACTCCCTGAGAAAGCTGTATGCTTTTCAGCAATCCATCTCCATAAAGAAGTTCTGGTTTAAAGCCACATACAATACCAACGCCCTGCAACATTACTCTTGACAAGCGATCCTGATCATCAAAAAAATCTAAAAACTCGTTGAACTGAGTGTCGTCTACATACTGTCCTTTGCTGAATTTTCGGTATTGGGTTGATATATTACTTAATTGATTATTCATTATAATTTATTTTAATGATTATTAAAGTGGAGATATAAGCTTCTCAGGCAGAAATAGATCTGCCTAAGAAGCATATATAAATGCAGAATATATTATTCTAAATTTTGAGATTTCCCGCAGTATCATCTGCTGTCTCCACAACCATTTATAATAGCAGTTTCAATAGCGGTTGCGTTATAACTTGAGTTCCAAGAACCACCTGTTGCATTAGCAAGCTCTTTCCAAATATATTTTCCACCGATTGATTTCTCAACACCTTGTCCCAATACGATAACTTTAATTGATTTGGCAATACATTGATCTCTCAGTCTGTTCATTTCGGTAATATCTGCAGCCGTTGCACTATCATCATTTCCGCCAGGTACATCATCTGTTATTATGATCACATATTTGGCTACATTACTTCTAAATGCTCCGGCAAAATTATGTTCTACAACTCTGCTTAACGCAAAATCAGTTGGTTCGGGAAGTCCGGATCCAGATCCGAGGCTCAATCCGCTTGACGAATTATTCAGTTTATTTAGCTGAGTGCCAAAAGTTAAAACGTTATTCATATTGCTCGAAGACATTACCTCCATCGCTGTAATCCATTGGAAGCGTGAGTTAAGTCCTGTGTTTACAAGTTTTTGAGCTGGATTTAAACTTATATATGCAGGTGCATTCTGGTAACCGGAAAAAGTTTTAGAGTCGGTCTCATCGGCTATTACAATACCCAACCTATAATTTTCTTTTGATTGATTTCTTATGGTTTCTACAATACTTACAGCTCCTGATTTAGCAGCCTCAATCTGACCCGACATACTTCCCGTATAGTCAAAGATGAAGACAACATCCATACCCGAATCACATGGAGGCGGTGCAATAGTAATGGTAACTTTTGCTATATTACTATCGAATTCTCCATCGTTAATGTAATACGTAAAGGAATCGGTAAGACTTGTCGGATTAGTATGTTGGTATCTGATGGTACCATCAGAATTTAACATGAGTGTACCATTAGTTGGATGATCTTTTATAAATACCGTTAATGGAGTATTTCCTAAATCATAATCATTGTCTTTAACCGCAATATCTACATATCCTCCATTTTCAGTTGAAGCGTGGTCGTCTACTGCTACCGGTGCAGATTTCACATCAATATATACCGTTGCAATATTACTATCGCTTTTACCATCATTAACACAATAAGTAAATGAATCTTTTAGATTAACTGAATTATCATGAGTATAAGAGAATGTACCATTACTGTTCAAAACTACTGTTCCATAAGATGGGTCTGTTTTTTTAACAACCGTCAATAAGTCATTATCTGCATCATAATCATTATCCATAACAGAAATAATGACTGTTTGACCAATCATACAAGAAACTTTATCATCCATAGCAATAGGCGCAACATTTGGCTTCTCTTTAGAACAACACAAATATGGCAACGAGAAATCTGCAAGAACCTGACTGTTTGCTTCAGATTCGCAAATCAAAACGAACGTTCCGCCCGGTTCTACACCCGCTAAGTGCTCCAAACCTGATTTTCTTTCTAAAAATTCACTTAAAAGCTCGGTGGCAATTTCTTTTTTTCTAGGATCTTCCTTTACAACAGTAACGTCATCTACTGACGATCCTCGGGAAGTGAAGTCCACTTTATTTAATAATCTTAGCTCATTATCAAGCTTAGATAATGTCAGCAGAGTGCTCTTTGGATCGCTTTTTTCTTTGCTGATATCACTGGAAATCGAGATTAATTTCTTTCTAAGTTCTTCTATTGATACTTTTTTAGGCTCAGTTGGAATTTCGCTCTCTCCTTTTTCATCTTTTTTTAAAAGCAGTACCACAACATCAAAAGCCAATCCGTACTTTGTTTTGATCTCGTTGATATTTTGAACAGCAGATTCAAAAGGCATTCCCAAATGACCTTCAATTCTGTAAAAATCGTTATCGTCAATATTATAATTTAAAGGATCCTGAACAAAATTCTCTGTGGCTAAATTTCCTGTATGATAACTTAAATTGTAAGTTTCCTTATCCGTTTTTGTTTTTTCGAAATTCCATTGAGTTAATAATGGTTGATCTACATTATAGTAATATGGAATTGCCTTGTTACCCAATCTCACATAAAGATTAGAAGGAGTAATTTTCACAGATCCGATATACGATTGAAATCCATTTAATTTTTGTACAAAACGATTAGCAAGCATTACGATTCTTTCGTAGTTCTCATCATCATTTGTCGTCACATTAGAATTATAAAAACCGTGACGGGAAGGAGTTTTTTCTCCTAATTCCAATTTTGCTCCAACGGGACCCAGCATGAGATGTTTAGGAAACAAAGTGATACCTGGGCAACAATCTACATTCAGATGTAAAAGCAATCCTTTTATTTCATTGTAAGTATCAATTAAATCTTTTAGCAAGTCATATCGATATTGATAATCTTCTAATCTTGAGGCTACAGGATTTAATAATGAATTTAATTTCGCAGCGATGGATTCTCCTCCCAGATTTACACTTACATTAAACTTTTCTGCAATTGCACCAAACCCTTCACTCAGATCTGAAAAATCACTGACAGCATTTTGAAATGCCGCTTTCAACTGCGGTGCTCTTGTAATAGTAGAGTCCAAAATAACTCTTCTTGCCTCGATATTTGGTAAATCGTCAAAGAGTTTCTCATAAGAATTATGAAGCTTATAAATAGTATCTTTTGAATCGTTTCTTAAAACAAGATCTTCAAAAAGCTCTGAATCTACCAAAAGTACTTTTAGATTAGAAACTTGTTCTGCACCATTATTGTCGCAATCAGCATCCTGACACGGAGTTTCATCATTAGAATAACTCTCCAAATACAGGAGTACAGTTTTATCATATACATTATCTAGATTTCTGATATGCTGAAAGCCTGTTTTAGATGCTATTTGGTCATATTCTTGTTGCGTAACCAATTCTAAAAGAGGAATCTGTGTATTTCCAGTACGAAAATGATTGTACCTAACTTCATCCGTATAATCTCTGTAGTATTTGTAGATGTTTGCATCAAAGTTTATGGAAGTTTTTCCGTTATCACCTTTTCGGCGTAACGTTATTAAATCTCCATCTGTAGTGACTCCGGCTCCTTGTGTAATGATGATCGTATTAAGATCCAATTCAATATCTTCACCAATTGCTTTTTTCGCCAAAACCTCTGGTTCTCCAATCAAATCTGTATATGTCGTTTTAAAACCACAAGCAACTCCTACACCACTTAAACGCGTTCTCGAAAGTCTGTCCTGATCTTCAAAATAGTCTAAAAATTCGTTTAGCTGCCCTTCAGTCAACGCCTGATTTTCGTTAAACTTTCTATATTGAGTAGTTATATTATCTAGTTTCATTTTCATTTTTTTTCGGTTTGTATATGTTTGATTGTCCTAATATGAGTTTTCCGTCTAAGCTTTCATCATCATCCATTGCACAGTCTAATAATCTTGCCGGTTGATAAATATTATTAAGATGAGAAAGAGCAAGCAGTAAAGCTTTAATACTATGACCTAAACTCGCTGTATTATTTTTAGATTTGTCTGAAAGATATTTTTTAAAAGCTACCTCAAATTCGGACAGATCGTTCTGAGCTTCTTCTTTTTCACTCAACCGATCTCCAACCCAGCAAATTTTCGCTAAAACATGAGCCGGAATTTCCTGTCTGATCACTGTTTCGGCATATCGTCTGAAATCAGGATCCTGAAAACGATAGGCAAAACCAGGGAGCACGACACTTATTCGATAAGAATAGGGATCATAAACATCTATTTCGCAATCTTCTTCACAAGAAGACATCAATGCTTCCGAAGGTTTTAAAGGATTTGGCGCAGGAGATTCTGAATCTATATCATAAGCGACCCTAAAGGTTTCATCGATCGACATACAGCCGATTCCACCCATGTTTTTATAATCTTTAAGTGTTGGTTTTAATAATAAATGCTCAATCAGGAAAATACCTTCTTCTGTAAATTGATATTTGAAATATTTTAGAGTCTGCCTGATTCCTGTCTTTAATGTATCAAGATCAGAGTAAGGATTTGTTTTTTTGTGCGTTGCAATGACATTTTTCTCTTCAGTATCATCTACAATATCAAAATAATAATTACCTCCTCCGGAAAAACGAATTTTAATGTTTCCGATCAATTGATAATTCGACTGACCTTCTTGTAATCTGTGTAATTTATTTTCAAGATCTTCCTCATCGATCTGAATCATCTGATAAATCGATTCATTTAGATTTTTGGTCGCACCGTATTCAATCTTAAAACTATTCACCGACGATAAAACAATACTGTTACCGGCATCTTTTATTCTCCAGGTATAGCTGATTTTACCATCTGTTTCTTCGGTTTGAATGATTGATACAGGCGATTGAGATAAATCTCTCTGAGTATAATTCTTCATTCCTAACAAACCAGCGATTCTCTTCTGTACCCCTGAAACATTTTTGGTATTCCAAATATCAGAATCCCCAAACAAAGTGTGATTGTATCCCGCTCCTCGATTTTTACTTAATGATTTGTACTCGCTTAAGAAATCTTGTTTATTGCTCAAAACAATTTCATCAGCAGATTTCCCATACAATGATTTCATCAGGAAAGTATAATCGCTGAACGTCTCTGCAAAACGGGAAATTAAATGATCTAAAACCTCATTCCTGCGTTCAACACTATTATCCAGTTCTTCATACAATAAATCGGTGAGCTGATCATCATTTTCGTAAGTATCATCAGAAACAAGTTCTTCAAAACCTTTAATATTTTTAAGATTCTGTGTAAAATAAGTTCTTTTTAGTTTTCCATTAATACTTAGTACTTCTTTTACTTTCTCAAGATGTTTGAAATAACTTGCAAGAATCTGATCGAAAAACAACAAATACCCTTTCATTTGCTTAGCCAAAGCTTCTCTTTCCGGCGTTGGATTTCCTATAATTCCGGAAATTCCTACTCCGTAAGTGTCCGGAAATTCATTTAAAATTGTCGCATAGTTTGCGATATCATAAGAAGTTCCTTGTGGTAAAGCCAGTTCTTTATTCTGTCTTGCATCATCTCTGAGAACCTCTTCTTCTCTTTTAAGTGTTTCTTTATACTCCTCAACTTTTTTGTCATTGATATTCAGCGGAAGCGAACATTTGCTGTAATTAAAAGTACTCAATTCGCACATCTCGGGTTTTCTGCCTTTTTCAATACAGATTACCCAGTCATTGTTTTGCTTAATCACACTGTCACAACCTGCAATAGAAATTTCATGAATTTCTTTCACCCCATCAATTTTCATAATCTCACTGATGATATCTGAAAGACGAACTTCTCTTTTTAACTGACTGTTTTTCAGCTCTTCGGTATCAATAAAGCCATTGTCCAAAAGCGGTCCGTCGAAAATCTGATCTGTTGACAGACCTTTTTCAAGCATTTGTTTCAGAGAATAAAAATGAACTTCCGGAGAAAGATAATTAGTAACTGCTTTTAATACTTTCGCATGTACCAATTCTTCATCGGCCTTATTTATAAGTCCGATACGGGCACAAACAGCGACTTTTTGAGTTTCAACTTTTTTAATTTCGGCCAAATCTTCACAAAGACTTCTGTTGGCATGATAGCGTTCTAATATCATCGCTTTAACGCTGGAATCTCCGCATCCTATATCTTCTCTGTCGATCTCTTCAGCATAATCTACATAAAGATCATACAGACCTTTTACGTCAAAATGTTTTGTCCTTTCTCCGATAGGTTTAAAATCTAAAGTTCCGGTCTCGCAATCAACATATAATGTTTCTTTTTTAGGAACCAACCAACAATTACGGATTGGTCTTTGGGAACCAGATCCCATCGTAATATCGATAAACAATTTTCTGTAGTCAAGTTCATTTAAAGGTCTTGAAGGTAAAATCTCTGTCGCCTTTAGAAATTGTGTATGAATATCTTTTTCAACATCTTCGGATGTCAAAATATCTTCCATATTCAGATTCATCCTCATCCCAAGATCAGTAATGGCGTAACTTAAAACTTCTAAAGTGGTAATACCGGGATCGTGAGAATTGTAATCAGTCCAAAGTTTTCCTCCTAATTTTTCTATATATTCAATACCGGTTTTTCGTAGAAAATGAAAATCTGTCTGATCCTCAGTTTCTATGTTTTTGGGTATACTAATGTGCTTATTTTCTGACATAACTATGTTTACTCTTATTTATTATTAAATACATACCTGATCTGCAATAGTGACTTTATGCTGTTTAGCCGATACCAAAATTGACTTTGGATCTACTTCGATGAGCGACTTTTTTTGTAAAACATCGTTTACCAATATTTTCACACTGTCGATATAATCAACATAATACAACTGCTCTAAGTAGTTAATAAGCTGATTCACATTTAGTTTTATATTAAAATCAATATCTTTAGCTTCGGTAAAAGCCCAAGGCGATATGTATTTTTTAATATCTTCGTCTAACTGTTTGATGTAGAATGTTTCGTCATACTGTTCGTAGAATTTCACACTTGTTTCTACCTTTGCTTCTTTGTAATTAGGATTAACCACTTGAGCGGTAACGTGCATCGTATTTAATTCATTGACATAATTCTGAATCTTACTCAGGCTGGCTCTGCTCACTCTCGGCTGGTAAACATCAAAAGCATTTTTATTTCTGATATTTGGCACTACCATCAAGGTTACATATCCGGGAGCCATATATGAATTTTCAGAAGTATGATTCAGACATTTTACTTTAAAGACTTCCGGAAATTCCTGTAGTATTAAATGTTCGTAATCCCATTGTGTAATGGCTCTGTTTTTGTGTCTTAATCTTTCGCTAACTCGCCTGTAAAACTCTACATCCGTTTCTTTGTACTTACCATCAAACGAATTGTAAGGTTGGCTCACAGATTTTACCTGAGGAACTCTGGTAATCAGTTTGGTAATGGTATTTGCTTCTAATCCGTCATGTAAATGAGACAGATCGTTTTCCTGATTTTGGAATGTTGCTAAAACAGCCTGAGTATAAATCCCCTGAATTTTACATACAGCATCATAATCTCTTCTTGATTTTGCTCTGATCCAAACCAATCCGTCAGTAAATCTTGTATGATTGGTGTTGATATCTTTAGGGATTTTAAACTTTACAATCCCGGATTCCAGGAATTTTCTTGAGCTGTTTTGCAACATAGATTTAGACAGATCAATCCATGTATTGCCAGAAAGAATGCTCCATTCTATATATTCTTTTTCCGAAAATGTTTTCGCTAAAGGATTTTCACTTCCTTCCAACATCTGAACTAAAAGCGAAACCGTCATTCGAGGCATTGCGTCCAGACCGATGTACAATTCGCCTCCGTTCTGATGTAGAGGAACAATGCTTTTTGTATCGACTTCTTTTTCGTATTGTCCGAAAACATCTTCATGGTATATTTGTACTCCTTCATTTTTTAAAGCTGCACCATCTGCATCTTTTCTTAAATAGGAATAGGCAGTTTCCTGTGCGCTATAATTCAGCTCTATATCTTCTGCAAAAGGAATATAGGGTTCATTAGGAATAAGTTTATTTTTTTCTGAGCCGCTTGATAAAGCCAGTGTATACAATTTAGGATAAACATCCTGTAATGAAGACTGATTCAATGTCAAACGGATAGCTTCGCTTGTTCCAGACTCATTGCTGCTGATCGAAAATTGAGTTTTATAACCCTCGTTGCCTTTATTGAATAAATTAATATCCTGCGCTTTAGGATACCAGATTTCCTCTTCTAATAGTGCCGTATCTGCTTTAAAGTATGCATCTGAACTTACAATTGACGGTGTTTTCAACGTTCCAAAATCGCTTAAACTAATATTTTGATTGGGCTGAATGACATATCCTGTGTACAGATCTTTTATAGAATCCGGTGTATTTTTCCAATTGATGGTAATGTCTGCTTTTTTCCATTTTTTAGAAAACATTTCAGGACATTTGATATAAAAATTAGAACCTTTAATCGGTTGTGCGGTAAACGGATAATAAGGTTTTTCGGCATTTAATTCACCATTATCATTTTCAATCTGAACAGATTTTATTCCTTTTACATCAACTGATATTGCTATGTTTTTGATATCATTCTCCACAAGAGCCTGATATACATCATAGTCTATTTTACCATCAATTATAAATCGTATAATTGGTAAATTGGTTTGAAAACTTTCTAATAATACCTTTTTATTATAATTTACAACAGCAGGAAAATTTTTAGGCAATTTAAATGATAATAATAATGATACTGGTTCTTGTAATGATTCGGATGTCGGTCTGCTATTTTCATCAAGCCTTACACATTTAAATTCTTTTACACCAGATAACCATTCTTTTTCGCCGCTACAAAGCACTTTAATAGTATTCTTAATATCCTCATCAGAAAGGTCTTTCAGTTTTTGTGTAAATTTATTTTGAAAATTAATGGTAATGTTTACCATTCTGTCACCTTCTTTTAAATCGAATAATGATGACGCCACCGAAAAACCTAATTTAGCCTTCGGAAGTTCTTTAAAAATAGATTTATCTGGAAGTGTTTCATCAGAATTATATCCGAAAGGCCACCAATAATTGCTTTCTTCCGGCAGTTTTTCGCCTAATCCGTTAGCAGAATTGGCTACAGGAGCTATTCTCAGTTCTTTTTTTTCGGCATCATTCAAAAAACTTTTGATCTCAACTACTTTTGCCTGGTTTGCAATAAGCTCGTCACCTGTTTTGTAAACACGTTTTTTTCCGTTAGCATCTTTATCGCCATCCAGCAATGTCCCACTTGGAATTTTTTCCTGAATCGCTTTTTTTGCCAATTCAAAAATTACATAGGCTTTATCAGCTTTGGCATCGTTTTTTTCAATCTGAAGGATTTCATTATAATAGAAATCCAAATGTCTTTTCGTTAAATTATTAAAGGATTTTTTTGAGAAGTCTAATAATTTTAAAAAGCAAACAAATAATGTAAGATGGGGAGTCAAGTTGCTGTCTTTTTCAAACTGGGAAATAAGATCTGTAACCTGTTTTTTCATACTTTTATACTCAACGCTTTCTCGACGCGGAATAGGATTGGCATCGTCACCCAAGAAGAAATTTCCCCAGTTTCCTTTTGGTGCTGTGTTATCTTCTTTGTCAAAATAATTTACATGCTGAGCAAAATTGTTTGCGAATAGTACCCAATCAAACAAATCGAAATCGTGTAATTCAAGATTGCCCGGATCTAATTCTGCTAAAAAGCGCTGCATTTGTGATTTTCCTTCACGGTAATGTGAAAATGTATCTGTTTTTTTCATTTGTTTATATTTATCTTTCTATGGTCAGATGCAATACTTATTGTAATGTTGGTAGTATTCAAAATGGCTACAGACATCCCGTAATTCATTATATTTCAGTAGCTTCACCTTTGTAAAAAGGAAAAACCATATTGCTTCTAGTATTCGTATTTCTTACTTCGTAATCGACTGTTATTAAAACTTCTCCTTCAAGTTCTTTCTGGGTATCAATTTCAATACTTAAAATGTTTATTCTGGGTTCGTGATATAAAATAGCGCGCTCAACGATGCCTTTCATTTGGGTAATCAGCGTTAAGTCTAATGATTTAAAAAGCATTTCCTGCAGATCACATCCGTAATTTGGGAACATCACACGTTCTCCCGGACGCGTTGACAATAAAATCTTAAGACTATTGTTGATGTCTTCCACATCTGTGGTCATTGCCAGTTTTCCTTCATTCTGATTAAACTCAGGCGGGAAACTCCAGCCTGTTCCTAAAAAATCTGTATTTATTTTCATACTTTATTTTGTATTATTTGTAACATCCTGCATCTTTGCATAAAGCTTTAGTTTTTCTAAATGTTGTATTATTGATGTTTTACGTTCTATTTTTTAGGCAGATTATAATTCAAAATCTTATTAAACTTCAAATATTATCCGCCTATTAAAACAGTTGCTTCACCTGCGGTTATTACTCCTCCATGAGCTGTAGAATCTCCCATTCTTGCCGCCGGTTTTCCGCCTATCAAAACACTTGAAGATCCTGCTGCGATTGTATCTACCGGTCCTGTGCACATTGCTTTATCTCCCACTCTTGCTGCAGGTTTTCCTCCGATCAGTACAGTCGGGTCTCCTGCCGGAATTATAGGACCTCCTACGTGTGGAATAGTTCCCGTCACCATCGGACAGGTATGCATATCTGTAATTCTTGCTGCCGGTTTCATGTTTAATTAATTTTAACTTGAGATCCTTTTACCACGGTTACTGCTCCAGATTTAAGTTCAGAACCTGAACTACCTTCTGCTTTGAATTGTGCAGATGCTTTCACATTGATATTGGTTCCTTCAATTTTCACATCGCCTTTTGCTTTAATCTTGATATCTTTTCCGCTTTCCATGCTAATCCCGTCTTTATTAAGGGTAAGAATATTAGAATGTTCATCTTCAATTTTAATAACATCAGCATCTTCGTCCAAAATCACTTTTTTGCCTTTTGGTGTCTCTAGCGTAAATGAGATTTTATCGTCATTAAAAATCATTTTCATTTCGCTTCGCGTGACAAATCCTTTTTCGTTATTATCATCAGAAGCTACAATTGGAGCCGGTTTTGCGCTGCTATTTAACATTCCTAACACAACTGCATCATTAGGATCGTCATTAATGAATCCGATAATCACCTCATCGCCGATTTCCGGTCTGAAAAAAGAACCTCTGTTTTCTCCTGCATCGAGCGTTGCAATTCTTGCCCAAATTCCCTCTTCTTCGTTGTTAATGATTGGAATTTGTACTAAAATCCTGTCTTCTCCATCCGGATCAGACTCTAATTGTGAAACAACACCAATGTGTAATCCGCTTATAGAAGGAATAATTCCAGAACCCGGCATTTCACTTACGTCATACGTTTCTGAAAACCATGTTGGAGAGAGCCCGAATTGAGCATCAACCAGCCAATTTCCTTCGGCTATTTCGTGACGAACGCCTGTAACGTAAATCTTTCCGTTGAATCTGTTTCCTACACCTTGCAGTGTTAATGAAACTCCCGGTTTTACAGATGGAATTCCTTGGAATTTTACTCTTCCTCTGGTTTTTGCTAACTGTTGGAAAGTTGCTTTTGCATCGCTCCAATCTTGTAATTCACTTTGGGTAAGATTTCCGCCGTGTTTAAGTTGCAGATCTTCAATTCCGAAAACTTTTGCTAAATCCCCTGATGAAAGATTTCCATTGAGATTAATTGCCGGATCCTGAGCTTCAACTTCCGTCAGTTCCTGATCTGTATAGCTCCAAGTTTTGGCTGTAATTTTGTTGAATTGATCTCTCGCGTCGATTTCTCCGTCAAATTCATGTACGGATGATCCGTAAACAACAGTTTCTACTTCTTTTCCACTAAAATCAGGCTTTGCAACTTTAATCGTTCCATCTTCAACAAAACACAATTTACCGTTTGCCTGAGCTCTGGTCAACATAAAATCCCAATCAGAAGCTTGATACTGAACCAGTTCTTTATGTGAATTTGAAGTCGCTTCAACATCTGCAGTTGCACCACTATTTCCTATCAATTCTTCGATAATATCGCTGTCTTTACTGTCGTAGAAATATTTACTTTTTCTTCCTAAAGTCATTTTTACAGCTTTATCTCGGCATTCTATGATGAGGTAAGAAGAACCGCTTCGGACTTTTATATTGTGTTTTACAACAACTCCTTTAAAAATGGTCTCTTCTTCAGAATGGTATCCTGCTGTGATCTCGATTTCTTTTCCGGGAATTAACAAGTCTTCATTGCTTAATTTGAAATCCTGTTCCGGCACACTCCCGTCTAAAATAACAATACGCGCGTAAGGAATTCTATTGACTTCTTTTTCCACTACAATGCTTTTCACACCGTATTTACCCGGCAATTCTGTACCTCCGGACATCACTTTAAACGTAACTAAGTCTGGATTTTTTGCTGTTTGTATGTATCCGCTGTTATTCATATCATGAAACTTTTTCTAAAGGTGGAAAGTATAGATCAGTACCTGGTTTTAACTCTCTGAAATTGACAAGATTGTTTACTTTGGCTACTTCTAAATAGTATTTAGAATCTCCGTAAATTCTTTCGGTCATTAATGGAAGTGTATCTCCATCTTGTACTGTTCTTTTGTGTGTAAGGTCTGGAGAAGAAGTTTTCACTTCTTTTGCTGCAAGTTCTTGACTAATTGATTCACTAAATTTCGCTCTCCCTATTGCTCTTAATGGTCGTCCTTCATTATCAAACAATTTATACTCTACAGTAAATTCTGCTAATACTCCTTTAAATTCAAAATCACCCCAGTTAAGAATTACATTATAAGGTTTATGAATAAGACCATCAACCTGTCCTGTAGCCACATAAAAAGCATCAACTTGATCTTTTACAGATGTTTTTTTAAAAGCTTTTCCTTTAATTTTATTGATAAGTTTAATACCAGAATAGGTTTCTGTGACTCCTGTACCATCAAATAGAAATTCTAACTGTAAATCCGTTGAAGGTGACGCAACATATTTTTTATTCTCCTTAGGAGTTCCTAATGCTTGACCAGGTTCCAGTTCTGTTTTATATGTAATGGAATAACCCGTAGGATTTATAAAAGCTGTAAAGGCTCCACTATCAACTCTTTTTTTATAATCAGAGTCTTCATATGTTCCTATTGTAAGTTTTTGAATAGCTCCTCTCATTATCTTTCTTTTTTTCGTTGTTGAATATTTACAACCTGCTCTACACTTTCACTCACTGCCCGCATAATTTTTGCTTCATTAATTGATGTCGCAGTCGTTGTTGCTGCTGTTTTTTCGTCCACATTTATTTTAATGTGAAGCTCTTTTATTTCTATTGGCATTTGTTTGTTTTTTAATTGATTATTAATATTCAAAACATTAACAACCAATGATTTAAAAAGTTTATTTTTAAAAATCTAAGCACATAAAGAGTATATTCAGTCTTGTGATAGACCAATCTGTTTTTTTTATCTGAAAAAATTTTTGCTGAATGTTATCTGAAGACTAACACACTTTCCCGTGCTTAGATTAGATTTAGAAATTACAAGCCTAAACTTGCTAACGATGAGGGTATTGTGAAATATCTGTATTTCAGTTCTATTGTTTCAATAGCAAGTTTGCTCTCTTCTGCATTGAATTCCGACACTTCCCATCTTACCGGGTATGCTCCTACTACATTCCAAACCATTAAAGGCGCTGTAGATTGTAGCCCGCCTGAAAGAGTTACGATCAAATCTCTGGGTTCGAACTCGAAGTTTTCCATTGCGTTTCTGCACCAGCTTATCAATCCTGAACTTACGATTAATCCACGCTTTAGAACTAAATTAGGGTATTTTGGTCGCAAAGGAAGTTGATGTAGAAATCTGTTTTCGCCTCCTTCGGCATATTCTTCAGTTGCAATATCCGTTGATAATCCTGATATAGACTGAAATCTGGAGTCAATACCCTCTGTTGTGGAGATCCCGTTAACAATGAAAGAGAAACTGGTTGGAGGATATAAAACAGCCATGATTAGTTATTTTCAATAGTTAATCCTTCGTGCGCCAATTCTAAAGTTTCAATAGCAACCTCATTTCCTTCAGCTTTCAAATCTGTTGACTGTAATTTTAAAGGAAATGCATTTTTTACTTTCCAGGTAACTGCAGGTTCTCCGTTTTCATCTAAAAGAGAAATCGTAATCGATCTTCTTTCTACCGTATTCAATTGAATTGACTGGAACCAAGCGAAAAACTCGTTATCTTGTTTAAAAGTTCCTCTCTTTAAAGTAATGTTATTGAAAACCTTCAATCCGGGCATCTTCATTTTGCTGAAATCCGGACTTGCGCCATGTCTGTATTCGATCAATCCAGCTTCAATATTTAATCCGCTCACTTCCTGAAAACCTACTTTTGTTCCGCCCCAATCTACTTCAAAGGCAAACTTTACTAATGGATATGTACTCATAATTATTTATGTATATTTAATTATTATTTAGTTTAATTTTTATGCTTCCTGCAACTTGTGTGAAAAACGTAACACAATGAATTCAGCAGGACGAACTGCGGCCATACCAATCTCGATGACCATTCTTCCTTCTAAAATATCCTGAGCAGACATTGTTTTGTTTAACCCAACGCTTACGTAATAAGCTTCTTCAGGCTTGCTTCCTGCCAATGCACCGTCTTGCCATTGTTGGTTAAGGAAATTCTCGATCATAGTCTGTACTCTAATCCATGTGTTGGCAGTATTTGGTTCGAAAACGAAACGTTCTGTTGCTTTTTTCACAGACTCTTCCACCATGTTGAAGAATCTTCTTACCGATACATATCTCCATTCGTTGCTGTTTCCGTCCAATGTTCTCGCTCCCCAAACCAACGTTCCTTTTCCTGTAAAAGTTCTGATCGCATTGATTGATTTTCCAGCTGTTGCATCTACGTTAAGATCTTCCTGATCTTCGTGAGAGATTTTAACGGTTGGTGCTACAACATAATTTAGTCCAACATTTGCAGGTGATTTAAACACTCCTGAAGTACTGTCTACTTTGGCATAAACTCCTGCCATTGTAGATGATGGAGCTATTACAACTTTTTTAGCCTCAATTGCAAATTTTGCTAAATTGTACAATTCAGAATCTTTAGTTTTCCAATATTCTAGAGTTTGTCCTGAAACTGTAACAACCTTTGAATCATAACCATAAGTCAAAACTGTTTCTAATTTTGGATAATAAGCAGCACCATATTTTAGACGCTCACCGCTTGGTCCAGAACTAGGACCCGCAGTTCTGAATGTAGAAACATTTCCAAGAACGTCCATAATAACGAATCTGTCTTTCAAATCTTCTGCCTGATCTAAAGCTAAATTATACAATTGATAAGCATCATTTTCTGAAGATAAACCTTCAGCATCCGGGAAAACAATAAGGGTCGGCTCGTCTTCTTTTTCTAAAGTATTGAGACCTTTTTCCAAATCAGCCTTCACTACTGAAGCTGGATATCCTTCTGTTGTTCCTACAGAAACAATATAACATGGGCCTCCACCATTAGCAAAATACATCTGCATAGCATAATACATTTTGAAAAGATTAGGCGTAGTTAACTCGGCAGTAACTGTTCTAGGTTTAATTGGCGGTGTTGTAGTTTCTGCAACTACAATAAATGTAAAAGATTCAGCCTTTGCTACTCCAAAAATGGTTTCGTATTCCAACATAGAAGAAATTCTTGTCGGTTCATTTTTTGGTCCTTTTTCAGTATATCCGATAAAAGCAGGAATAGCTGTTTCTACTTGTGCTACAGATGGTGGGAATTTTGCGATTTCCTCTACGTAGACTCCAGGTGTTTTGTAATTCATTTTTTTAAAATTTAATGTTAATAATTAGTTATTTTCAATAGTTAATCCTTCGTGCGCCAATTCTAAAGTTTCAATAGCAACCTCATTTCCTTCAGCTTTCAAATCTGTTGACTGTAATTTAAGAGGGAATGCATTTTTTACTTTCCAGGTAACTGCAGGTTCTCCGTTTTCGTCTAAAAGAGAAATTGTAATCGATCTTCTTTCTACCGTATTCAGTTGAATTGACTGGAACCAAGCGAAAAACTCGTTATCTTGTTTGAAAGTTCCTCTCTTTAAAGTAATGTTATTGAAAACTTTCAATCCGGGCATTTTGATTTTGCTGAAATCCGGACTTGCGCCGTGTCTGTATTCAATCAATCCAGCTTCAACATTTAATCCGCTCACTTCCTGAAAACCTACTTTTGTCCCGCCCCAATCTACTTCGAAGGCAAACTTTACTAATGGATATGTACTCATAATTATTTATATTTACTTGTTGTTTAATTTATTTTTATGACTCTTGTAGCTTGTGTGAAAAACGTAACACAACGAATTCAGCAGGACGAACTGGAGCCATGCCCACTTCGATAATCATTCTTCCATCCAAAAGATCCTGAGCAGACATTGTTTTATGAAGACCAACACTTACATAATAAGCTTCTTCAGGCTTGCTTCCGGCCAATGCACCGTCTTGCCATTGTTGGTTAAGGAAATTCTCGATCATTGTTTGTACACGAATCCATGTATTGGCAGTATTCGGTTCGAAAACGAAACGTTCTGTCGCTTTTTTCACAGATTCTTCCACCATATTGAAGAAACGACGTACGGAAACATATCTCCATTCATTGCTGTTCCCGTCCAATGTTCTTGCTCCCCAAACTAAAGTTCCTTTTCCTGTAAAAGTTCTGATTGCGTTGATTGATTTTCCTGATGTAGGATCTACGTTAAGCTTATCTTGATCTCTATCAGAAATTTTCACGGTAGGTGCTTCTACGAAATTAAGTCCTAAGTTAGCTGGTGATTTAAATACTCCTGAAGTACTATCTACTTTAGCATAAACTCCTGCCATTGAAGATGATGGAGCCATTACTACTTTCTTTGACTCAATTGCTGATTTTGCCTTATTGTACAAATCTGAATTGGTAGTTTTAAGATCAGCTAAATTTGTTACACCCGATGCACCCGTAACTAAAACATCAGCATCTTTGAAATCATAACTCAAAACTGTTTTTAATTTTGGATGATAAGCTGCACCATATTTTAAACCTGCAGCCGTTACTTCTTCTCTAAAAATAACATCATCTCCAAGAACGTCCATAATGACAAATCTGTCTTTCAATAGTTCTGCTTGATTCAAAGCGCTATTATACGCAGAGTAAACCTCTGTAATAGCAGCAGCTATGTTAGCATTAAAAACAGCTTGATAGTTAGCTGCAGTTGCAAGAGCCACATTAGCCATTGTATCAGCGTCGTTCTCAGCATCCTCTAAGGCTTGCTGAGCTTGTGCTAATTGTTCAGGTGAAGCGGCGTCAACAGCATCCTGAGCAGCAATAACAGCTAAAGCAGCTGTATCAGCAGCGTCTTGAGCTGCAATATCCGCAATTTGAGCAACATCAACATCATCATCAGTAGCAACTAAGCCTTGAAGATCCGGGAAAACGATCAGGGTAGGCTCGTCTTCTTTTTTTAACAATTCAAGACCGTATAATAAAGTTCCTTCTGTTGTAGAAGTTCCTACAGTAACCGGATCGTTATAATCTCCTACTGAAACAATATAACATGCGCCTCCGCCATTGGCAAAATACATTTGCATGGCATAAAACATTTTAAAATTGCTTACTTTAGGTTGAGTTGCTGTTGCAACACCATCTTTGAAAGTTACAGCAAAAGTTTCAGGGTTTGCTTTTCCAAAAAGAGTTTCGTACTCCAACATCGAAGAGATTCTCGTTGGTTTGTTTTTTTGTCCTTCTGCTATTTCTGTATATCCGATAAAAGCAGGAATAGCGGTTTCAACTTGCGCTACAGAAGGTGGGAATTTTTCCAGTTCCTCCACATAGACTCCAGGGGTTTTGTGATTCATTTTTTTTTAAATTTAAATTAATATTAATTATTCCTCGAAATAAAACTTCGAATATTCATTCGTGATTGATTTTTTAGGATTGTTGTACTTTGTGTGAGAAATTCAGAATAATAAATTCTGCGGGACGTACTAATGCGATTTTGATTTCTACAATCATCGTATCGGTAATATTTTCAGTAATAGGATCTTTGCTTCCGTAAACTTTGACTTCATACGCTTCTTTCGTAGTACTGCCCGTCAATGCGCCATCCATCCATTGTTGATTAAGAAAATTTTCTATCATTGTTTTTGCCCGTAACCAAGTGTAGGGTATGTTGGGTTCGTGGATAAATTTTCCGAGTGCTTGGCTTATCGACTGTTTGATCATATCATGATAACGGCGTATATGTATATACTTCCATTCATTATCAGTATCGTCATCTTTTTTATCTTTCCCGTCAAGTGTTCTTGCGCCCCAAACAAAAGTACCTTTTCCGGTAAAAGTTCGAATAGCATTGATTGATTTTCCGGTATGATGGATGTTCAGATCTGACTGTTCATACTCGGAAATCTTTTCTGTCGGAGCAATTACATAATTAAGACTTACATTTGCCGGAGCTTTCCACACTCCTCTTACACTATCTACCCTACCGTAAACTCCTGCCATTGCTGATGATGGCGGTAAAACAACTTTTAAAGATTTTATCGCTTCCTTTATTTCATTGTATAGTAAAGAATTAGATGATTCTAAATTTTTAAGTGTAATTCCATCTGCATTTCCTTTTTCGTCTTTTGTATTAAGAATTGCATCTTTTAATGCTTCAAATTCTCCACTGAAAAGAGGTGCTTCTTCATTAGCTATTGCAAAATCGTCTATTATTCCGTTCTGTATAGCATCAACTACAATCTTAGCCTCCTGAATTGCTTCTGTTAAAGCTGTTTTCAAATCAGCCGTTTTATTAACTTCTTCTGCAATTGAAATAGCCTGACTTATTAACTCGGCAAGTACAATTGCATTCGCAGATCCACCTGAAATTTCGTCGGCTGCTAAGATTTTTAGTTCATCTAAAGCAGCAATTTGGTCTGCATAAAAAATACTGCTGTCTTGTTCTGCCTGTTGTAGACCTGTATGTTTTATAATAGTTTCAGTCTCATCAAAAGTATAATTCAAGATAGTTTTTAAATGAGGAAAATAAGCTGCAGCATGACTCGTTTTCTCTATTTCAGCTCTGAAAGATTCAATAGTTTTGAGATTATTTGATTGGATATTAGAATTTCCCTTATAGGTATCTATTACAACAAATCTATTTGCCGTTTCATTTTCAGCTTTAGCAATTGCCTGATTGTAAAGTGTATAGAAATCGTTTTCATTTTCTAACGAAACAGCGTCCGGAAAAACAATAACTGTTGGTTCCTTTATTTCGTCAATTGTATTTAGCCCTTCCTGCAGGGAAGATAATTCTACTTCAGCTGAAGTATAATTTCCTGTAGAGATAATATAACAAGGACCTCCACCGTTAGCAAAATACATCTGAAGCGAATAATACATTAAAAATTTTACCGAAGGTGTCGCAATAGTCAGTCCGTGATCTTCTACATCAATAAGTTGAATACTTTCTTTTTTAGCTTTTCCAAAATATTTTTCATATCCCAAAAGAGAGTTGATTCTGAATGGCCCATTGTAGTCATCAGGAATTACCTCAGTATAACCAATAAATGTCGGTAAAGCTGTATCTGTTAATGAAATTGAGTAAGGGAGTTTTGTAATTTCTTCAACTGAAACACCCGGTGTTGTTGGATTTGGCATGATTTAAAAATTTGAATATAAGGTTATTAGTTTTTATTTTTATGGTTGATTAACCTTGATACTGTTGACGTTAACTTTATTAATTAATTCAACTTCGATATGGTCTGTCGCTGCAATTTTTATTACACTGATTTTATATAACGCAGAGGGCATTACTTTTCCACCTAATAATCCCCAGATATAACTTAGCTGCTCAAAGGGAATAGTGTGCAATTCTATTCTGAACGTAAAGCTGTTTGCGGGTGTGGCAGAATCAATATATTTCAATACATTGTTTGCCTGGAATACTTCAATAACTTTAGAAATATTTATTAAAGCGTTAGAATATCTGGTTCTGTTGGCAGCGATCATTACATATAGGTTTAAATAAGCTGGAGTACTTTCCACGTCATACTTAGTTGGAATGTTGCCTACTTTTACCTGATTATATCTTGAGGTATTTTTCATTGTTGATTCTTCCTCAACGCTTAGCAGTGTAATGACTACTTTATTGTCAAGACCTGAAGTATCGTCTTCATATTTTGCTATGTTATCAACAACAACAATATCATGTAAATCTCCTGAAGCATTCAGCTGATCTTTTAAAACTGTTAATACATTATCAATCATAATTTCTGTTCTAATTATTATGCTGCAAACATACAATCATCTTCAATCAAAAGACAAATATTCTGAGGTATCAAACCTGTCTTTGCAGTAAAATAAATTTTCACTTATCATTGATAAATTAAAAATAATAAGTATATAAAAACTTAAAAACCAATAATTTAAATTACTCAACAAAAAGAATAACTTAAATAAAAAATATATTATTCTAATAATAGTGAAATTTATCAGCATAATTAAGTTTCAATATTGTTCGTGAAATGTAAAATTATTTCAACATACAACTGACAGCTGATCATCTGAATTTTTAATTGCTTTGGAATGAAATCATCTGAAAATATTATCAACTTAAGTTATCCGAGATGATGCTTGATTAGTATTAAATTTTAAACTTAAAAGTATTGTTTGTTCTATTTTTCATAAATAAAAATATGATTTTTTTAGATAAACAATTTTCAAAAATCGTAAACCTGCATCACCAGGAAATAATTTACCCATTTACTGCAAAGACCGAATAGAGCTTCCTAATAATTCGCTAAAATGTCCTTTGTTCGTCTAATTTTGACCCCAATAATTTAAAACTTTATTCAAATGAATATTAAAAAACTTTTTGGCAAGCGCAATGAAATTATTGGCGGCCATTTCAATGAACTACGCTCAAAAATGGGCTTAGCTGATCAAACTGAAGAAATTATTTTCTCTCTAAGAGAACAAATTTGTAACGAATGTCCTTTAAAAAATGGCAACAATTGCAACGCTGTAAAATGGATGAATCCTGAGACATTAGAAGTTGCAGATTCTCCAAAAGACGGATTTATCAGAGGCTGTGGATGCAGATTGAGCGCAAAACAAAGATCAAAGCTAAGTCGTTGTCCCGCAGGTTTTTGGGGAGGAGAATTCAAATAAAATAATCTAGCAGCTCCAATATCGTATAATTAAAATCTCTCTAAAGTGAAGCAGGATCATATAATTCAAAAAGTTTTTGTTGAAATTACAGTCAACAACAAAGAAAAAGCAAATAGTATAAAAGATGATATCAGCAGCTTTTTGTCGATTGATATTTTTCCGGAAATAGAAAAGTATATCAATGCTTTAGAAGATACATTGGCTGATCATACTCTGCAAATTCCTCATTTAGAATTGAATTTGGATGTGAAAAACAGCGCATTAAATACTGAATTAAAAGATAAAATTGCTCAACTCTTTAAAGAAGAACTGTCGAAAATTACTAAACCAATTGAAAATTCAAATCAAGAATCAGAAAGTGACACTCAAGCATATCTTATTGAAAATCAAGAAAAAATAGTTCAGACTTTTATTTATTTTTTAGAAAACGGATCTATGCCTTGGTGGAATTCGGATAGAAAAAGTATTGCTTTTTTGGAACCAAAAGTATTTGAGACGCTGATTTTAGCCAATAACTTCCAAAAAAATATTATTCCGGTTTTATCAAAACAAAATGTTCAGGAACGAATCATCAATCAACTTTCAGATGAACAGATTGCACAAATATGCTTAGCGGTTTTACAAAATAAGGAATTAAAAATCAACTTGGAGGTTAATTTCATACGTCATTTATCAAAAATGAATCATACCGACAAAAAAATCGTGTGGCATTTGGTCTTGAATGTATTATCAGAGTATCTGAAAACTTCAAATAGCAATCTTCGGGAATATCTTTTACAACAAATATCAAAAATAGAACATCAAAGTTTTTTACAAACAAAAAATAGCCCTCAAAACTTGAAAACAGTGGTTGAGATATTTCCTTTTATTAAAGAAAATGAAATTCTTGAAGTTCTTAAAAGCATCAAAAATAATTCAGAAATTAAATCTGAAAAAGCAAAAAATCCGACAGAAACAGTTCATGAAAAAGATGCAAAGATTATTGAAAAATTAAGTGAAAACAACGAAGATTTAATAAGTCAAAACGATGGACAATATATTCAAAATGCAGGGCTTATTTTGATACATCCTTTCATGAAAACCTTTTTTGAACACTGCGACCTTCTCGATCCAAAAACCCAGCAACTTACTGATCCTGAATTGTGTGCACATCTATTACACTATATCGCAACCGGAAAAACAAACGCTCCTGAATACGACATGGTTTTTGAAAAATTCTTATGTACTATTCCAGTTAATCAAACCATTAACAGGCATATTAAACTTTCGCGTAAGCATAAAACACAAGCCAAAAATGTAATAGAAAGCGTGCAGCACAACTGGAATCCGATGAAAAAATCATCTGCAGCATTACTCCAAAACGAATTTTTCCAACGCTCGGGTAAATTGGTATTCACAGACCATGATTGCACTCTTATAGTAGAACGAAAAGCTCAAGATATTTTACTTGATAAACTTGGTTGGGGACTTGGTCTTGTTAAGCTTCCGTGGCAGGAAAAATTCATATTTGTGAACTGGTAATCGCTTCTCGTTTTTCTAAATATTCTAAAACTGGTTTTAAATCAGCAATAATCTCATTTCAACACTGTAAACTCAAAATAAAATTATGAAATCTCCTATTAACCTTGAAAAATCATTAACAAAGACAAAAGTTAATGAAAAAACAGAAGAAATTAATCATTCATATCCCACTAATGCTATAAATCACAACTCTTTAAGTGAGGAAATGAAATGGCTGCAATCGCTTATTGAAATGCGATGCAGAGAATTGTTTTTAGAAGATGAAACAGAGTTGAATATTGCTTTTGAAGTGCCTGAATCCCCAAAATTAAATGACGATTCTCCCTACTCTATTACCATAAACATGTACCAACTCACAGCAATAGACAGAGTAATTTTAGCTTTAGGTATTGCTTCTGCTCATTATCCATCGATGCTAAAAACATTTGTGCAAATAGAAGAAAGCAGTAATGCATTTGCTATTGAAGCAGGAGGTGAATACAACAAAGCCAACCGTAGTTTTAAGCCAACTTTTCAAACCGCGCTTTTTTTGCTGGCCGGTAAAGATTTATCATTATGGTCGCATTACAGTTCGCAATTGATAAATGGCAGTGTTTTAATAAAAAACGATATTATTTACAATCGTTCTTCAACAGAATTTATTCATGGAAAAATTGAGTTGGATAAGGCGTATTTAAACTATTTCTTATCTGGTCAAAAACCACAATTGGATCATGGGTCTTACTTTCCCGGCAGGCTTTACAAATCTCATTTGACAATTGATGATATTATTTTAGAAGATAATGTACGAGAACAAATAAAACCCATCGGACATTACATCAACGCATTGGAAAATGGCTTTTTTAAAAGCGATGATCATAGTTTTAAACCTGGTTTCATAGCTTTATTCTATGGTGCTCCAGGAACAGGAAAAACGATGTTGGCGGGGATTCTTGCTAATTCGTATGGAATTGACATGTATCATGTTGATCTATCGCAAGTAGTGAGCAAATATATTGGTGAAACCGAGAAAAATCTTGAAGTTTTATTCAATAGACTGCAGGGTAAAAATTGTATGTTGTTTTTCGATGAAGCCGATGCTTTATTTGGAAAACGTTCTGATGTAAAAGATGCTCATGATCGCTATGCCAATCAGGAAGTATCTTATTTATTACAACGAATAGAAAAATTTGATGGATTAACGATTCTTGCCTCCAATTTTGAAAACAATATGGATGATGCTTTTAAGCGTCGTATAGATGTATCTATCAATGTAATACGACCAACAGAAATTACCAGAGAATCACTTTGGAAACACTATCTGCCTAAAAATATAACCTTTGAATGTAATGGACTTTTAAAACATTTGGCTAAAGAATATTCTTACACCGGAGCCAATATCCGCAACATTATGAAAAATGTAGCAATGGCATTGCATGATCGTAATGAAACCATTATTACGCATTCATTACTAAGTACTTATTTAACGATAGAAAATGAAAAGGCTTTTGGGAAAAATCAGGCTCGTTTGAGTCCGTTTGTACAAAAATCAGAATAAACTTTTAGCACAGAAAAATGAATTCATATAATAACCAAAAACATGAGCAGACATAACAAAACATTTGCGCCAAGAGCCAACCGGTCCGAAGCGCAAACCACCGATAATAAAGAAGAACAAGAAAAATACGTCCCGATTAGCAGTCAAGATGCTAAAATCTCTCTTGCCAAAAATGAAGTTACCCAAATAACATACGCTCAATTTAAAAACAGGGCATTTAATAAAGTAGAGAGAGGCTCATCAATCATAAAGTTTTCCAACAACGGATTTCATGTATTGGCTCTTAATAAGGCACTTAGTACATTAGGTTACAGAGCACCTGAAAATGAGACTTTTTTTGGTGATAAAACGAAGATTGCGCTTATGAGTTTTCAAAGTGATCATGGTATTCAAAAATCTGGAATTTTAGATAGGGAAACTTTGCTGAAAATGGATGAGGTGCTGGCAGAAAAATTCGATGAAGAAGAAAAATACAGAAATGAAGCTTTATCAAATAAAAAAACAGAATCAGAAAAAAGCAATAAATCAGAGCCTGAATATCATTTAAACTCTGAGGTTGTAGATAAAACACTTTTTCAGTCATCTCTTAAAATAAACAAAGATCCTATAAAATTAAAAAGATGTAACCCTGACCATGCTCATGATTATTGCTTAATTGTTAGCTTCGTTCCAGCTACGAATATCCCAAAAGGAAATACAATTGAAGGATACGTTATTTACTATCAAGCTGTATATGGTGGTAGTAAAGAAAATGCCATAAATGTAGCTGAACGCTGGGGTGAAGACGGTAGAATAAACTTCGCAGGAGAAATCATAGCAGGAACATTAACAAATGTAAATGTGCCTCTTGAGAAATATCTGGATAATCTTTTCTTTGGAGCACCAAAAAACGAATCTGCAAGAGAAGCTTTAAAGCAAAAATTATTAGGAATTGTAGACAATAATAAAGATAATGAGAAGGAAATTGGCAGAGAAGAACTTAACTCTTTCTTAACCGATGAGTACAGTAAAATCACAGAAGATAGTGAATATATAAAGTTAAAAAACAAACTAAAATCATTAAGAGCACCTGAATTATCTCCAGAAGGTAAAAAAGCAGCTAATGTTTTAGAAAAAACTCCTGAAAATAGTGAAGCACAAGATATATTAATTGAGGAATTTGAAAAATTTGGAAAAGAAATGACTCTTTACATGCTTCAAATTAATAGAAAATTAATTCTTACAGAAGCTGAAAGACATGGTATTTGGTTACCATTTGGAGAACATAAAAATAAATTACAAGAGCTTAAAACTGATATAGAAGTTTATAAAGCACAAATGGCTACTATACAAGCTAATCTACCTAGCTTTAAAGAACAACAAAAGCTATATAAAGAGGCATACGATGCTGTTGGTAGAGATCCATATGCGATAGATATTCATGATCAAAAAGTAAATCAAGCTTCAGGAATTGAAAAAAAATACAATGCCCGAAATGAGATTTACAGATCCAGTCCTATTTTATCAGTAGGTGATGATTTCAATAGCAAAGGCATGAAAGACAGTAAGCAAGACTGGGCTCCAGATTGGGAATCTTTTGATTTTAAAACTGACGAAAAAATTATAGTTGAATTAAAAAATAGCATTATAAAACAGTTAGAAAAAATAAATGAAGCTGAAGAAAACATTTTGGATGAAGACTTGGATTTTATTTGGGATTTAGGAGAAATCATCCCTATTTCTATGCAACAAGCTGGTTTTGCAAACAATAAAAATGCTGTAAAAGTTATACAAGATAAAGTTAGAAAAGAAGCCAAGTATGAACTTATAAAGAATATTATTCTTATTGCTGGAGGTATTATTCTCTCCGTTGTATCTTTAGGACAGGCTACTCCATTTTTATTAGCTATTTTAGCTCAGGGAGGTTCATTAGCTATCAGTGCATATTACATTAAAGAAGAAGTTCATGATTATAACTTAAATCAAAGTTTATACGATGCCTCAATACAAGTTGGACAGGTGCTACAAGACAACGATCCAAGCTTAGCTTGGTTAGCACTTTCCATCATAGGTGCTGCTTTAGATGTGAAAGCATTAGCGGAAGTTCTAAAATCAGCCAAATTTATTACAGCAACCGCTAAGGAATTTAATACATCTAAAAATCTAAAAAAACTAGAAGAACAGCTAGGCAAAATACAAGGTCTCGACGAAAAAATAAATCAAAACATCCTAAAAAATGCCGAGGCAGAAATAAATTTTTCTAATGCAGCAAAGCGCAGTATGCAATACACAAATATATTTGTCGGTGGGATAAGTTCTATGGGACATGCCCTAGAAGCTGCATATTATGCTATTAAAAGTATTGGTCTCAACTTTGAAAAGTTTTTATTGAAATTAGAAGCTAATAATCTTATAAAGACTAGTAAACTAAGCAAACCAGAAATCACCCTACTAGAAAAAGTATTTGAAAAGTCAGAGCAATTAACTAATGTCAAAGACCCTACTTTTGTTAAAGAATTGGAAAAAGTTCTCTTAGCAAAAGATTATACTTCTTTGGAAAAATTAGCTGACAGAGCTGTAGAAATCACAAAGTATGAAAAAGATGTGTTAAATATTTCAGACAATGTAAAAGGAAAAGGAAAATTTAAAAAATCAAAGGGATATCATGGAGATACAGAACACAAAATGCCTGATAATATAGTTGCAGATGTGATAGCAAATCCTGATTATATCTTCATTGCAAAAAATAAAAAGACATTTACTTTTTTGAAAGATGGAGATGTAGTAATTTTAGAAGCTTTAGGAAGTTCAAAAGGAAATGCTATTACGGCGTATGGAAAATCTGGAATAAAAGGAAATAGTGGTGCAACGGCATTAAAGGGTTTACCAACAGATCCTGCCCCACCTATTACTTTTCAAATGGTTATTGACGGTAAAATACCCACAAAAGGAGGTTTCATACCACCAGCAACACAAGTATACCCATAAACTATAGTATCCTGCATATAAAAAATTAAAATTATGTATAAATTAACAAATAACGTAGATATAGAAATCATTATTGGAGAGCAATTGTCTGTAATTCCTAGAGTAATCCTCCATGATGTAAAAATTTTTTTAACAACATGTAACAGCATCAAGGAGATAGATCATGAAATATTAACTACCATTGGAAGCGATAAGGGCTGGTTGTTTACAGAAAACAACGACACGTTTAGATTTAATGCCAAAGACCATTTGCTTACCTCTATTTACTTAGATTATAGCGAACTCGAAAAAGAACCTAATAGTAAGTTTGACTTAATAACTAAAGCAAAAAAAATAGTGGGTGTTCCTAAACTAATACAACCTTCATCATTTGATCTAGAGCCATTTGAGTATAGATATTTTGAACCGTCTAGCAGTATTCTGTTAGGATATGGAAACATTTTTTTAAATAGCCAAAAAATTACTGAGTTACAAATAGCTGAAAACATATCTTTATTGTTCAACGAGAATAATCTGTATTGTGGGTGGCTTATAAAAAATCCTGAACAATTTTTGGTGGATAAGATAGCTCCGATTGAAAAGTATTCGGTTACTCCTCTTTTAAAGAAAAGTTTTTGGGATGTTTTTCAGTTTATAAATCAAGAGAGAATAGATCTGATGGAAAAACAAGATATGAATACATTTCAGGAATTATTATCTTTATATAAGAGTATTAATAGCAATAGCGAAACGCATTATGGATTGGAAATATTAACAGAGAAATTATTTGATGTTGCAGATAATTTCTACTCTCAAGAGCAGATGTTACATTTTCACTAACATATCAAAAATAACTTCTAAAATGGATAACTGCTGGTTATCTGTTTTTTTGTATAAGGAATTGTTATATTTGATCGTTTTGTAATCAAATCATACCAGCCAAACTCATAAGCAAAGCAATTTAAATCCCGGCGATTTTTATAAGATTACAGTAGGTAAGAAACAAACATTAATTATTGATAATATAGATCCTGGAACGTGCGAAAAAATAGGCGTTCCCGTCGAAGCGATATCACCTACATCTCTACCAAAAATTGATTAAAATTATGAATAAAAAACTATTAGAAAAGAAAGATTGGGAATATTATGTTTTTGAAGAAAACAACATTATTGAATTATCTGTCCCCATTCCTAATCCAAAACCAGGGTTTGATATCGTTTATATCCTGAATGAGTCCGAAAAAGAAATGTATTTGCATACAGGTATTAAAGCTCTTGAAGACAGGATAAAAGATATGAAAATAAACTTTTCAAGTTATAAGATGAATTCATGGAAATAATATATCAGATTAGCTTTACAATGATTTTCAATGAAAATTTCCAATAATTTACACATTAGCAAAGACACTAATAAAGCATATTTCACAACGATATAAAGTCCACAACACAAAAGTTGTGGTCTTTTTAACTGATTTTGACAAATTGTAAATCTGCTTTCTTTTATATCTTGTAAATTCGTGCTGTAAGGATTTTTCTGTCAAGCTTCTGGTTCCAATATATAAAACCCATTACTGCATAAAAAACTCCGCAAATGTCTCCTGACTTTGCGGAGTTTTTTTTATAATTCAATTCCAAACATCGCCGAAGGATAATAAAAACCTAACTACGGCAAAAAATAGATGAGGTCGTGAAAATTTTGGCGAATCTTGCATTAATAGGAGGCTTGTTATTATTGAGCAGTAAAAACCTAAAAGGTACAAAGGGAGAAAACACAACAAACACAAAGAAGGGAGCACCAAAGAAACCTTTTAACCCAGAGCAACATTCTGAATTTATTGATACGCCTGAGAATTTGATGGGTGGGAAAGATCCCAAACCTACCAAACCAAAAACCGTTGAAAACAAAGTAGAAAAGAAGACAACAGAACCATCAGATAACAAAAAGATGGATACTTCTGAAAATTCAAAAGATGGAAAACCCAAAAAAAATACTAATTTAGAAGAATCGAAATCAACTAAAGAAAAGGAAAGAAATTTAAGAGATAGTAAAAGTGAAAAAACAAAAGAAATACAGATTAATGATAAAATAAAAACTATTAACAAAAAAATTAATATTACTGGGGATTTAACTTCAGAAATCAATAATAACACAAAAAAGTATTTCATAAATGAATTAGAAGTTGGATCAGCTAGTATTTCTAATCATGGATATATTAGTTTTGACATTAATATTCCAACAAAATTACAACAACAAGGTTATTCCACTCAAATATTTGAAGATGCTATTAATCATTTTAAAAACCAAGGGAAAATTGTAAATGGAATTCAAGGAAGATGGCTTTCAAGTAGTACTTATGAAGGTGGTATGTCTACAAACCTTAAAAGTTTTATTGATGATTACATCTATAATGGCAAAACATTTGAAGAAGCCGCTTTAAATACACCGACTGGAAAAATTGCATCAAGAAAAGGCTTTACTAAAGTAGTTAAAGGAGATTGGGATATTTTAGATATAGGAGGTAATAGACCTGCTGAAATTTATTGGATTGAAATTAAATTTATAAAACCATAATGAAAAAGTTATACACAAACAATCATGCAAACATCACCACCTGTGATGATTTTGAAATTAAATTTAAAGATTACTTAAATTATATAAAATGTAGTAACCACGTACTGTTTAACTCATTAATAAACGAATTAGACTTTAAAATAGAAGATGTTGAAGCATTTAAAACCGAGTTTAATTCTTTTTTTGAACCTTGGCTAAAACAAGGCTTTAATTATAATTTAAAATTTGATATGGAAAATATTGGTTCTTTCATTACTACTAAAACAATGGACGAAAGATTTAGTGAGCTTTTTGCAAATTATAATTTTTATAAAAAGATAAGCTCCGCCACAGAAGAGTTTTATATTTATGATATCACTATGGATGAGGAAATAAAATATAAAAAAATTATACGAGACAAACCTCTAAAGTAAAGTTTATAATTGAATGATGTTCTTAGGTTTACAATTACTTTTGATCCAGAAGAAAAGAATGAATAATTTCGTTATACAAGTAATTAATACTTTATAAATAACTTGCAACGAGGCTACCTCAATTTTGATATAGCCTCGTTTTTTTATGTAGTGAAAATCAATATGACTAAAATTAATATAACCGCTAATATAGAAAAGAATGTAGAATCACTCTTGTTCTGTATAAATATATTTAATATATCCGAAGAAACTTTAAAGCTCAACCTTTCCTTGCAAGAGAAACAATTCATTTATATGATAAAAACAAGAATAGATTGAATAAGGGAGCAGCTATATGACCCCTATTAATAATGTCACTAGTCTAACTTCAATTGAAATAGGAGAATCAACTCAGGTTATTTTAAAAACAAAGCTTGAAGAAATAGAGAATGACCTATTTCTTGAATTTAAAGAAGCTAATTTTAATGTTAAAAAGGATGAAACTTACTATTTTCAAATAGAATAATGTGGTACAAAATCAGATATGATCCCTTTCACTATTGATTAAAAAGCACACAATTTTGAAAAATAATTAAATAAAAGAAGGGATATATAAACGATAAAGTAATTAAATTATGATCAAAAAAAACGAAATAACCAGGCAAAAATTATTTGACGGCGATGAAGAAAAATGTTTAAAAGAGATTTTTGAAATTGAAAATCAGAAAATCAAATTAATTGATTTTTTACAATAACCCATTAAGAGATTTAAAAAAAGAAATAGATGATGAAAGTTTTGAAACAATCGTCAGAGAAAGTGAGTTTACTGTAAGAAACAGTTTTATTGAAAAATATGTATCTGAAGAAGGACAAAAAATTCATTATCTAAAAAATAATGATTTACTATATCTGTTTTCATATGGAGAATATCAACCAGGAAGATATATGTTATTTTTAGAAGACCTTTATAATTATGTTGCTTGATAAAAAAGCCAACTTGGCACAAATAAAACAGTCTAAGAAATTACTAAATTTCTAAAAGGTTTTGGTTAACTATACCAATTTTTTCGAGTAAGAAATTAACTTTATAACATTTGATTATAATCCGTTTGCATTAAAACAAGAAAACCACAACACAAAAAGTTGTGATTTTCTTGTTACCAAATACTTTTACACCCTAAAAAACCATGTTACAAAGCGCCAGAAAACGGAACTCTTTTTTGGAAGGAGACAAGGTCTGCACTCACAAATTTTCAGTATGCTAACGGGATAAATCTTTCGGGGGTTTTTGAAGAAAAATCTTAATGGAAATGGATGAGGTTATTATGCGAACAGAAACCTGATAAATATGAAAATTTATCTCAAAATGAGGAAACACCTTCACAGGGAAAAGAAGAGCAACAAATACTTTTTGCTACTGCTCCGCCAGATGAAAAAGTGAGAATAAGTGTAGACATTGTTACAACGAATAATGATAATAATTTGGATAACCTAATTTCTGTAAACACTAAATATTGCCATGTTAAATTAGACTGCATATCACTTTATTCATCATATTTTGTTCAAACATCATTTCAAAAATGTATCTTTAAAAATGTTGATTTTATAAATTCAAACTTAAACAATACAATATTTAAGTGTTGTTCTTTTATATCATTATCTTTTGCATGTTCTGAAATAATGGGAGCAAAAATTACAACATGTAAATTTACCGACATAATTTTTATTGATAATGAAATTAATGATACTCAATTTGAAATTAGTGACAAATTTTATTCAGCAATTAATGATAATATTGAGGAAAATGTTGTTGGGATATTTGACTAAAATATATGAAATAAAAAAAACGGATAACTAGTGGGGTTATCGGTATTCAATTATAGATATCAGTGGCGAGATTTTACTTCAGATATAAACTAAAAATGTGATTGGTTTAATCCTGTTTTAGAATTCTAAACACTTTCATTCGATCAATTTATTTTTTGAAATTTCTAAACTCTTTCTAAATCTTCCCCCAAATGTTTCGATATCTCCTCGGTTACGGTACTAAAAATGACATCAACTAAATAAAGTTGGTGTCATTTTGTTTAAGAATCATTTCAGCCCACATATTTTTAGATAATTTCCCTAAATTTCCTCTGGTTCCACTTTCTTCTAAAAACTTTACCCTCTTCGAATTTATAGAAATAGGTTTCTTTCTCTTTTGCATTGGGTCTTATCAACGTAAAACATTCGCCTTCCGGTAGATCAATAATCTCATGAATTGTATTTGCGGGAACAAAGTGCGAAGTTCCCTCAACCCTATGGTGTATCGAAGAGCTATAGGTTCCGTCATCAAAAATTTCGTAAATCCTTTCAACATAACTTCCTTTTAAAATGTGTGTCGTAAAGCTGAATGGATGATCATGTATATGCTCATTCTGATCTTTTTCGCTGAAGTGATGAATAACAGCATCAAAAGGCAAACCTCTTAAATGATGTTTAATAAATACCGCATTCATTTTTTCCCGTTTGATCTTTATATTAATCATAATTTCTAAATTTATTGAGAGAGTAATTTAAGGTTTTAAATAGAAAGGTTTGTAAGTTGTAGAATCGCAAGTTGTGAATGAGAAACTGATAAAGCAGCTATTTTCACTTCTTATATTTTTATACTTTATAAAAATAATGAAAAAATAGGAGTCTGAATGAGATGTTTTGTATTTTATTCTCAGATTTTACAACATTTACCAAAGCTTTTTTTTAGTAATCAATTTTTTAATAAAAAACTTCTGCAATTAGCCTGTAACGAAACTCATTGGTATCAGAATTGCAAATATCTGGATACTGCCAATCATAAAATTTATTTATGAATTTGAGTTAACACGAAGTAAATGTTAGTGCTCATAGTATTTAAGTATTTTAAAATAACAATAAATGAAAAATCCTACTGAACACTATACAGATTCTCTCTTCTCAAGATTTCCAATTTCAAATAAAGTAAAATTTTGTATCGTTATACCTGTGAAGGATGAGGAGGATTATATTTCTCAAACACTTACTGCTTTTACTTTACAAGTTGACCTGAATGATCACCCCTTAGACGTTCAGCAATTTGAAATTTTGATTTTGGCAAATAACTGTTCTGATCAATCTGTATCTTTAATAAAACAGTTTCAAAATGATCATCCCAATCTCAATATCTACCTGGAAGAAGTAATATTGTCGACAAAGCAGGCAAATATTGGGTTTGTACGCAGAAAATTGATGGACTGTGCGTATTCAAGATTACACAAAAATGGTGGGGGCATCATTATGACAACAGACGGCGATACCACCGTTGCAACAGACTGGATCTCGCAGACTTATCAGGAAATATGTAAGGGAGCAGAGGTCGTGGGAGGCAGAATACTACTTTATGCAGATGAAATGGAAAGTTTGGATCAACTGACCCGCTCACTTCACTTAAAAGACGAAAAATACCAACTATTAGTTGCTGAGCTAGAAAGTAAAATAATCGATTCCGATTTTGACCCTTTCCCAAAACATCATCAGCATTTCAATGGCAGTTTTGCTATAACTTCGGAGTCGTACGCAAAATCAGGAGGTGTTCCTATTGTAGATCATCTTGAAGATTGTGCGTTTTTTGACCGATTACAAGCGCTGGATACCAAGATTCGTCACAGTTTTGATGTGAAGGTTTATACATCTGCAAGATGTGTAGGTCGTACTCAAATCGGACTTTCGTATCAATTAAACGTATGGAAAAATTTAGGAAAAAATGCTGATTATTATCTCGTCGAATCGTGCTCTTCAGTCACAAACAGGCTTACTCAAAAAAGAAAGCTCAATGATTTGTGGAAAATAAAAAATGAAGTTACAGAATATGATTTTAATGAAATCATTAATAAAAACTTTCCTGAGTTTACTGTGATCGAAGAACTATATAATAATTTTCAAGCGAGCATTTATTTTGGAGAATGGTATGAAAATTTACTTAAACATCATCCTTCAATTACAAAAGAAAAAACTCTGGAGAGCTCTATTGATATCGCAATTGAAGAACTACAAATGAAAGTTCAAGAATATTCTGATCACAATTTTTCCCAGACATCAATTCTGTAATTTTCTTCTCTGTTACTGAAAACATTGGTCATTTTTACTTGCATTAGTTTTTCGAAACTTTCATGAACCTCATCGCCTGTCTGCGGATAATCGTGAACTTCGGGTAACCAATGTACCAATACAATATTCCCGTTAGATTTTACTCTATCGAATAAACTTACAATAGCTGATTCCCAATCCGTAGATGACAGGTAGTATGCTACTTCTGAAATCATGATTAAATCATACTGATCATCTGGAAGCTCATTTTGGAAATTTAGCTTCTTAAAAGATATATTTTTAAGATCAGCGCAACGTCTGGAAGCAAGTTCCAGAGCTTTCTGTGAAATATCTGTAGCCAGAAGTTGAGTACTTTTCTGAGCCAAAAGCTGAGTTAAGACACCGATAGAACATCCTATTTCTAAAACGTTTTCATAATGTTTTTTAGGCAGAGCTGCGATAGTTGCCGCATACTTTGCTGCCTCATATTCGCTGGTTTCAAAGTTCCAAGGATCTTCGTTGGCATCATAGACCTCTTTGAAGTAATCAGAATTTAAAGATTGTTTTTTGTTCATTATTTTGAAATAAAAAAAGTTTCATAAGGCACGTTGAATTGATCAAGCATTTCCTGAGAAAGCTGAAATCCTTCCGGATCGTCATTTATCAGATCAGTAATCTGAGAACGGTGCTGTAAAATTGCTTCCTGTTTTTTATCAAGCACACTGCTTATATTAAGTCGAAAAGGCATTACTTCTTGTTGAGCGGGTGCATCTTCCTTTTCACCCAATTCCTGAAGCCAAATTGGATATTCGTAAATTTTTGCATTCAAAGTCTCAGCAGAGTTAATCAATTGAAAGGCTGCCTGATGATCAGGATGCGGATCTCTTCTCCAAGGAACAAATATACTTTGCGGTTTAATGGCATGAAGCATTTTGGTCAAATTTTCAACTGTATGTTCAAATCTTTCATCTCTTGTGGTGGGTACATTCCTATCCGGATATCTGCAAAAGATAATATTCTCTTCGTTTACGCCAAGAATTCTTGCTGCATCTATTAATTCTTGTTCACGCAAATCTCTAAGTTTTTCAGCAGGATACTCTTTACTGTTGGGGTGAGACAATGTTCCGTCACTGAGCAATACAATATAGACGGTCTGTCCGTATTTACGCAATAGCGAAATAACACCTCCGCATCCCAAACTCTCATCATCTGCATGGGGAGCAACAATAAGTGTTGTTCCAAATCCTGTGACGCATTGTTCCGGTGCCAAAGGGATATTTTCAAAATTTATCTGATTCATTTTTTTTTATTTAAAGTTTAGATTCCAGAATTCATTTATAGAATTATCAGAATTTAAAATATATTCTCCAACGTCTGCCAAAACCGCATCTGGGGCAGGCTGTCTTAGATACGTGCTGAGATCCCGAATGATTCTTTCAAAATGATACGGTTTATTAAGCCCACGAGCACCAACACATTTTTGACAGAGATTGATCACCTCAACGCAGATTTGCTCGATTGAAGTTCGCATCATATTAGCAAAAACAATCAAATTTTCACCCTCGATCTTCGTTTGTTTTTTCATGTAATAATCCATTCTCAACGCAGCGCTATTTAACCATTGATTTCCGGATTGTACTGCGATCGCCATTTGACCTAAACGCATTTTTTGAAAAGGATCCTGAGTTCGGTTTAAACTTATCAAATATTTTTTCGTTTCTTCCAAAAGCTGTTCAGCTCCGCCTAACTGCACTGCCGCAAATCTAATTGCGCCACCACCAAAACCAGGTTGTTGATAATAATCTCCAGCTGATCCCAACAAATTAATTTTTAGAATAGGTGTTTTAAGAAATGTGATTTTAAAACTTCTGCTTGCCTTCATCCCCATCGGATTCCACCAGCTTGAATCACTTTTCACATTAGCCTCATCAAGCGGAACTACACACATTTGCCACGAGCCATCCTTTTTCGCAGCGGTAACGATGGGTCTGGTAACGTAGTCGGTACCGGTTGCAAATGTCTTTGATCCATTCAGGTAATTAATCCCCTTTCCTACTTTTGAAAGAGAAGTTCCATCCGCAGCCTGCGTGTTCCACACCCCAAAAAGTTTACCATCAAATGCATCTGCCGCGAAAAGCTTTTTTTGTTTTTTATTTCCGAATTGATTGATTAAAATCTGGGCATTGATATGACCTTCTAAAACTCTTCCCATGACCAAGTTTCCTTTGCCAATATTTTTTAAAATGGTCAGTAATACTAAATTTGTCCCGGCGGCTAACCCCAGATTGTGACCTCCATATTTTTCCGGAATACTTGCCGTTAAAAGTTTTGAAGATTTTATTTTAGATAAAGCTTTTTCAGGAAAAGACTGTATAGAATCTGTTTCTGCGGCTTCGGAAACGGATGCTGCACTTATAAGCTGTGAAGCAATCACTAGTTCTGACAATGTTGATTTGCTTATTTTGGCGTGTTTTTTTTTCAAATCTTTAGCTATAAAAGTTATAATCCATTTTTAAATAGAAAATCGGATTATTTTTAATCTGTTTTATAAGTTACTTCCGGGTTTGATGTAGTTAGCTTCCTTATGATATTGATAAAATACTCAAACTGCAACTTACTTCCATACAATATACTCTTTCTACAACGAAAACAGACAAATTACATCCGAGAGTAATACATTCTAAATAATGGTTCTATGTCAAAGCTATCACAAAACAGCTCTATCTTCTATGATTTAAGTCATATAATTGTTGCTAAACATCTTAATCGACTGAAATTTCTTTTTGAAATAAGATGTTCAAGATTTTTCTACAAAAAAGACCTCTCAAACGAGAGGTCAATCGACAAAATATAAACGTATCCCATCTAATCTTTTTATTCAAAGAACTATTTCCACGGATCCAACACTACTTTCACACAGCCATCTTCTTTCTTATGGAATATTTCATATTCTTTTGCTACTTCATCTAATGATAAACGATGGGTAATGATGTCATCCAGCTTTACCTGTCCAGTCTCCACATAATTTAAAAGCTTATCAATAATAGGATGTACAGGAGCCTGCCCTGCTTTGATTGTTAGTCCTTTATCAAATAATTGTCCTACTCTGAAATTATCATAATTCATTGGATAAACTCCCAAGATGGAAACAAACCCTCCTCTTTTGGCTCCGCTCATGCATGCTTCTAACACTTTTACCGAACCTTTTTCAAAGTTGATCACCGCTTTTGCTCGGTCAATAAGATCTCTATCCGGCTCGAATCCTACAGCATCAATACAGACATCTGCACCGCGACCATCAGTCATATCACGAATCTGTTCTACGGTTTTTTCTGCATCTTCCCAAAGTATTGTTTCACAACCCGTCAATTTTGAAATCTGATCCAAACGATATTGTTGAGTATCGATAACAATTACCTTTTTTGCATTGTGTAAAATGGCACTCTTCGCGGACATGGAACCAACGGGACCGGCTCCGAATATTGCTACCGTTTCGCCGCCCTTTAGATCTGCCCACATCACTCCCGTGTAACCGGTGGGGAAAATATCTGTTAAAAACAAGACCTGCTCATCAGTCATTGAATCTGAAACTTTTCTGGGTCCAAAATTTGCATAAGGAACCCGGACATATTGTGCCTGTCCGCCATCATAACCGCCGTACAAATCTGTATAGCCAAACATTCCGCCTCCTTTTTCTGTCAGAATTCCGCCTTCTGGACCATAATTTTGAGGATTAGAATGTTCACAACCTGCAGGAAGATCATGTTGACAGAAGTAACATCCTCCACATGCAATCGGAAAAGGAACTACGACACGATCTCCCACTTTAAGATGAGTAATATTTGCGCCAACTTCCTCAATGATTCCCATAAACTCATGTCCCATTACCATGGGACGAGCCTGTGGAATTCCACCGCTATACATATGCAAATCACTTCCGCAGATTGCTGTAGATGTTACTTTTAAAATAATATCATTAGGATCCTTGATGATCGGATCATCAACGATATCACAGGTAATCTTACCCGGAGCATGAAAAACTGCTGCTTTCATATTTTTTTATTTTTGATTTGGTTAAATTTTAATTTTTTAAAGTCTAAGCTTCAATTCCATTTCTTTCTTTTTCGAATTCCCAGACTCTGTGATTGGCAATGGCATCTACAAATAGATCATTAGCATCTGAATCTTCAGAAGATATCACTCCCGGATCATCATGCTTAACCAGTGCTACATCTGTAAGATTTTTTAATATATCGGTTTCAGGACCGAAATAGATTGCCTTACAATGACGGAATGCTTCATTAATAAAATCTACGGTCATATTTTTATTTCCGGGTCTGGCAAATCCTTCTGCAGATTTTGCTCCACCACAGATATACAGTGCGTCAAAACACACACTAGAAGTAGTCGACAGAGCATGATCCGGAATATATAGTTCTCCGTCAGCTGATTTTACTGGCGCCACAGAATCTGCAATATATTGTACAACTGCTCCTTGCCCTTCCAATGTTTCTATTAAACGATCGGTAGATGAAGCGTCAAAACCATCAGTCATCATAAAACCTATCACACGACTTTCAATGGTATCTTTTACCGTACCAGCCATGCTCAATGCTTTTGAAACCTTTGTTTTTGATTCAATTTCTTTACTCTGAAGACTTGACGGATCTGCATCTGCAGGAATACTCTGGTTAGGTTGATCAAGAACTTTTACCTCAACCCCTAATCTTGATGCCACATCACTGGCTAAATCTTTATTTACAAAAGCCAACTGTCCTACCATTCTCTCTCTGATTGAAGGAATAGTCACTTTTGAGAGTTCAAAAACCAACGCATTCTGTAAATGTGTTTTCTCAAAAGTAGATTGGCTATTGTAAAATAATTTTGCCTGAGAATAATGATCTACAAAACTTGCACTTCTCGCTCTTACTTTATGACCTTCTACCCGCTCTTCCTGTGACGCAAAACCTCCGTCTTTCATCATCGCCTGAAAAGGACATCCACCTCCCATTGTATTAGGCTCATAACTTACTTTTCCTTTAGCAATCTGCTGACGCATGTGACCGTCACGTTGATTGTTGTGTATTGTAGTTACTGACCTGTTAATAGGGATTTCATGGAAATTCGGCGATCCTAATCTGGTAAGTTGGGTATCCGTATAAGAGAATAATCTGCCCTGTAAAAGCGGATCGTTACTGAAATCAATGCCCGGAACAATATGTCCGGGATGGAATGCTACCTGCTCGGTTTCTGCAAAGAAGTTATCCGGATTTCTGTTTAATGTTAATGTCCCGACTAACTGCACAGGAACAACCTCTTCAGGAACTAATTTTGTAGGATCCAAAAGGTCAAAATCAAAATCATGCTCGTTTTCTTCAGGTATTAATTGTACCCCGAAGTCCCATTCCGGAAAAGCACCATTTTCGATTGCTTCCCAAAGGTCGCGTCTGTGAAAATCAGGATCGTTTCCTGAAATTTTCTGAGCTTCAGGCCATGCAACCGAATGCACTCCCAATCTTGGTTTGAAGTGAAATTTTACAAAATGAACTTTCCCTTCTTCATTGACGAATTTGAATGAGTGAACTCCAAATCCTTCCATCATACGGTAACTTCTAGGAATCGCACGGTCACTCATCAACCACATGATCATATGTGTGCTTTCTGGCATCAGTGAAATGAAATCCCAAAACGTATTGTGTGCTGATGAAGCCTGGGGAATCTCATTATCCGGTTCTGGCTTGACTGCATGTACAAGATCCGGAAATTTAATCGCATCCTGAATAAAAAAAACAGGAATATTGTTGGCAACCAGATCATAAATACCTTCCTGAGTATAAAATTTAACGGCAAAACCTCTTACATCGCGAGCCAAATCTGTACTGCCTCTGCTTCCTCCCACCGTTGAAAACCTGACAAAAACCGGAGTTTCTTCGTCAACGTTATTTAAAAATTTCGCCTTCGTATATTCTGAAAGACTTTTATTTAATTTAAAAACACCATGCGCACCAGAACCTCGCGCGTGTACTACTCTTTCAGGAATTCTTTCGTGGTCAAAATGAGTAATTTTTTCTCTAAGAATAAAATCCTCCAGTAATGACGGACCACGTTCGCCTGCTTTCAGCGAATCTTGATTGTTATTGATTTTTAAACCCTGGTTGGTCGTTAATGCTTCATTAGAATTCTCAGTAGTGTGATCCTGCAACTGATTGATCTTTTCATTCGCTCCTAAATTTTCATTTTTCATAATTTAATTTCTATTAGTGGTTTATATTGTATTCAGACTTTGGTGTATGCATCTCACTCATATGGTAAGAGGTTATACATTGTATTATAATATTGGTCATTCCTCTTTCAGTTTTCCAAATTATCCTTGATTCTACGATCATCCATCAAAGCTCAGTTAAACAAATCTGTTGATGTGATCAATACAAATTCGTTAGTATGACTTATAGTGCTTAGATTTTATTAATAATAACGTAGTCCTCTTTATTAATTTTTTCTGATTCCCGTTGAATCCGCTGAGTTTTTTTTTGATGAACCTGTAGGTGAAGTATTTTGAGTGGCAGCATTCTGGGATGAAGTACTCAGACTGTCTGTTGGCATTCCGGAAGAGTTATTGGTCGGCAAACTGTTGTTATCATGAACAGATTTTGAATCTAAATCATCTGAAGTGTTTGTCGATGCCTCTTTTTTGCAGCTGATCGTGGTAAAAATTACAACGATAGCTGTTGCGAATATTAATTTCATATTTATTTCTATATTGGTATATTTCAAAGTTATCATTGTATCAGAATGTATATTATGACTTAGGTCATAGCAACAGAATTAAAACAGTTGTAAATTAAAATGCGTATAAATACATGTAAATTAATAGGGTGTGGATTAATTATGCTGTGTATTCAGCATGAAACAATCAGAAAACTTCGAAAAGTCTGACATTCTGATTATTATTGGTGTAAAGAGTAAGAGGAATCAATCACTAATCTGTCACAGGAAATAATAAATGAGGCAACAACTATATGTTGTATGGTGGAATAAAATATCAGATTACTTTTTGATTAAAAACAAACACCGATATGTTTAGACTTTAGTTCTATACATCCGAAGCACTCAATAGAAAATTTTTCCATTAATAATTTTAACAATGTTTTCACGTTCCATTCTTTTAAATAATCTGATGACAGTTTCTACACGCAAAGCTGTTAGAGAAGCTATTTCCATGCGAGTGTAC
>Ga0163161_10000198_pt1 | contig 55260 bp, 40 predicted proteins | sample S45metaG_FD_129847 | JGI IMG/M metagenome (GOLD analysis project Ga0163161, IMG submission 129847) | Switchgrass rhizosphere microbial communities from Kellogg Biological Station, Michigan, USA - S4-5 metaG | ecosystem: Host-associated > Plants > Roots > Rhizosphere > Soil | place: USA... | reverse complement strand
GGTCGGATGCAGGTGCGCCTCGAGGATGCAGGTGCCGCCGCCTTCGGTCATGCCGTAGAACTCGATCAGCCCGCCGGGCCAGCGCTTGAGCACGTCCGCCTTGAGCGCGGCGTTGAAGGGCGCGCTGGTGCTGAACTTGTACTGGAACGACGAGAGGTCGTGCGCGTCGAAGCGCGGGTGCGCCATCAGCCGCTGGTACTGCACCGGCACCAGCATCGTGTGCGTCACGCGGCGCGTTTCGGCCAGCTGCAGGTAGCCGCCGGCATCGAACTTGGGCATCAGCACCACGCAGCCGCCGAAGGCGATGGTGGGGAAGAACACCACCAGCGTGGTGTTGGAGTAGAGCGACGTCGACAGCAGCGTGACGGTGTCGGCGCTGTACTCGTACTTGGCGCCGCGCTGCACGTGCGACCAGCGCATGCCGTGCCCCTGCACGATGCCCTTGGGCTCGCCGGTGGTGCCCGAGGAGTAAATGATGTTGAAGGCCCACGAGGGTTGCACCTCGACGGCTTCGGGCCTGGCGCCGACCGGTGCGAGCCAGGCGGCGAAATCGCGTCCCGCCGAAGAGCCGTCGAGCGCGACGCGTGGAATGCCGCCTTGCTTCGCGGGGCCGACGACGTCGGCGGCCGAGGCGTCGGTGAAGAGGATGCGCGCGTCGGCGTCGTCGATCATGCGGGCGAGGCTCGCGGGCGTGGAGCCGGGCGCGAGCGGCGCGACCGCGATGCCCGCTCGCAATGCGCCGAGGAACACGGCGGCGTAGTTCACCGACGAGGTGGCGCAGACCGCGATGGCGTCGCCGGCCTTGAGGCCGTCGCGCTGCAGGCTGGCGGCGATGCGGTCCATCAGCGCGTCGAGCGCGCCGTAGTTCAGTGAAGTCGCTGGATCCCACAAAGCCGCGCGTGCGGGAGTTTGTGCAGCATGCAGCCGAATTTGATCGCTGATCGTGCCGAAAGCTGAGAAGGAGGGGTTGGCTGCTTCGGTCATTCTTCAATCATTCGTGTCATTTGGCATTGAGTCCCAGCCGCGCAATGAGCGAGCCGCTGGCAGAAAAGGTCTCGCGGATCCAGCGGGCGTAGTCATCGCTGTTGCGGTACCAGACTTCCTGACCGAGTTGATTCAGAACTGCGGCATTTTTCGGGTCGCCGAGCGCTTTGTGGAAAGCGTCATGTATGGACCTCACCACGATGGGGTTCATGCCCTTAGGGCCCGCCAAGCCATAGGGGGAGGCTGCGACAAGCCCATAGCCTTGTTCCGTCGCTGTGCGAACCTGCGGCCAGCGTCGAGTTCGCGTCTCCCCAAAAGTGACGAGCAGTCGCATGCGCCCGGCATCGACGTACTGATCCCAGCCCGCTCCATCGCACTGCGACATGACGTGCCCGCCAAGCACAGCCTGCATCAAATCTGCGTTGCCCTTGAACGGTATGTGGGTCAGCTGAATCTTGGCCGCAATGGAGAGTTCCTCCATCAAAAGGTGCGGAGACGTTCCGGTCCCGGGTGAGCCATATGTGATGGCGCCGGGGGCCTTGCGCGCGGCCTCCATGAACTCCTGGAAAGTTTCATAGGGCGAGTCACTCCGAACTGTCAGCCCGAAGGTATAGCCCGACAGTCCGATGATGGGTGTGAAATCTTTCAGCGGATCCCACTTCGTCTTCTGCATGTAAGGCATGCGCAGCATGGCGAGAGTGAAAACACAAATCGTGTAGCCATCGGCAGATGCCATCAGCGCCATCTGTCCTGGCGCCAAAGTACTCCCTGCTCCAGGTTTATTTTCGATAACGATGCTTTGGCCAAGATGTTTGCTCGCAATCTCGGCCAGTACACGAATGTGTCGATCCGTCCCGCCGCCGGCAGGAAAAGGAACAATGAGCTTGATGGGTTTGTCGGGAAAGGCGGCGGCTGCATGAATGCCCCGAGAACAAAGGCCTAGGCCGGTTGCAGCGAGCATTCCTATTGAATTTCGACGATTGATTCCGACTGTCACTGATGCCTCCCTTGGCTGGCTTGTTAGTTAACCTTTTTTCTTAGCCAGTTGCATGCCAACTCTATGTTGTTGATTTGATTGATATTTTTTCATCAATCACTCTGTTATGTCCTCAATGAGGACATCTCGTGTCCACTAGAATCCCCGGATGGACAAATTGGGTGTGTTGACTGTTGAGCGCAGCACGATGCGCGTCTTGACGGCGCTCGGACTGGCGCGCGACCCTGCGATACGACGCGGGATTGAATCAGCCCTTGCGGAAAATCCCTTGCCGCAGCAAGCGTCGGGCAATCTGTTTCAGATAGACGTGAAGGGTGACGGCGGAGCGCGCGACCATGCAGTCGGATTGGCCGTGTGCGACGAAGCGCTTGTACTTGTGCTGGTGCGAAAAAGCACACATGCGCCCGCACTCTTCGACTTGGTTGGCGTTGTTCCATTCGCATACTCGATTCTCGAACTCCTTCTCAACAACTCTCACTCGGCCATCACAGTCGCGGACGACAAAGGGCGCATTTGCTATCTGAGCCCGGTGCACGAGAAATTTCTTGACCTCAAGTTTGGAGAGAGCCACGGCAAGAAGGCGGAAGCAGTGATACCGAACTCGCGACTCGGAGCGGTGGCGCGATCAGGAAAGCCGGAATACGGCCAGTTGCAGTCCATCAACGGTGTCACAAGGGTGGTGAATCGGATTCCGGTGACCGAGAACGGACAGGTCGTCGGTGCCATCGGGCAGATGATCTTCAAGGGGCCAGACTCGTTGCAGCGGATGAGTCAACGCGTCGAGCAGCTTCGTGCCGAGGTTGAGCTCTATAAAAAGGAACTCCTCCAATTGCGCGCGGAAGGCGCACAAGGGGCATTGATCGGTGGCAGTGTTCCGATGCAGCGCTTGCGTCGCGAAATTGAGACCGTTGCTCGCCTTGATGTTCCGGTACTGATCGTTGGTGAGAGCGGTACCGGCAAGGAACTTGTAGCGCAGGCGATCCATTTGGCCAGCGGGCGCGCTACTGAGGCCTCTCTCGTAAGCCTCAATCTGGCAGCGTTGCCCACCTCGTTGATTGAATCGGAGCTGTTTGGCTACGCGCCTGGCAGTTACACGGGTGCGCGCCGTGACGGACAGCGCGGAAAGTTTGAACAAGCGGAAGGCGGCACCCTGTTCCTGGACGAAATTGCCGATGTGCCCATGGAGATGCAAGTCAAGCTTCTGCGTGTTCTCGAGGATCACCAGGTTGAACGTCTGGGTAGTCGCAGCAGCCGGCGGATAGAGTTTCGCGTCGTCTCGGCCACGAATCGCGATCTTTCCTCATTGATTGACGAAGGTCTTTTTCGTCTGGATCTCTATTACCGTTTGAGTGGGGTAATTTTGCATTTGCCAGCGTTGAGTGAGCGATTGGAGGACATCCCATTGCTGTTGTCTCACTTTGTGCAGGGTTTTTGCCGCCGCAATGAAAGGCCCGTTCCTGCTGTAGATGCAGATGTCTCGAACTACCTTGCCTCTCAACCCTGGCCTGGCAACGTGCGGCAGCTGCGCCATCGCATTGAAGAAGCTCTGGTGTTTTGCGACGGCAACTCTTTGAAGGTAAAGAACTTCTTGCGTAATGAGCGGTTGCCATTTAACCGCCGCCTGATGACTTCTGGCGCACCAGTTCGAACGCAGAGCTCGGATGACAAGGCATCGCCGAGTGCTGGCACTTTGAAGGAAGCCGGGCGGCAAGCTGTGTTGAACGAAATTGCGCGTTGCGGAGGAAACAAGAAGGAGGCCGCAGAGCGACTGGGGATTTCGCGTTCGTATCTTTACAAGATACTCGCCCTCTCCAATGCGAAGCAAAAAGACAGGGCATGACCAAGTGCGCATGGTGAAGTAGGTATGCTTTATCACCGAGTAGTCCTACGCCCACCCTTCCGCAGGAGGGCCACTGTCCAAGGCGTACGGCCATTCAATAGCTCGACCTACTGACCTCTCAGTCCACCTTCACCTGAAACAGTACTGTGCCGGTGCCGCCCGGCTCAACGATGCCGGTGAAGCGCCATTCAATCGCACCGGTGCCACCTGCGGGCTGAACGGTGGTGCAGGCCACCGCGCCGGCAGGCGGTGCATTCGCCGGCGTGTTCTTGACGCAGGCCGTGAGCGACGCCGGCGTGGTGCCCATGGTCGCGCTCACAAAGGTGGTGTAGCCCGGCGTCATGTCGTTCACGACCATGCTGCGGATCGGCGCGTCACCGTTGTTGGTGTAAGTGATGCGGTACTCGAGCGTCTCGCCCGACTTGGCCTGGTTGTTGACGCCGAAGGTGCCGCTTCGCGTGAAGTTGCGCACTTCCTTCTTCAGCTCGAGCGCCACGCCCGACACCGTGGTGAGGTCGTCGAGCGTGAAGCTGCCGCTGAGCGACGGGCTCGCGTTGGTATAGGTGAAGTCGCCGCGGATCGTCGCCTTGTTGCTCGAGCCCAGCGGTGCCGTGGCGGGAATGAATTCCTGCACGATCACGCACACCTTGCCCGCGAACACCACGGGCGTCGCCGCCGCGCTCGGCGGGTACAACTGCGCAGCGCCGGGCTGCAGGCTGCCGGTGCACCCCACGTCCGCGAAGACCTTCGTCGTCCAGCCGGTGATCGGCGGCGTGGCCGTTTCGCTCGCGACGCTGAAGCGCACCTGCCCAGCCGTGCCGGCAGTGAAGGTGTGGGCGTAGGTCACGGTGCTGCCCGGCAGGCCGGTCTTGGCGCCATCGGTGGCGAACGCGCTGTTGTCGACGTCGCCGAAGTTCAAGTTGCTGTGGCCCGTGCCGTTCCAGCTGAAGGCGATGCGATCGGGCGTGCCGGTGCGCGTGTAGGTATAGGTGCCACCGGCTGCGGCCACGGCCGAGCCTGACGGCAATGCTGCACTGCCCACCGATGCGCCCGTCGACACGCGCGTACCTGGGTTGGTCTCTTCCACGCACATCGCCGAACCCGTGGCCGCGCCCGCCGGCACATTCAGACTGTAGCCACCCGACGCGTCCGTGAGCGCGCTCGCGTACACGGTCGCGCCGCAGTTGGTCAGTCGCACGCTCACGCCCGCCAGCGGGCCTTCACCGCCGTTGACGATGCCGTCGTTGGCCGTGCCGCCGCCCACGCCGTTGTCCAGGAAGACGCGGCCGCTCACGATCGCCGCGAGCGTGTTGGTGAAGGTACAGACCACCGCCGTGCCGTTCGTCAGCCCGGCTGCGGGCAACGTGACGGTGCCCGCCACGAGATCGACGGCGGCCGTCGCCCCGCCCGCCAGGCCCGTGCAGGTCGCGCCCGAGAACGCGAAGCCGCCGGGCATTGAGGCCGCGACTTCGGTCAGCACCGTCTGCGTGTTCGCCGCGGTCAGCGTCTTGATCGTGCCGACCACCGTCGAGTCCGACACCGAGACTTGGATGCCGTCCGCGCCGAAGCCATTGGTGCCGCTGAATGCGAAGGTGCCTGTGCCGCCCAGCGCCTGCTTGCGAATCTGCACAGTCGGCAGCCGGTTGTTGCTGTAGGTGCAGATGATGGCCTTGCCTGCATCGGTCGCGCCGATCAGCAGCGTGTTGCTGGCCTGCCCGTCGGTGCCGCTCAGTGCATTGGCGGTGGCGCCACCGTCGGCTGTACACGACAGCACGGTCGTGTAGTTCGCCAGCGTGCCCCTCGTCATCGTTTCCGCCGGGAAGGTGATGGTGTTGCCGACCGCGGCCACCACCGCCGTGCCGCTGTTGCCGGCTGTGGGCGCCGTGGCGGTGAACAGGGCCGTGTTGTTGGCCCCACCCGTGGTGGCACCGATCCGGACGACGTTGCCGGTCTCGCTGTTCACGCCCCAGGCCTTGTGCACCTGCAGGGTGACCGCCTTCTTCGCGTTCGTGTAGGTGCACACGATGGCCTTGCCGGCGTCGGCCGCGGCGATCGCCAGGGTGTTGCTCACCTGGCCGTTGGTGCCGCTCAGCGGATTGGTCGTCGCGCCGCCGTCTGCGGTACACGCGAGCACGGTGCTGTAGCTGGCGAGCAAGCCCGTGGTCATCGTCTCGGCCGGCAGCGTGATCGTGCCGCCGACGACCATCGACACCGCCGTGCCGCTGTTTCCGGCGGTGGGCGCGGCCGAGGTGAACCGCGCCGTGTTGCTGCTGCCGCCCGAAGTGGAGCCTATGCTCGCCGTATCGCCGCTCGTGCTGTCCGCGCTCCAGGCCTTGCGCAGCTGCACGGTGACGGTCTTTGGCGTGTTGGCGTAGGTACAGACGATGGCCTTGCCGGCGTCGCCCGCGCCGACCAGCAGCGTGTTGCTCGCCTGGCCATCGGTGCCGCTCAGCGCGTTGGCCGTGGGGCCGCCGTCCGCGGTACACGCCAGCACAGTGTTGTAGTTCGCCAGCGTGCCCTTAGTCAGGGTCTCGGCCGGCAGCGTGATCATGTTGCCCGTGGTCACGGTCACGGCCGGACCACTGGTGGCCGCCGTAGGTGCCGTCGCCGTGAACGCCGCGGTGTTGCTCGTGCCGCCCGACGAGATGCCGATGCTCGCCACGTGGCCCGTGATGCTGTTGCCTCCCCACACCTTGGTCAGTTGCAGCGTGGAGGTCTTCGGCGTGTTGGTGTAGGTACAGACGATGTCCTTGCCCTCGTCGGCCGCGCCGATCACCAGGGTGTTTGTGTTCTGCCCGTTGGTACCGCTCAGCGCATTGGCCGTCGCACCGCCACCGGCGGTACAGGCCAGCACCGTCGTGTAGTTCGCCAGGGCTCCCGAGCTCATGGTTTCCGCAGGGAGCGTGATCGTGTTGCCCGCGGCCACGGTCACGGTCGTGCTGTTGTTCGCCCCCGGCGCCCTCGACGAGAACGCCGCGGTGTTGGCCGTCCCGCCCGTAGCGGCACCGATGTTCGCCACATTGCCCGTCACGCTGACTGGGCTCCAAAACTTGGCAAGTTGCAAGGTCGCCGTCTTGCGCGTGTTTGTATAGGTACAGACGATGGCCTTGCCGAGGTCCCCAAGGGCGATCGTCAGTGTGTTCGGCACCTGTCCATTGGTGCCGCTGAGCGTGCTCGCCATCGCCGCGCCGTCGGCGGTACACGCCAGCGCCGTGTTGTAGTTCGCCAGTGTGCCGATGGTCAGCGTTTCCGCGGGCAGCGTGATGACGTTGCCGATGGTCACGCCCACGGGATTGGTGCCGCTGTTGCCGGCCGTCGGCGCCATTGCAGTGAAGGCCGAGGTGTTGCTCGCACCGAAGTAGTTGGTGCCTCCCAAGGTGCCAGCAATGCGCGCGACATCACCCGTATTGCTGCCGACGCTCCACGCCTTGCGAAGTTGCAGGGTGGGCGCGTTGTACTGGATGACGACCATGCCGTTGCCGGCCGCTGTTCCTGCAGCAGAGCCGGGTGCGCCGCCATTACCGACCCCCGACTGATACAGGCTGCTCGTCGCATTGGGATTGGGCGCAGACACCACGCCTGTGTAGGAGCCATTCCCGCCGGCGGTCAGCCTTCCTCCTGTCACCGTGCCTGCAAGAAAACCGGAGCCCCCCCCACCGGGGCCGTTCCAGGAGCACATCGCAGCCGGGGGCCTCGGCGTGGAACTGCACTGCGCCATCCCCCCGCCGCCGCCGTACCACCCACCACCGCCACCGCCACCACCCTCGTATTGGCTAGGCGTGGGGGCAGCGGAAGGTCCGGTGGCCGAACAGCCCGTGCCGCCTTGAAGGGCGCTGCCATCCGTGCCGCCGATGCAAGTCGAAGCCACACTGCCTGCGTCCGGGGTACCGCGAACGCCGCCGGCGACCTGGGAGCCGCCCTGGCCCCCCGTCGTAAGCCCCGAGCCACCGTTGAACCCGCCCCCACCCCCGGCAACGTCGCCAAGTACGCCGCCCGCATTGGACACTTCGGTCCAGAAGGCGCCACCTCCACCGCCGCCGGCAATCATTTGCGCCGAAACGAACTCGCGGGGACCGCCCCACAGGGCGCTCATCCCGCCGCCCGAAGACCCCGTCGAATTGGCATTCGATCCACTTCCGCCGGCGCCGCCTCTTCCGATGGTGGTCGCTGTACTGGCGGTCACACCGGCCTGCCCGACTGTGACGGCCATGTTCGTGCCAGGCGTCACCGTCAGGTTGCCAACGGCATGGCCGCCCGCGCCGCCACCCGCCGAGTACCTCGATGCCGGTGTGGAGCCGCCGCCGCCGCCGCCCCACATCGTCACGTTGATCGACGTCACGCCTCCCGGAACCGTGAAGGCCTGGGTGCCACCTGAATAAGTGATGCGCAGGCAGTTGTTGAAACCGGGTTGCGGCGTACACGAAGTGACTGCCGCCTGTGCCCCCGTCATGGAAGACAGCCACAGCGCCGCCATAGCGAAGACGCCCTTCACCACCCCACCGAACGTCGCCATCCCGCCCGCGTCGTTTCTCGTTCTGTTTTGCATCATGGTCTCGTTCAGCGGATTTCTTGCGCGGCCACGGCGATCACGACCCAGTGGCTGCTGGCCTTGCCCGGCTCGGTGCCCTTGCCCAAGACGGGCGTTGCGTCTTCCTTGGTGTCGGTGCGCAGGCGCAGCACATTGACGCCGCGGGCGATCAGATAGCTGCGCACCGCGTTGTTCCGCTGTGCGATCAGCTGCTGGCGATCATCAGCGCTGTCCGATGCATCTGAGTGGGTGATATGGATCACTACCTCGGCTTCGGCGGCCTTGATCTGCGCGGCCAGCGTGTTCAGCGTGTCGTGCGCCTGCGGCTTGATGAAGGACTTCGCAGGCTCGAACAGCGCCTCGGCTTGCAGCACCGTGCGCATCGGCAGCGGCGCAACCTTGGGGGCTGCCGCCGACACCGTGTCGGCCTTCACAGCCTTTGCTGTGGCCACATCGGCACCCGCCGAAGCAAACCCCAGGTTCGTCTCATCGAACTTGAAGCGCAGCCGCACATACGCACCCTTGCTCGTGTACTCGTTGGCCGTCAGGTCGCGGTCGCTCAACCCCACGAAGTTGTAGCCTGCCGACACCCACATGTTCTTCTGCACTTGGTAACCCACCTCCACACCGAAGGTCCTTTGCAGCGCGCCTCCCTTGCCGTAGAGCAAGCCGGCCTGCACGCCGAAGTCCCAGTCCTTGTTGATGTCCTGCGTGTAGCGCGCATGTACCAGGTGCGCCCAGTACTTGCTGGCCAACGTACCGTCATCGGCGCGGCTGAGCTTGAAGGCATAGCGCGCCATCACAGCCTTGCCCGGCTCGGGGTTGTAGTTCAAGTGCGTGGAGACGATGCCTGCACTGGTCTTCCCCGGTAGGCTGGCACCGTTGTCGGCTCCGAAGACGCTGCTGCCCTGCAGGGAGCCTGCTGCATTGCCCGCACCCACCACCTGCTCGGAGCGGCGTTCGTAGCGTGCCAGCGCGTTCCAGGTGTCGTCGTCCACCGGCCGGTAGGCAACGCCAATCTGATGGCGCTGCAGGTGGCGTTCGTTGCCCGCGTTGGCGCCCTGCCCCTCGCTGTCGCTCACGATGCTGCGCGCCAGCAAGCTCCAGGACGGATCGAGCTTGAAGCCGAAGCCGGCACTGAACAGTCGCGTGTTCGCGTCGTCGCCCTGGCGTGCCTCGAAGACGCCACTGGTCTTGATCCGGTCAGTGATGTACTCGATGCCGCTGGTCACGGCGGTCGATTCGCCCAGTCCACCGGCGTAGCCGTTGCCGCTGTTCACGCTGTTGCTGTAGCCGCTCAGGTCGCGCGTGTGCTCGATGCCCCCCGTCACGCGCACCTGCTCGTTGAGCTTGAAGGTGTTGCGCACCCCGATGGCGGCCTGCACCCCACGCCCCTCGGCGCCGTCGGCGATGCGGTACTCGTTGTACACACGGCCGCCTTCCATGTAGTTGCTCTCGATGCCCACGATGCCGGTGTTGTTGCGCTGCGTGCTGTCCAGCTCGTAGGGCCCGTTCAACGTCGAGATCAGTTCGTAGCGCCCGTAAGCACGCGTCTTGTCGGTGATGGCGTAGTTGCCGCCGATGGCCAGCACGTGGCGTTTGCCGTCCTGGATGTCCTGTTCGCCTTCGACGAAGATCTGTGCACCGGCCACGCCGGGCACCTCGGTCGACAGGCGCCCACGCACGGTGGTCTGGCTCTGGGTGTCTACCCCTGCGGCGGCGGCGGCCGCACCCAGCGTGGTCACGCTGTTGGCGCCGATGCTGCCGCCCATCTGGCCGTTGTAGGTGGAGATCTGGCCGTAGTCGAAGCCCGAGCCGGAACCCAGCGCGTTGTTGCTCTGGCCGTGGCGCAGGCCCACCTCGGCCACCGTCGTGTCGCTGAGCTTCTTTTGCAAGCTCAGGGTCGCGCCCTTGCGATGATCCCCTTGCACCGTCTGGGTCTCATCCCTGCTGTAGAGCACCTCGCCGCGCGCGGCCAGGGTCGGGTCAATGCGGTACTCCGCGCGCGCCGAGACCTCAGCGTGTCCGGCCGCGAAACTCGCGCCGGGGTTGTCGAAGCGGTTGCTGGTCTTAGCCGCCAGGGCCACCACCGCCAGCTTCTCGTCCTGGTAGCGCGCTTCCACGCGCGCGCCGTGACCGTTGCCCTTTTCATCGGAGTCGGTCTTGACCAGCTCGGCGGCCACGCTGGTGTTCTCGCCAATGCGCGCCACGCCCGTGAGTGCCTGCAGGTTGCGCTTATTCTGCGGGTTCTGGTCGGTGGTGGCGACCACGCCCAGTTGCAGACGGTCGTCGATCTTCACTTGCACGTCGGTGCCGGCCACGGTGAACTTAGGACCGCCACTGTCCACTTCGTAGGTCACGCGGATGGACTGTGGGTTCAGGTTCGCATCGATCGAAGCGATGGCGTGGGTGAAGAGAATGCGGCGCGTGAGCGGCTCCACCGTGTAGTCCACGAAGCGCGCCACGGCCGTGCGCTGCAGCACGATGTTGGGCTGGTTGCGGTCGCGCACCACGATCTCGATCTGTTCGCTGTTGTCCACGAACTCGCCGTTGCTGGCGCTCAGGTAGTACGGGCCCGAGGTGCCCAGGGCGCGGAACTCTTCGATCTGCTGGGTCTGGGCGGTGCGCGAGACATAGCTGGTGGCGCGCACGTTCTCGTCTTCGTACACGTGCTTCAGACCCGTCAGGGACCGGTTGCTCTGGCTGAGGTTGCGCACCTCGGTGCTGCTGGCGGTGGTGAAGTCGCCGTACAGAAGGTAAGAGCGGTTCTTGTCGATGCGCACATAGAGCTTCTGCGTGCTCTGGGCGTCGAAGCCCTTGGTGGCCGAGTCGCCGTAGATGGGATAGAACTCGTCGGGGCGGATGTCGCGGAAGAGGCGATCCTTTTGCGTCTTGTCGGAGTCGTAGGCGGCGGTGAGCAGGTACTCGCCCTTGACGGTGCCCTTGAAGAAGAAAGCAGCGCGTCCGGCGGCACGACTGTTCGTGTCTTCATCCTTCAAGCCCGAGAGCTCGGCTTCGAAGGCGGCACCGGCAGGCATGGCGCCGAGCGGCAGCTTGCCGCGCTTGGTGAAGTCCAGCACGCCCTCGACGATGCCCACGCCGATCATGGGGCGCATCTCGGGCAGCAGCGCCAGGCGCACTTCCTTGACGAAGGTGCCGGCGCTGACGCGCAGGCGTGCATCGCCGGGCTCGCCCGGGGGCATCAGCTGTAACTCGGCCACGCCACCGTCCATGAAGACCTGGGTGCCGGGTTCGGTGGGGTTCAGGTCTTCGGCCATCCAGCGGCCGCGGTCGGTCTCCAGCGTGAGCTGGGTGCGGGCGGTGACGGGCACGCCGGCCGCGTCGATCAGGCGCACCTTGACGACGACGGGCGTGCGGAGGTCGGCGCGGGCCACTTCGGGCAGGTCGACCTCGATGGCGCCGAGCTTATCGGGGGCGATGACGGTGATCTCGTCGGCCGAGCCGCGCACATTGCCAAAGCCGTCCACGGCTTCGAGCTTGAGGGTGTTGGGGCCCGGGCGCAGCACGACACCGATGTATTCCCAAGCGGCGATGTTCTTGGAAGCGAGCTGGGTCTTCTTGCCCACGCGGCGATCTTCCAGGGCACTGCCGTTCACGCTCAGGCGCAGGGCAGAGCCGGCCGCGCCCTTGACGCGCACATTGATCGACTGGCCGGCGACGGTGTCACGGTCCTTCAGGCCGATGAAGCCCAGTGTGTTGTTCTCGAGCTGGGGCAGCAGGGTCTCCAGCTCGATGGGGCTGGGGGTGGACTGGGGCAGCAGCGCAGGGCTGCGCGGTTCAAGCATCCCACTGCCAGTCCCACCGCCCATGCCGATCGGACGCACGGCTTGGGCACCGACACCGGTCGCGGAGCTGCCTGTCGGCGAGGATGGCAGGCCCGAGGTGGGCACGCCGTTCAACGGTGAGAACAAGCTGCCGGCCGGAATCGCAGGTTGCACACCCAACGTGCCGCCCATGCTGCTGCCGCCACCGCTCACGAAACTGCTGGCATTGGCTGGGGGCGTGGCCAGTGCGATCAACGGCGCGGAAGTAGCCTGCACCGCCCCAGTACTGCCGCTGGCCAGGGCTTGGCCGCTGGCCGGCAGACCGCGCACGTCGCCCACGGGCACGACCTTGCCCTCGGGGTCCAGACGCAGGCGCACCTGGGCTTCGGCCTCGGTGTCGGGGCGTGCAGCGATGGCGGCGCGGCGGGCAACCACCTCGGCGATCACGCTCTTCTCGTCGCAGTTGGCGATGACGAAGTTGGCCTTGTGGAACTCGCCCTTCTTGAGGTCGACGAAGCGACTCTCGGGCGCGCCGGCGTTGCGGTTGTCGAGCACCTCCAGGCGCGCGCCGAGCGGCAGCGTGGTCTGGTCCAGGCGCAGCACGTGGGTGACGGGCTTGAGACCGTACAAGCTCCACTTGCCCTCGATGTCGGTGACGACATGCGTGCCGTCTTCCATGTACAGGCGCACGCCGGGCACGCCGATCTCGTCGACGCCTTCCTGCTTGCCGTCGCGCTTGCGGCCCTGGTCGGTGTCACGCTTGCAGTCCATGTAGACCTTGCCGAAGGCGAAGGCATCGTCGGAGAACACGCCGCCTGTGACGCGCACGGTCCAATTCGCCAGGTTCGACTGGATGGGGCCGGAGCTGGCGCGCGCGCGGTTGATGGCGTCGCCGTTGGTGGGCGCACCCACGCCGATGCGCACGCGGTAACGCACCATGGCCGACTGGTCGGGGGCCACCACCAGCGCGGGGTAGTTGAAGATCAATCCCGGGCCGGCGCCGCCGGCGGGGTTGGGCACGGCCTGGCCATTGAGGCGCGCGCTGTTGGTCACGTAGGCGAAGCCTGGCGGCAGCGTGTCGCTGAAGGTCACGCCGGTGACGGGAAAGCCGGTTTTGTTGGTGACGGTGAGCGCGTAGTCGATGAAGTCGCCGAACTCGACTTGCCGCTTGCTGCCGTCCTTGCGCAGCACCAGGCCCAGGATGTTGCCCGGATCGAGCGGGATGTGGTTGTGCATGGCGTCGCAAGGCGAACCATCGGGCTTGGCGCCGGCCTGCACCTGGAAGTGGTGCGTGGTCGGGTCGGTGTCTTTCGGGGGCACGGCGCTGGGCACGACGGCGCCGCAGCTGTTGAAGGAGCCGTCCGTCACGGGGATGAGCTGCGAGGGGTAGATGTAGCCACTGCCCGCGGGTGGGGTCACGGACAGTGCGTACGTGCACAGGCCGGTCACCGGGGGCGTCTGCAGGTAGAACTGGTAGGCGCCATCGGCGCCGGTGGTCATGGAGATGCTTCCGTTGGGGTTGAGCGTGTAGGCCCCGGAGTCGGCGCCATGGATCTCGGCCGCGGTGATGGGCCCGGCCGTGCCGCTGCTGCACGACTGCCGCGTGTAAGTGACCAGGGCGCCAGCCACGGGTTGACGCGTCAATGCGCTGTAGACGGTGCCTTGCGGATCGACCAGCAGCGACTGCACCGAGGCGGCAGTGGCCGCCAGCAGCATCGTCGTCGGGGTGACGTTGACGGTGTTCTGCTCGAAGGCGGCGGCCCAGGCCTTGTTGGTGAGCGACACGCGCCCACCGTTGGCAGATGCCTTCTCGGTGATGCGCACGCTCAGGCGGATCTGCTCGCTCTGGCCGGGAGCCAGCGCGCGGCTTCCGTCGGTCAGGCTCAGCGCGACGTCGGTGGGCAGTTGAAAGGGGTCGGCGCTGTCTTGCGTGCTGCGGTTGCAGGTGGCGCGACCAGTGAAGCCTGTGGCGGCGTTGAGGTTGCCGTTGGCCGCCTTCGGGGGCCCCAGCAGTTCCCAGTCAGCGATCTGGCCGCTCGACTTGTCCATGTCGAAGGCGCAGTTCAGGTTGTCGATCAGGCGCACGTTGGGCGCGGCGACGGCGCCGGTGTTGGTGACCTTGAAGGTGTAGTCCAGCTCGTAGACGCCGGGCGACACGCGCCGCGGCACGGAGGCGCGTTTGGTCAGCGTGAGCGTCGGCAGTTGGGTGGAGACGGGCGTGGACGAGGTGTCGTTGGTGGGATTGCCGTCGCCATCGGGGTCGGGGTTGTCTCCGTTGACCGAATCGTCGAAGGCCACCGCTTCGCTGCCGGTAGTCAGTGCGCCCGAGGCTTTGACGGTGTTGAGCAATGTGCCGGTGCGGCCGGCAAGGTTGATGCGGGCATCGAACTGCACGGTGAGCTGTGCGCCCGCGGGCAGCACGGCGCCTTTGGCCAGCAGGTTCGACGCGGCGGCGGTGCCCTTGAAGGCGGAGTTGGGCACTGCAACGGTGCCGCCACCGGGGGCCGGGGTGATCGTGACCGAGCCAGGCACGATGGTGTACTGGTTGACGCCGGGCACGGAGGCTGCGGTGTAAGCGCCGAACTGGTTGGCGCCCGCACCTTCCATCACGTCGACGGCCTGCACGTCGTACAGCCAGGAGCTGCCGTAGTTGCGCACGTTGACGCTGAAGCGCACGGTGGCGATGCCGTCGGTCTTGCCGTCGGCGCTCTGGTCGATGCGCGGGGTGAACGCGGACTTGGCCACACCGATGCGGGCCTGGCTGGAGACGATGACGATCGTATTCGAGGGGTCAGTCGCCGAGCCCGTGCCGTCGTTGTAGGCGGTGTGCGCGGTGTTGCGGATTTCGCCGCTCTGACCCCCGTCGACCTTGACGGCGAACTGCATTGCGATGGACACATTGCGCGCCACGGGGGCGGAGATGCCGATGGCCACCTCGACGGCCGAGGCGTCCTCGGCGGTGCGGTAGCTGAAGGGAGGATCAGCTGCCAGGCGGTACAGCTTGACGGCGTTGGCCGCCGTGCTGCGCAGGGTGCCGGGCAGGTACTGGGTGCCCAGGGGTACGGGGTCGCGCACCAGCACGAGCGCCGTGGGCGCGCCGTTCACGAGCAATGGAGTGTTGGTCGGGGCGACCACGTTGGACGGCTGCGCGTCCTGTGCGCCGATGTTGGTGCCCGAGACCGAGAAGTCGATGCGCGTCCGGCCGGGAATGACGATGCCGGGGTAGCTGGCGGATTTGACGAGCGTGAGCGCAGCTGCGTTACCGACGGTGATGGTGTCGCGGTTGACAGCAGACAGGCCTTGCAGCGCCGTGGTGGCCGTGAGGGCCACGCAGGCCACGCCGCTGGCAGCCGTGGGGATGGTGCCCTGCACGAGCAGCGCGGCGATCTCACCGGGCCTGAGGGCCAAGGTGCCCGCGGCATTGAGCTGAACCGCAGAATCGGCCTGATCGACCACGCCGTTGTTGTTGGTGTCGCGCACCACGCCCAGCGCGCTCAGGTCGAGTGAGTCTGCAGCGCAGCCGCCGGTGTTGTTGGCCAGCGCCAGCGTGTAGGTCGACGCAACGTTGCCGGTGTTGGCGAGCAAGTGGCTCAGCGTGACGATGCTTCCGGGCGGGCGCGACAGTGACTGGTCTTGCGTGAGCACCAGCGCCTCCACGGGCAACACCGCCGCGACCACTTCGTTGGACGATGCCGTCTCGGTCTGCGTGAAGCCGCCCGGCATGTAGGTCGCGGTCGCGATGTTGCGGATCACCACGCCTGCAGGCGCGGGCGCTGCGTTCGCAGTTGACGTACCGCCCAGCAGCAGCACCACGCCAGCAACGAGCGCAGCAGCCCAGCCGCGCCACGATGGTCGGTGTGTGCTTCTGGGATGGGAGGTGGGCAGCATGATGAGAAAAGAATGAAAGTCTTTTTCCTTTGCGCCTTCGGCCGCAGACAGAACGAAGACGCAGAGGAAAAAAAAGGGGAAGCCCCCTTTTGGGAATAACTGGGAGAGAAGCCACAGGCGGGCACGAAGCTCACCTGTGCTTCTTCATTCAGGCCTGGCTCAGTTGTTCACCTTCACGGAGAACATCAGCGTGGCGGTACCGCCAGGCGCGACCGTGTTGGCTGCGCTGCCGCAGGCCACCGTCGTCGCGGTCGAGGTGTAGTTCGCAGCCGCGAAGGCAGGCGTCACACCGGCCGAGACACACCGGTTTGCAGCAACAGGCTGCGTCGCACCCGTGAAGGTGGTGTAGGCCGGCACGGCATCGTTGATCGACATGTTGGTGACCGGTGCCACGCCTTCGTTGGTTGCAACGACTCGGTACACGAGGCATTCACCCGGCTTGGCGGTCAGCGGAGCCGACGAGGATGGGACCTCGGCGCCATCGCAGTTCGTGTCGAGTGCCTGCGTCTTCACCAGACGCATCTGACCCGTGATGACCGTGGTCACGTCAGTGACCGTCGGTGTGCCGCACGAAGTGGGGCCGGCGGGGAAGGTCACCGTGACGGTGGCCGTATCCACAGCACCTGCCGAAGCGCCGCCCGGTGCGAACACCTTGACGAGCAGCTTCTGCGTACCGCTCGCGAGGAGCGGGCCCGCGATGGGACCGGTCACCAGCGTGTCGCCTCCGTCGATCTGGCCGTCGCCGTTCACGTCGATGTACAGCGCGGTGGTCCAGCCTGCGGTCACGTCTGCCGGAGGCAGCGTGGCCGACAAGGCGTAGGGGCCTGCACAGCTTTGCGTGCCGGTGTTGGTCAGCGTGTGGGCGTACACGACCGAGCCGCCGGGAGCGATCTGGCCGTTGTTGTTCGGCGTCAGCGTTGCACCGTAGGTCACTGCCTGGGTCACGGTCACAGCATCGGTCTTCGTGTCGATCGCCACGGCGCCCGTCGAAGTCACGATGGTGGAACGCACCTGGAAGTGCATCAGCTGTCCGGTGACAGGTGTTTGCGAAGCAGGCGGCGTCACGCAGGCATCGACCGGCGTCTGAGCGTTGGCTGCAACATCCACCGTGGTGATCGCGGCACCCGTGCAGGTGCCACCCGCCGCCACGAACCTGACAGTCCAACCTGCAGGCAGACTGCCGGGGAAGCTGTTGGTCTGGCTCGCCGCGAGGCTGTAGGTGTTGGCCACCGAGTCGTTGTTCTTGACGAACAGCGTGAACATCGCGCCGGTGCCGGCGGCGGTCGTCTTCGTCGTCGTTGGCTGTGGGCTCGGGCCCGTGCCCACGTCGCCGTTGCCGGTGTTGCCTGCCGTGCCGTTGCCGGTGGTCGTGTTGGTCAGGTCGACGAGCACGCCGATCATGGCCGTCAGGGTGGAGCGAGTGGATTCCGTCTTCGTGCTGTCGCCCGTCGAGGTACCCGTCATGATTGCGCTGAACGGACCGGTGGGCAGTGCGCCGGGAGACGGCAAGGTCGCGGCGAGCACGAATCGCACGCTGCCATTGGCCGCCACCGGGCCGGTGTCGGGAATGCCGTCGCTGTTGTTGTCGATCAACGGCGTGAGGCCGTCGGCGGCAAAGAACTTGAAGGTCGTCCCGGCCGGGAAGGTGCCCAGAGCGGCCGTGAGATTCACGGTGTCCGGCGCGTTGCCCGTATTGAACACCGTCTGATTGAACTTCACCGTCGTGCCCGCCCCTGCGCTGGCAACGGTCGTGGTGTCGGCTGCGGTCGTGTTGGGGTTGCCCACGCCGGTGTCCTGCGAGGCGGCCGGGCTGCCGCTGGCGGAGCCGAGCACGATGCCGAAGGTGCCGACGACGTTGTAGCTCGCCGGGTTGGTCGGCGAGCCAGGTGTGCCCGGGTTGTCCGAAGCCGTCGTCGGCGGAACAGTCTCGGGGCTGTACTTGGCCGTGTTGGTCGTGGCCGAGGTCCCGACTGCGGCCGTGTTGTTGACCATCACAACGAAGCTCACCGTCTGCGTGACGTTCTGCGGCAGCGAAGCCACCACGAAGGCCAACGAGTTGTTGCTCGCGGTGAAGTCGATGCCGGCGGCGTCACCCTGCGGCGCATCTGTCAGGGCCACGCCAGGCGCATTGCTCCAGACGGCTGAACCCGGCACGTAGGTGAAGCCGCTGGGCAGCGCGTCGGTCATGACGAACCGGCCGGCCGCCCCGCCTGTGTTGTTGAACTTCAATGTGTAGGTGGTATAGACGCAGCCCGTCGTTGCGGCCGAAGTCACGCCGGCGATAGAGGCCGCACAACCCGCCGCCGAGGCACGGCCGCTCACCGAAGCCGCGGGCCAGGCGCCACCGTTGGCCGACCAAGCAATCGACGGAACGCCCAGACTCTTGGTGGCATTGAAGGCCGCCAAGTTCGTGAGGTTCACGTTGTCGACGTCGGCTGCGGACTGGTTACCGGGGGCGTACAACCCCAGACTGGCCGTGATGGGAGCGGCCTGAATGGTCGCAGCCACCGGCGAGGTGAACGTGGTCGCAGTGGCCGTGCTCGGGATCGAGTACGCGACGACGAACGGGAAGGTGCTGTTGGCGCCTGCCACCGTCTGGGCCGGAACGTTACAGACCGCACCCGGAACAACCGAGCACAGTGCGGTCGTGCTGTCGGGCACACCATCGGCGTTGGCGTCGGCAAACACTTCGACCTTGGTGAAGCCGTTCGGGGCGGGCGGTGCAGTCACGGTCAGCGTGAACGCGTCGGCGCCATTACCCGTGTTGGTCAGCACGTGCGGGGCATACACGGTCGTGCCTGCAGCGCCGGTCTTGGTGTTGACCACGCTGTTGGTCAAGGCGCCATTGCCGTCCAGGGTGAACGAGCCAACCTGCTGCACTGTCGTCTGCACGAGGTTGGAGGTCGCAAGCTGGCTGGCGCCGTTCGGATCCAGATAGGTGGCCGAAGCCTGATTGCCGATGATGGTGTTGGCGGGTGGGGCCGCAGCGAGTGCGCCGGAACTACCGAAAAGGAAGCTCAGCGTCAGAGTTGCTGCGCCCGCCCAGAGCGCGCGCGGCGCGGGGCCGGTGCGACGGGCAGACAAGGTTGGGTTCACTTGGGTTTCTCCTCGGGTTTGGGTCAAAAAAGGTCAAAAAAGGACGAACTCACCCCCGACCGGTGATTTCCGCGAACGGAAACCGGCGTATGGAAAAAACCAACGGGGATTTAGGAAAGAGAGAGAGCCGACCGGCGGAGCAATTCAGCGCCGCCGACGGTCTTCATCGGCGCGGGAAATTCAGGGCGCGGAGCGCGCGATCTTCTGCGGCCCGGCAGCAGCCGCCGGTGCAGGCGGCACCACCGCCTCGACCTTGGCGCGCGCTGTCACCGCGGTCGAGCCGTTGGCGGGCAGTTGGCCCAGCGTCCAGCGCAGCGAGCGGTACTCGTTGTACGGAACTGGCTCCGACTTGCCGTTCACGATGCGCATCAGCGGCTCGGCGGCGAAGGCACCGTCCCTGGTGGCGGCCTTGACCAGCGTCGCGCCCGGCTTGGCGGTCTTGGGCAGGTACTCCAAGCCTTCAGGGATCGGCAGGTTGGCCATCAGACCGGTGACGGTTTTGCCCGTGTGGTTGGTGTAGGTAGCCGTGTACTCCAGCACGTCACCCGGCTTGACCGAATCAGCCGCCACCAGCTGCTCCTTGCCCTTCGCGTCCGTGACCACCTTCGATTGCGCAAGAGCCACTGTGACCGATTTTTTTTGATCCACCGCAACGGCCGTGGACGCATCTTGAGCGGCAGCCAACCCTACAGACAGGGCAATACCAAGACCAAGGCTCAAGCGGAACACCGCCCGAACTGGTGACGACAAGAATGAACTCAATCGAAAGGGGTTTTTTATAAACATAGATAACTCAAAATGAAAATTTCAATCCAATGACAGCAGCAAAAATTTCGAGCTGCGAACGCCTTTTCAGCAGCACTGCATGGGACGTTTTGGGTCCAACCGACTGAGGCCCGCGTGCACAGGTATGCGCGCCTATACGCGCCGTTTACTCTCAATCAACAGAGCTCCCAACGAATGTGGCGGCATGCTCCCAATCAAGACCGAGCGCCGAACCCAGCATCACTGATGCTCATCGTGCTCGCACCCTCCAAATGAACGCGCTCATGCCCCCGCTCAAGTCTTCGCACGCCTTGTAATCAGCAATAGTCGAAGAATGTAATTTTGAGGACTCTGCGAGCGCTCTTCAGAATGAGACATCGGCAACTTCTCAACGCCTTAAAAATTGCCGCACGTGACAAACCTCACGTCTCAGAAGTTACCTGGCTCTGTTTCCAAGTGGCCTTTTCCCTGGTACTGGGTTCCGCCGATCTCTGACACCGGGGGATACGAATAAAAACCTGGACTGGTTTTTCATGTCGTGCGCCCGAGACTCTTTGTATTCAATCGGCTGAGAGAGCCAAGGGAGATTCGGCTCCTCTTCTCGTTGTACCAGCGGATGTAGGAATCGAGCTTGCTTGAGCTCATCTGCCTGGCGTAGCGCGGCACTTCTTCGCCCGCTCGCAGGTGCTTCTTGACGGTGTTGCGAGGTAGGCCTATGCGCATGGCTATCTCGCGAATGAAATCTGCTCGTGCAGGGCTCAGCTCTGATAAGCACGACTTCGTTTGGGTCGCTCACACCGCCTTTCGACTGCGACTCGGCGCTGTTAGAGGCCAGGGAGGAAACAAGCCGCCCAATGAACCGCCTCGATGTCGACAGCCAGCGCCCTAAACACTCAGGCTTGCAGCTCAAAGCGGAGCTTCAGCCCACACGGCACAATGCGTTCATGCCAAATATTGCCTCTATCCTCAAAGCCGAGATCTCACGCGTTGCTCGCAAGGAAGTGCGCGCCGAGATAGAAACGCTCAAGAAAGTATCGGTCGTGTATCGCGCGTCGATCGCCGAGCTACGTCGCCAAGTGAATGCGCTCGAGAAAGAGTTGCGTCGTGTCATCAAGGGAACGACGCGATCCGCGGCGGCTTCCGTCTCGGATGATGAAGCCGCAGCTGGCACGAAGCGTCGATTCAGCGCAACCAGATTGGCGGCGCATCGCGCAAAGAATGGGCTGTCCGCGGCGAACTATGGGCAGTTGGTCGGCGTTTCCGGGCAGACGATCTACCACTGGGAACAAGGTAAGGCACGTCCGCGGGCGGCGCAACTCGAAAGTCTTGCGGCGGTGCGAGACCTCGGTGCACGCGAAATTGCGGAGCGCCTAGCCATGAAATAGCGCGGCGCTACAGCCAGAGTAAGCGACGCGATTTGAAGCTGCGTAACCCGATGGCTGCTGGGCAGATTCGCATTTAGGGACGTTGCTTACATCTGCCTTTCTTATTGCGGGAAAAGCGATGACGGCGACGAAGTCACTTGCTGAGTTGGACGTCGGGAGCCATGTAGAGCTTGCTAAGCGCCCCAATCCCAAGCATCTCGTACTTCAATATGTTCCGTCGCTCGCTGCAATCTTGCTGCGCGCCGAAAAGCTCGCGGGCGCCCCACTGACACAAGTTCAGGTGGAGAAAATTCGAGACCACGCATCCGTGATGGTGGTAAGCGAAAAGGCCGCTCAAGCGGTGGAGGAGAAGCGGGGGTACAAAGATATTCATCCCGAATCGGTCTGGGAGGAGTGGAAAGTGCTTCGCACTCAGCTCCCGCATTGACCGCCCGGTGTCAGGCCGAAGCCACTTCACTTCAAGCGGCGCGTATGGCCGGTATGGGCCAGCAGCTCGTTGGCATCAACAGGCTCTAGTCGGCCAAGAACGGATAGCGGAGCGCGTGATTGTTGCGCGCAACTTCGAAGGCCGACTTGAGTGACTCGTCGATCTCGTTCAGCATTTCGTCGCGCTCGATGTGGTTCAGGGCGCGCGATGTGCCGCCGCCCATGCCGAAGCTGTAGACGCCCTTCGGGCCGCGCTCGGGGTCTCGCGCGCCGGACACGGCGCCCGATCCGAGTCGGTTGTATTTGCTCATTGGCTTTATCTCTTTGATGAACTTCCTGGACGACAATCTCACGATGGCCAAGCCCAAGCCCGCGAACCAAGCAATCAAGCTCGAAGACCTGAAGGAGTACCTGGCGTCCGACTCGGACTTCGGTTTCGAGATGTCAGTGCTGAGGGAACTCCGAGCCATGCACCTAAAGTGCGAGCACAGCGGTCACTACGAAGATCCTGTGACGGGGAAGCTGAGGGAGTTCGATATTCGGGCGCTCTATCAATCCGGCCCATACCGCGTTCGCTTCGCGATCGAGTGCAAGAACCTGAGGGATTTCGCACCACTTCTCGTGTCGACGGTCCAGCGAGATTTAGACGAGGCCTATCACGAGTTCACGCTGGTGGTTGGACCTCCTGACGATCACCGCAGCTATCACGCGCCAGCCCGAGCTCAACGGATTCCGAACTCTCGGCTTTATCCGTCCAACGGGCAGGTTGTCAAAAGCACCTCGCAAATTCGGAGGACTGAGTCTTCGTTCGCATCGAGCGATGGGGATGTCTACGAAAAATGGGGGCAAGCTCTTGCGTCGGCAACTGACCTTGTTCATAGATCCGCACGAGACTTCGGTAGCGGAGATGACGATGGAAATGACTATCCGATCCTCTCTGCAGTAATCCCTTGCTTGGTTGTCCCGAACGGGCGGCTGTGGGGCGTTCAGTACGATATGAACGGGGGCCAAGTTGGTGAACCGCTGCAGGTAGGTTGGGCGGCTCAGTACGTCGGGAAGGGCTATGCGTTGGACGTGCAACCACCCAAAAATTTAATCTTGTCGCACCTGGACATCTTCACGTTCGATGGACTTCTCAAGTTCATCAGCACGATCATTCGCGACCCAACCCTTCTTTTTCCGTACTCGGCATTGCGGCAGATGCAGCGGGATATTGACGAGCGGTTGTGACCGAATAAATGGCGGGCCGAGCGTACTTCAACTCAGTCTCGTTCATGTACTTGCAGTCGATGTCGGCGCGCTCTTTCAAGTCGCCATAGGTCGCGGTCTCGGAGTTCGTGGCCGAGTTGTAGATGGCGATCACGGCGAGATCCGCGCCAGCCCGGGAACGTTGGCCTCGGGCAAGGGCACATTCAGGGCCACAGGGCCCACGAAGAACATGGGCGATAGGCAGGCCACCTCCGTAGCCTCGCGGCTGGTGAAGACACCCTGCAACTCCCTGCCGCGAACGGCGTCGTCTGGCGTGTCTCGCTTGCCAACGACGAACAGGGGTAGGAGGTGGAGCCAGCGCGGCGCGATCGCGCACGCCCTTGCCGTACCAGTACTTTTGCAGACAGATCTCGCCGACGTCGTTGGTGGAAGCAAAAGCGATGGCAGTCATCTGATCGACCACCAAGTCGGTGGGCGGAACCGTTGTCGAGGCGTGCAATGGCTCCTGTTGGTCATGCGGAATTACGTTCTCTGCAACGGTGTTGCGATCTTGGAAAAATAAATTCCAATGACTTGGAATCTATTGGAAAAGATGGCGCATAATCCGAGTTATGGAAGAAGTTGAAGACGACGAACACGAGTACCGGCAGTTGCTTTCGCAGGCTGCAGAGTCCGCGGTTGAACTCATCAAGCGCAGGGAGGAGCGGCGCGTTGAGCTGTTCGAAGAGATTCGTCGAATCGATGGAGAGATCGAGAACCTAAAACTGGTGGTTTCGGCCGGCAGCGTTGACGAATCGCCGATTACAGACGACGAACGACCTGTGCTGAGCGTGATTTTTGATCTGCTTAGAACGGGCCCGATGAGTGTCCAGCAGATGCATCGGACGCTGCTGAAGCTGGGCCACAAGGTTGGGACTTCATCTCTCTACGCCATGCTGGCAAAAGCTAAGCATGACGGGGAGTTTGTGAGTGAGAAAGGGATTTGGAACCTCTCTGAAAAGCACCGGCGCGCTGTGTACGCGCCTCTGCCGCAGATTCCCCCTCTACCGCGCCCTGTGATCGAAGTTCGGCGTCGAACGCCTCGCGTCAAGTTGGAGGGACAGGGGGAGTGAAAAGGGCGAAGCCCCAAAGGTACGGACATACCAGCGGGGCTTCATTTGCAACTAGTCCGCGCAGGACGATCTTGAAAGGAGGACTTGTGATGCCAACGCATTGGAAGCCCAAGACATTAGCATGATCCACCGGCTCAGGCATTGCGACCTGAGCTATTGATTATACGAAGAGGGGTGGACGCGTCCACCCCTCTTCCATTTGGGCCGTCATGGCAAAGGGTTCCGCAGGTTCAACGCTGCCCCGGCCGATATTCGGCCGCGCGGCGCAGCTTGATCGCGTCGGACTCGCCGGTACAGTCGAACATCGCGATCTGGTGGCCGTCGTCGGAGTGGACGACGACATCGAAGAGGTTGTTGAGGTGATTGATCGGATTGATGGCCGCGAGTTGGATGTTTTTCAGGCTCATGGTGCAGAGCTCTCCGGCTCTCCCAACAACACGAGCAGCGCACCAACGCTCGCTGTCGTTGCGTGTGCAGAACAGGCCTTCAGCGCCGAACAGGTAGCGTAGCGCTGCCGCAAGAGTAGAGCGGCGGAATTCGAACCTGCGCCTCCCAACAACCCCTCGGCAGATTCGCATCTAGTGGCAGCCAGCCTTCGGGTATTCGCATTTTTCGACGTCGCTTACAGCCGCGCTGACGGGGCACCTCACAGTCGTCTCTAGCGTGCGTCGGCCTTCAAGATAGCTGCGACGTCAGCCACACGAGCTTGGGCTCGGCCTGAGTCAGCACCTGGTCGAACTGAGCGCGTAGGTCCGCATATATGCGGCGGGCCTGGTCAGGCGAGAGCTTGGGGCAATTGATCAATCTTCCCCTCGACGGCAACAGGCGACTATCGGGTTTGAAGCGGCCCGGATCGAGCTCTGCGGGCAGTTCGTCTACTTGGGAACAAGGCAGGCCAGCTGCCACTTTGTCAGGAGCGCTTTGGAGCCGATTTCGCGCGCCGCGGCGTGCGCGCTCTGAAGCGACGAGTTCCGATCATCGACCGGTTGACCAAGCTGGGTGCGTTGCAGCACGTTGTTGAAGTGCCCCCAGAAGAGATTCATCTGCCCGTGCAACTCTTCGATTTCGGGGCTCAGTCTCGGCTCATACAGTTCGGCGAACGCGCGAAGCGCATCCACCTCCGCGCAGGCGGCTAGATACCGTTGGTCGTACTCTTCGGCTTTCATACCCGCGCGCCACAGGATGTCGAGGCTGGTGATTGAAAACTCTCGGGCCAACCGGCTCAACGTGATGTGCGCTTCCATCATCCGTTGGTTCGTTGTCGCTTTTTGCTTTTCCACTTGCTCACGCTCGTGCTTTGCAGTATCGGCATCCATCTGGAATTGCTGATTGCGCCGCTGGGTCTGAAAGTTCGTGTAGCTCGTCAAGGCCACGCCCGTCAGAGCTGCTGCGGCGGCGAAGATTGCGGTAAGGAGGGAGTCCATGTGAGCAGGCGGATTTCGATCCGAGGAATGCTACTTGTGGGAGCCGTTGCAGCGTGTGTCCCAAACCATGTCGGCCCGCTTGCCGAGACTTAATTCTCATCAATCCTTGCCGCACTGCGCCTTGAACCACGGGGGCAGATTGGGATGATGAGCGAGGAAGCCCCATCGACGCGCACCACTATGGCGCACGCACATCTCGAAGCGATCGGGCCAATCCTGAAGCAGCCATATCGCCATTCCGAACAAGCGATTGCGCTCGTGCACCCCGCGGCGCTCATAGCTTTCCCCGCGGCTGCCAAGTGCCTGGTAGCCCTGCGGCCACATCTGGTCCGCCACAGCGTCGTAAAGCTGTCCATCCTTGGTCGGACTCGACAGCACGGTGATCACTTGACGCACGACGAGCAGAAGGTCGGAGGCAGTGGCGAATGCCCGGCCATTGAGCGTGGTCCATCCGAAGTCACACATGAACTGCAGGTTCCGCATGGCAATGGTGGTCTGCCAGTCGGGCCACTCGAAGCGATCAACGGGTGTCAAGCCGAGGTCGAATCCGCAATGGCTGCAGAACGCCATGGATGGCGCAGCCACTGCATCCCGGTTGCCCAGTTCGCCCCGGAAATACGCATGCGGCTTGCCGCACTTCGGGCATCGATCCGCCAGCAGCGTGTGGTGGTGTTCGCACTCCGTGTAGAACGCCAGCCGCCAGGCACGCCGGATGTACGGGGCGTCGTCCATCCGGAGGCAGATCGGGCAGAACTGCAGTCCGAACTTCAGTCGCTGTCGATGCCAGATGCCGAGCGGAAGAAGCCAGGTGGAGTTTCCATTGGGATGGTGGTCGACGTCGACCAATTCGGCGAGATCGGCCAAGCTTCCCTGCCGGATCTCGGACTCGGGTCGTGCGGTCAACTGGGAGAGCCGCGTGATCAGCCATGCGGGCGCCATGCGATCGACATCGCGCGTCCAGATTGGCGCCATGTTGCCGCCGAGACGAATGCACAACGTGTGGACCTTGATGCGATTGGCCCGAGCCAGCCGGACGATCCACGAGCTCAGCAACTCGTCACGCTGTCGCCTAGGATGCAGCGGAAGGATGTCACGGCTCAAGCCTTGGGCAAGCATGGGCGTCGATCAATCCTCGTCGGCGGCGATGGAGCCGACCTCCTCGTCTGCGCGAGCGAGGGTGTCCGTCGTGATGCACTCTGACCTGTCTTCGATCGCCAGCTCGGCGGCCATCTGCAGGAGATCCGAAATGCGGCCGGTCACGCCATCGCTCCGCGCATGGATGTCCTGCGCGATCACGCGATCATCGAGGTTGGATGCCCGGCGCAATGGCAGGGTCTGCTCCCACATCGCCAGGGCGTCGATGTAATCCTCGTCGAGCTGGAAGCGCACAAGGCGCCTTTCCCTCAACCGGCTCTTGAGCTGGGTGCTCCTGTTAACCGCATTGGCCGCCCGTTCGATGCCGGAAGCAATGACCGGTCTGCGGGTCTCGCCCATGATGTACTTGACCTGGTTGAGCGCTGCGTCCTGCTCCGTGGGCGTGCCGACCAGCAGGTCCTGGAACTCCTCGATGATCAGTACCCTCATGCCCACGCTCTTCATCAACGCAATGCAATCCGTGCGCACAGCATCGGGCTTGGCCGTTGCGGCTGGGCGGGAATTGAGAGATCCCATGATTTCCCGATAGAGATCCGCGCGAGCGCGACCCGCGACGGTGATGTGTCCCACCGGAACGATGGCGGCATCGCCATCCGCGTTGTCTTCGGCCGGATGCTCCTTCTTGAACTGGTCGATCAGGAACGACTTGCCGATCAGCGACTCGCCGATGAGCAGCATGCCCTTGGGTCGAATGGCGTTCTCCTGCCGGTACAGCCCATTCATGGCTTTCAGCGCCGACTCGGTCTGCTGGAACGGGAGGAATCGATCGCGCGAAATGAACGCCAGCCGTTCGTCATCGCTGCGATCCGCCACGGCGGCGTAGTCCGCGCCGAGGTGCGGATATTTCGAGGAAGGCGCACGGGCGGCAGTTGGGGTAGTCATGGAATATTTACTCTTGGGGCGACAAAATCGGCGCGCGCTAGACGGCTTGCGGCAGCCGGCTTCGAAGCGCGGCTCGGCGCTCAGGCGTCAGTGGTTGCAGAGGCTCCTGGTTGCGCGCCTTGACCGGCTTGGGCGCGGGGCCTGCGAGATGCAATTCGCCGCGGGCTCGCTTTTCCTCTTCTCTGCGCAAGCGCTTTGCCCGCTTGGTCTTCGCCGCAGCATCTAGCAACTGTTCTTCTGCGCGCTGAGCACGCTGGCTGCGCTGCTCGTCGTAGATTGCAGCCGGCCGTCCGCGGCGCTTGCGGAACGCGCGGTGTTCCCAAAGCGAAATAGGAGGCAGCGTGCGATCCGCATACGGAACAGGCATGAAATCGAAGCCAGGACCTCGGTCAACCCACACCTTGGACAGATTCTTCGGGTTATAGCGAAGGTCGAACTTGCGGCCTGAGGAAGTAGGTCGCGTGTCGAGCTTGTTGCTGAGCGACGCGAGATCATGACTGAAGTATTTTTCGCTGAACGCGCGGACAAATCCCTGCTTGATCACACGTTGCTCGAGCACGGGCATGAGTGAAATCTCTAGTTCCTCCGCATCTTGTGGAACATCGGGCCATCCGCGCGCCGGCATGACGTCTCCGTCGAGAATGCCGGCCTTCCAGCGCTGCAGCGGCGTCCTGCGATTCATTCCCTGGCCGGAGTGCTCGCGAAGGTGATAGTCGTTGACCACGAAGTCGGCAAATAGCGTTTCGAACTCGGCGATCGTGAGAATGGCCTTTCCCTCGGAGTCGTACTCTGCGCGCTCCTTGGGGTTCGAGAATTTCGTGCCGTCCAGCGTCTTGATCCATTCCATGAAGGTGCTGAAGACGGATTCGACGTGGCCGCCAAATTGGGGCTGACCTACGGGCCGACGGCGGATGCCGAACTTGTAGCGGCGTCGGGCACGCTGGATCATGTGTCCGTTCAACTCAGCCGCGTTGTCGACCAGGATGAGATCGGGCGTTCCCCAGCAAGGCCACTCCCCCTTCACATTCACCTTCCGCAAGTAGTTGTCCTTGGGCAGGAAGGCGTGCGCAAGGGCCAGGCCGTAATTCAACGTCGACGGTGCGTTCAGAGAAATGAAGAATCCGAGGATGACCCTGCTATAGCAATCAACGATCAACGTGAGCCATGCATCACCGATCGGTTTGCGATCCTTGGAGTCGACAAGACAAAGTTGCACTGGCGAGTGATCAACCTGGATCGTGGACAGCGGATAGTCTGTGTTCGGCAGGTGATTGATCTTCAAGCGGTATTCATTCCTCACCTGCTCGATGCGGCCCTCAGACTTCAACTGATCTCGGCGCGACGTCTTCGCGATTTCACGATAGATCAGTTGCATGGACATCGGGGCAAAGCCCTTCACCTTGAGTTGGCCATCGAGGATGGTCTTGATCTGCGGCACGGTTTTCTTGAGTGGCACGAACCGGTGCTTTGCCAGGACATCCTTGAGCATCTGCATGGCCTCTTCGGGATGACGCTGCTCGCCCGCGTCGTTTCTCACAGCCCTCATGAGCCCCGCAACTGTGTCGTACCTCCGTGTGGTTTCGATGCGCCGATAGGCCGTCGCCTCACTGATCCCCAGATCGAAAGCCAGCTCGAGCGTGCGGAGTCTGCGTACGGTTCGGTCGGTCTCTCCGATGATCTCTTTGCACTTGTGAAAGACCGCAATCTTCTCTTCATGCTTCGACCGAACGCTGGGGCTCATCTCCGCTTCGCGCGGCGTCTCCCTGAGTCGCCGCGTGCCCATGCGCTGCTGCCATTTGCTGATCACAGGCGGCTCGACAGGGTCGGGGACACCGGCTTGCGATTGACTTTGATCGTCCGAGAGCAACGGGCCGACCTCCTGAACCGGCAGGAATTTGCGCCTCCCGCCGCCAATGGGTGCGCATAGCAGCTGGCCGCCGTCCTTGGCATCCAGGATGCGCCAGTTCCGCCCCTCCCAGGAGACGCCATGTCCCGGCTGGAGTGACAGGGAGTATTTGCGCGAGGTCACGCCGGCAGCCCGATCATGATGGCGTCCGACAACACCTCAGTCAGATCAACATCCAGCCGACGGGTGGCCATCAGCCTGTAAAGAAATGGTCGATATGAAAGTCGATCGTCAGCGCTCTTGCCCAGACCCGCAAGGAGGTCACCCATCGACACACGCACGCCTGGCTTGAGCGCTGCAAGAATTCGATCCGAGCGGGCGTCGTCTCGACCGCGTTCCAGATACGCCAGCAAAAACTTGGCGTTGGTCAGGTACGGCGAACGGATGTCCGATTCCCGCTTCACCAGGAAGCGAAAGCCTTTCCTTTTGCATTCCTTCGTCGCGGCGTTCCACTTGAGTTCGTTCTCGCGAGGATCTTCATTGCGCGGCAGACGCGCGACGGCACGAGGGTCGTCTTCGTCGAAGTCGGGCTTGACCTCGATCACCTCGGGCTTCAGGGAAGATCCCGCGCCAACGGCCTTGTATCGGACGAAGAAGTCGGGCGTGTACGTTCTTCGCTTGCCCTTGTCGTCGTACCAGACGATCTCGTCTTCCCAGCGTTCGAAGTGCTCGACACGATGGTCGAAGCGCAAAAGCACCAAGAAGTCCTCTTCGAGGTGACTCTCGAATTCGACATCCGATGGAGCGATCCCGGTCACCTTGACCGGGCTGCTTTGGATTTTTCGGGTGACCATGCGGACAGAATGCATGAACACGCTTCAAATGCGCAAGGTTCAGGGAAGACGAAGAATTCTTAGGTAAACATTTCAATCGACGATTCGAACCAAAGAACTACCTCAACGTCGATCTTTTGGAGGCAAGTTGTGAAGTGGCCCGAGCTCAGCCGAATTGCTTCGTGCCAGTAGTCTTTAGCGGTTCCAATCGTCACTCCACTGATGGAGCTTCATCACACCTCGCAATTTGTCATCGCCAACGCCACGCCTCTGCTCTTCGCGATGCATTCCCAGTGCCAGGTAGATGAGAGCGGATCGAACCAGTTGAAGGAGGCGGAGTGTTCGTGACTCAAGGTCCGAACGGGTGATCGAATGAGCCATCGTGTCATGAAACAACCCTCCGCTTGGCCTTGGAGGCAAGAGCATCTCGTGGACCTTCACATACTTGTGCTCGAGATGATTGCGCAGCTCCGCCAGGGCACGCGCCTCTGGCTCCGTCGAGTCCCGCATGTCTTCCTCGAACAAATCCTTGCTCAACCAGAACAAGCCACGCAGGGGCCAGTTCTCTGATTTCACGAAGGTCTGCCGCACTGGGTCGGTGTCCCTCTCTCTTTCTCGCCAGATGGTCCTGAAGCTGACGCGTTTTTCGGGAATGCCCAGCGCGAGGTAGTGGTTCAGAAAGTAGGCAATCTTGTCCAAGGTCGAGTAGGCCATCCGAAACGCCAACTTCACTTTCTCTACTGCGAGACCGTAGGCCGGGTAGTCAAGCGTGTTGTAGAGTAGGACGCCGCGATCGGAAAAATGCGGCTCCCGAGATTCGATTCCCTCCCACAGAAGCCACCGTGCCGATACGAAGCCCTGTTTAAGCTCATTGAACATCCCAGTGACGACGGGCGGCTCTCCGATCGGAGTGACGAAGTTCGGCACTCCCATAATGTCACGAGCAGCAATTGAAGTTGCCTCGACATCGTTGAGCGGGTTGAGGAAAAGCACGTTGTGCAAGCACCAGTTTCGATATGCGCGCTCGTCGGCCTCACCACCCGTGTCCCAGCCATCCGGCTTGTGTGCTTTTTCGATAGCCTCGATATCATAGTGATCAGAGATTTGCTCTGCTGATTTCGAGAAGAATCCCGCCAGCGCGCTGTCGCCGAGATGAGGATACCTGCTGATCAGAGACACCGCCGCTGTCAGATCCCGATAGGCATGCAATGCGAATACTTCGGCGTGTCCGGGGTCATACAACGCTGCGGCATAGTACATCAGGGCCCGTCCTCGATTGGCGCGCGCCATCCAGAACCTAGGATCCATTTTGAGTGCTGTATTCCACTGAGCCCGTGCTTCGACTAAGCGACCGAGGATATTGAGCTGAGTGCCGAGATTCGTGCGTATCTGACAGCGGCGAAACACGCTCATCGCATCGCCGCCGGGGCTGTTTATCGCGCGACGCAACAAGTACACCTGTTGCCGAACCTCTGGTTGCTCGAAATCCCAGACAGCTGCCGAATCGCCTTGTCGTGCGGTGTAACAACATGCCCAAGCGTTTGCTCTGAAGTAGTCCAGCAGGGCCATCTGCGCTGGAATAAGGCCGCGCGCCTGCAGCTCATCCGCGAGCTTGAGCGACTCGTCAGCCAGGTCCAGGTCTGTCCCGTCACCTGCCTGATCAACAAGACGCGCAATCATGTCGAGAGCCTGATCGTTGGAAAGGCCATCTATCGTCAGCCTGCTGACTGGATCGTCCATATTGCCCCTTCGTTTATCAAGCCGCAGGCTTGGCGCCTCGAAGGCGATCCTCGCCTCCACGTATCAACTCCCTGATGAAGTCTCGGCGCGGGGCAAGCTTTGCCTTCCATTGTGGTGACTTGATGTGATAGAGGTGGTCATGCATCGCCGTGACGATCCTTTGCGCATCCGAAATGCTCCACCATTGAGAAAGTGCCTCGGGTAGCGCCTCGTCTCTAGACTGGTCTGCCCCGAGATCAAAGAGCAGCTTTGCGATCTTCCGCAGGTGCTTGTCGAAGCTGGCAAAAAGGTAGCGCGTCTTGCCTTCGTTGCCTTCCTCATTGACCCGTCGCACGAAATCACTCAGATGGGTGAGGTCCCATGCCGCATTTCGCACTCCCGCAATTGCAGCCTCTCGGTCAAGGGAGTTCTTGTCCTTGAAAACTCGTCGCTTCGGGGGTGAGTTCGGTGCAAAGTAGACACTGGCCATCAAGGCCGCAGGACCTCCGAAGATGAAGTCATCTCGCATCCATTCAAATAGGCGAAGCACGCGATCAACGGGAAGAAGTGACAACTGCTCTAACTCGAGCATCTTCAGCGCGATGATGTAGTTCCGATTCCAACGCCGGAGTGGCCTTGCCAGATCAAGCCTTGGATTCACCACGTGAGCTTCGTATCGAACCGAGAGAACATCCTGTCGCCCTAATGCGAGGTCCAGCAGGTCTTGGGACACGGCGTTGTTCGCAGCATGAAACCAGCCCAGTTCAGCCCACGCCTCCTCGTTGCCTTGCTTGTGCGCCAGTTCATGAAAAGCGATCGACGGTTCCGCTTCGATGTGCAGGCATTGCGAGAAAGCCAGCAGTCCCGCCGCGATCCTGAGTTGCTGATCGCCGCGTACAGCCGCTCCTTGAGCCAGCTGAGCGAGCCGCGAGGCTACATTTCTATCCGGCAGGAGCCAAGTCTGAATGCCTTCGAAGTCTTGCTCGTAGAAAAATCCATGTGGGTGATACAGACCGACTGGAGGCGGGACATACCCTGGAACGCACACGTCGGCTTCGGCGAGCAGTTGACAAGTTTCGAGCAGATCCTCCATGGGAAAGTCGGACGGTAGCCACAAATCCGCATTCAGTTCTTCTTGCTCTTCTGACATCGATCTCCCTCCGGGTCTGGCAACGTGCCGACGGTATACGAATTTTCAGCTCCGGAGGCGATGAGTCACGTCGCGCTAGGCCGTCAGGATCGCTGTGCGAAGATTCTGGGTGAATGACCACAGAATCTCGGTCTCACAAAATTGCGAGGGAAAGATGGCCACACAAGATATCTCCGACGATGAGGAAGAGCTGGCAGAGCTCGAAAGTACTCCGGCACAGGAGCGCCTTTTCCAGCAACTTACCGACTCTATCAATCGCTCTTTGGAGACGAGCGGCAAGCCGTCTTTCACCTATGTGATCGGCAACAACGGGACCGGCAAAAGCAGGCTCCTCGCGCGCTTGGCTCAGCACTACTGCAAAGGCTTCGAGGGTCAGGTGCGTGTCATCGGTTGCATTTCCAATTCGGTCTTTGATCGATTTACGTTGAGAACAAGCGGTCCCGTTCAGTATCTCGGCGCTCGAACGTCCGGCAATGCGGTCTTTCACACCGCCATCGATCGCACGCTTTGCAAGGTTCTTCTGACGGCACTCAGGCAAGAAAAGAAGCGACTGCATGATCTACAAGGGGCGCTAGGCATGGAGTTCTCCTTTCTCATCGGTCAGGAAACCCTCGCAGGAGGGTCAACGGACCTGAAGAAGATTGTTGACCGACGAAAGCTCAAAGGGCAAAGCGTCGCTCAAGTGATTTCAAAAGAAGACCGTGATGTCTTGGCGCATTTGGTGGGAAGTGAACGCAAGTTCACAGGTCTTATACGGCGCCAAATGGACGCCCTTCTGAATCTGATCGCCCTCAATCCAGAGGTCAAGCTGTTCGTCCGCCGCGGTACTTCGGAGAAGATGGATTTCAAGCAACTAAGCACGGGCGAGCAGAATCGTGCACTTACTTTTGCCAAGGTCTTGTCAGTGGCTGGAGAGCGAAGCGTGATCCTCATTGATGAGCCGGAGATCAGTCTTCATCTTCATTGGCAGATGGATTTCCACGAAACCCTGCACACCCTACTCGAGAATCTCAGTCGATTCCATGTCGTTGTAGCCACCCATTCTCCTACCATCATCTCGGAAGGCGCAAAGAGTGGAAAGCATAAAACGTCATCACGGGTGATCGTTCTTGACAATACACAAGGTTCGCCTCAGCGATTGACTGCTACGACATACACATTCAACCAAGTTTTGAGTCATGAGCAACTGGTGTTGAACATGTTCGATACCGCGACTTACCGAACTGTGGCGGTTGACCAAGAAATCACGAAGGCGATTCTCAGTGGAGTTGAAGGCGGAGAGCCCATACCCGAGATTGTCGAGGCCCTTAGTATTCTTCGAAAAAAGCACGGAGTTACAAAGCCATACTTCGCGCACATTGATGCCGCTATCGCAATAATTCAGAGGCAGACACTGACGCACCTGCAGGAGGATCCTGGAAATGCGTAGTTTTTGCGCAGAAGAAGTAGATCGTGCTGCATTGGCACGACTAGCCAAGATGCTCGCCGATGGCGCAATTACCAGTGGCCAAGCATGGTCGTGCTTCTCGCAACCGGACAAGCTGAAAAAGTTTGGCGAACAAGAGGTCACCTTCTCTGTGGCGGAGGTGAAAGCGTACGGAGCAATTCGAAAGCTTGCTTCCTCCAAGCTGTTCGAAAAGTTCAAGGGAGCATGCGTTTATTGTCGAAGGCCCGTTGGTAGATATGGCTACAGCTGGCACATCGAGCACGTCTGGCCGAAGGCACTTCATCCTCATAAGACGTTTCTGATGAGCAACCTTGCGATTGGATGCGTTGACTGCAATCGGTGGAAAGGCGTCCGGGTAGACAAGACTGCGGCGCAAGCACTGCCGATCATCGATCCTACCCAGCCGAAATTTAAATACTCCTCACACCTGGGATACGTTCAGATCAGTACCGAGGATCTGCATCTGATTAAGTACCTTGCCAAAGATCCGCTCGGAGAAAAGACTCACGAATTGCTCAACTTCGCAGAAATCGAAAGATTTACGTTGATTGACAGCATGAACGGCGGCCTGGCTCAACTGCACTCAGAGCTTAGACGGCTCCTCGGTGCCTGCGATCCCGAAGATCCAGATGATGCGCGTCTTATCGATCTGCTCCTGAAGCTCAGAGGTTCGATCTACCACGTACAAGGTACTTGAACAGGTCAGCCAACACATCGAACTCACTCCTGCAGGGGCAGCTAGAACGGTATGTCGTCGTCTCCGGATTCGATTCCTGCAGGAGGGGGCGCCGCTCGCCCCGGACGGCCGCTTGAAGGCGCCCTAGTCGCAGGCGCATCTGTAGCCCTCTCGGTCGTGCCGTTGCCTGGCGTCGTTGCACCAACGCCTGCCCCGTCCAGTGCGGCCTTGAGCGCTGCTTCGACCGCATCGATGCGCTCTCTGCATACCTTGTACGCGTCGACTGACTCCGTAACGATCGTCAGCAGATCATCGATATTGGGCTCGTCCTGATCACGCAGGGTCTCGGCATGCTTCTGCAGGACTCCGTAGGCATCCTTGAAACTTCTCTGGGCCATGATCACTTCTTTCCTTTGGCAGGGATGGTTCGCACTTCAGTCGACCCATCCCTGAATTGAATATTGAGCACGGGCGAAACCTGGGCTTGCTCGCTTGAGGTCACGGGTCTTCCTCCGTCGGTGCGCACGATCGCGAAACCACGTGTCAATGTTTTTTCGGGACCCTGTCCTGTCACCTCGCGCATCAGCGCCTGGGCATTGCCGCGGGCCTGCTGCACAACGCCTGCAGCGCGTTCCGCGACCCGTTGCAGACGGTTGTCCAGAGCCTGCGCTGCTGTCCTAGTGGCCGCAGCCGTGCGATCGATGACGGTGTTGAGGGCAAGACCTGTAGCCGACCTTGCTTCGCCGATGTTCGAGAGCGCATCAATGCGGATAGTGGTCATCAAGACCGGCACCTCCTGCTTGACTGTTGCGACGGCTTGCATCGCATCGGCACGCACCTCGTTCATCAACGCTAGGCTTTGCGCGGAGGCGTCATGGACCCGCCTCACTGCGCCGACCGCGATCGTGTTCAGGGTTGCCGTACTTTCCTGTTTCGCGCGCGCCAGATGCTCACGGGCATCAGCCCGGATTGCCGCTTCACTGCGCTCTACGGTGAGTCGGATGCTGCGAGCGCTTTGCGTACCGGCCGCAAGGATCGCATCCCAAGCTGTACGGGCTTCGCGCACTCGGCGCGAGATCTGCTGCTCGATGCCACCGATAACCTTGCTGGGCGTGTCGAAGCGGGTATGAGCCACTTCATCGGGCAACGTACTGTCGCGCTCATGGCCGATGCCAGCGAGGACCGGAATGTCCTGATCACAGATGAAGCGGGCGAGCTCGTAGTCGTTCAGCCATGCAAGGTCATTCACTGCACCGCCGCCGCGAATGACAACGATCGCGTCTGGACGCTCGGCTTCTCCCAGTTCTCGCAGCGCGGTCGATGCGGCCGCGACCACCTCGCGTGCCGCGCCCTCGCCCTGGAAGCGGCTGTGTGCATAGATGAAGCGGCAGATACCGAATCGCTCTAGTCGTTCGGCCTCTTTCCTGAAGTCTCCCAGGCCAGCGGCTTCCTGCGGCGCGACGACCAGAACGATGCGGTAGTCCCAGGGCGGCGAGAGTCGACGATTGCGGTCGAACACGCCTTCCTGCTGGAGTCGAGAGCGGATCTCTTTCTTGCGGGCTTCAAGGTCGCCGAGCGTGTACTCGGAATCGATGGCATCGATCTCGAGGCTGAGGCCGTACTGGGCCTTGAAAACCGGCTTCGCTCGCACCAGAAGCTTGATGCCGGCGCCGATTACGGCGCATGTGGCTTTTTCGAAGTCAGGGAGGATGCGAGAGGCCGTTCCGGCCCAGATCATGGCTCGTGCCCTGGCGACAGGTTGTCCCGCACTATCTCGTTCGGAGAGCTCCAGATAGACGTGGCCGTTGCGAACGCTGGCCTCGTTGACTTCGACCAGTGTCCAGACGCCACTGGCGAAGGCCTGCGCCACCGCGGCCGCGACACCGTTGAGCAGGCGCGAGAGCGGGATGCCCTTCTTGACGATGGCCACGCCGGTCGGCGCCGTGTCTGCGAGCGCGACGTCAGTTGAATTCCCGGATGGTGCAATACCGGCGGGCAGCCACGCACTGAACGCGACCAGGTCGACCCCGGCCTCGACGTACCAGCGCTTGACCGTGCCGTCGAAGCGCGCACCGAGCGCCTTCGCGGCCTCCTTGGAGCGGTATGGGACATCGAGGTATTGGCGGGACATGGTGCGTTTCCAATGCTGCGTGTCGCGTAGGCACTGTCAAGCCGAGGGCCAGCTAAATGCCTTAAATTTGCCACGGCGCAAAAGCTGCGTGTGCTTTCCATGAAAGAACCCGAAATTCCAGCCGTTGGAACCACGGTGCTTGCTCTGATAGCAGATGCCAGCAACCTCAGCGATCGTAGTCGGAGGATTTGCAGCTATCGCATCACATACCGCCGCGCTAGCCTTTTGCCACGCGTCGATTCGATCGAGCGCCATATCCGGATCGAGACCAAAGACTTGGGCCGTCTGGCGATGCTCTAGGTTGATGAACAGCGCCGGGGTCATCAGCGTGTGCATGACGCAATGTCGCGCTGGCAAATCCGGATCGGAAACTTCGACCAGCTCGGGCAAGTCGTGACCATCGCTTTCCAGAATGCGAAGCGCACGGGCCTCGACGGCTGCGGTAAGCAAACTCTCAGCGGTGTAAAGGATCGAGAAATCTGCCTTGCGCCCTGACGGGGGGTCGATGCGCCCGTTGCGGTATTTCTCCGGCGGCGCATTCCAGTCGCCATCTGGATGGCGGAAGACGCGATAGAGTTTGGAACCAATCGGGAGGCCCATCATCGTGACGACGCGGCCTCCCCAAGGCACCGCAGCGGCTGTTGCGTTGTTTTGAATACTCATGAAGTTGCGTGATTCAGATCCTCCAAAGCATGGTCCATCACGAAGCTGCGTCGTTCAGCGGGCGTCAAAGCATAAAGCGCTGACAGCACCGACCTTTCGACTCCAGATCGCTGCGGATGCTCACCTTTGAGCACCTCAATTCCCGTTGCACCACCGAAAGCTGCTTGAATCGAGCGCAAGAAATCCCATAGCAAGTTGGTCGGCGCAGCCTGTTCGCGATACAGGGCAATCAACGCGACCAAAAGCCCGCTGTCGACACTCCGATGAATCTGAAAGGCCGGGTACTTCCGACCGTTCTCGCGCCCAGGCGGAAGCACTGAAAAGAGGTTGCCCTTCTTTTCTCGCTCATAGACGTTGGCGCGGGTGCAGTTCATCGTGGTTGCCATGGCGTCCGCAGAGAGCAGTTCGTCACCAGCCGAAGGACTTGATGATTTGGACTCTCGAGCGGCTTGGTCCTGTGGCCGATGGTCGCTCATGACCATCACTTTGAGATTCTTGACTCGGCTCGGCAACCTTGCGAGTTCACGGTGCACATCAAGCGATTCGGACGACACAGAGCCCCAGTCGACCCAATTGTGGGCCGGCATAGTCTGTTGAATGTCGAGAAGCATCGCAGGTGTCACAGCAAGTAGCACGCTTGGTTCGAGAAGGGGGGAGGACTTGACTTTGGAAGAAGTTTTTGAAGACATGGCCGGGTTTTGCCGCTCAAGCGGCATCAAATTCACACCAGTGAAACAGTTGCCGCGCAGGCCGGAAAGATGTGTTCAAAACGAACGAGATCGTTCGCAGCACCAATCAGATTTGCTTGGCGAATGCGCCCGCTCTGGCCGCACAGCCCGCGTTGCGAGTCTGGAACCGTGCGATCCGCCATCGTGCGCAGATAGCTCTCCAGCACCTCGCTCAGTGCTTGCGGCACAGTCTCAACAGACTCGGAACGCTCTCCCCGAAGGATGGCAAGCGCATCCGAAAGATACGAGCCGATCAGCACGACCTTACGCGGAGGATCGAAGCTGAGGCACTCGCCGGGTGGCGCCAACAGGGCTAGGTCGCCGCTGTCTTCTCTAATCAGCAATGTTCGCTGACGACCGCGCACGGTTACTTCAAAGCTGCGTTCGAGCAGCTCCCTATGAAGCAGCTCCTCAATAAATTTTTGAGCTTGCTCGAGTGCCTCCGCTGCCGGATCTGCTTTTACTGCCGCCTTTTTGACCAGCGTGATCTTCTTGCGCTCGCCTTCGCGGGCGCCGTGGGAGGCCTTCAAAAAACGCAGGAGTGCGTACTTGTCTGCCTCGGTTACCACATCGTCAGGCCCGGACTTCTCGACACCTGCACAGCGAAACTGCTCAAGAAGCGCTTCGGCACTCCGGCGAAGCTCCAAAGCAAACTCGTAGACGGTAGCGTTTGTCATAGAACACAGTCTAGCGAGCCATTCAAGTTTGTCAACTTTGACAAGTTTGCTCAGAATAGACAGCGGCTCCTTGTCATCCCGATGCAATAATTTTATCCGGGTAAATTAGTGCCGCTGCGGCTGACTGGCGAGCGCTCTCAAGAATTCAGCAGCGCTCCACCATCGAGCAATCCATGACCATGCGGTGAATTTCTCAAATAGCGCGAGTATTTTTCTCAACTAGCGTATTGCTGACCAGGCGGCTCGCCGCCGCGGCCGGGCGAGATTTCAAGAGCGCACCACGGCGTGCTGTTCCTTGACGAATTTCCCGAGTTCGCGCGCTCCGCGTTGGAAGCGCTGCGCGAGCCGCTGGAGACCGGCACGATCACGATCGTCCGCGCTGCGCGTCGTGCCGAATTCCCCGCGCGTTTCCAGTTGATCGCGGCGATGAACCCCTGCCCTTGCGGCTACCTCGGCTCGTCGCTGAAGTCTTGCCGCTGCACCCCTGACCAGGTCTCGCGCTACCAGGGCAAGCTCAGCGGGCCGCTGCTGGACCGCATCGACCTGCACATCGAAGTGCCCGCCGTGTCGGCGGAGCAACTGCTCAATTCACCTCCGGGCGAATCGACCGAGAGCATCCGCAGCCGCGTGGTGGCGGCACGCGAACGCGCGATGCAGCGCCAAGGCCACGCCAACCAGAACCTGCAGGGCAGTGCGATCGACAAGCATGCAGAGCTGGACGCCACGGCGCTCAAGTTCATCTACAACGCGGCCGCCAAGCTGGGCTGGTCGGCGCGCAGCACGCACCGGGCGCTGAAGGTGGCGCGCACGATTGCGGACCTGGCGTCGTCGGAGACGGTGCAGGTCGTGCATGTGGCGGAGGCGGTGCAGTACCGCAGGGGGTTGCATGGCGTGGCGTGAGGCACGCCGCGCCGACGACCGGGGCTACAACAAGCCGCGCGCGCCCAGGTTGCGCATCAGCGCACTCAGTCCGAAAGTCCAGCGCGGCGCCTGATCCGAATGCACGACGCGATTGAACAACGCGCCCAGTTCCGGCGCACCGACGCGCACGTGGTCGCCCACAACGTGGGTGAATCCCTGCCCAGGCCCATGCCGATCCTGCGTCGGCGCGAACATGGTGCCGAGAAACAGCATGAAGCCGTCCGGATAGTCATGGTGAATGCCAACAGCCTGCGACACGATGTCCAGCGGATCGCGGCTGATCTTCGTGAGCGAGCTCGAGCCTTCGAGGACAAAGCCCTCGGGTCCCTTTACCTCCAGCGCCACGGTGATCCGCCGCACGTCGGCGATGCCGAAGTGCTCGTCGAACAGGCGGATGAACGGACCGATCGCGCACGAGGCGTTGTTGTCCTTTGCCTTGCCGAGCAGCAGCGCGCTGCGGCCTTCGAAGTCGCGCAAATTGACGTCGTTGCCGAGCGCGGCGCCCAGCGTCTCGCCGCGGCTGTTGATCGCCAGTACGACCTCGGGCTCGGGGTTGTTCCAGACCGACCCCGAGTGGATGCCCACGTCGGCGCCGGTGCCCACGGCGGCGAGCACGGGGGCCTTGGTGAAGATCTCGGCATCGGGGCCGATGCCCACTTCGAGGTACTGCGACCACACGCCCTGCGCGATCAGCACCTCCTTGACCCGCGCGGCCTCGGGCGAGCCGGGCACGATGTCGGCGAGGTTGTCGCCGAGCACCTTGCCGATGGCCGCGCGCGTGGCCTCGGCTTTCGACGCATCGCCGCGGGCCTGCTCCTCGATCACGCGTTCGAGCAGGCTCGCCACGAAGGTGACGCCGCTCGCCTTGATGACCTGCAGGTCGCAGGGCGCGAGCAACCAGGGCCTGGCGTTGTCGCGCGCGGTCTCGTCGCTGTTGGCGAGCACGGCATCGAGCGCGGCGATGCGCGGCGCCTTGCCGCTCTTGAGCGCTTCGCGCACGGCGGCGGACGGCGAGCCCTTGGCTTCGAGCAGGTCGCTCATGGTCGGCGCGAGCTTCGACAGATCGTGCAGGCCGCCTTCGTGCACGGCCACCAGCACCGGGCCCACATCGGGTTGCCAGATGCGGCCGACCAGGGTGGCGCGGTCGGCGTCGGTGGGAAGGCTGGTCGCGGGCGAGAGGTTCAGGGCCATGGTGCTGTGTGTCTCCGTTGATGGTGTTCGGTGGTGCAGCGCGCGAGCGACGAGGCCGGTGCGCGACGCCGCATCGTAGCGTCGGCGGTGCGCCCGCGGGCGCACCGGGGCACTTGGCTCAGTGCCCCGCGCCGTGCGCCTTGGCGGCGCGTGCGCGCGCCACCTGTGTGGGCAGATCGTTCCACGCCGGCTCCTGCGGTGCGAAACGTGCGCGCATGTAGCCGGCCAGCTCGGCGATCTGCCGGTCGTCGAGCGCCTCGCGGAAGGCCGGCATGAAGCCGATGTCGCGGTTCGCCGGCTCGCGCACGCCGTCGAGAATGGTGCGCAGCAGGTTGTCGGGGTGTGCGCTCGTGAGGCTGCTGCTGAGCGCGAGCGGCGTGTTCACGCCCAGCAGCGTGGGACCGTTGCCGTCGTGGTGGCACGAGGCGCAGGCGCTGTCGAACATGCGCTGCGCGGGGCCGAGCAGCTGGCCTTGCGTGCGCGCCGCGTTGTCGATGGCCTGCTGCGCGAGGACTTGCGGTTCGGCGGCCGGCGCGGGGTTGAACGAGCCGAGGTAGGTCGCCATCGCGCGCACGTCGGCGTCGGACACCTGGCCGAGTTCGCGCACCACCTCGGCCATCGGGCCACCGGCGATGCCGTGGCGCTGTGTGTGGCCGTTGCGCAGGTACCGGTAGAGCTCGTCGGCATCCCATGGCACGGCGGACTTCGAGAGGTGCGTGAGCGCAGGTGCTTCCCAGCCATCGACCATCGCGCCCGAGAGGAACGCGCTGCCGCCCTGCTCCGCGCCGAGCGCGTTGCGCGGCGTGTGGCAGGCGCCGCAATGGCCGAGGCCGTTGACGAGGTATGCGCCGCGGTTCCATTCCGCGCTCTGCGTGTCGACGGGCTGCAGCGGCGCGGGGTCGTGGAAGAGTGCGTTCCACCCGGCCATCAGCGGCCGCATGCTGAATGGGAACTTGAGCTCGGACTTCGGCGTTTCCGCGCGTACCGCAGGCATCGACATGAAGTACGCATAGAGCGCCTGCAGGTCGTCGTCGCTGGTCTTGGCGAACGCGGTGTACGGGAACGCCGGATACAGGTGATGGCCATCGCGCGAGACGCCTTCGCGCATCGCGCGCTGGAACGCGCTGAAGGACCAGCGGCCGAGGCCGGTGTCGGCATCGGGCGTGAGATTGGTGGTGTAGAGCGTGCCGAAGGGCGTGTCCATCGCGCGGCCGCCCGCGTTGGGTGCGCCGCCGGGTGCGGTGTGGCAGACCGCGCAGTCGCCGAGCGCGGCGAGCACGCGGCCGCGTTCGATGGTGGACTCGCTGTAGACCGGTGCGGTGAGCGAGACGGGTGCGATGGCGGAGCGCCAGCCGAGCAGGCCTGCGACGACGCCGATGCCGCCGATGAAAAGCGCGGCGCCGGTGGCCCACAGGCCTTTACGCCGAGGCCACGGTGCATTGCTCCTTCCCCCTCTGGGGGAAGGTTGGGATGGGGGCACGGCAGCGCCACCACTCGAGCGCCGCATGCCCCCACCCCCGCCCTCCCCCAGAGGGGGAGGGAGCAAACCCCGATTCAGTTCAGCCAGCACCGTCTCCGGCGTGAACGGCGGCGCCCTGAACCGCACCCCCGTCGCATCGAAGATCGCATTCGCGATCGCCGCAGTCCCCGGCACCGACGACGACTCGCCCGCGCCCAGCGGCGGCTCGCCCGGCCGTGGCATGTGCATCACCTCGATCACCGGCACGTCGCGAAAATTGATGATCGGGTAGCTGCCCCATTCGCGGCTCGCGACCACACCGGTCGGCAGCACGCCGGGCAACTGCGCGCCGCCCGACGGCGCACCCTGCCGCGGCGCGAACTTCACCTCTTCCATCAGCGCGCGGCTCGTGGTCTGGATCACGTTGCCATGCACCTGGTGCTCGACGCCCGCCGGGTTGACCATCAGCCCCGCGTCGTGCCCCACCACCACGCGGCGCACATGCACCTCGCCGGTCTTGCGGTTGACCTCGACGTCGGCCACCCACGCGGCCCATGCAGCGCCGTAGCCCGGCCACTTGCTGTGGATATAGCGCGCATACGCGAAGCCCTGGCCGAAGAGGATGTCGCCGCCTTCGCCCAGACCGCCGTCCGCGTTCTCCTGCGGGCCGGTGCGCATGCGCCAGCCGGCCTTCTGCGCAGTGGCCTGCACGAGCTCGACCGCACGCGGATCGTTCAGGTGCTGCAGGCGGAACTGCACCGGATCGACGCCCGCGGCAGTCGCCAATTCATCGATGTACGACTCGTGCGCGAACGAACTCGGCAGCGCCGACACGCCCCGCAGCCACGAGGCGCGCACGATCGGCGCCATGTCGTTGACCTTCACGCGCAGGTTGTCGTAGCTATACGGCGGGCGCGCGGTGCGGTCGCCCATCTCGTAAGCCTGCGCGACCGGCTCGATGGTGCGCGTGAGCAGCAGCGCGAGCGTGGGTGCGCCGTTCGATGGATAAGAAGTCTCGAAGTCGTAGGCGGCAATGCGGCCATCGGCCATCAGGCCGCCATCGACCTCCATGAGCTGCGCGGCGCCCTTGGGTTCCCACGCGTGTTCCTGCTCGCGCGTGAGCTGCACGCGCACCGGCGCACCGACCGCACGCGCGAGCAGTGCGGCATCGGCTGCCACGTCGTCGGCGCCATTGCGGCCATAGCAACCCGCGGCCTCCATGCGGACCACATCGACCTGCACGTCGTCCACGGCCATGAGCTTGGCCAGATCGGCGCGCAACACGTGCGGGTTCTGCGAGCCGGCCCACACGCGCAACTGCACGCCGCTGTCGTCGGCCGGTTGCCAGTCGGCGAGAGCGCACGACGGGCCGATGGAAGCGTGCATCTGGTACGGCCAGACATAGGTGCGCTGCATCGGCTTCGCTGCGGATGCGATGGCGCCGTCGACATCGCCTTCATCCACCAGCAGGCGTTGGGTCGAAGGGTTGTCGCGCAGAGCCTGTGCGACATCGGAAAGGTCGGGCATGCCAGGCCACGGCTTCCATGTGACGCGCAATTCGCGCAGCGCCTGCTCGGCGTGCTCTTCGCGCTCGGCCACGATGCCGACGAAATCTCGGACCACGACCACGGCGCGGATGCCGGGGATGTGCGCGATCGACGATCCATCGACCGCTTCGAGCGTGTTGCCGATGAAGTCGCCGTGGTCCGCGCCCGCATACGGCGGGCGCACGACGCGGCCGTGCAGCATGCCGGGCACGCGCATGTCGTGCACGAACACGAGCTCGCCCGCGAGCTTGGCGGGAATGTCCACGCGCGCCTGGCGCGTGCCGACGATGCGGTAATCGGCCGGGTCCTTGGGCTTCGCGGCGGGGTCGAGCCGCAGCACCGTGCGCTGGCCGGCCACGATGTCCGCATAGTTGAGGTGATGGTCCGGCGTCTCGATGACGCGCACCACGCCGTTGCGTACCTGCAGCGCATCAACCGCGACACCGAGACGCTCCGCCGCACGCGCCAGCAGCCACGCGCGCGCCTGTGCCGCGGCAAGGCGCAGCGGCTGAGCATGGATCTGGATCGATGCGCTCGCGATCGTCGCACCCTGGTTCGGCACGCGCGCGGTGTCGCCGAGCATCATGCGCACGCAGGGCATGCCGATGTCGAGCTCCTCGGCCACGATCTGCGACAACGCCGTCTGGATGCCGGTGCCCAGATCGACGTGGCCGTTGAGCGCGGAAACGCTGCCGTCGTCCCAGACGGCAACCAGGATCTCGTCGCCTTCGATGGGGTTGCCCGCGATCACCGCTGGCTGGCCCTTGGCGGGCGCCGGCGCAGCGGGCGTCTCGCGGACCACGAGCAACACGCCATCGGCAGCGAGAAACTCCGCGCGGTTCTGCGGCAGGTCGGCGCGGCGTGTCACGGGCTTGCTCCCTCTCCCCACGGGGAGAGGGTTGGGGTGAGGGGAAGCGGCGATAGCAAAGGCTGTGCTTGTGCGAAGGCCGATGCCCTCACCCTAACCCTCTCCCAGAGGGAGAGGGAACAAGACAGGGAGCGGGGACAAGACCGGCCGCTCATGAATTCACCTTCGCGCCCATGCGCGCGGCCGCGCGCTGCACGGCGTCGAGGATTTCAATGTGCGTGCCGCAGCGGCACAGGTTGCCTGAGAGTTCGCTGCGGATGCGCGCCTCGCTCGCATGCGGATCGCGCGCGAGCAGCGCCGCCGCCTGCATCACCATGCCGTTGAGGCAGTAGCCGCACTGCGCGGCCTGCGCTTCTTCGAAGGCGGCCTGCACCGGATGCCAGCGCCCGCGCGAGCCAAGTCCTTCGAGCGTGGTGATCGCACGGCCCGCCACACCGTGCGCAGGAATCACGCACGACCGCGCGGCCACGCCATCGACATGCACCGTGCACGCACCGCACTGCCCCAACCCGCATCCGTACTTCGGCCCGTTGAGCCCAAGGTCGTTGCGCAAAAAGTGCAACAGCGACGCCTCGCGGGACACGCCCGCGAGCGACTGCGCCTGCCCATTGACCTGCAGGTGCAGCGGCTCAGCGCCGCAACTGGCCGTCACGAGTGTACATCTCCAGGTCCACGAAGGTCGAGCCGTTGTGGTTCTTCGCGCTGTAGTCGATGGGGAAGTCACCGAAGCGCGTGCTGCCGATGCTCTCGAGCCCGGCGATGAAGCTGTCGCGCGTGAGCGTCTTGCCCGCACGGCGCAGGCCCTCGACCATCACGCGCGCGACGATGTAGCCCTCCAGCGTGGTGTAGCTGTCGATCTTCTCGCCGAACTCGGCGCGGTCGCGCTGGTAGTCGGCCACGATGGGCACGCGCTGCGCCTCCGGCGGCGGCACGATGCTGGCCGTGACCAGCCCGGCGAGCTTGCCGTCCAGGCGCTTGGCCGAACCGGCCGCATCGGTGATGCCGACCGACAGCGTGTACAGCGGCGCACCCACGCCGCCCGCGCGGTAGTCGCGGATGAAGGTCTCGACCATGCGGCCGGCCATGATCATCACGACCGCGCCGGGCTTGGCCGCGGAGATGTCGGTGGCGACCTGCTTGGCGTCTTCCGCGGTGATGGCCAGCGGCAGCGTCTTGACCACCTGCACCTTGTACTCGGCCGCGAGCTGCTCGCAAGTGGCGAGGTTCGACTTGCCGAAGGGGCTGTCCTGGAACACCACCGCGATCGACGAGATGCCGATGGTCGAAAGGTGGCTGATGATCTTGCGCAGCTCCAGGTCGTAGCCTGCGCGCACGTGGAACAGGTAGCGGTTGACCTTGGTGCGGAACGAGGTGGTGCCCACCAGCGGCGCGAACATCGGAACACCCGCCTTCTCCGCGAGCGGCATCGCGGCCGCAAGGTTGCCGGTGGCGACGAAGCCGGTAAGCGCGAAGACCTTGTCCTCGTCGATCAGCTTGGCGGTGTTCACGGCCGTCTTCGCTGGATCGTAGGCATCGTCGTAGGTGATGAGCTCGATCTTGCGGCCGTTGATGCCGCCCGACTTGTTGACGCGGTCGAAGTAGAGCTTGATGCCTGCGCGGTAATCGACGCCGAAGTCCTTGGCCGGCCCGCTGAACACGGCCGACTGGCCGATGCGGATGGTGGTGTCGGTCACGCCGTTTTCCGCGCGTGCCGAACGCAAGAGGCCCGGGCCCAGTGCCAGGGCTGCGCCGCCCGCCACCATGGCGCGCCTTGAAATCGAAAGCTTCATGCGTCGTTTACTTTGGAGTTGTTGTGGTTGTGCCAGTGGCGCGTTCAGGCAGTCTGGATGTCCGCCGACTGGATGCGCTTGACGCCCTTGGCTGTCATCTGCTTCCATGCGGCGGCGAGCGAGCCATTGAGGTCGATGCCGCGCGTGGCGTCTTCGATCACGTAGGCCTCGAAGCCCACCTTGCGCGCGTCCATCGCGGTCCAGGCCACGCAGAAGTCGGTGGCCAGGCCCGTGACGAACACGGTCTTGATGCCGCGCGCCTTGAGGTAGCCCGCCAGGCCCGTGGCCGTCTTGTGGTCGGCTTCCTCGAAGGCCGAGTAGCTGTCCATCTCCTTGTGGAAGCCCTTGCGGATGATGAGCTGCGCGGTCGGCACCTTCAGCTCCTTGCCGAGCGCGGCGTCGTCGGTGCCCTGCACGCAGTGGTCGGGCCACAGCACCTGGGTGCCGTAGTTGAGCTTGGTGGTCTCGAAAGGCTTCTTGCCCGAGTAGGTGCTCGCGAAGGAGGCGTGGCCTGCGGTATGCCAGTCCTGCGTGACGACGATGTTCTCGAACGCGGGCGCCAGTGCGTTGATGACCGGGATCACCTCGTTGCCGCCCTTCACCGCGAGCGTGCCGCCATCGAGGAAGCAGTTCTGCACATCGACCACGATCAGCGCGGCCTTGCCGCCGGGCTTGATCTTGCCGGCCGCGAAGGCGGAGAGGCCGAAGCTGCCGAGGCTTCCCGCGAGCCCGAGGGCAGCGGCGGATTTCAGGACGATTCTGCGATGCATGGCGTGGGACTCCGGTGGGTTGGAAAAACAATCAGACGCTGAGATAGGCCCTGCGCACTTCTTCGTTGGCCGCCAGTTCGGCCATCGTGGCGTGGTAGCGGATCTGGCCCTTCTCGAGCACATAGGCGCGGTCGGACACGAGTTCGGCGAAGTGCATGTTCTGCTCGGACAAGAGGATGCTCACGCCCTGCGCCTTGAGCTCCAGGATCATGTTGGCCATCTGTTCGACGATGACAGGCGCCACGCCCTCGGAAGGCTCGTCGAGCAGCACGAGGTAGGGGTTGCCCATCAACGTGCGCGCGACGGTGAGCATCTGCTGCTCGCCGCCGCTCATGCGGCCGCCGGGGCGGTTGGGCATCTCGCCGAGGTTGGGGAAGAGCTTGAACAGGCGCTCCGGCGTCCACAGCGGCGCGTCGGTGCCGTCGGCCCATTGGCGCGCGGGCTGCTTGCCGACCTCGAGGTTCTCCATCACCGTGAGGTCGGTGAACACGCGCCGGTCTTCGGGCACGAAGCCCAGGCCCAGGCGCGCCGCGTGGTGCGGCTCGCTCTTCGAAATGTCGTGTCCGAGGAATCGCACCGCGCCGCGGCGCTTGGCGAGCATGCCGATCAGCGCCTTCAGCGTGGTCGATTTGCCCGCGCCGTTGCGGCCCATGAGCGCGACGACTTCGCCGCGGCGCACGTCGAGGTCGACGTCATAAAGAATCTGCGCTGCGCCGTACCAGGCGCACAGGGCTTTGGCTTGCAAGAGAGGTTCGTGCGTGCTCATGCGGTTGTCACTCCAAGCGCTGCGGCTTTCTCTGCGATCTTCTCGAATGTCTTGCCGCTGCCGAAGTACACCTCCTGCACCTTCGGGTGGTCGCGGATCTCCAGCGGCTTGCCCTGCGCGATGAGGCGGCCGCGCGCGAGCACGATCATGCGGTCGGCGTACGCGAACACCACGTCCATGCTGTGCTCGGTGAAGAGCACGGCCAGGCCGCGTTGAATGACGAGGTCCTTGGTGAGCGCCATGAGCGAATTGCGCTCCTTGGGCGCCATGCCGGCGGTGGGTTCGTCCATCAAGAGCAGCTGGGGCGAGTTGGCCATTGCAATGGCGAGCTCGACGCGCTTGACGTCGCCGTACGCGAGCTGGCTGCACGGCCGGTCGGCCTGCGACTTCATGCCAACCTGATCCAGCAGCACAAGCGCTTCGTCGCGCTTGTGATCGGCGGCGCGGCGCCACATGGAAAAGAGCTTGCCGTCGTGCGAGAGCATGGCCATCTGCACGTTCTCGACCACGGTGAGCGACGCAAAGGTTTCGGCGATCTGGAAGGTGCGGCCCACGCCCATGCGCCAGATGGCGCGCGGCTTCTGGCCCACCAGCTCGTGGCCGTTGAACCGGATCGAGCCCTGGTCGGCCTTGAGCTGGCCGTTGACCATGTTGAAGGTGGTGGACTTGCCGGCGCCGTTCGGGCCGATGAGGGCCAGCAGTTCGCCGGCGTGCAGTTCGAAGCTGATGCCATCGACAGCCTTCACGCCACCGAAGGACTTGCCGAGGTTCTCGACTTTCAGCAGGGGTGCAGCGGCATTCATTGGTAAACCTTCGTGCTGCGCACTGCGGTGCGAGCTTGCTTGGGGCGGCCCGACGCTGCGCTCATGCCTTGGCCTCCTTCACTTCGACGGCCGGTGTCTTGCGTCGCAGCAGCCGCTCGGTCATCTGCTTGGCGAAACCGGCAATCCCTTGCGGGAACAGCAGCACGAGGATCAGGATGATGGCGCCCAGCGTCGCACGCCAGTAGTCGGTGTTGCGCGCCACGGTGTCGTGCAGCCAGCTGAAGGTGACGGCGCCCACCACCGGCCCCGCGAGCGTCTGGATGCCGCCCAGCAGCACCATCACGAGGCCGTCGACCGACTTGTCGACGCTCAGGCTCTCGGGCGAGATGCTGCCCTTGGAGAAGGCATAGAGCGAACCGGCCAGGCCCGCCGCGGCACCGGCGATGACGAAGGCCGTCCACTGCATGCGCTTGACGTCGATGCCGATCGCATCGGCGCGCAGTAGCGAATCGCGCCCCGCGCGCAGCGCATAGCCGAAGGGTGAGAACAGCACGCGCCGCAGCATCAGGATGCCTGCGGCCACCAGCACCAGCGTGAGCCAGTAATAGACGCGCTTGTCCGACAGCCACTCCGAAGGCCACACGCCCGTGAGGCCGTTGCTGCCGCCGGTGAACGAATCCCACTGGTACACGACGGCCCAGGTGATCTGCGCGAACGCCAGCGTGAGCATGGCCAGGTACACGCCCGAAAGGCGCACCGCGAACCAGCCGTAGATGAAGGCACCGATGGCCGCGACCAGCGGCGCCACGATCAGCGCCGCTTCCATCGGCAGGCCGCTCGAGCGCACCAGCAGCGCGGCGCCATAGGCACCCAGGCCGAAGTAGGCCGCATGGCCGAATGAATGCATGCCCGCCGGGCCCATGATGAAGTGCAGGCTGGCGGCAAAGAGCGCGGCGATCAGCAGGTCGATCAACAGCACGGTGGTGTAGGGCGAGTCGGCGGTGAGCAGCGGCATTGCCATCAGCACCACGCCGAGCGCGGCGACCAGCCACAGGTAGCCTTTGCTCGCGCGGCGCAGCGGCTCCTCGACCATGCCCACGTAGCGGCTGGGCGCCTGCGGGCGGCCGAACAGGCCCCACGGACGCCACACCAGCACGACGGCCATCACGATGAAGTCGACCACCAGCGTGAGCTTGGAGAACGAGATGCTGTAGCCGAACACATCGACCACGCCGAGCCAGATGCACACGGCCTTGATTTCGGACAGCAGCAGTGCCGCCGCATAGGCGCCCGGAATGGAGCCCATGCCGCCCACCACCACGACCACGAAGGCCGCGCCGATGGTGTTCAGGTCCATGGCGAGCGTGGCCGGCTCGCGCGGCAGCTGCAGCGCGCCGCCCAGTCCCGCGAGCATGGCGCCGAGCGCGAACACCGCCGTGAAGAGCCACGCCTGGTTGACGCCGAGTGCGCTCACCATCTCGCGGTCTTGCGTGGCGGCACGCACCAGCGTGCCCCAGCGGGTGCGCGTGAGCAGGAGCCACATGAGGCCGAGCACCACGGGGCCGACGACGATCAGGAACAGGTCGTAGGTCGGGAACTGGCGGCCCAGGATTTCAACCGAGCCCGACAGCCCCGGCGCGCGCGGGCCGAGCAGTTCGTCGGGCCCCCAGATGTAGAGCGCCGCATCCTTGATGACCAGGACCAGCGCAAAGGTTGCCAGCAGCTGGAACAGCTCCGGCGACTTGTAGATCCGGCGCAGCAGCACGATCTCGATCAGCGCGCCCAGCACGCCGACCGCGACGGACGCGATCACCAGCGCCGACCAGAAACCGATGCCCGAGCCCAGCTTGTCGGCCAGCGTGTAGGCGACGTAGATGCCGACCATGAAGAAGGAGCCATGCGCAAAGTTGACGATGCGCGTGACGCCGAAGATCAACGAAAGGCCGGCCCCCACGAGGAACAGCGACGACGCCGACGACAGCCCGGTGAGGAACTGCAGCAGCAGGGACGAGAGGCTCATGGGTGCAAGCGTTCCGGATAAAGGTCAGTCTGCGGCGCGCGACTTCTTGACGTCGGCGGCGGAGGGCTGGAACTTGGCGCCGTCGAAGTAGGTGTAGTCGACCATCACGCCCTTGCCGTTGTCGTTCTTCGTCTTGCCGACGAAGGCACCCATGGTGGACTGGTGGTCCTCGGCGCGGTAGCTGATCTTGCCGAACGGGGTGTCGACCTGCAGGCCCTTGAAGGCGGCCACGAGCTTGGGCGTTTCGGTGCCCTTGGCCTTGGCGATGCCGGCGGCGACCGACTTGATCATGCTGTAGCCGACCACCGAGCCCAGGCGTGGGTAGTCCTTGTACTTCTCGTGGTACGCGAGGAAGAAGGCCTTGTGCTCGGGCGTCTGGATGCCGTACCAGGGATAGCCGGTCACGATCCAGCCGTTGGGCGTTTCGTCCTTGAGCGGGTCGAGGTACTCGGGCTCGCCGGTCAGCACGCTGACGACGGTGCGGTCCTTGAAGAGGCCGCGCGTGTTGCCTTCGCGCACGAACTTCGAGAGGTCGGCGGCAAACAGCACATTGAAGATCGCATCGGGCTTGGCATCGGCCAGGGCCTGCACCACGGCGCCGGCGTCGACCTTGCCCAGCGGCGGCGCTTGTTCGGCGACGAACTCGACATCGGGCTGAGCGGCCTTCAGCAGCGCCTTGAACGCGGCCACGGCCGACTGGCCGTATTCGTAGTTGGGGTACACGACGGCCCAGCGCTTCTTCTTGAGCTTGACGGCCTCGGGCACCAGCATCGCGGCCTGCATGTAGGTTCCGGGGCGCAGGCGGAAGGTGTATTCGTTGCCGCCCTGCCAGGTCATCTTGTCGGTCAGCGGTTCGCCGGCCAGGAAGAAGATCTTCTTTTGCTTGGCGAAGTCGGCCACGGCAAGACCCGTGTTCGACAGGAAGGTGCCGGTGAGCACGTCGATCTTCTCGCGCGCCACCAGTTCTTCGGCCACGCGCACGGCGTCGCCGGGGTTGGCGTTGTCGTCGCGCGTGATGAGCTCGACCTTCTTGCCGTTGACGCCACCCTTGGCGTTGATCTCTTCGACGGCCAGCTCCATGCCCTTCTTGTAGGGCTCGAGGAAGGCGGGCTGTGCCTTGTAGCTGTTGACCTCGCCGATCTTGATCACGCCCTGCGCATGCGCGGGAACGAGGGCGGTGGCCAGCGACGCAAGTGCCGCGGCGCTGAAGACATGACGCAATGGGCTCATGGGGAAACTCCTTGGAAGCGAAAGAGAGAAAGAAACGGCGTGAAAGGGGTGTGCGCAGAGGCCGGCGTCAACGCAGGCCGTCTTCGCCCTTGATCTCGTGGGCCTGCAGCCCGCCGATGCGCGGCAGCGGACGTCCGCTGTCGGTGACGGCCACGGCCACGACGATCTCGTTGGCGCGCGGCGCATCGGACACGCGGGCCTCGATGGCGTCGAAGTGGCTGCGCACGAAGGCGGCATCCTTGTGGCCGAGCGGCACGTCGATGGCGGTGCCGAGCGTGCCTTGCTTCTTGGCCGAGGGCACGAGTGCCGCGCCCTTCTCGACCGCCACGCGCAGCGGTGCACCGAGCTTGGGGTGCAGGATGGCAGCCGCATGCTCGAGCTCGCCGCGCTCGCCGACGATGGCGGCCTTGCCGTAGCTTTGCGCCTGGCCGGGCTCGATGCCGAGCGCCTTCACGGCCTTCTGGCCGAGCAGCGCACCGAGCTCTTCGCCGATGGCGATGAGTTCGTCGAGGTTCTCGCTGTAGCGGCCGGCATAGGGGTTCTCGATCACGGCGATGGCGACGGCGCGGCGCGTGGGCGGCGTCACGTCCTGACCCATTTCCTTGCGGACTTCATCGACCTGGATGACGAGCTTGCGGATGTTGGCAGTCATGTTCTGTGTGTTCCTTGTCTTGTCTCTTGTTTCTGCGTGCGTGGGCTCAGCGCAGGCCGTCCCACTTGCTGATGTCTTTCGCGAGCAGGCCACCGACGCGGGCGTGCACGCGGTAGCCGGTGCTCATCGCGAGGATGAAGACGATCTCGTCGGCCGCAGGCGCGCCAGGCACGCGCACTTCGATGGCATCGAACTGGCCGCGCACGTAGCTTGCGTTGATGTTGGTGAGCGGCACGTCGAGCGCGGCACCGGGCGGGCCGACCTTCTTGGTCGAGGGCACGATCGAAAGCGCATTGCCGGGCTGGCCTTTTTTATCTTCGGCAATGCCCGCGGTGTAGGCCGCGCGGCTGCCCTTCCAGCCGAGCAGTTCGCGCATCGCGTAGCCGCCGGGCACATGCCAGAGCGCACCGTGCTCCAGCTCGCCGTCGGCGCCGACGATGGCGCCCTTGCCGTAGGTGGCGATCTGCTCGAGCGGCACGTCCATCGCTGCGTGCAGCTTGTGCGCCATGTCCACGCCCACGGGATCGAGCAGCGCCATCATCGGGAGGATGTCGGGCTCGTAGCGGCCGGCGAAAGGATTGGTCAGCACCGCGCCGATGGCACCGCGCACCAACGGGGTGTCGGCACGCGGTCCGAACTCGTGGTGGATGTGCTCGACATGGGTGAAGACGCGGCGGATATCGATCATGAAAAAGAACCTTGCTTTCGTTAAGCAAATACTGAACCAAGTGATTTCGGCAGCACGGTCTGCAGCGACTTCGAGCATAAGGGCTCGACAAGTCGGAACTGCCCCTGGCAAACGAGTAGAACGGCCCAGACGAGCCCCCCTTTTTGCAGGACCTTGGCGCAGATCGCGCCCGTATCGAGTGCGCTTTTCACCTGCGATGGTGCGAGCGGCGGCACGTCGACGGTGACGAGGGCGTCGCCCAGGTCGCTGTCGTCCTTGCATTCGCTGGCGGGCTTGCGCTGGATGAGTGCGTCGTCGACATCGACGGCGTTGGCGATCACCGTCGCCGCCGCATCGGCCTGTGCTGCCGTGGCGGCCAGGACCGTCACGCTGTCGGCGATGCCCAGCGAGAAACTGCGGCCACGCCAGCCGCTGGTGGCGACGCCGCGCACGGGCTCGTCGGCATGCACCTCGAACTGGCCGTCGGTGGTGAGGATGCTGTTGTTGTGGTCGCGCCAGTCGAAGCGTGCGATGTCGGCGAACACGCCCACGCGCGCCGACTGGCCGGGCGCGAGGTGCACCGCGATGTCGCCGCCGTTGTTGATCCAGGCGCGCTCGATGCCGGGGCGGTCGTAGAACGCGATGAGCTCCTGCGCCACCGAGCCGGCCACTGCCGCCATCGGCGTGATGAACATCGGCGAGAACGCGGCGCATGCGTCCCACATGCGCTGACCGACGACGCCGCGCGGGCGCAGCTTGTCGGTCACCGGTAGGCGCAACAGCGGCAGTTCGCGCACCAGCTCGTCGAGCACATGGCCGAAGCGCGCCCAGGCCGCATCGTGCGCGGCCGCGACGGCGTACGGATCGCCGTGCGCCTCGGCCACGATGTCGATCGGGCCGTGGTTGAAGTGCCAGCGACTTGAGTCAAGCGCGCTGCGTTGGGCAGACATGGTTCAGCCCAGCATGGGTGCGTGGCCGAGCGGCCACGGGTTGGCTGCGTCCATCGCGAGCCATTGGCGTGCGAGCGGTGCGCCATCTTCCTGCCAGGCACCGCGCGCGAGCGCCTTTTCGAGCGAGAAGATGTGCTCCATGTGGCCGCCGAGCGCTTCGTAGTCTGCGCGCCGCATGCTGAACTCGATGGGCGCGACGATGGCCGGCGTGGGCACGGTGCCGAAGCTGTTGTCGGGCATGCGCATGACGTCGGCCATCACGGTGATGCCGCCGCCGGGCCACACATAGGCCGGCGCGCCGCCGCAGGTGACGTTGACC